>Ga0105046_10002842_pt1 | contig 27381 bp, 16 predicted proteins | sample MAT03_FD_78385 | JGI IMG/M metagenome (GOLD analysis project Ga0105046, IMG submission 78385) | Freshwater microbial communities from Lake Fryxell liftoff mats and glacier meltwater in Antarctica - MAT-03 (megahit assembly) | ecosystem: Environmental > Aquatic > Freshwater > Ice > Liftoff... | reverse complement strand
CAACTCCTGTTCACGTTGCGCCTTTAAGGCTCTTAAACGTTGCATCAAAGGTGAAGGATTAGCTGATGATTCTTGATAGCGCTGTTCTCGCCACTTCGCTAACCGCAACATAGAAGCATCTATTTCAACACGATTATGCAGGTAGTAGGCAAGCGTTGCGTAAATTTTCTCCAAATCCAAAGAAGGTAATTCCTCTAGAATTTCCTCTGGTGAATATCCTTGCAGGTAATATTGAATCACATTATCAATACCAATGCGATGGACTTTGATCCGAATGTCATCTGGGTCTAAAAACTCAAAATAATCTTCTAGTTGCATCTATCTACCTCTCTACAGTCTTTTATAGCGGTTATCGTTTACGTGAGGTACACCCGTAGGGGCACGGCAGTGCCGTGCCCCTACACCTCGCAATATAATGTTGTACCTCATCTGAATGGGAACCGCTATAGCATTATTCTAATTACCCTTTACTAGTTCCATCCGATCGCTGGGATACTGTTGCTGCATTTTTCCAAGTCTTAAAGCGTCAGGGACATAAAATCTCTAATTTTCAATGCTTTGTATCTATGATTATGATTATGGAGACAATAAACTACTCCAAGAGCGATCGCCAAACCTATTACTCCAAAAACTTTCTATGTTCTGCTCAAAGGATGAAAAATAAGGAAGATTGTAAAGAGTTATAACTTAAAACATTAATTTCAAAGACTCGCTCATCCTCCTCAGAACTCCGTTCATCTCAATTTCCAATGCCCAATACCCAATCCCCAATGCCCAATTTCCAATGCTGCCCCAACACTCGTATGATCAACATATCAGGAAAACATAACAGCCAGATTTTTACCGCAAAACATGGGCAGTATTTGGGAAATCGATTTTTACTCCCGTCCGATTTTGGACGATAATCAGAAAAAAGTTTGGGAAGTCTTAGTCTGCGAAAGCGCTTTGGATATCAGTACAAAAGCAGATTCTTTGTTTCGCTATGCTCAATATTGTCCCAGTACCCAGGTAAATTCGGGCTGGTTGCGGACAGCATTACAGGAAGCTATTAACCAAGCTGGAAAAGCACCAATTAAAATCCGCTTTTTCCGCCGCCAAATGAACAACATGATTACTAAAGCCTGCCAAGACTTGGGCATTCCCGCGCAGCCTAGCCGCCGTACTTTGGTTCTCAACCATTGGTTAGAACAGCGCATGGAAGAAGTGTATCCTCAAGAGGCAGGGTATCAAGGGGGGGCTAATCCCTCAGTCCGCTTGGAGAAACCTTTGCCGCAACGTTTACCAGATGCTTTAGAAGGACAGCAGTGGGTATTTGTTAACTTAGATGCTGCGGATTTGGCAGAAATGCCAGAGTGGGAAATTGGCTTTGGTGAAGCTTTCCCCCTAGAGTTGGCGAAAGTTTCACCCGAAACCCGTATTCCTGGGATTTTAATTTTCTCACCTAGAGCGTTGCCCTTGGCAGGCTGGATGTCTGGTTTGGACTTGGCTTTCTTAAGATTTGATACTAGTGAAGAGGGGAGATTACTTTTAGAAACTGGTGTAACTGAAAGCTGGATTGTGGCAAATATCAAAAAACCTCAACTTTTAGCACAAGCCAAAGATTTTGAAGAAGCCAAGCAAAAAGCTAACGGAGTGCATTTTATCGGTGTACAGTCTGATCCTAAAGCAGAATCTTTTGCTGGTTTTTGGCTGTTGCAAGAGGTTAATCTCTGAAAATGGGCATGGGGCATTGGGCATTGGGCATGGGGACAGAATCACAAATGACAAATGACTAGATCCGTTGAGACATGACAATGATTTGGGATAATTAACTGCGTCCATCAGTGTTGATCTGCCGTTTCAAATCGTAACTGTAAAGAAACGCTGATGATTTTTGGATAGTTATCTGCGTTCATCGGCGGAAAGTCTGATCGTTGGCTTTTGACGATCGCACTTTCCCTTTCAGCGTTGATATGCGGTTCAAAATCCACAATTGCACTAAGGGTCATGGGTTCTGAAAATTTGTCACAAGATACACTAGCCGAACAGTTGCTGGAACTAGCTATAAAATCTGGAGCAGAAGCTGCTGAGGTGTATCAGTCGCGATCGCTTTCTCGTCCAGTGTTTTTTGAGGCAAACCGACTCAAACAGCTAGAAACTAACCAATCTGAAGGCACAGCACTACGGCTTTGGCGAAACGGGCGTCCGGGACTGATGGTGGCTTACGGTTCTGTCCTCGCCGAAGTAATGGTGGAAAAAGCTCTGGCTCTAAGTCAACTGAATCAACCAGAAACAGTAGAATTAGGCTCTAACTCTCAGCCCTCCTACCCAGATTTAGGGGAAAGTGTGCCGATAGAGATTTTGGTAGACTGGGGCAAAGAAGCGATCGCGCTCATCCGCGATGCCTATCCCGATGTTCTTTGCAATGGTGACTGGGAATGTGATGCTGAAACTACCAGAATAGTTAACACTAAAGGTTTAGATTGTTACTACACTGATACTACTCTCAACTGCTATATATCAGCAGAATGGGTGCGTGGCGATGATTTTTTAAGTGTTTCCGATGGCCAAACCAAGCGGGGCGAACTCCACCCGGAAATATTAGCTAACCAAATTTTACAACGGTTAATTTGGGCCAGAGAAAATGTCTCATCTCCTACTGGTCGCGTCCCGGTTTTATTCACTTCTAAAGCTGCTGATATGCTTTGGGGCACTGTCCAAGAAGCTTTGAATGGCAAGCGAGTTTTAGAAGTAGCTTCCCCTTGGGGAGAACGTTTGGGTAAGGCAGTAGTTGCACCCAGTCTCACCCTCTACCAAGATCCAGAAGCTGGCCCTTATAGTTGCCCTTTTGATGATGAAGGCACTCCCACTAAATCTTTAGTATTTATCCAAAACGGAACTTTACAACATTTTTATGGCGATCGCACCACCGGCCGCCAACTCGGTACTGACACCACTGGAAATGGTTTTCGCCCTGGTTTAGGTAGCTATCCTACCCCTGGTTTATTTAATTTTCTGATCCAGCCAGGTTCAGCATCACTACCAGATTTGATTCAACAACTAGATGATGGCTTGATTGTGGATCAAATGCTAGGTGGTGGCGGCAGTATTTCTGGAGATTTTTCAATCAACGTTGATTTAGGCTACCGCGTGCAAAATGGCCACGTAATTGGGCGCGTTAAGGATACGATGGTTGCAGGTAATGTTTACACAGCCCTCAAGCAATTGGTTACACTGGGCAATGATGCTGATTGGAATGGTTCTTGTTATACTCCATCTCTGATAGTAGAAGGGCTATCCACTACGGGGAGAAGCAATTAAATAAAGTAGGGGAATGGGCATGGGGCATGGGGCATTGGGCATGGGAAGAAGTTCCAGAGGCAGAGTGTAGGCAAAAAATCCTTCCCTCTGCTCCCTGCTAAGACCTCCCCGGCTCCCTCATCCTCCTCATATCATATGCCCTATGCCCTATGCCCTATGCCCTATGCCCTATGCCCAATTCCCAAAAATTATGTCTCTTTCTGTTCTGAATCAGCGCTTTCGCACCTGGTGGCAGCCTAGAAGAGGTTTAGCGATCGCCGAAGCTTGTGTTATCGGTCTGGTTGCTGCTCTATCTGCGGTGTTCCTGAAAGTAGGATCGGGATGGCTGGGGACATGGCGAGTCCATACTACCTATCTGTTCCCGGCATGGCTGGCACTACCAGCAATTGGTCTTGTCCTGGGGTTTGTGGCTGGATGGTTGGTGGATAGATTCGCACCAGAGGCTTCTGGTAGCGGTATTCCACAAGTCAAAGCAACTCTTGCAAATGTGCCGATGAAACTATCCTGGCGCGTGGCAGGTATAAAGTTACTCAGTGCCATCATCGCCATCGGTTCGGGCATGACTCTGGGACGACAAGGCCCCACTGTTCAAGTAGGGGCAAGTTTGGCAGCAGGGATGAGCCGTTGGGTTCCTACCTCCCCAGATCATCGACGGCAAATGATTGCAGCAGGTGCGGGTGCGGGTTTAGCAGCTGCTTTCAATGCCCCGATCGCAGGTGTATTGTTTATCGTTGAAGAGTTACTCCAGGATTTATCAGGATTGACTCTGGGAACTGCCATTATCGCCTCCTTTATTGGTGGGGTGATATCCCGACTTTTAGGTGGTGGCTCTCTTGACCTTAACCTGCAATTGACGGAATCTTCCAGCCAATTCTCCATTCCAGAAATTCCCTTTTTCGTGCTTTTGGGGATTTTGGCAGGGCTGTTGGGTGCATTGTTTAATCGCGGCTTAATATTTAGTATTAAATTTTATAAAAAATTACATATCAGCTTACCGTTGCGGGTAGCTTTGGCTGGATTTCTTTCTGGTGTTGTCGTGTCCATGCTCCCCGCATCCTTTCGTGATAATACGGGATTACGGGAATCATTAATTACTGGAGGTTCCCATCCAACAGTAGCAGCGATCGCCTTTGCGGCCCAGTTTATCCTCACACTGATAGCATTCGGTTCAGGAGCGCCGGGGGGATTATTCGCTCCCAGTCTGATTTTAGGTTCTTGTTTAGGACACATCATCGGTGTCTCTGAGCTATACATCACCGGAACAGGTTCTCCTACTACTTACGCGCTAGCGGGTATGGGGGGATTTTTTAGCGCCGTTTCCAAAGTGCCAATCACAGCAATTGTGATTGTGTTTGAGATGACTACAGATTTCAATCTGGTGCTACCTTTGATGATTGTTTCTGTAGCAGCTTACTTAGTTGCGGATAAGGTAGTGCCTGGTTCGCTTTATGAGAAACTTTTGGAATTAAAAGGTATCACTCTCACCAAAGAAGCTCCTATGGAAGGAGCATTAACCAAGTTAACTGCAAAAGATGTGATGCAAGAACGGGTAGAAACTCTAGATGCAGAGATGAGTTTGGAAGAAGCAATGCAATCCTTTGCTCGTTCTCATCATCGCGGTTTCCCTGTGGTAGAAGATAGCAAGTTAGTAGGGATTGTAACGCAATCAGATTTGCTGAAAATCCGCGATCGCAATTTAGCCAATGATATTTTCTTAAAAGAAATAATGACACCTGTCCCGATGACAGTAACACCAATCCATACCCTAAGCAATGTGCTGTATTTACTCGATCGCTATCAAATCAGTCGCTTACCTGTAGTGGATGGACGGAAACTGATCGGAATTATTACTCGTGCAGATATTATTCGGGCGGAAGCAGATCATCTCAATTGTGATAACCGGACTCTTAAACTGCGACCAGAACCTTCATACATAGTTTACCAAACGCGATCGCCCAGCATCGGCAGTGGTAGATTATTAGTGCCAGTAGCGAATCCCGAAACAGCAGGTATTTTATTACTTATGGCAGCAGCTATTGCCCGCGATCGCCATTATGAAATAGATTGCGTACAAGTGATGCTGATACCCCGTCACAGTTCCCCATCGGAAACGCAAGTAAGAACGGCAAAAAGTCGCCGCTTGCTACGACAGGCGGAAGTTTTAGCTAAAAAGTGGAAAATTCCCTTGCACACGCAGATACGAGTTACCCACGATGTAGCGCAGGCAATTTTGGAGACAATCAACGAACAACATATCGACCTAATTTTAATGGGATGGAAAGGTAACACATCTACCCCTGGTCGGATTTTTGGCAATGTTGTAGATACCATCATTCGCCAAGCCACCTGCGAAGTAGTTTTAGTAAAATTAGGCACAACTGGGCAATCCTTCAACCGTTGGCTAGTCCCAATGGCTGGTGGCCCCAATTCCCCACTGGCAATTAAATTGCTACCGGCTTTAATTACATTGGGAAATGATCCGCAAATTCACTTGACACAAGTGTTTAAGCCATTTGAATTCAAGCCAGATATGTCAGTTTCAGAACAAGCCATCCGCCATTTGATGCGTCGCCGCAAATTGTCGAGTACTGTAATTGCTCTCCCAGTCCAAGCTAATTCAGTCGCTGAAGGTGTGATTAACCTAGTGCAAACCGAAGGTTACGATGTTGTAGTTTTGGGAGCATCGCAAGAGGGATTGTTGCAGCAGGCGATTCAAGGTAATATTCCAGAAGCGATCGCCTCTGGTGTAGAAAGTACAGTGATTTTAGTTAGGGGGGCAATTAACAAGTAAGTTGGTGCGAATAAATCGAACTATGTGAAGTAATGTAAAATTATTGTAATCAAGTTTGTAGTAAGGACTTCAGTCCTTCTTTTAGGACTAAAGTCCTTACTACAAACCTTTAATTATTTACGCAGTTTTACATAACAAACACTGAATCTTCCATTTTTCACTAATTAAATGTATACAAAAAACATTTCCTTAAATTTTAACTAAATGACCATCAACTATTTTTGCTAAACTTGTACGAAACTGGCTAAAATCAAAAGCTTCAATAGTTTTTTGCTGTAAGTATTCTGATTGGTAAATTACTGGGTTATAGTAATCGCCTTGCAGAATTTGAATTAGATTGTCGGCAATTTCTTCAACGTTATCAGGATCAACTAAACATCCTAATTTTCCCTCAACTAAGGGTTCTATGGAACCATCTTGTTTACCCGCCAGCACAGGTTTACCACAAGCTAACGCTTCTAGATAAACAATTCCAAATCCTTCTCCTTTGCTAGGCAAAGCAAAAACATCGCAAAGATTATAATAATCACATAATTCTTCATCAGGTACAAATCCTGCAATAGTGACACAATCTTGTAGATTTAAGTGGCTAACTAAAGCTTGAATTCGAGGTATATCATCCCCTTTCCCTACAAGGATGAAGTGAACATTAGGTAAATGCAGACGCACTTTAAGTAAGGCATGAAGGATTTGATCGTAACCCTTGTATTTTGCCATGCGCCCCATCCGCGTTACTGTTAGAATCACGGGCTGTTTATCTGTTAAATTATATCGCTTGAGCAAGTAGTTAGGCTTAGGATTTATTTTAAATTTACTGGCATCAAACGTATTAGTTAAAATTACTATTTTCTCAGCGTCAATGTTTTTATATTGAAGCAAGCGCTGGCGAGTGTAATTACTAACACTAATAATTTTATCTGCGTTTCGTAATGCTAATTTTATAGCATTGTTTTCAATATCCCAAACTTCTAAACCATGAGCAACTACCCAGTAAGGAATCCCAGTGATAAGTTTTAGAATATAACAAGCAATGGTATAGTTAACATGAGTTGATATGACTACAGTGGGACGTTGGATAATAGCCAAAATAATCATTTTGGTAGCAAATAAAATAGTTTGCAATAATCTTGGTAAATCTCCAAAATAATGGAACTTTGTTAAACTTAAAAATTGCAAGTTTTGCCGCTGTTTTAAATTACGCTTGTCATACTTCAAAAACACATCATAATTAGCTTCAATATATACCTCTTGTAAAGCTTTCAACAAAAATGTTGAGTAAACTTGAATACCTCCTTTAAAATCAAATATATTCGGAAATATTAAGTAAAAATGATGTTTATTAATCATAAACTTTTTGAAAATCTCCACTATTTTCAGGCTTTAATTGCATAACAAAATCCTTTCGAGAATTGATAGCTGCTGCTATAAAATAAAACTCAATAGTTGTAAAAATATAGTCTTCAGTAAAAAAATCTAACATTTGAGACGCTAAAAACATAATAATCGGAACAGTAACTAGAGAATTAGCATATTTAAGTTTCAATGTTATTCTTACTAAAAAATTAGTAAATAAGAATAATCCAGGAATTCCTTGTTCTGCTAAGACATTTAAAAATATATTATGTGCATGATAACCTTTCTGTCCCCAAACTTTTACTCCTATCTTTTCTGGAAAAACTCCTATGCCTATACCAGTAAGTGGCTTTTTAATAGTTTCATTAATAGCTGCCTGCCATATTTCATGCCTTGACAAGCCTGTTTTTATTATAGTAGCCAGCGTTTTTTTATTTGGATTTATTAAATTTGAATTTTCTGAAAATACATTAATTAATGGAAATATTTTACTATTTGCCAAACCAATTCTCTGTGTAGAAACTGGTACGGTTACAATGCATAAAAATAAAAAGCTAGTTAGATAAATCATTTTTTTAAAACTAATAATTTTATATATTAGCAAAAGAAACATACCAATCATGAAAGTTAACCAACCATTTCCACTTGCAGATAAAGCTAAAGAAATTATAAAAATTAATTCGCTGACATATAATTCAATTTTAGAAATCTTATTCTGCTTTTCTAAAATCAGGCTTAAACATAATCCAATGGCTACTATTACCCCAAACTGATTAGGGTTTTGCATAATTGAACCAATCTCGGGATAAAAGCTGGGGAATTTTAATAATTTGAAAATCCAGTGGTTGGGAAGTAAAACTTCTAAAAAACCCAAAACTGCAATTATCTGTAGTAAATATAATATGCAACGATAGTAAAATGTTAAAGATGGTGTTTTTGTATTCTTAAAAGTTAACAGCAAAAAAGCAAAAAATAATATATAGTAAGTTGAATATTTCATACTATAAGTAATAGCAATAGTTGGAAATTGGCTCATTAATGAGGAAAGCCACATCCACAAATACATTAAACTTATAAATATCAAAATGACTTTATGCTTTTTAACAACTTCTGGTATAGATTTTAAAGACAAACTAATTACACCAAAGCTAAATGCAGGAAGTAATAAATAATGAATACCAATATTTATTCCAGGAAATTTAATTCGCCCTAGAAGCGAAGAAAATAGTATGAGCAGGAAAAATATATTAATCATAACTTTGTAGTTGTGGATACTTGTTTGACAACAAAAACGCTAAATTAAACCCACATTCGCAGGTTTAAGCAGAGATTATGATATTTTGTCTCAGCTAAAATACTGAGTACCTAAAGAATATTATCATATTACAGTCATTGTCGATGTACGTAAACTTAAGAGCGATCGCCAGCCCCTCGATTTACCAAAAATAACCAACGGTGAAGCTCTGAAAGTTAAACTAGGAGCGCAGTTATGTTCGCCAATTTTATTTTTGGGAAATCCCAGTTAACAATTTAACCGCGCAAACTTGCCACGCCCTCACTCTCCAAGGCTTGCAGTCATGTATACACACGAACAAAGCCTGTCGATGCAGGCTTTTCCCGTAATTATCATTAGGACTGACACAAAATTAGAACGCAACTCATTATTAAAAGTTAGAACGGGAGCCGGTGGAACCTACCGCATTAGGGTCACGATAAGCTACATTATCAACGTCTTTGCGGCTCTTACGACCAAATAAACCAAATAAACCGAGCAAGCCCAACAAACCCCAATCACCATCCCCATAATTTCTGTCGGTAGCAGCGCGGTCTGTAGTAGTATCTGTAACAGTCGCATCAGGAGTGGTTGTTGTTTGAGCAGAAGCAGGCAGAACTGTAGGCAAGGTAGCCAAACTTAGAGCTAGAGCAGTACTTCCGAGAATTTTGGAGACATTAAAGCTTTTCACGATCACATTCCTCAATTGAATTGCTGCAAGTAGTAGTTAAAGCATATTAAGTTCTGACACCGCCAGCATCAATCTTTAGCTGCAAATATAAATCCGCTTAAAGGTGCATTAGTGATCGAGTAAATAAGCATTTTGGTATAGGTTATATTACCGGGTATGGCAACTTATGCAATAGTGAAATGACAAACATCGGTAATTGAAGATAATATTTCCGCCGCGATCGCATAAAATTGTGAATCTGTATTTTTCTGCTCCAAACTATCGGTAACTGTCAAAATTTCTCCTCACTGAGACAATTGCCAAATCTTAATAGTATTATCTTCACTACCACTGACAAGGGTCTTGCCATCAGGGCTGAAGGTTACGGATGTTACAGTGTTGGTGTGCCCCGTCAATGTTAGAATTTCCTCTCCTGTGGCTGAATTCCATAATTTGATGGTGCGATCGCGGCTACCACTAGCAATTATTTTACCATCGGCACTGAAGGCTACAGATGTGACAGTGTTGGTATGTCCCGCCAGCGTGCGAATTTCTTTACCCGTAACTAAATTCCAAAGTTTAATGTTGCGTAGGTGTAGCCCGTTGTAGACATCGCGGCTAGCACTGGCTAAAACTTTACCATCTGGGCTGATAGCCACGGCTGTTACTGTTTGAGAATTTCCCTCCAATGTGCGGATTGAGTAACCTTTTGTCAGATTCCAGATTTTGATAGTCTTGTCAAAACTGCCACTGGCAAGAATCACCCCATTAGGGCTAATAGCTAGCGATCGCACCCAGAATGTATGCCCTGTCAGTGTCCGAATTTGCTCTCCTGTTGCTAAATCCCAGATTTTGATGGTGTTGTCATCACTACCACTAACCAGAGTCTCGCTATCAGCACTGATGGCTAAGGCATGAACTGAATCAGAATGCCCTTTAAGAGTGCGAATTTGCTTTCGCGTCGCCAGATTCCAGATTTTGATGGTGTCGTCATCACTTCCACTAACCAGAGTTTTACCATCTGGGCTGATGGCTACCACATTCACCTGCTGAGAATGTCCGTCGAGTGAAGAGATTTGTTTACCGGTTGCAAAATTCCAAAGTTTGATTGTGCTATCGCCCCCACTGCTGACAATGGTTTTGCCATCGGGGCTGATAGCAACAGATAAAACCGAGTTTCCATGCCCTTGCAGGGTATTAGCTAAGGAAACCTTACCCAAAGTAATCTTTAGTGGTTGAACTAAAAACGCTTCATCTTTGCCAGAATTATTATGCTGAGTCAGCCGAGAAACCAAACTCGTCTGAATCCGGCGAAAATGTCTATACCAAGATTCTTGAAATCCAAACAACAGAATCAAAGCACTTCCCAAGATTAAAATTCTCACTAAGGGATAACTTTTTGGTAAATCTGGTGCTTTCGTTGGTGGTATTTTTCCAGAGGATTTCCCAGCTGGTGGTAGCGCGAGGAGTTGTTTTGGACTCAAATCTCTAAGAACTTCATCGGCTGACTGGTAACGTTCATGGATATCTTTTTTCAAAAGCTTGTCGATGACAAAATCCAACTCAGGATTTAATGGACTCCGCAAATATTCCCGCCAATTACTCACCCAGGCGTACCCAGATTCCATCCACAACTCAAAGGGGGAATTTCCCGTTAGCAGATGAAAGCAGGTAGCCCCCAAACCGAACAAGTCACTGGCGGGGAAAGCTTTACCATCTCTAATTTGTTCCAGGGGTGAATAACCATGTGAACCAATGGATGTGCCAGATTTCTGCTGAACTCTGGCGGTAAATTGCTTTGAGGAACCAAAATCAATCAGGCTTAATCGCCCATCACTTTTATTGCGGATAATATTTTCTGGCTTGATATCTCGATGAATGACTTTGCGATCGTGGATAAATTTCAGGATGGGCAGTAAATCTAACAAAATAGATTGAATTTCCCTAGCGTTATAAGTCTTGCGCTGTTGCAACTCCTTTAATAAATTCTCTCCATTAATAAACTGCTGCACTAAATATAGGCAGCCGTCTTGGTCAAAGTAAGCTAGCAAAGTCGGAATTTGGGGATGTTCCCCAAGGTCTTGTAGTCGCTGCGCTTCTTCAGCAAACAACTCTATCGCCTTTTTTTGCGACCAAGTTCCTTGAAATTTTGGAGCTAATTGCTTGATAACACAACGTTCATTGAGTTTATCTACATCTTCTGATAGATAGGTTCTGCCAAATCCCCCCTCATCTGAGAGGACTCGGATGACCCGAAAGCGATTTCTTAAAAGTGACACCAACGGGGTGCTACAACTTTGGCAAAACTTCTTTCCATTGGGATTCAGGGGATTTGAGCAATCGGGATTTAAGCAGCAGATCATGATCTGACAGGCGCGACTGCATGACAAGTTAGGCTAAGTTTGCCCCGAACTTTCCCTTAAGAAAATTGACTCTCGCTTACTCGTGGTAGAAAACCCTGTTCTGGGGATTGGGGAATTACTTAATATAGTTAGCGTTTGTAAATAGTGTCAGTCTTCCTCATCTGTGGAAAACTACGAGAGCCATAAGATTAATTATTCTTTCGATTATATAATAATTTGAATAAAAATTTTTTAGGAACTCTTAAACCTAGTAATTTTGCTTGTATATTGGCAAGCAATAACCTACTAAGTATTAAAGACAAACCCTGATTAATTAACCATCACTGACGATGAAATGTAGTTAAAATATTACTAAATTTGTTTTTGATATTTTAAATCACCCATGATTAATTGTTAATTTGATACTTTAGACTGTGCTACCTTATTTACTTCGGTCTTGCTCTCCATTTCCGAATAGCACTAGCAGTTCTGGTGACAGGTGGTATGTATACATCAGGGGTTTCGTGAGAATTTCCGTGTTGTGCAATACTTTTATTATTTAATTTTTGGGTAGTTAGACACTCAGCCAAAGTAGGCAAATAGCTTTCATTACCTAAAGCTTTCATCACTTCATCGGCAGTCTTAAACCGATCAGCTAACGTAATTTTCACCATTTTTCCTAAAATCTGGGCGAAACTGTTGCTAATATTTACTTCTTTCCGCCAGCATATTTCACCAGTATTTGCGTCGTAGTCAAATTCTAAAGGACTTTTAGCAGTCAACATATAAATACAAGTTACACCCAGTGCATAAATATCACTTGCATAAACTGGACGTAGAGAAAACTGTTCTGGTGGTGCAAATCCCCTAGTTCCGATAAAGTTGGTGTTTGCAGCTTGATTGTTAGAGTTTTGACAAGCATCAACTAATTGCTCTTTCACCGCACCAAAATCAATCAGCACTACCCGCCCATCATACTCACACCGCAATAAATTCTGGGGCTTAATATCCCGATGAATCACATGATGTTTATGAAGATACTTTAATACAGGTAATAATTCTTGCAAAAACTGTTTAACTGAGGCTTCACTTTTGACCCCAGTTTGGCGCACTTCTCGTGCCAAAGTCAAACCCGGCACATATTCTTGAATTAAAAAAAACTCTCCATTTGCCTGAAAGTAGTCTAATAGCATGGGAATTTGCGAATGACTACCGAGTTGCCCCAAAGTTCTTGCTTCTTTTTCAAAGCGCCTACATGCCCTTTGCCAGCTTTGAGGATTAGTCACTTTCGGGCAAAGCTGTTTAATAACACAGAGAGGATTCCCAGGTAATACGGCATTTTTGGCTAAAAACGTGATCCCAAATCCACCTCTACCCAAAATTTGCAATATTTCATAGCGATCGCGCCATAGCTTCTTGGAGCCACACATCTGAGCAAGTTGAGTTTGCAGTAAAATGCTCTCTGGAGAATTCGTTATTTTCGGAGAAAAGCGATCCATTAGCATAGAATATCTGTTCTGAAATGTTTCTAATCTTATGACAAATATTCCTTGGTTACAGTAAAATTACTGGAACTTTGCTAAATCATCATTGCTTTTCTGTTAAAAATTCAAAAAGCAAAAAGAAATCTCAGTATAACTAGCGCTTTCAAGGTAACTTCAAAAATCTTTTCTCTCTGTGTTCTCTGCGCCTCTGCGGTTTAAAAGTAATTTATTTAACCACTCCAGACACAAAAAACACAGACGTAATAAGTTAAAAACGATATAGCAGTTCCCATTCACATGCGGTACAACATTATATCGCCAAGTGTAAGGGCACGGCACTGCCGTGCCCCTACGGGTGTACCTCACTTAAACGAGAAACGCTCTATTGACTTCTAAGGCACATCAATAGGAATCAAAGCATTTTCTGGCAAATAGTTGCAAAAACGCCCTTCATCCGCAAGCACCAAAATCAAGCGCAAAGGATAATCTGGCGGAATTTGCAAATCTGCCCACGGTACTGCCAACTCTAAACAACTATTTATTGCTACTTGAGCGCGACTGAAACGGGGATGCCATTGATAATTGTCTCCAGCTTCCCGAAACTGAATCGATTGTGTGAGCAAGTTAACTTCCAGAAGATGGTGGAAAAGGTAATTAAGTGGGGCTGCATCTGGTAAATCTGCCAAGGGAACTGGGCTGTTAACCATTGTTTTTTCTGGATAGAACCACAGCAAATTCAACTCTGCTGGAAAACCCCGCCCTGGTGCAACACCACCTTTAAAGTCCAGCCGCACATAGAAATTAAGGTGATCCACCCCATACCAAAGTCGTTGGATGACACTACTATTGTGCATCGTTCCCCGCGCCCCGCCGATTTCTATGCGTCCAGCTTTGTCCCAGTCTTGTTCATCACCCCTACCATCAATGACGGGATGAATAAACCCTTGTGGGGTGTGGCTTCCCTGTGCTTCGTGGATTTCTACTGGTTGCTTGAGATATGGCGGTACAGGTTCATTTAATGCTTTGTAAATGCCAAACAAATGTTCTCGAAACAACCCGTCAAAGATGGCATCCTGATTTGAGGAGTGTCCTGCACCAAACCACCAAAACCAGTCTGAACCCTCTGCGGCATACAACGCTTCCCATGCTTCTGGGTTGTTTTCTTCCGTCGCTTCGGGATGATTTGCGAGCATAACTCTTGCTTCTGTCAAGTAATCCCAAGCACGATTTTTGGCAGGATCGCCGATCCAAGTGGTGAAGTTGCCATCTACCCAAGAACCACTATGTAGTTGCCCTCCGGGGATGGTAGCTGTGGCTGGAAATTCTTCGAGAAATTCGGAGACAGTGACGAGTTTGAGGTGGGGTTCATCGCTCAAGCTTTGATATAAAGCTTCTAGGAAGGGTTTGCCGTCTTGGGGATAAAATTCCCAGCAATTCTCCCCATCCAAAGCGATGGTAACTAGCCAAGGTTGCTCACTTTGACTTTCTCTTTGCATTTTAGCGATCGCTTGCAAATGTCCCACTAAATCTGCTGCTGCCTTTTTTGCTGGCATCGCACTATAAGTAAAGCCAATTAAATCTGATAATCTGTGGTCACGAAACACAATTGACAAGTCACCCTCGGCGGTTTGCAGGCGATAGGGTCGATACAACAGTTCTGGTTGCTGCACATTCCCCGCCCCATCCCGATGAAAAAAGTGTTTCAGCGTCCACCCCAAGACGGCTTCATCTGAGCATATCCACTTAAACCCTTGGTTAATAATATCTGGAAGTATTGCCGGACTTACTGACTGTTCCGAAGGCCACAAACCACGAGGTATCTGTCCAAAGCGGTCTTTATAAAAGTTCCAAGCTTTTCGCAAGTGGCGGGGGATATCTTCTGACCACTGAAAACGCTGCTGAGGTAGTGTCATATTGGGCACAGCTACCCGACCAGAGTTAGTATCAGCTAGCAAGGGTAAAATCGGGTGAGTGTAAGGCGTGGTAGTAACTTCTAGCTGCCCCGCCTCCTGCATTTTTCGATGTTGGGGGATAATGCGACTGAGGATTTCTCGTTGCTTGGAATAAATGCGCTGGCGATCGCTTAAAGTAAAATTTCGACCTTGCTTTAACCAACCAGCAATTTCCGGGTCATCCCAAAACAGCGGATCGATCCAAGCTAAATTGTGCCAAGCTAACAAATCACTATAATCTGGCAATTCCCAATTTGCTAAACACCAAGCTTGCCCTTTCTCCTGCCTTTGCTGGTACAATTCGCCATAACGGGGATGAGGGTCAATTAGAGTATGGTGATTGGCATCGAAAAAGTGTTGGATAATAAATTCGCGCTGTTGCTGCGTGAGTTTTTCATCCGGCGTCAAACTGGCTGTGAGATAAGGGTCAAAAGCAGTGCCAGCAATATAATCTTCGAGTTGCAATATCAGCGATGGAACTAAATTCACCGTTTGGTGTAACTTAGGATACCGCTCTAAGAGCAATACCAAATCTAAATAATCTTTAGTCCCATGCAAACGTACCCAAGGAAGCCGGTACTGCTGACTGGAAGATAGCGAAACGCCACTGCCAGGAGATTTGTACAGTGGCTGATGTTGATGCCAGACAAAAGCGATGTAGAGAGGATGGGACATAGGAATAGTTAGGAGTTAATAATAAGGAGTTAGGAGTTGATTCAAACTCATAACTCCTAACTTCTAACTCCTAACTTTTACACGACTTGTTCAATTTCTGCAATTTCGGGAATCATTTCCTTTAAGCGGCGCTCAATACCCATTCTCAAGGTCATTGCAGAACTGGGACAAGAACCACACGCACCTTGCAGGCGCAGTTTTACAATAGGCCCTTCGAGTTCTACGAGTTCCACATTGCCGCCATCAGACATGAGATAAGGGCGCATTTCATCTAAGACTGTTTCAACGTTGTCAATTGTGAGTTCCATAGTTTAGACCTGCTAAGTTAATGATGGGGATTGGGCATGGGGCATTGGACATGGGGCATTGGGCATGGGGCATTGGGAATGGGGCATTGGGCATGGGGCATTGAATAATAATGATCCCTGTACCTATGCGCGGTTAGTCATTAACCATTATCCAAAATTTTATTTTTCAGCTTTGTTAAATCGATCCTAAATCTAATTGCCGCTAGATTGTCAGATGTCAGTTTTTAATGACTTTTGACTAAACCACTGCTGGTTTTAGCAACTTGATATTAGATTAGCTGAACAATTTGTCGTGCAAGCCCTCCTACTCTACTTTAGCGGTTAAAGTCCTGAAGAGAACGCCAGGAGGTGAGGACAAGGAAATTTTTTCCCAATACGCCATGCCCAATATGCTTAATTAAATAATAATTACTAAAAAACTTTAAACTTTAAAACTGAAAACCCAGTACTAGCAATCTTCCAAATGACTAATGACCAATGACTAATGACTAACATTCAGCACCATTTGTTGAATCGCTATCATTAGATGAAACCATGACTGGTTGTTGATATAGTGGTACGGTGAATGTGACTGTTGAGCCAAGTCCTTCACCCAGACTATAAAAATGTACCTCGCCGCCCATTGCCTCCACTAGCTTTTGGGATATTGCCAATCCTAAACCTGTACCGCCGTAGTGGCGAGTGCGGGAACCATCCACCTGAGAGAATAATTGAAACAGTTTATCTTGTTTGTCTAAAGAAACACCAATTCCAGTGTCTGCTACACGTACTTTCACCATGCCAGGAAACTGCTGATCTTGAAAGTTCGCCTTTTTGAGTACTAAATCGGCGCTGACGGTGATGCCGCCTTCATGGGTAAATTTGATGGCATTACCTACCAAATTGAGCATAACTTGTAGCAACCGTTGGTAGTTGCTTTGGACAATAATTTCATCGGAGATAGCAGGCATTTGCATTCGGAAGCTGAGGTTTCTCATTTCTGCTTGGGGACGCGTGAAATTTTCTACAGCACTGAATAGCTCATCTAGCTTGACTGGAGCGTAAACTAGCTCCATTTTCCCAGCTTCGATTTTGGCAATGTCCAAAATATCATCAACGATATTCAGCAGATGTATCGATAAGTGGTGAGCTTCTGCCAAAAATTGGTTTTGTTCTTCTGGGTCATCTGCCATCCCTTCCAAAATCAGCTTCAAGAAGCCAATCATGCCGTTGAGGGGAGTCCGAATTTCATGGGATACATTAGCCAGAAACTCGCTTTTGAGGCGGGAAGCTTCTTCAGCTTTTTGACGCGCTACTTCTAATTCTTCATATAAAGTAGCATGAGCGATCGCAGTTCCCAATTGATCTGCTGCTTCTTTTGCTAGTTCTAATTCTGATTCTGTTAATGTGTAGCATTCATCCCGCCAACTCAAGGCAACTAATCCATTGGCTTGGTCTTGATAGCAAGTTGCAATCACCAAAGTTTTCTGCCGCCCAGACTGTGCGTATCCAGGCACTTCCATCACAACTGGTTCTAGCGTTGCAAAAGCTTGAGCAAAGGCAGGCTCTGAAGCTATATCTATTTCTAAGCCAAGCATTGATTTTAGTTCTGCCTGATGATACTCAGCCTTCACCTCCACTTTTGAACTAGAGGACTGATAAGGACATATAATACAGCGCTCTAGCCGCAGTGCTTTCCCCAAACTATCAACTGTTTGCTGCCAAATAATATCTAAATCCAACGTCCGGCGGATATTTCTGGTAATGCGATTTACCAGTTTTTGGTGTTGCTGCGATCTTATTGCCACCTCTATCTGTGTGGGCGTTTTTGCTGCCACAGGCACTTGTTTTTTGTTGAGTGTCGCTTGCACTAACCGTCCCATCACTAAAACTGTAGTGGCAGTCGTTCCCAGACTCGGCATAATTGGACTAATCACCAATTCCAACTCAAATAATTCCTGCTGGTAGCTAAACCAACACTGAAACCTTTCTGGCACCAAACTTGTCAAAATTCGGTGCAATCGTTCCAAATAAGTAACCTTATCCACCGGGGCAAAGGTTTGGCTCTGGTTCAGTTCTTCAACTACTTTTTCGGTATTTAATCCCAGGAGTTCGCTATGCTGCCAACTAAAGGTCAGATAGCACCCTGCCCCATTTTGCGTATACACCAACTCGGCTCCTAGAGTTGCTAATGAGCCATCAGTCTTACTGGTAATAGGTTCCAGATTTTGGGAAAATACATTTGACAATTGGGAATTGGCAGTAATAGTCATTAATTGAGTTGGATAGACAAAGGGTATCCGACCGTAATTTTACTAAAGCTGCTCAAATTTTTGCATAAATTCTTACAGCTTTTTCGTTTTTTATTGAGTATTTCTTGGTGATCTGAAATCCAAATTGGCAAACTTCACTTTTTAACTTGCGTTGACAGCTAATTAATAGCGTCAATCATTCCATTCACCCCGAGGAGGAACGGGAGTACGCACAGGGGTACGCGTCAGTTCGTCATCTCTAAGGATTTCACCCCGCAACCACTGACGAATCGCCACCTCAATCACTTTACTTGGGTCATTGGTGAGATGCTGAATTTGCTCTAGTAGCTCGGAGTCCAGGCGGACAGCAATTTCTACCTTATCGGTTGGTATATTTTCCGCTTCGGTAGTTTTCTCTTGCATATTCATAGGTTTGATATATTCTGAATTGGTTTTGTCTAAAGCTTTGTAAAGTAGTTATATTCATAATTTGGGCTAATTCACTGAAAAATCTTCAAGGGGACAGTTACATAGTTCCCCGAAATAGCACCAAAGTAACAGCTTTAAGTTTCAAATCGCATTTTTCATATAACTTACTAGACAATGGCTTTAGAAGTTTTGCAAAGAAATCAGTGATTATAGGTAATTACGGGTGGTAATTGCCCACGATCCCTACATGTACTTATTTACATTTATTGTACGCTCCTAGTTGTTGAATACTAGCAGCGACAAATAGACTTTCATAATATTCTTAAAAGTCCACCTATTTAGATCGAATTTAGATCAAAAGTTAAAGATGGGGTGAAGAGGGGCATTGGGCATTGGGCATTGGGCATTGGGCATTGGGCATTGGGCATTGGGCATTGGTTATTAATTCTTGTCCCTCACTCACTCCCTCGTCTCCCTCATCTCCCTCATCTCCCTCATCTCCCTCATCCCCCCACTCCCCATTAAAAGCAGCGTCTTGGCTAAGAAAGCATTAAAATACATTAAGTAAATTGCTCTTTTAACTTTGGTTGCTGCTAAGGCAAAGATAGTATATGACTGACGTTCCCGCAGTTCGCATTCGCAATTTTTGTATTATTGCTCACATCGACCACGGGAAATCAACCCTCGCCGATCGCTTGCTACAAGCTACTGGCACTGTTGAAGACCGGCAGATGAAGGAACAGTTTCTCGACAACATGGATCTGGAACGGGAGCGCGGCATTACAATTAAGCTGCAAGCTGCCCGGATGAACTACACAGCTAAGGATGGTCAGCATTATGTGCTGAACTTAATTGATACTCCTGGGCATGTGGATTTCTCTTATGAAGTCTCCCGCTCTCTTGTTGCCTGTGAAGGAGCGCTATTGGTAGTAGATGCGTCCCAAGGTGTGGAGGCGCAAACTTTGGCGAATGTATATTTAGCGTTAGAGAGTAATCTGGAAATTATCCCGGTTTTGAATAAAATCGATTTGCCTGGGGCAGAACCAGAACGGGTAATTGGCGAAATTGAAGAAATTATCGGTCTAGATTGCAGTGGTGCGATTCTTGCCTCTGCTAAAGAAGGAATTGGTATTCATGAGATTTTAGAAGCAGTTGTCGAGCGGATACCGCCACCGCCCAATACGATAAATGAGCGCTTACGAGCGTTAATATTTGATAGCTATTACGACAGTTACCGGGGAGTAATTGTGTATTTCCGGGTGATGGATGGCACAGTCAAAAAAGGCGATCGCATCCATTTAATGGCATCGGGTAAAGAATTTGAAATTGATGAGTTAGGCGTTCTTTCTCCCACTCAAAAGCAAGTTGATGAACTGCACGCTGGAGAAGTAGGCTATTTGGGAGCGTCAATTAGAGCTGTAGCTGATGCACGAGTAGGAGATACAATTACTCTCAGTAAGGCGAAAGCAGAGTCACCCTTACCAGGTTACGCAGAAGCGAACCCGATGGTTTTTTGTGGGATGTTCCCCATTGATGCCGATCAATTTGAAGATTTGCGGGAAGCCTTAGAAAAGCTCGAACTCAACGATGCAGCACTGCACTACGAACCAGAAACTTCGAGCGCGATGGGGTTTGGCTTCCGTTGCGGGTTTTTGGGCTTGCTACACATGGAAATTGTCCAGGAACGCCTAGAGCGAGAGTATAACTTAGATTTAATCATTACAGCCCCCTCGGTGGTTTATAAGGTGATTACCCTGAAAGGTGAGGAACTGTACATCGATAATCCTAGCCGCTTACCTTCTCCCAACGATCGCGAAAGAATTGAAGAACCCTACGTCAAAGTAGAGATGATTACGCCGGAAACTTATGTCGGTAGCTTGATGGAGTTGTCACAAAATCGCCGTGGCATCTTTAAGGATATGAAATATCTCACCCAAGGACGAACCACACTTACTTATGAACTGCCTTTGGCGGAAGTTGTGACTGACTTTTTTGATCAAATGAAGTCGCGATCGCGCGGTTACGCAAGTATGGAATATCACATCATCGGCTACCGTGAAAATCCTCTGGTGAAGCTGGATATCATGATTAACGGCGATCCTGTGGATTCCTTGGCGATGATTGTCCATCGAGACAAAGCTTACAACGTCGGGCGGGCAATGGCAGAAAAACTCAAGGAACTAATTCCCCGCCATCAATTTAAAGTGCCAATTCAGGCATCTATTGGCAGTAAAGTTATCGCCAGCGAACACATCCCCGCTTTGCGGAAAGATGTGCTAGCCAAATGCTACGGTGGTGACATCAGCCGGAAGAAGAAACTTTTACAGAAGCAAGCAAAAGGTAAAAAGCGGATGAAATCTGTGGGTACTGTGGATGTACCGCAAGAAGCCTTTATGGCAGTACTGCGCTTGGATCAAAACTAAATAGAATTCAGGAGTCAGGAGTCAGAAGTCAGAATTACAGCAGATTGCAAAGGGGTAGGGGCACAATATGTTGTGCCCCTACCCGTGTGGTTCATTTACCTGAAATACGCTGTAATTGGAGTCCGAGTGGTAGATAGCGCAGCTGTAGCAAGTCCGCAAGCCTCTGAATGTGCTATTTTTAGTCCCTCACCACAGTTTTCTTGTTCTGAATTCTGTATTCTTTTTCAACATCCGTTAATTTTAATTACAAAGTCTGCTGTTTACAGCCTTAAGTATGCGAGTTTCAGTATGCTGCTGGTAGGTTTAGCTTCCAGAAAGCCATGCCTGACTTACTGTTGGCTCAACCATCCTTAAGTATGTCTCTAATGCTGGATTTCTAAGAGAAAAAATGATAATTTATTGTAGAAATTCAAAACATCATGAGTCGCAAGCAGGCCCAAGAACAACTTTTTGAGGCAGAGCAAAAGTATCGCACTCTGCTAGAACAAATACCGGGCGTTGTTTATATCTCACCAATTAATAACACTGCAAAAGTTGCTTATATTAGCCCGCAACTGCAACAATTATTGGGTGTTGATCCCGAAGAATGGAATCATGGTTTATTGAATAGTTGGTCAGATTACACTCATCCAGACGATCGCGATCGCTATTGGCAAGCTGTAAATACTACGATTGCTACCGGTGAGCTTTTGAGCGTCGAGTATCGGATGATTAGGCACGATAGTAAAACAATTTGGGTACGAAACCAAGCTAATCTCGTTCTCTGTGCCGATGGACAAACTCAGGTACTTCAGGGTTTAGTATCTGATATTAGCGATGTCTACGAGGAGCTTCGCTTACGCAAACAGGCAGAAGCCGCACTGCTAGAGAGCGAAGGACGTTATCATGCCATCCTTGAACACCAAACGGAATTGATTATTAGAGGCTTACCCGATGGCACTGTTACCTTCGTTAATGAAGCTTTCTGTCGATTTTTTGGACTGAAGCGGGAAGAGATTATCGCCCAGCACTACAAACCTATTGTGTTTGAGGAAGACCGGGAACGTGTGGTTGAACTGATAAATTCCATCAGTTCAGAAAATCCCGTTGTCACCATTGAAAATCGGGTCATAGCTAGCCAAGGGGTGCGTTGGACGCATTGGATTAACCGAGGGATATTTGATGATCAGGGTACTCTTGTAGAACTTCAATGTGTTGGACGAGATATTACCGATCGCAAACAGGTAGAACAAGCTTTAAGTGAAAATGAGCAAAAATTCCGTGCCATCTTCAATCAAACCATTCAGTTTATCGGATTGCTTCAGCCCAATGGAGTTGTGTTAGAGGCCAACCAAACAGCACTGGACTTTGCAGAGATTACTCGAGAAGAAGTAGTTGGTAAACCATTTTGGGAAGCAAAATGGTGGACAATTTCTTCAAAGACACAAACACAATTAAAAACTGCGATCGCATCTGCTGCTAATGGTGAATCTATTCGTTATGAAGTTGACGTTTTTGGTCGAGATGATCAAATTATCACGATTGATTTCTCACTACGTCCGATACTAGATGAAGTAGGATGTGTTACACTACTCCTTCCTGAGGGACGAGATATTACTGAATACCAAGCCGCACTACGCGAACGCCACAAAGCTGAAGAAGCATTACGCTCAAGTCAAGACTTTCTCCAAAAGGTTTCTAATACCGTACCGCATATTTTGTATTTGTTCGACCTTTTAAAAGGAACAAGCATTTATCTTAACCAGCAAAGTGTTACCATTTTGGGTTACTCTGCGGAGGAATTTTATCACGCAGATCCCCAGTGGTTCATAAATTGCTTTCATCCAGACGACCAACACCTCTGCCACATACCAAGCCGCTTCATTAACCTTACCGACAACGAAGTTCTTTCGACTGAATACCGATTCCGACACAAAAATGGGGAGTGGCGTTGGCTCAATAGACGAGAGGTCGTATTTGCCAGAGATGCTGGGGGCACTCCAATGCAGATTCTTGGCTCGGTAGAAGACATTAACACTCGCAAACAAGCCGAAGCATTGCTGCGACAACAAGCAGAGGGGGAACGGCTAATTACTGAAGTAACTCAACAGATTCGGCAATCACTGAATTTGTCCGAGGTTCTTAATACAACAGTTAACAGTATTCGCCAGTGTTTGGGTTCAGATTCCGTAGCTATCTACCAGTTAGAACCTGACGGAAGTGGCAATTTTGCGGCGGAATCAGTGGTTGACGGCTACCCCCAAGGATTAGAGCAGATAATTCACCCATTTTCGAGAAAACGAGATTTTAGCCACTATTACCAGGGATTACCTACAGTCCTGCATGATATTCAGGAATCTGATTTTTCAGCCGATGTTTTTGAGTTAATACAACTCTATCAAGTTAAAGCTGCTATGGTAGTGCCGATTTTGAATGGGCAGGATCTGTGGGGTTTACTCATTGTTCACCAGTGTGGCATACCTCGTTACTGGCAAGCGTTTGAAGTTAATTTGTTGCAGCAGTTGGCAAGTCAGGTGGCGATCGCTATTCAACAATCAGTACTCTACCAGCAGCTACAAGCTGCCAATGAAGAACTACAAAGATTAGCTAGTCTGGATGGTTTGACTCAAATAGCCAATCGCCGACGATTTGATCAGTATCTTGATGCTGAGTGGCAAAGGCTCAAACGCGAGCAAGTACCGCTATCTTTGATTTTTTTGGATGTAGATTTTTTTAAACTTTACAACGATACCTATGGGCATTTAGCAGGGGATGATTGTTTGCGGCAATTGGCCAGTGCGTTCAAAAGTATTGTTAAGCGTCCAGCCGATTTAGTTGCCCGTTACGGTGGGGAAGAATTTGCTGTAATTTTGCCTAATACAGAAATTCAAGGAGCAGTTTATATGGCTCAAACTATTCGACAAGCAGTCCGCAACTTGGCCATTCCCCATGCTCAGTCTAGTGTGTGCGATCGCGTTACTGTCAGTCTAGGCGTTGCCAGCATTGTGCCAAATTCCGAAATTTCACCTCAAGACTTGATTAATGCTGCGGACAAAGCACTTTATCTAGCCAAACGGCAAGGGCGCGATCAAGTTCATGCTGTCGGCGGCGTCGTTACCCCTTCTTGAAGCCTCAGTTGCGAAGGGGATGCTAAATTGTTCTAATTACGAATTACACCTTGTTTGTTATCTCTAGCCCGCAGTTGATAACCTTTGATAAGCTTTAAAAAAATAACTGTTAAAAAATCTGAAAATTTTAGTAAACATACTCACTGCATTTGCCACCCTTGTATTTTTAGGTAAATGTAGTTTTTTAGATATTTGTAAAGTGTCGGGGAATCTAGCAGATGAAGATACTGGTATTGAGTTGGGAGTTTCCGCCAAGGATTATTGGGGGAATTGCGCGGCATGTAGCGGAATTGTACCCGGAACTGGTAAAGCTGGGGCATGAAGTCCACCTAATTACAACAGAGTTTGGTCAGGCATCAATGTATGAAGTGGTTGAGGGAGTAAAGGTGCATCGAGTGCCAGTGCCACATAGTAACGACTTTTTCCACTGGGTAGTCAATCTCAACCTGAGTATGGGAGATCACGGTGGTAAGTTGATTTTAGAGGAAGGGCCTTTTGATTTAATTCATGCCCATGATTGGTTGGTAGGAGATGCTGCGATCGCTCTCAAGCATAATTTTAAAATACCACTAATTGCTACAATTCACGCTACGGAATACGGACGCTATAACGGTATTCACACAGATATTCAAGGTTATATCAATGGCAAAGAAATCTTGCTGGCTTACAATGCTTGGCGGATTATTGTTTGTAGCGACTATATGCGCCAAGAAGTAGAACGAGCGCTACACAGTCCTTGGGACAAAATCGATGTCATTTATAACGGTATCAGAGCCGAAAAGAAACAGCATAACGTAGATTTTCATGCTCTGAATTTTCGCCGCAAATTCGCCACAGACGATGAGCAAATCGTTTATTACCTTGGTCGCATGACTTACGAAAAGGGTGTACCTATATTGCTCAATGCCGCACCTAAGATCCTTTCGCAAATGGGAGGTAACGTTAAATTTATAATTGTTGGTGGCGGCAATACCGACCATCTCAAGCGCCAAGCCTGGGATTTGGGAATTTGGCATCATTGCTATTTTACAGGTTTTCTCTCCGATCAATACTTAGATAGATTCCAAACTGTAGCTGATTGTGCCGTTTTTCCTAGTCTTTACGAACCTTTTGGCATTGTGGCTTTAGAAAGCTTTGCTTCTCGTGTTCCGGTAGTAGTTTCTGATACTGGTGGTTTTCCAGAAGTAGTGCAACATACCAAAACAGGCATTGTGACTTGGGTGAATAATCCTGATTCTTTAGCTTGGGGAATTTTGGAGGTTTTGAAAAATCCAGGATATCGGCAATGGCTGGTGGATAACGCTTATGAGGATTTAAAGCGACGCTTTAGCTGGCCAAAATTAGCCAAGCAAACTGAAGAAGTATATCAGCGAGTTGTACAAGAGCGATCGCAAATTTCCTGGTAAGCGATAGATCCCCGACTTCTTGAAGAAGCCGGGGATCTAAAACTTTATTTTTTGGAGAAGCGCTATAAACGACACAAGCAATATAGAGATTTTCGCACAGTAGGGCAGAGAATAATTGATTACTCCGCGTTATTTTGAGTTAACAAACAGTACAAGCCCTGTACGCTGGAAATTCTCCCCTATCTAGTGCCAGAGTTAAGCTAGTACGCGTTTAAGTTGCAGATTTTTTCGTTAAAACTGTCATTTGTCATTGATTATTCACAAAAGGCAACAGATAAATGACTAATGACAAAGGACGAATTTCACGGAAAAATAAGCAATTAAAGTGCGTAACAGCCTAGCAATAATTGCAGTTTGCTCCAGAAGCTTAGTATGACAAAGGCATTCCCAAGCATAGCAAGGCGCTTGAAAAGTACAGGAATCAAGTTGTTGAAGATGGGAACCTTCCTAATAAACCGTTTTATTGAAAGCTGGAAACGCTACTTCCTGGGTGACACTGTTGATGTCCGCCCCTCCCCTTCTCCCTCTTTCGACAATCCTAGACCTTCCTTAGCAGGCCCAGTCCTTACTTTAGGTGGGGGTGGCCCTGATGTCGATGATGCAATTCAGTGGATGATCAACCAAGTTCGGGGAGGTAGTAACTCCGGCACTAAAGTTAATGTTGTAGTTCTCCGCACCAATGGTAATCACGATTACAATCGGCTAATTTATGCCATGAAGGGCGTAAACTTTGTGGAAACTCTTCTGATTCGCAATAGAGAAGAAGCAAACAAAGCTGAAATTTATGAAAAAGTTAGAAATGCTGATGTGATTTTCTTTGCTGGCGGCGACCAATGTCAATACATCCGCAACTGGAAAGATACCAAGGTTGAGGCTGCGGTTAAGTCAGTTTACCTTAAGGGAGGTGGTATTGGTGGCACCAGTGCGGGTGCAATGATCCAAAGTGATTGTGTCTATGATGCTTGTGCTTCTTCTGAAAAAGGCATTGAAACTAGAGATGCACTCGATGATCCCTACAGAGACATTACTTTTACTTACAACTTTTTCAATTGGAGTAATTTGAAGGAAACCATTGTAGATACGCACTTCGACAGGCGGCAAAGAATGGGTCGAATTATGGCTTTTATTGCCCGTCAAATTAAGGATGGTGTATCTAGCACTGTTTTAGGCATAGCGGTTAGTGAAAGTACATCGGTTCTTGTAGATAAAAACGGTTTGGTGAAAGTTATGGGTAGGGGTAATGCGTACTTTGTACTTGGCAATCATATACCGGAAGTATGTGAACCCCGAACGCCTTTGACCTTTTCCAATTACAAAATTTGGAAAGTTCGCAGTGGCGACACTTTTAACTTGAGAAACAGACCAACTTCTGGGTACTATCTCAGGAGTGTTAAAAGGGGACGGATTGATTCAAATCCATATTAAATGGGGAATGGGGAATGGGGCATGGGGCATGGGGCATGGGGAGTTAAAACTTGAAAGTTCAGCTTCAGAAGCTCAACGTTCAATACTGTTCGGTTAAGAAGATTTGTAGGTTGGGTTGAACGGAGTGAAACCCAACAAAGCCCTGAAAATGTTGGGTTTCGTTCCTCAACCCAACCTACCTCGGAGTGCTTTTTTGGGCTTAACCGAGCAGT
>Ga0105046_10002841_pt1 | contig 27390 bp, 20 predicted proteins | sample MAT03_FD_78385 | JGI IMG/M metagenome (GOLD analysis project Ga0105046, IMG submission 78385) | Freshwater microbial communities from Lake Fryxell liftoff mats and glacier meltwater in Antarctica - MAT-03 (megahit assembly) | ecosystem: Environmental > Aquatic > Freshwater > Ice > Liftoff... | reverse complement strand
GTCCTCGAGTTCCGGGGGCGCCTCCCTCACGCACACCGTTGGTTCGCCGAGTGTGTCCGCGCTCAGCGCCCCGCGGCCCCATCGCCGTGCCGAGTCAGGCAAGGAGGGATTAGGTGTCGCGTTCGTGAACGCCCCGCCGTCGAAGTGGTTGGACGACGCGTGGTCGGAGGCTGAGGTCGAGGACGCGCAGGTGCCGGTCGCGTCCCCCTCGCCCCCGAGGGTGCCGAGCACGCCCGCCAGTCCGAGGGCGGCGGCAGCGGCGATCGCACGTGTGAAGTGGCGTCGCTGCGCGGGCGCACACGGTCCGTCTGGGTAGCGGCCATCCGGACGCGCGTGCATTCGAACGCAGGGCAGGTTCTCGCGCCGCGCTTCGACGAAGTCCTCGACCTCGTCGGGATCCATCGCGGTCAGATCGTAGACCTCGCGATCGCAGGCGCCGCAGTGCCGTACCCGGGCATCGCCCACCATGCTCTCCCACGACACGTCGCAGCCGCGCACGATCCGGAGGCGCTTCAGCACCGTCCTCGGCGGGGTGATGAGCTCGAGCGATCTGCGGACTCCGTCGAGCTCGTTCAGCAGCGCGCCGCGCTCCTCGTCCGCGTCGTCCTTCACTTCGAGGATCCCGAGCCGCTCCAAGATCACGTCCCGCCGTTCGCGGAGCGCGCCTCTCGCCGATCGATGCGCCATGCAGGCCTACGACCCGACGCGCCGGGAGAAGTTCCGGGGTCCCGCAGGGAACGCCCGATCCGTCAGCGCGCGATGACCTCGCCGCCGCTGGAGCCGCCGTACACCGGGGGTTCGCTCGGCCCGCAGGGGATCAGCCGAAACTCCGCCCCGCCGGCGTCGAGCTGTCGGAAGCACGAGACGTTGCAGGTGCCGTGTCCGTAGAAGTCGTACTGAATCAGATACACCCCGCCGGCGATCGGGATGTGCTCCATCGCGGCCTCGCACGCCGCGTCCGTGACGTGGTGGTTCTCGGTCACTTGGCGCTGCGCGCTGCGCGAACAGGTCTGCGTGGTCGTCCCCGTGCCGCACGAGTAGTACTCCGTGTAGAATTCGGTACGGGTGGTGGTGTACGTGTGGAAGTACTCGGTCGCGAAGCGGTAGCGGCTCAGGACCGGACGCACTCGCACGGTGCGGAGGCGTGCGCTCGTCGGCACACCCGGAGGCAGGGCGATGTCGTATCCATCCAGCCGGACCGCCTCAGAGAGGGCGTTGGGGAACACCGATCGCCGTAGCGTGTCGGTCCACACCCTGCGATCACCGATGCTCCGGCCAAGAGCCACACCCCGATGCGCACCATCCTCATCCCGGCGACTGTCGCATGGACGAGCAGCGCGCCCCAAGGGGATTCGTGGTCCCGATCGCCGGCCGGCTCAGAAGATGCCGATGACCTGCAGACCGTAGGTGTCGTTGGGGCCGATCAGCGGGGCGGGGATAAAGCTCACGGGGGCCCGCAGCTCGGGGCGGGCGCCGCCTTGGTAGTGCAGCAAGTAGGGGAGAAGCCAGCCGGAGGCGAGGCCCACGACCGCACCCGCGAGCACGTCGGTGAGGTACTCGAAGTCGCTCATCACCCGGAGCAAACCCACCATCGCCGCGATGGTGAGGGCGCTGACGCACGCGGTCGCGTCGGCGGCTTCGTCGTTCCAGAGCGGCATCGCAGTGTGATGCAAACAGGTGAGGCCCGCGCCCGTGAACGCGTTGGTGGCCTGGTTGGAGAAGAAGCTCTCGGTCGCGCGCAGGTTGGGATCGTCGCAGTGGCGCGAGGTGTCACCCGCTTCGCAGAGCGCGGTCAGCGGACGCTCGCGGCGCGCGAGCAGGCTGGTGACACGCCAGAAGACGAGCGAGATGACGTAGGCCTCGACGCTGATGAGGCCCATCTGCAGTGCCAGATCCCAGCTGCCTTCGCCGACGCCCGCCGTCGCCAGCGCGTCGACCACGAACGGAAACCCGATCAGGACGAACTGCATCACCTCGGATGCGATGGCCGACGAGTTGCGCTGATCGAACGAGCGCAGGCGCAGGCCCTCGCGCACCGGATCGTCGAAGAGGATGCCGCCGCGCCAGTTGGGCTCGAAGGCGGCGGTGGGCAGCGCGAGCGCCGCGACCAACAACAGGCCGAGGCCCGCGGTGAGCACGAGCTCGTCGAACGAGTACCGGGGCCAGCTCTCGCGCCACTCGATACGGAGGTGATCCGCGGGGAGGGAAGGGCCTCCACCTTCGAGCACCGCGGTCTCCAGCGCGGAGACGATATCCTCGCCCGCCTCTCGTCCCGCGACCCTCCCGGTCGCGGCCGTGCCTGTTCCCGCGGCTGTGCCCGTTCCCGCGGCCGTGCCCGTTCCTGCTGGCGCGGCGTCGGTGGTTGCGGGGGCTTCGCTGGTGGTGTCGACGTCGGCGCTCGCATCAGCAGCCACGTCCGCATCGGCCTGGGCCTCGACGCAGATCGGGGTGAGCGTGAGCGACGTGAAGAGGACGAGACCGAGCCAGGAACGCACGAGGGCGCGAGTATGCCCTCCGGGTTCGCCGGCAGCCACTGACGTCGCATCTGCGGGCAAGACGAGCGCCCGCGCCTTGTTCCGAGAGGGCCCCGGAGTTATCCCGCAGCCCTCATGCCGCCTGCCGCCGCCGTGTTCGCCGAAGGCCTCGCCCACACTCTCGAGCGCACCGACTTGAGCGGTCTCGGCACGAAGTACGAGGGCAAGGTCCGCGATTGTTACCTGCCGGGTGACGGCAAACGGATCCTCATCACGACCGATCGTATAAGCGCGTTCGATCGGGTGCTGGGGACCCTGCCGTACAAGGGACAGATCTTGAACCGCGTCGCGGCGTTCTGGTTCGACGCCACCAAGGATCTGGCGCCCAGCCACTTGATCGCGGTGCCCGATCCCAACGTGACCGTGGGCATCGACTGCACCCCGCTGCCGGTCGAGCTGGTGATGCGCGGCTACCTGACTGGCGTCACCTCCACTTCGATCTGGACCCACTACGCAGCGGGAAAGCGCACCTTCGCCGGGCATGCGTTGCCCGAGGGGATGAAGAAGAACGAGCCCCTGCCCGCGCCGATCCTCACGCCCTCGACCAAGGCACCCTTCACGGCGGACGCTGCGGCGGCGCACGACGTCACGGTGAGCAAAGAGGAGCTGCTCGCGTTGGGGGAGCTCTCGGAGGCCGATTTCGAGGCCGCGGCGGCGATTGCCCATCGCTTGTTCGCCCGCGGTCAGACGCTCACGGCCTCGCGTGGGCTCATCCTCGTCGACACCAAGTACGAGATGGGAAAGACGCCCGATGGGCGCATCGTGGTGATCGACGAGATTCACACGCCCGACTCGTCGCGTTACTGGAAGGCCGACAGTTACGAGGCGCGCATGCGCGCAGGTGGCGAGCCGGACAGCTTCGACAAAGAGTTCGTGCGCCGTTGGCTCGCCGATGTGGGCTTCAAAGGGGACGGACCGATTCCGACGATCCCGGACGAAGTGCGCATCGAGGCGAGCCGCCGCTATGCGGAGGCCGCTGAGGCGATCTGTGGCGAGCCTTTCGTGCCCGATACGCACGAGCCCATCGCGCGGATCGATGCGGCGCTCGCGCCCTACCGCAGCTGACAGAGATCGACCCCGCACCCAGGAGCAGATGATGAAGGCCCGTGTGTTCGTGACCCTCAAGCGTGAAGTGCTGGATCCTCAAGGAGACGCCGTCCGCCGCGCGCTGGGGAGCCAGGGCTTTTCGGGGGTGCGCGACGTTCGAGTAGGCAAGCTCGTGGAGATCGAGCTCGAGAGCACCGATCGCGCGGCCAGCGAGCGTGAGCTGGCCGCGATGTGCGAGAAGCTGCTCGCCAACCCGGTGATCGAGGACTTCAAGCTCGAGGTCGTGGGGTGAAGCGTCCCTCGGGCGGTGCGTCGTGAGCCGAGTCGGCCGGAGCGCGCTACCATCCGGTCCCCGACGTGGTGAATGGGTCTCGGGAACCTGGCGTCGGTAGCGCCAGGCCTGAGCGCCTCCCCTTCCTCCGCGCTCTGACCGCATTTTCTCTACTGCTTCGTCCCTCTCTTTTTCCTGGAGTCACTGCATGGCCAAGCTCTCTGTTCCTTTCTTCCGTCGCGCCGCTGCGCTCACTACGATCTTCGCGATGCTCGCGGTCGGCGGCTGCAAATTTGTCACCGTCATTGGTGACGACACCACGGTCTCCGGCTCGTGGACCGTGATGGGCGAGACGGCGAGCGCCGCGAACTGCGCGACCATCGGCGTCGACACGGTGCGACTGGTGATCTTCGACGGGGGAGTCCGTTACACCGACCCACTGCTCACGGCGAACTGCTCGGCGGGCCTCATCGACACCCGGCCCACGCCGATCCTCTCGGCGGGTCTCTACACCGCCCAGTGGGAAGCGCTGCGCGCCGGAAGCGTGGTCGCGACCGGTCGCGAGCGGATGCTCGATAGCCGCACGGCCACCCACGTGATCATGAACTCCCTGAACCTCACGGGCGCGACCCCGGCCTTCGATCCCACGGGTACCGACGCTTCGGTCGAAGCGCACTGGACCGTGCAGGGCACCACGCCGACCGTCTCGAGCTGCAACTCGCTGGGCATCGATCGGGTGCGCATCGCCTTCTTCGATGGCGGCACCGCGTACGAGTACACCGCGCTCACCGCGAACTGCGAGGACGGCGCGTTCGACACCCGTCCGACCCGCGTCATCCGCGCGGGCACCTGGACCGTGCAGTTCCAGGCGGTCGATACCGCAGGCACCGTGCTCGGCTCGGGCGCGATGGCGACCGTGACCGTCGCTGCTGGCGGTCACTTGAGCTTGTACGACGGCGACCCGGTGGACTTCTCCAGCGGCGTCTTCAACCCGATGGGCACCGACGCGACGCTCACCGCGAGCTGGACCTTGAACGGCCAGACGCCCACCGATGACAACTGCTACGCGGCGGGCGTCGATCGGGTCCGGGTGCTCTTCCACCCGGCCGACGACCTCGCCTTCGAGCGGGGCGTGATGGTCGCGATGGTGACCAACTGCGAGCTCGGCCTCATCAGCAGTGCGCCCACCGCCATCATCCGCGCCGGAAGCTACCTCGTCTCGGTCGAGGCGCTGGACTACGACGGCAACCTCATCTCGGCGCTGACGCCGAGCCTGACGCCCTTCACCGTCACCCCGGGCTCTGCGGTCACCGTGACGCCGGTGAACTTCACCTTCGATCCCATCCTCGCGCTGGCCCTCGACTGGGAGAGCGCGGCGGGCGCGGTCACCGACTGTGCCGGCGCCGGCGTGAGCACGATGCTCTACCGCCTGACCAACACCACGACGGGCGCCAACATCGCGCTCGAGCCCAGCACTGCGTGCGTCGAGGACTTGTTCTTCGAGCAGGGCATCGACGCGGGCTTCGGCCCCGGTCCCTACCGCTTCTACTTCGAGGGTTACAACGCGGCGGGCACCAAGCTCTGGCAGGTCACCACCGGCGCGTGCGACGTGACCATCAACGCGACGACGAACAGCCTCGAGTTCTTGCGCTGCATCGGCGAGTACACGCCCGGCTGACGCACACGGAGCGGGAGCCATCTCCCGACCCCCGAATGGCCGCGCGGAGCATCGTCTCCCGCGGCCATTCGCGTCTCGTTCACTCGTTGCGCACGTGCACCAGCAGTGTCTCCGGCACCCCGCGGCGGATCACCTCCGCGTGGTACGTGTCGGTCACCCGCAGCTGCTCGAACGCCCCGCGGAGGCTCTCCTCGTCGCTCACCGACATCTCGTTGAGGGTGTGGACGATGTCGCCGTTCTGAAAGCCGAGTTCGTCCATGGGGTCGCTGCGGCGAATGCCGAAGAGGCGAAGGCCACCCCCCTCTTCGCCCGAGGAAGGGGCCATCTCGGTGGTCCCCAAGATCCCGCCCGGTGCCGCGCGCCAGGTGTCGAGGTCGCTGGCAGACACCTCGCGCTCGAAGGCGAGCGTCTCGGCGCGCGGTGCGGGCTCCGCGGGACCCGCGGCCGCGGTCGTCGACGGAACAGATGTGGCAGGCCGCTCGGTCATCGCTTCGTCGTCGAGCGCGGTCGACGAAGGCATGGCGGTCGGGGCCTCGGCTACTACAGCCTCCGTCTCGGACGGCGTCTCCAAGGGCGGCAGCGGCGTGCGGATCCACGAGGGCATGAAGAGGAGCACGAAGAGCGCGAGCGTGGCCCACGCCGCGGCGCGCCGGCCGGGTGAGAGCGTGTTGTCGTCGGTGGGCGGGTGCTGGGGGCCGCCGGAGAAGCGCGCGATGACGTGCAGCACCCCGAACCACACCAGCCAATACACGCCTGCGCCGATCTCCTCGATGGCGATCTCCCATGGATACCCCGCCTGCCTCGCGATACCGACGTAGTAGAGACCCGTGATCAACGCGACGACGGGCAGCGCGTAGTGCACCGCCTTGGCGAAGCGGTGGTGTCCCTCGCCGAGTAGGGCGTAGCCCACGTGTCCCCCATCGAGCTGACCCACCGGGAGCAAGTTCATCATGGTGACGAGCAGGCCCGCCCATCCAGCGAACGCGGTCGCCGAGAGGCTGATGTCGTAGCCCTCCGGGAAAGGCCCTTTGATCGCGTACAGCAGGCCTGCGTAGAGGAGCGAGTGGCCCTCGAAGATGTAGCTGCTCACGTCCTCGGAGAGCGGGGTCACGGGGGAGGTCGTGATCCCGTAGATCAGCACCGGCAGCGCGATCACCAGGCCAGCGTAGGGCCCGGCGGCGCCCACGTCGAAGAGCGCATCGCGCGTCTTGATGCGACCACGCATCGAGATGACGGCGCCCATGGTCCCCAGCAGCGCGACGGGCATCGGGATGAAGTAGGGCAGCGAGATGTCGACGCCGCGGATGCGCCCCACGACGTAGTGGCCGAGTTCGTGACAGAGGAGGATCGCCATCAGGGGAATCGCGAAGTCCCAGCCGGCGAGCAGCGTGCCCACATCGACGACCTCGACGCCGTGCATCCCTGCGCCCGCATAGAGCATCGAGACGAGTGTTACCCCGCCGAGGGTGAGCACGAGGCCGACCCGCGCGGGCTGGGGGCCTTCCGTGGGAGCGTCGTCGTCGTGACTCGCAGGCACCGGCCCGTGCTCGCCCTCGGCGCTCATTGGCTCCCTGCAAGGGCGGCGCGCACCGCGTCGAGCTTGGTCGTGACGCGGGCGTCGAGGGTCCCAAGCTCGCTCTTCACCACGCAGTCGCCTCGGCTCAGGCTCGCGTCGATCGCCACGTGCACGTTCGGTGGTAGCGCCTCGGGGTGCTGGGCGAGCGACGTCGCGTCCTCGGGGTGCAGCGACAGGGTCACCTGCTTGGCCCGCCGCGCCCGATCCAGCGTGCTCTTCACCAGTGACGCGACCTGATCTGGACCCACCGCGATGTGGGCCTCGACGATCTTGGCGGCGGCCGCGAGCGCAATCTCCAGCACGTCGGCCTGCATCCCGCTCAAGAGCGCGTCTTTGGTGCGCGCCGCGGACGCCAACGTGCGCGCGATGTCTGCGTGCGCTGTCGCGAGGCCCTCCGCGCGCGCCTGCGCTCGCACCGCGTCGGCGTCGGCGTGGGCCTGGCTCACGACAGCGGCCGCTTCGTCGCGCGCAGCGCGCAACGCCGCATCGCCTTGGGTCTTCGCGTCGGCCAGCGCGCGGGGAACGATCCGCGCCTGGGCTTTGATCACCCGGGCCACGACGAAGCCTCCAGCGCGATGTCGAGCTCGGCGCACTCGCGCATCGTTCGCTCCGCCGCCGTCCGGGTGCACTGACGCGCGAGATGATCACGCAGCGCTGGCGACACGATGAAGCCGGCGCGCTGCCTCGGCACCGCCGCCAGCCACACGGCGCCGCGCTCCCGCTCGACCTCGGTGCTCAAGATGGCGAGCACCCGACGCGTCTCTCCCTTGCCCTCGATCGCCCGGTGCTTGGCCTCGAACGCGAGCTGCCTCAGGGCCTGGGCGCGATCGCTCTGCATCCCGGCGTGCATCGCGGCGACCCTCTGGCCGACGCGCGCGCTCGCGGCAGGCGCCAGGCGCTCGACCCCCACGACCTCTGCGTCTCCGCTCATCACGGCGGCCAGCACGAAGCCTGCATCGAAGGCGAACACGGTGGTGCGCGTAGCACGAAGGCCCCCCCCTCGGCATGAGCAGGAACCGCCCCACCGGACGCGATGCTGTTTGGGCTCCCATGTGACATGGTCCTGCCTCTTGCAGCGGCATCCCCGGACCCTGGCTCTCTCACTCGCCGTGCTCTCGGCGCTCCTCGGGATCGGCGTCGTCGCGGCGCAGGCCGTGCCCGAAGACGTCGGCGAGCCGGAAGCCATCGAGACGCCCAGCGAAGACGATACGTCCAGCGAGGCCGGTGCCCCCGATGACGGTGCCCCAGAAGACGAGGTCCTCGAGGAGATCACCGGACCTGAGATCGACTTCAGCCGTCTGGACCCGTGCGATCTGATGGAGATCACCCCCTCGCCCGGTCGTGCTGGCACCCGCGAGGAGCTGCATGCGCACTGCGAAGCAGAGATGGATCGCTACGTCGATGCGCGCGAGGAGGCCGAGGCCATCCTCGCCACGCAGCCCGACTCCTATGCTGCGCGCTATGTGCTCGCCTACACGCTTCATCGAGGGGACGCGAACCACCCGCGCGCCCTCTTCGAGATGCGCCAGGCGATGGACAGCTATCTGCGGCGCTACGGCCCCGACCCCCGGCCTGGGCTTCCCTGGCGCTGGCACAGTGAGATGCTGGTCGAGATGATCCTGATCGAGTCCGATCTGGAGCACTACGAAGAGCAGCTCGCGCTCATCGAGACCTTCAACCGGCTCTACTCTCCGCACATGGTGGCCGAGCGAGCCTGGCCGCTGATGAAGCTTCGCCGCTTCGACGATGCGCGCACCGCCGCGGAGATGGCGCGCTCGAGCGGCGACGGGTGGCAGACCGAGCTGGCGCTCAACGCGCTCTGCGCGGTCGAGTTCGAGGCGGGCGACGAGGCCCGGAGCTACGAGGCCTGCCGCGCTGCGATGCTCTTGCACGGTGGTAACCCCGCCTCGCAGAGCGCCGTCGACTTCACCAATTTCGCCGAAGCCGCGCGCTCGCTGTTTCGGCTCGACGAGGCCGAGGCGACGCTGCTGACGGCGACCGAGGCGCAGGTGAGCTGGTACGGCAATCCCTACCTCGAGATAGCCGAGCTCTACACCCGCGAGGGCCGCTTCATCGAGGCGCTCGCGATGCTGCGCGAGGTGCACCCCTACCGGATGCGAAGGCCGGCGCACGTGCGAGAGGCCGATCGCAACGAGACGCGGCGCGCGCTCTCCGCGTTCTATCTCGCGGTGGGCCACAGCGAAGAGGCGCTGGCGATCAGCTCGACGGCGCGCCTGAACCCCGATCGCCGAGGCCACAACAGCCGCGATCCCATGCAGGACCTCGCGCTCACCGCGCTCCTCGATCGGGCCGCGCTGCGCTTGCAGGCGGCCTGGACCGAGACCGACGCGTCGGGTGCACCGTTCCTCGAACGAGTGGGCCTACGCGCTCAAGCGCTCTGGTGGCGTACGCTGGGATGGAGCGCGTCGCGTGAAGCCGCGCGCGCCATCGCCGACGATGTGCGGCTCGTCGGTATCTTTCAGATCGGCCGAGCCCGCAGCGCGGTCCTGCCGCCGTGGCTGGTGGGAGATCTGGTCCAGGTGCTCGGCGGCGGCGTCTCGACCGAGGCCATCCGTCGATCGCGCCTCGAGGATCCCCGCCCGGGCGCCGCGGCCTACTACGACGCCTTCGAGGCCGAGGCCGCGCTCGAGTCGGGCGACACCGCGCGGGCCTACGAGCTGGCGCGCAGCGCCGTCGCCAACCTGCCGCCCGCCGAGGCGCTGCTCTCGGCGCGCGCATCGGCGATCTCCGCCGAGGCCGCCATGCAAGAGGGTTATCCCGCGCGTGCGCTGCAGGCCTATGACGAGACGTTCCAGGTCGATCCCGGCCTCTTCGTTCGCATGGATCTCGCGGTCCCGGTACGCATTCGTTCCGGCGGCGGCGCGGTGGCCAACGCTCTTCGCGACATCGTGTCGGACAGTCCCCGCTTCTCGATAGGTGACATCGGCCTCGAGGTGCGTGCCACCTCCGACGGAGTGCACGGTCAGGTCTGCCTCACCGCCTCGACCGGCGCCGAGCTCGGCTGCGAGGAAGCGGATAGAGAGGGCGACGAGAGCGCCGATGATTTCGCCCTGCGTTTGGGCCGCGCGTTTCAGCGCAGCGTGTTCTCGCCACGCATCAGCCTGTCGGCGATGGATGCCAGCTCGCTCGACGGGGCCAACACCAGCATGCGCGGCAGCGGCCTGAGCGACCTGATGAACGACGCGTTCTGAGCGTCGGCCCCTGCGGTTTCGCGCCCCCCCTCACGCCGCGCTGCGAGGGAATTTCCCTAACCGCCGTGGGCCGTTTCGCGTAGCGTGCTCGCCATGATCGATCGGGGTGCTTCGTCGCGGCGGCTTCCCATGTCTCTCCCCCTCTCGCTCGGCCTTTGGGTGCTGATGAGCGGGTGCGGGAGCGCGCCGCCACCGCGCCCAGCGACATTGATCTTCTCTGCGTCCCCGACGCCTGACCTGACGGAGCACGCTGCCGCCGCCGTGCGCCTCCGGGTCGAGGACGGACGGGTCTCGATGCTCCGCTCCGGCGTGATGATCGATCCCCGCGGCTACGTCCTGACGACCTTCTCCTCGATCGGCGTCGAGAGCTTCGCGGGCGGCGGCGCGACCAGCCACGGCGGAGGTGCGCGTCCGGGGACCCTCTACGACGGAGATCACGTCTCCGTCGAGGTCTTCGATGGGCCGTATGCCAGCGTCCCCACCGAGTACGTCGCTCGGGTGGTGCGCGGGGACATCCGCCTCAACCTCGCGCTGCTGCGCATCACGGCGACCCTCGATGGCCTGTTGCCGGAGGACCACCGCTTCTCCGCGATCGATCTCACGACGGCCTCTTCCGATCCGCTGTGGGGCGGCACCGGCTTCGCCATCGGTGCGAGCGCGAACGTCCCCAGCCTCACGGTCTATCAAGGCTCGCTGGTTGCCGGCATCAGCAACTCCCAGGGTGCGATCGCTGGATACTTGGTGAACCTGCAGCGCACCACGCTGGATGGCGCGCCGTACTACGACGCAGACGGTCACTTTGCGGGGGTCCTCTCGCGGGGATTCTTGCGCCCGCCGAGCCGGATCCCCCAGGCCTGGCTGGACGCCATGACGGCGGGGCCGATCGAGGATCGCGAGGTGGTGGGCATCGAGCGCCTGGTGCCTGGAATCTGGTCCGAGATCGATCTCATCGGGGACAGCACCTACATCCCCGCGGTCGACGAGGAGCGGGGCGATGCCACCGAAGAGTTCGTGTTCTCGCTCCCTTCGCTGCAGGCCGGATCGATCATCGTCGAACCTGCGGTGAGCATCTCCGCCTACCAGGGCGGACGCATGATCGAGAGCGGCACCGGCGAGATCTTCATCCCCTCCGAGGCTGACGTGCTGATCGCCGTGCGAATGCCTCGCCCCGACGACCCTCGCGGGCTGCGCCTCCGCGTTCGCTTCGAGCCCTTGCGATGACCGCGCGCCTGTTGCTGCTCCTGCTCTGGTTGCTGCCTGCGTCCGTTGCGGCGCAGGCCGAGGAGCTCTCGGTCGACGCGCGCGCCCGTTGCATTCAGAGCATGGTGCGCATCGAGGTGGACACCCCGCGCGGGACGTTGTCGGGGAGTGGCACGGTCATCGATCCCCGAGGCTACATCCTCACCAACTTTCACGTGGTGGGGCACCTGGGCCACGAGACCGGGACGCCAGGTGTCCACCACAACGCCCTGTTTCGGGTCGCCATGGTGCACAGCGAGCGTGGTCTGGTGGTCGACGAGTACCTCGCCGAGGTGGTCCGCGGGCACGTCACCCTCGATCTCGCGATCATCCACATCGTGAGTCGCGTGGACGAGGCCCCGCTCACCTCTGCTCCCTTCACCGCGATGGCGGTGCGGAGCGATGTTCCTTCGCTGGGAGCCCGGGTGTGGGCGCTGGGGTTTCCCACCGGCGTGCGGACGATCAACGTCACCGCAGGGCAGGTCGCCGGCTTCGAGGACAACAACGCGGGGGACGCCGCGTGGATGCGGACGGACACGGAGTTCAACCCGGGCAACAGCGGCGGCGCGCTCATCGATCGGGAGTGCCGTCTGGTCGGCGTGCCGACCGCGGTGTCCCGCGCTGCCATCGAGCCCATCGAGCTGGCGCGGCCCTCGGCGCGGGTACCGAGGAGCTGGCTCACCGCGCTGGCGAGCGGGGCCGACGTGACCCCCGAGCCCACCGAGGGATTCCGGGAGATAGCCATCCTCACCGAGATCGCCGACGCCGAAGCGGGCGATGGGTCGGGGCGTGGTGGCGAGGTGCGCTACTACCGACTTCCGCTTGCGAGGCCTGGTGTCGTCACCCTGTCTCCCCGCCTCGAGCTCGGCGCCATCGGCGCGGGCGGTCGAATCATTCGGCGCGGCTCGGGCCAGGTGCTCATCACCTCGTCCGATGGACCGAACACATTGATCGCGGTGGTCGTCCCTCGAGGGCGCGACGGCCGCGCGCCGACGGTGCGACTTCGATTCACGCCGATGCGGGAGTCCGACGCGGCGCTCGGGGTGGCGAGCGCGGGAGACGGCTCGGTCAGCGGGGTATTGAGCCGGGCGGATGGCAGCGCGTGCGCGACGTACGTGGCCCTGGCACCGAGCAGCCTCGATGCCGCGGGTCTGCTGACCGACATTCGCGAGGGGCGCGATCGGGAGAGCACGCTGCGCCGCGCGCTGCTGGCGCTCAGTCCTCTGGCTGCCGATGGAAGCTTCACGCTCCGTGCGCCGAGCGGGAGCTATGCGCTCCTGATCGTCGGTTCTTCGGGGCTCGAGGAGCGACGCGAGATCGATCTCACCACGAGCGGCGTCGATCTCGGAGCGGTGATCTTGGACGCGGCGTGCCGATGAAGCGATTGGCGCTCTGCTGCTTGGTGATCATCGCCGCGGGCTGCACCGATGACCTCGATCCCGATGGGGGCCTCGGTGATGCGGCGGTGAGCGATGGCGGGCGACGGGATGGCAGCGCCGATGGTGGCGGCGCGGATGCGGGCGGCGCGGATGCGGGCGTGGATCCTTGTCCATCCCCCGAGGGGCCGGGTCCCGCGCGCATCCTCTTCGTGGGCAACAGCTTCACCTTCACCGCGAACATGCCGACCGTGTTTCGCTCGCTCGCGTTGGCCGGCGGCTACGCGCCGGACGAAGTGGTGATGCGCGCCATCGGCGGTCAGACCTTGCAGGGGCACCGCGCCGACAGCGCCGCCGAGGGCGCACCTGCCCGGGTGCGTGAGGGCTGGGACGTGGTGATCCTCCAGGAGTACAGCACCCGCCCCACCGACTCCGTCGGTCCCGCCGAGCGATTCAAGATCGACGCGACGTGGTTCTATGACCTGGCCGTCGAAGCGAACCCCGAAGTGCGGGTGATCCTCTACGAGACGTTCGCGCGGCGCTTCAACCACTCCATCTATCCCGGCACCTTCGACGACCCCGAGGACATGCAGGCCCAGCTGCGGTTTCACTACCGGGACTGCGCCGAGAACTACATCCCCGCCATGAGTGAGGCCGCGTTCGCGCCGCCCGTGGAGTTAGCCGCCGTCGGTGATGCGTGGGAGTCTGTGCTCATGGAGGGCGAGCCCCCGCGTCTGCACGGCGGCGACGACTACCACCCGAGCGCGGCGGGCGCGTACCTCACCGCGCTGGTGCTCTTCGGCACCATCTACGAGCGAAGCACCGTGGGTTTGCCGGCCATCGGCGTCGATGAGGCGACCGCGCTCGAGCTGCAAGAGACGGCCGACTCCTTCACCGGCGCGACCCGCCCCGCGCCCGCGCTCGAGTGTGTCCCCGAACTCCCGGTCGGGGACGAAGTGCGCGTCGACTTCGGCCCGACTGCGGCGGATGGCTGGGCGGATCTCGGCTCGATCAATGGCAGTGTCGGGCCGCTGGTGAGCGTCGGCGGCGCGGCGACTGGCATCGTAGCCCGCACCTCGGGATTCACGGGTACCCAGACCGGCGGCAGCGCCGCGAACGATCTGGGCTATCCAGGCGGCGTCTCGTCCGATTCGCTGTGGGTGGGCTCGTTCGACGGCCACGCCGCGGCGTTGGCGTTGGAGGGCACGGTGACGCTGAGCGGCTTGAGCGCCGGCACCTACGTGATCACGGTGTTCGCGTCGCGTGATGGTGATGACGGCGGCAATGGTCGCGTCACCCGCTATGCGATCGGGTCCGCAACGTCCCGTCGCTCTCGACTTCAGCGAACGTCGCAACCCGACTCTCGTTGTCGACCACGTCGAGCTCGATGCTCTCGGATGACGGTGGGTGTCAGCGCGACGGGCGCGAGTCGCTTCGGCTACATCGGCAGCCTGATCGCGCACCGCGTGCGCTGATGGGCACATGGCGAACGCCTCGAAGCAACCGACCGTAGGTCCAGCCGCCGTGGGAAGCCGCCCGCAGGACGAGGAGGCTCAGCGCCCAGCCAGCGTCATGGCGGAGACACGAATGGTCGGACTCGCTACGGAACTCCGTAGATCGAGATCGGTCCCGACCATGTCGATGCGCTGCAGCAGATCGTTCAGGTTCAGGGAGATGGTCACCTCGGAGACCGGGAAGGTCTTCTCGCCGTTCTCGATCCAGAAGCCCGACGCCCCGCGGGAAAAGTCGCCGGTCACCGCGTTGAAACCGAAGCCCATCATGTCGGTGACGTAGAGGCCCCTCGTGGTGCTCTTCACGATGTGCTCGGGGCTCGAGGTGCCCGGCGAGAGGATGAAGTTGGTGGTGCCGGGCGAGACACCGCCCGAGCCGCCGCGCGACGCGCTCGCGGTGGACTCGAGCTTCAGCTTCCGCGCGCTGTAGCTGTCGAGCAGGTAGCTCTCGAGGATCCCCTTCTCCACGACGACGTTGCGGCGCGAGAGCAGGCCTTCGCCGTCCCAGGCGCGGGAGCCCGGCGCTTCGGGGATCAGCGGGTCATCGATCACGCTCACGAGTTCACTCGCCACCCGCGTGCCGACGCGATCCAACAAGTAGCTGGAGCGTCGCCAGATGGCGCCGCCGGTGATGCAGCCCGCGAGCAGACCGAGGATCGACCGCGCTGCGTCGGGATCGAAGACGACGGCGCACTCTTGGGTCTCGACCTTCTTGGCGCCGAGCTTGGCGAGGGTGCGCCGGGCGGCCTCGCGTCCCACCTCTTCGTCGGGCAACAAGCCTTTGGCGTGGCGCTTGGCGGTCCAGTGGTAGCCGCTGCGCTTCTTGCCGCCCTCGTCGTCGACGACGGGAGAGACGCTGAGGGACGCATAGGTGCCCGTGGAGACACCGGCGAATCCTCCGCTGGTGACGACCGCGCGGGAGCCCGAAGCGCGCGAGTAGTCGCCACCCTCGGAGTTGGTGACCCGCTTGTCGAAGTCCAAGGCGGCCCGCTCGGCTCGGCGCGCGTGGGCCAGCGCCTGCGCTCCGTCGATAGCGTCGATGCTCGCATCGAAGAGGTTCAGCTCGACGTGCTCCGATCGCTTGGAGAGTAGCGAGGGATCGGGCGGGCCCGCGAACGCGTCGGCTTGCGAGAGGCGCGCCAGCTCGACCGCGTCCTCGACCAGCCGGTCGATACCCGCCTTGCTCAGATCACTGGTGTACGAGACCGCGACTTGCTGGCCGACGAACACCCGAAGTCCGACCGAGCGCGAGCCGGCCTCCTCGAGGAGTTCGGGCTGTCCCAGCCGGATCTTGGCGGAGAGGTGCGAGCCCTCGCCCACCACGGCCTCGGCCACGTCGGCGCCCGCCTTCTTGGCGCGGCCCACCACGTCCTCGCCGAGACTCATCAACTGCTCGAGATGCTTGGTCATCGATTCAACCTACCTGGGTTCCGCCGACGGTGACCGCCGAGATCTTGATGGTGGGGCACGCGACGCCGACCGGTACGGACTGGCCGTCCTTGCCGCAGGTCCAGATGCCGTCCGAGAGCTCCATGTCGTTGCCCAGCATGACGACCTTGCGCATCACGTCGGGGCCGTTGCCGATCAGGTTCACGCCCTTCAGGGGCGCCGTGATCTTGCCGTCTTCGATGAGGTAACCCTCGGTCAGCGAGAACACGAAGTCGCCGTTGCTGATGTCCACCTGACCGCCGCCGAACTTCTTGGCGAAGACCCCGCGCTTGACGCTCTTGAGGATCTCTTCGGCCTCGTGCGGTCCGTTCAAGAGCATCGTGTTGGTCATGCGGGGCAGAGGGTGCGACTTGAAGCTCTCGCGCCTTCCGTTGCCGGTGGTCGGCGTCTTGAAGAACCCGGCCGAGTGCCGGTCCTGCATGTAGCCGCGGAGGATGCCGTTCTCGATCAGCGTGCTCGATTGAGGGACGTTGCCTTCGTCGTCCACGTCGATGGTCCCGCGCGAGTTTGCGATGGTGGCGTCGTCCACCACGGTGCAGAGCTCGCTCGCGACGGGCTGACCGATTTGATCCGTGTAGTTCGAGGTCTTCTTGCGATTGAAGTCCGCCTCGAGGCCGTGACCGACCGCCTCGTGCAAGAGGATGCCGCTGTCACCGGGGGCGAGCACCACCTCCATCTCGCCGGCGGGCGCCTCGCGCGCATCGAGCATCAAGATGGCCTGACGCACCGCCTCCTTGGCGTGCCACTCGGGGCTCTTGTCATCGAAGTACGACAGACCAATGCGCCCGCCGCCGCCCGAGCTGCCCGACTGCCGCTTACCTTCTTGTTCGGCGATCGCACGCACCCCGAAGCGGATGAGCGGCTGCACGTCACTCACCAGGATGCCGTCGCTGGTGGCGATCAAGATCTCTCGGTGCGACTCGGCGAGCGAGGCCTCGACCCGGGTGATCCGAGGGTCGGCCGCGCGAGCGGCTTCATCCGCACGTCGCAAGAGCTCGCGCTTGGTCTCGCCCATCACGTCGAGCGAGCGCTCCTTCACCGCGTAGCGCGAGGGGGTACGCGGGGTGCTCAGCGCGACGGGCTCCACCGTCTGGCCGCCTTGCGCTATCTGGCCGGCGATCTTCGCGGCCCGCTCCATCGCGTTCATGTCGAGGTCTTCGGTGTAGGCGTAGCCGGTGGCGTCGCCCTTCCGCACCCGGACCCCGAGGCCCATGGTGACGCCTCGGCCGGCCGACTTGAGGATGCCGTCCTCGTAGCTCCAGCTCCCGTTCACGTCGTATTCGAAGAAGAGGTCGGCGTACTCACCGCCCTGGCTCAAGGCCACCGAGAGCAAGCGTCGCGCGATGGCCGCGTCGATGGCCGAGGGCCCTCCGGCAGAGAAAGGCGCCTGGTAACGATCCGTCATGCGCGCGACTGTAGAGCACCGCAAAGGTCCCGGGTAGCGCCGTGCGCGCCTTCTGTTCCCCCCCTGCTACGCTCGGCCGATGGACGCCACCCATGCCGCGATCGATGCGCTGGTGGCTGAGCAACGCCAGTCCTGCTTGCCGTGGCTGCGACGGGACTACCTCCCGGCGAACGACGTCGAGCGGTGGTGGGTCCTCACCGAGATCCAGCGGCGTGCGGATCGCGCTACCTTTCGCCGAGCCGCTGAGCTGAAACGATGTCTCTCACCCCCTTCCAACGCCGGGTCTGCCGCCTCCTCGCCGACGTCCGAGTAGCGCGCGGCGAGCGCTATGTGGCCGGCGGTGTGGCGCTCAATCACGCGCTCGGTGGGACGCGGGTATCGCGCGACATCGATCTGTTCCACGACACCGACGAGGCGCTCGCCGTCTCCTCACGCGCTGATCGAGAGATGCTGGAGCAGGCAGGGCTCGAGGTGGAGCCGCGCCGCGCGTACCTCGGGATGGTCGAGGTCTTGGTGCGCGACGGGAGCGACGTGGTCGAGGTCCAGTGGGTGCGCGACAGCGCGTACCGGTTCTATCCCTTGGTCATGGATCGAGATCTCGGCCTGACGCTGCACCCGTTCGATCTAGCGACCAACAAGATACTCGCGCTCGTCGGTCGGGTGGTGGTGCGCGACTGGGTCGACACGTTGACGTGTCACCAGAAGCTCTCGCCGCTGGGTTGCCTGGCCTGGGCCGCGTCGGGCAAGGATCCCGGGCTCAGCCCGCTCTTCATCCTCGAGGAGGCGGCGCGGACGACTCACTACTCCGCGGCCGAGCTCGCTACCCTCGACTTCGCCGGCCCGCGTCCGCAGCACGCCGAGCTGACCCTGGCTTGGCGTGCGGCCCTGCGCGAAGGCCATGAGCTCATCGAGCGTCTGCCTGCGGCTGACGTCGGCAAGGCGGTCCTCGATCGCGATGGGGTGCCTTTCGTCGGGGAACTTGCGGCGCTCGAGAGCGCGCTTGCCGAGGGCGAACTCCACTTTCACGCGGGCTCGATCGGCGGCGCCGTTCCCGTGGTGAAGCTGCCAACGTCGTGATCGATCGAACTCGACTGCGACAGGATCCTGACGCCGCGCGGAAGGGGCCGCGGGCGCTGACCGAGATTCGCGGCGCGAAGGGGCGGCACCGAACGTGCGGCACCGAACGTGCGGCACCGAACGTGCGGCACCGAACGTGCGGCACCGAACGTGCGGCACCGAACGTGCTCAGAGAGCCTGCGCGGCGAATCGCGGTGACGCTGGCCCCGCCCTGGCGGCCCGGTGGGTACCTATTACACCGCGCCGAGCGAAGACTTCGTGCGTCCGGGGACAGTCTGGTACCTCCCCGGGAGTCGCACCCGGATGCCGGCGTGGTCCGAGATCACGACCGCGTACCACGAGGGGTTTCCCGGTCACCACCTGCGGATCGCGACGCAGCTCTTTCACCGCGAACGCCTGACTCGATACCAGCGGCTCTTCGCCGACTTCAGCGGCTATGCGGAGGGGTGGGCGCTCTACGCAGAGCAGCTGATGCTGGAGCTGGGGTTGCTGTCTTCACCCGAGGAGATCTTGGGGATGCACCTCGGGCAGCTCGCGCGGGCCTATCGGGTCGTCGTCGACATCGGGCCTCATCTGGAGCTGCGAATTCCGAAGGACGCGCCCTTGCATCCGGAGGAGGCGGGGACCTTCGACCGCGCGTCGAGGTGATGCGAGATCGTGCTTTCTTGGACCCCGAGCGCGCGAACAGCGAGGTCGTCCGCTACCTGGGATGGCCCGCGCAGGCGATCACCTACAAGGTCGGTCAGCGCGCGATGCTCGCGCTGCGTGCGCAGCGGCAGACCCGAGATGGGGCCGACTTCGATCTGCGGGCCTTTCACGCCGAGGTGCTCGCGACCGGGATGGTCGCGTCGACACGCTCCGGGCGACGTTGCTGGGATAGGCGAGAGGCGCCCCTCGGCGGTTGCATGCGCCGGGCGGGCAGCCGATCCTCGCGCGCATGTGGTCGGACCTCACGGTGAGCGAGAGCGAGCGGCACGCGCTGATCGAGGCGATGCGCTTCGTGCTCGGGGGTGACGCCGCCGACGCGCGGGAGCAGGCCATGCTCGAGGTGGCCAGCGAGATGCTCGGTGGCGCCCTCGAGGCGGCGCGCGGTCTCGACGTCTCGCAGATTGCAGCGGCGTTACCCACCGCAGCCCTCAGAGAGCGGGCGCTGCAGTCCGCTATGCTCGTGACGTTGATGGACGAGCGAGTCACCGAAGAGGAGAGTCAGCGGGTGCGGGTGCTGGCGAAAGCACTCTCGATCACGGAGCCGCGGGAGAGCGCGCTCCATCACTTGGCCCATCAGCGCACCGCGCTCGCCTGGTTGGACCTGGCGCGCCGAAGCTTCGCCCGCGACGCGTTCGAGCAGGCGCTGCGCGACGGAGGGCCCGGCAAGCTCTACCGGATCGTGGGGCCGCTGATGGGGCTGGCGGATGACGCGGAGCTCGCGCAGCGCTTCATCACGCTCGGCGAGCTCGACGCCGGCACGCTGGGGCGCAGCTACTTCGAGTTCATCACCCGAAACGAGCTCTCCTTCCCGGGGGAGCACCGCGCGGTGCCCGAGGCCGGGCTCTGGCACGATCTCACCCACGTGCTCGCGGGCTACGACACCACGGATGCCGAGGAGATCCTCGTGGTCTCGTTCATCGCGGGCTACCGCAAGGAAGACGCGTTCTTCTGGCTCTTCACGATCGTCCTTCAGTACCACTTGGGCTTGAAGGTCTCGCCGTACTCACCGGCCAAGCGAGGGCTCTTCGACGTGCGCGCAGCCGCGGCTGCGTACGAGCGTGGCACCCACGTGACGCGTGATCTCGAGCGCTGGGATCCCTGGCCGCATTTTGGGCGTCCCCTCGATGAGGTGCGTCGCGAGCTCGGTGTGTTGCCGCGGGCCGCGACGTGAGCACTTGGCCCGAGCAGCGCCGCCGTCTGCGACTCGTGATCTTCGTCGCGGGGTTCGTGGCCTACGCGGCGTTCGGTGCGATGAGCTTTCCCCTCGATGGCGCGAGCGACGACTTCGGGCGGGTGCTCATCGTTGGGGTCGTTGGGCTCGTGACGTTCATGGCTGGGCTCGCCGCGCTCGCGGCGTGGCGCATCGGCGCGCCCGGCGTCTTCAACGCAGCGATCTCCACGCTGCTCTGGACGGGCATGTCGATCGGGTTGGTCCTCGCGGCTGCGCTCCCGAACCTCTATGCGGAGGCGGGCCTGATGGGCTCCCTCGTCGTGCCCCTGCGCATCGCGGCGACGTGCATCGCCGTGATCGTCGCGGCAGCAATCACCGCGCGATGGACGGCCGACGCCGCGAGCACCGACGTGATCAGCGACGACTGATCAGCGCGGAGGCTGCGCTATGGCCCACGCGAAGTCGATGGCGCTGCCGTCGAGGCGTCGTCGCTGAAGCCGAGTGCGACGGGACCCATGAAGCCCACGTCGGCCAGGCGCACGCCGCCCGGCGGGGTGAGCGGGTTTCCTTCGCGGTCGAAGCGCTCGAGGATCCGGTTCGATGCGCCGTCGCGGTAGGCGCGAGCTCGCCGGGAACGAGACTGCGCGGCAGCTCGAGTCGACCCGCGTGCCTCAGACCGAATCCGATGCCGCCCGGCGCGGGGCAGCTGACGGCACCCGCGTCGGTGCCGGCGTCACGCACTGGCCCGGCATCGCGGGGCGCTCCACCGTCACTGCGCGGATCGGATCCCCCGTCTCTCTCGCCGCCGTCGAAGCCCTCGGACCCTTCGAAGGGCAGCCCCGAGCGAGCACCGCAGCCGGCGATCGTGATCAACAATGTGAGGGAGATGAGGAGTCGGCCCATCGCGCCGGAGTCTCGTCGATCCCCTCGACGCGGTCTACGCCGAACGCCTGCTTCAGCCCTCGCCGACGTTCTGTTCCGGGGCCGGCTCGGGGCCGCGGGCGGCGTCGGTCCCCGGGTAGTAGCCGCTCGAGATCTTCGGTCCTTCGGGGCGGGCCCGCTTGCCGCCAGGGGCGTAGGCCGCGACCGCGGTAGAGAGCTCCCGGCTCTCGACCTTGCGGGGCTCGAAGGCTTCGCCGAGCTTGGGCGCAGAGGCCAGATGCAGGGTGCGAGTCGGGAACGCGAAGTCCACGCCCAGCGATTCTGCGAGCCTGAGAATCTCCAGGTAGATGAGGTGCCTTTGCCGCAGCTCGTCGGACCAGGAAGTCACCTCCAAAAAGTAGTAGACGAGCACCTCGAGACCGCTGTCGGCGAAGGCTGCGAAGTGCACCTCGAATCCCGACTTCTGCACCTTGGGATTGCTGTGCAGGACGCCGCGAATACCGTCGCAGAAGGCCTCCATCTGCTCGGAGCTGGTGGCGTAGAGGATCCCCAGACGGAAGGTGTCCCGGCGCGCGTCGCGTCGCCCGAAGTTGTCCACCACGGCGTCCGCGACCTTGGAGTTGGGGATGCTCACCAGCGATCGATAGAAGGTGCGGACTCGGGTGGATCGCATGCCCACCTCCTCGACCACGCCCTCGACTCCGTCGACCTTGATCCAGTCGCCGACTTGAAAGGGTCGGTCTGCGAAGATCGAGAGGCTCCCGAAGAGATTCGCGACGGTGTCGCGCGCCGCGAGCGAGAACGCCAAGCCGCCGAGTGAGGCGCCCGCGATGAGCGATCCCACGTCGACCTCCATGTTCTGCAGCACGAAGATCAGGCCCAAGACGACCGTGACCACCTTCGCCGACTTGCGGACCAGGGGCACCGCCTGATCATCGAGCTTGGTCTCGGTCTCCGCGGCCCGCTTGGCCCAGCCATCGCAAGCGGCGTCGACCAGGCGATACACCACCAACACACCCGACACCGCGGCCGCCACCCGCAGGCCGAAGAACAGGACCTGGTTGGCCCCGACCCCGAAGCGAAAGAGAGGAAGGGCCCAGCTGACGAAGAGCACCATCCCCAGCGTGCCCACCGGGCTCGCGGCGCGGCGGATCAAGTCCGGTTCGATGTGGAAGCGCTGGCTGGTCAGCAGGCGCGCCCCTTGGCCCGCGAGCAAGCGGACCGCTACGAGCCGCACCACATAGCTGACCAGCACCAGCGTCGCGAACGCGAGGATCTGCCACCACATCAGGCCCAGCACCCGCTGGCGCAGCAACGCCGGGCCGCGGTCGATCCAGTCATCCACGTCGAGCGCGAACGTCGCCGCGTGCAGCTCTGGCACCGCGCGCACCGTGTCCCGCGAGACCAGCCAGTCGTCGCCGTCCCGCTCGAGGCTCAGGTCGCGGAACGCGTTGGGGAATGGGACGAACGTGCGCGCGCCATCCTCCAACTCGGCGTCGTCGGGGACGTCGCCCATCTCGACGTAGAAGCCGCGGGCATCCAGCACGTCCTTGAGGTGCGTCACCAAGCGCGCGCGATCGGGCCGGCCGAGGTTCGCGCCACGCCAGTCGAAGCAGCGCGTCGCCTCGTTGGGGTGTGCCTCGTCCTCTTGGAGATTGCCCAGCCAGGTCAACAGGGCGCGGCGGGGCGTCGAGCAGTCGGTCTGTCCCGGCGCGAGGGTCTGCGCGTGGGCTTCGTTCGTGCACGTTGCATTCGTGCAGAGCAGGAGCACGGAGGTGAGGAGCGGGGCGAGAGTGGAGCGCACGGCGGCACCTTCTGCGAGGGGACTCGCGGTCGGCAGGGGAGAGAAATGGGGGACGGCGCCAGACGATCCGCTCGAGCCTCGAGGAGGCGTGCGGCGCCCCCAAAGGACGACCGCCAAGCGTGCTGACACCAGCCGTTGATCTCGCGTGTGGCGCGAGATGTCAACCTTGTGTCCCCGCGGGCCCTTCATGCTGGTCAGGTCGCGGCATTCGGGTGATCCTCGCGGCGCGTGTCGCCGATCGCGAAAGGCTCGATCCTCTTCGACCGCTTCCACATCCAGCGGGAGCTGGGCCGGGGTGGCATGGGCGCCGTGTATCTCGCGCACGATGCCGTTCGCGGCGAGGACGTCGCGCTCAAGATCTTGCTCTCCGAGGTCGAGGGCGCGGACAGGTTCGTGCGCGAGAGCCAGACGCTCGCCTCGCTCGGTCATCCAGGGATCGTGCGCTACGTGGCGCACGGCAGCGCGCCACATGGGGCCGCGTGGCTGGCGATGGAGCGCCTTCAGGGGCAGTCGCTCTCGGAGCGCTTGCGCCTCGGTCCGTTGCCGATCGCCGACGCGGTGAGCATCGCGCAGCAGGCCGCCGAGGCGCTCGGCGCGGCGCACGCGGCTGGTGTGGTCCACCGCGACATCAAGCCAGGCAATCTCTTCCTCGTCCCCGACGGTGATGGGGTTCGGGTGAAGGTTCTCGACTTCGGGATAGCTCGCACCGCGCGCCCCGAGCTGCGATCGCTGACTACCACCGGGACCGTGCTCGGCACGCCCTACTACATGGCGCCCGAGCAAGCGCGGGGGATGCGCGGCCTCGACGCCCGGGTGGACGTGTGGTCGCTCGGCGCGGTGCTCTACGAGATGCTGTGCGGCCGTCGACCGTTCGAGCACGAGAGCGTGGTGGCCGTGCTCGCCGCCGTGCTCCTCGAGGAGCCCACACCGATCGTCGAGCTGCGGCCCGAGGTCGGCGGTGGCCTGAGCGCTCTGGTGGCGAGCTGCTTGGACAAGCGACCCGAGCGCCGCGCGCCCAGCGGTCTCGAGCTGGCCGGAGAACTCGCCGCGCTCGATCTGCGCAACACCACCGCGCCTTCGCCACCGCCCCAGACGGGTCTCACGGAGCGCGAGCAGCGGGTGGTCTTCGTGGTGCTCGCCCTGCACACGGCGAGCGGGAGCGACGCGACGGTGAGCGACGCGGGGTGGTCCTCGAGTGGGGCCGCGCAGCGCCCCGAGGGTGAGCTTCGCGCAGCCGCGGAGTCCGTCGGCGCGCGGGTCGAGGTGCTGGGCGATGGCGCGCTCTTGGTGATCGTCCCCGAAGACGGCGCACCGAGTGATCAAGCGGCCCGCGCGGCCCGCCTCGCGCTTGCGATGCACGCTTCGGTGCCCACTGCCGCGCTGGTGGTGGGCGCCGGTCGGGCGGAAGTGGGCCTGCGTTTGCCAGTGGGTGACGTGGTACAGCGCGCAGCCGAGCTCGCCGAGCACGCGCGCGCAGACCCCGAGAGCCGAGTGCGCCTCGACGAGATCGCGGCGAGCTTCCTCGGCGCCCGCTTCGAGTTCGATAGAGATGCGCTCGGCCTGCGACTGGTGCGCGCGGTCCCCGAGGGCGACAGCGGACAGCTCCTGCGGGCGCGCGCGCCCATGATCGGGCGGGAGCGCGAGCTGCGCGCGCTGACGGATCTCGCCGAAGAGTGCGTCAGCGAGCCCATCGCGCGGGTCGCGCTGCTCACCGGGCCCGCGGGTTCGGGCAAGTCGCGGCTGCTCGCCGAACTCGAGCAAGCGCTGCAGCGGCAGGACATCGAGGTCTTTTCGCTGCGGGGCGAGCCTCTCAAGGTCGACTCGCCGCATGCGGTCGCTGCGCTCTTGGTCCGCACGGCGGCAGGCATCGAGGATGGGGAGCCGCTGCCCGTTCGGCAGCGCAAGCTGCGCGAGCTCGTGGCCCGCACAGTGGCGCCCGTCGAAGTCGCGCGGACGACGATGTTCCTCGGGGAGATCGCGCGTACGCCGATCGAAGATGCCGAGGCCGACGCGGCGCTCCGTGCCGCGCGCGCCGACGCGTTCTTGCGCGGTGATCTGGTGGAGCGCGCCTTTGGGACCTGGCTCGAGAGCGCCTGTGCTGATCACCCGATCGCGGTGCTCTTGGACGATCTCCCGTTCGTCGATGCGGCCAGCATCGCGCTCCTCGATCGGGTGCTCGTCGGCGCGCGCGATCGAAAGCTCTTGGTGGTGCTCGCGGCGCGTCCCGAGGAAGGGGCGCCGCCGGTGCTCGAGGAGCACGAGCCGCTCCCCGTTCGTCTCGCGCGGCTCTCGAGTAAGAGCAGCCGCGTGCTCATGGAGACGCTGGCGCCGGGGGCCAACGCCGAGCTGCTCGAGCGGATCGTGGAGCGCGCCGAGGGCAACCCGCTCTTCCTCGAAGAGATGGCCAAGGCGCTCGCGCGCGGTGACAAGCTGGAGACGCTTCCCACGAGCGTGCTCGCGGTGGTGGAGGACAGGCTCACCGAGCTTCCGTCGGGTGCACGTCGGGTGCTCCGCGCGCTCTCGATCCTCGGCGCCGGCGCCAAGCGCGCGGCGCTCGCGGCGCTGCTGGGTGCGCTTCGAGCCGGTGAGCTCGAGGACTGGCTCGGGCTGCTCGAGCGGCGTGAGCTCCTGGCGCGCGAGCGCTCCGTGGGCGATGGTCCGAGCTGGTCGTTCCGTCAGCCACTGGTGCGGGACGCCGCCTACGCGATGCTCACACCGGGCGATCGCAAGCTGGGACATCGCCTGGCTGCCGAACTCTCGATCGAGGCCGCCGACGCCGATCCCGCGGTGATCGCCGTGCACTTCGATCGGGCCGATGTGGGTGCGCGGGCGGCGACGTTCTATGCGGAAGCGGCGCAAGAGGCGCTCGGCGCGCACGATCTCAAAGGCGCGTTGGCGCGAGCGAGTCGGGGGCTGGCGTTGTCGGCCGATGACGACCTCAGCGCGCGGCTGACCAGTCAGCTCGCGCTCGGTCATCGCTGGCGCGGCGAGTATGCAGAGGCGCTCGACGCCGGGCTCCGCGCGCTGGGCGCGCACGGCGAAGGGAGCGCCGGGTGGCTCGAGGTCGCCAGTACGGTGCTCAGCGCTGCGAGCCAGCAGCGCCGCATCGACGAGGTGCGCCCGCTGATCGAAGCCTTGATGACGCTGCGTGCCGAGGGCTCGAGCCGCACCGCACTCATCGTCGCTGTGTGTCGGGCAGGCAGCGCGCTGCTCGCGCTGGGCGACGCACAAGCGAGCCAGCGTGCGCTCGATCGGGCCGACGTGCTCGATGCGGAGTCTCCGGGCGAGGAGCCACTCGCTGTCGCCTGGCGCGCAGTGCTCTCCGCGTCGCTCTCGCTGCGCGCAGGCGACGTGGGCGGCTTCGCGGTCGGCACCGCCCGCGCGGTGGAGGCCTACGAGGCGGCCGGCGACGCGCGCGATGCGGTGAACCAGCGGGTGCGCTTGGGGAACGCGTGGACGTCGCTCGGTCGACCCGACCGCGCCGAGCCCGTGCTGCGCGCCGCCGTCGAGGACGCGGCGCGCATGGGCCTTCGCCTGATCGAGGGCTACGCCCATCAGAACCTGGGCCACGCGCTCGCGGGCCTCGGTCGCATCGACGACGCGCGGCGCGCGCTGGACGTCACGCTTCAGCTCGCGGAGAGCTTGAAGGACGCGGCGCTCGAGGCGGGCGCGCGCTTGTATCTCGCTGAGCTCTTGCGCGGGCTCGGCGATGCACCGTCCAAGGTTCGCGCCGAGCGCGAGGCGGGGCGGGCGCGCGAGCTGGTGGCCGACATCCCAGGCTTCGGCGCGGTGGCTACGGCGCACCACGCGCTCGCGCTCCTGGCGGTCGGCTCGCTCGAGGCTGCGCGCGCCGCGAGCCTGGAATCGAGTGAGGCGCTCGACGCTGCTCCCGACGCCTTCGAGGAAGGTGAAGTCAGCATCCGTCGGGCCCACCTCGAAGTGCTGGCTGCCGAAGGGAACGCCGCCGCGCTGAAGGACGCCGCGGCGCGCGCGTGGGCGCGCATCGAGCAGCGAGCGAGCAAGATTGGCGACGCCGAGCTGCGCGCGAGCTTCCTCGACGCGGTGCCCGAACATCGTCGAATTCGCGCGCTCGCCGACGGATGAACGCCTGGCTGTCGCGGGCCCAAGACGCGCTCACCCCCGAGGGCTCCGCGCTCGACCTCGCGGCGCTCCGGATCACAGTGGCGCTGGTGCTGCTCTCGAGCGGCAGCATCGCGAGCGCCGAGCGCTGGGCCGCGTTGCCCGAGGCCGCGCGCACCGCGCCCTACGGCGTCGGCTGGCTCCTGCCGTACTTGGTCATCGATCCCGCCACCGTGCACGGGGTGCGTCTCGTGTTTCAGCTCGCGTGCCTCTGCGGTGCGATGGGCCTGTTCTCGCGGAGCAGCTTCGTCGTTCTCAGCGTCACCGCCTCTTACTTGTTGCTCATTCCTCAGGTGGGCGGCGCGGTCTT
>Ga0105046_10002840_pt1 | contig 27391 bp, 20 predicted proteins | sample MAT03_FD_78385 | JGI IMG/M metagenome (GOLD analysis project Ga0105046, IMG submission 78385) | Freshwater microbial communities from Lake Fryxell liftoff mats and glacier meltwater in Antarctica - MAT-03 (megahit assembly) | ecosystem: Environmental > Aquatic > Freshwater > Ice > Liftoff... | reverse complement strand
TCAGATATTGCCGCACCGCTGCCACACTGGTGTCAAGAATGGTTTGCAGCGTCAGCGCTTGACGAATGCGAAGGGCGATCGCGTTGAGTATTTGCTGCTGCTGCTCTTGCTGCTGGAGTCGTTGTTGGAGTTGCCACTGCTCGATCGTGTATTTAAGCGCTTTACAAAGTCCATCCGCAGTCAACGTGCCTTTGATCAGGTAATCTTGAGCGCCCCGTTTAATGGCTTGAACTGCGATCGTTTCATTTCCCTGCCCAGTCAACATCAAAATGGGAACACGCTGTTTTCCCGCACTCTGCATCAAAGCGAGACACTCCAGCCCATCCATATCGGGCAGTGAGTAATCCAACAAAATGGCATCGGGGCGCAGGCGTTGATAAAGGTCTAACCCCACTGCCGCAGAGCCTGCTTCTAGAACCTGGTAGGTATCAGACGAACCGCGCTGCAAATAGCGACAATACGTTGCTCGATCCTCAGGAGAATCGTCAATCAGCAAGACCGTATATTGCTTCTCGGTGGGCATTACAGTCTTCTGGTGCATTAGTCCTCTCCATCTCAGCGTATGAGTAGTTCAACCTAAATAAAAACAAGATTCTAAAAGTCTGCGTCGCCCGCTGCGCGGGCGGCGCAGATTTTTAAGGTTTTATATTTAATTACGCCCGTCTACTTAGAGCCTATTTGATATCTTTTTAGGCTGCGGCTAAGCGCTTAAGGGAGTTGCGTTGAAATAAGATACCGGCTCAAGCAGAAGGCTTATCATGGATTCCCGCCTGCGCGGGAATGACATCGGGGTAATTTTTGTTTGCTGATCCTTAAGCATTAGCCGAATAAAGCAGGGGTTGAGCTTTGCTCTCGCATGGTCTAAAGTCCACTCAAAGTTTTTGCCCAAGCTCTTGCAGTGTTGCATCCAAGCATCGGAGCGTTCCACCACCCAGCGGGTAGCAACGGGCACAAAGCCAGATTGCCCTTGAGCTACCTTTTCAGCTTTTGATGGCTTTGGGGAGCGTTCAAACCGAATCTCCGTCATGATCTGCGGATAAACGATTTGCAGCGCTTTCTGAATTGTCTCAGGATGATACCCGTGGTCTACCAGAATCGTAATCTTGGGAATAGTCACAGGTTTCACTTTGAATATAGTCGAGATTGAACGAGAGCATCTCAATAGACCTCTTGCAAATTAGTACTCGGCGGCGGAAGTGTAACTACTATTACAGGCTCCCCAGACAAGGGGCTTAAGCCCCTTATTCAAATGTAGGCAAACTTCCGCCGTTGAGTACTAGCCCTATGAGATCTATATGAGAGCTGTCCCTAGGGGCAGGTTGGGGAATCTGTCCCTACTGTTTGGAAGCGGCTGTTGGGCTAAGGTGGCTGCGTAGATGTAGCCCTAATGTTAAGGCTCTAGCTGCCATAAATACGGTCAGGGCTAACCACAGCAGGTGACTACTGCGGAAGATGGCGGCGGCGATCGCAACGGGCGCAAACCCAACCAGGGCAGCGGTAATGGCAGACGTGCGAAGAATGCGTCCGGCGGTAAGTCCTAAAAAGTAGCCGTCTAGCATGTACGCTACCGAACCAAACCCCAGCACGGGTACCAACCACCAGGCGTACTGGGCAATGGTTTCTACCACGCTGCTATGGCTAGTGAGTAGCTGAAACAGAGCGCTGGGAAACAGGGCAAATCCTATGGCGATCGCCAGCCCCAGTCCCACACTAACGCTGCCTGCCAGCTCTGCCAGGGCTATTAACTTGGTGCGATCGCCACTGCCGTGGAACATGCCTGCATAGCTCTCGGTCGCAAAGGCAATGCCGTCAATCAAGTAAGCGGCTAGCGTGACAACTTCTAGTAACAGGCTGTTGGCGGCCAGTACCGAAGTGCCCAGAGCCGAACTCAAATTCGTGAAGACGGCAAAGGTGGTGACAAAGGCAAACGTGCGAATCACAATATTGCTATTGAGCGTTACAGAGGCTTTCAGCGCGATCGGGTCGAGCAACTGAGGGGCGATCGCGCGCACCTGCCACCAAGACACCTCACGCGCAACCAGGGTCAACCCAACGGCAAGCATGGCATACTGACTGATCGCCGTAGCGGTTCCAGCTCCGCGTCCCTCCCAGCCCCACTGCACAATCAACCAATAATTGAGCGCCACATTTACCACATTGTTAACCAACGATAGCAGCAGCACCCGCTTCCCCTGCTCTTGTCCCAAAAACCAGCCCAGCATAACCAGGTTGAGCAGCACAGCCGGAGCACCCCAAATTGTGGCGTTGTAATAGGCCTGCCCCGCTAGCTCGACATCGGGTGTGGCACTCAGCAGCGCAAACCCGATCTCGCGCAGCGGCACCTGCACCAGCACAATTAACAACCCCACCACGAGGGCGATCGCCCCATTCCGCACGAGCGTCAGCAGCACCGTTTCGCGATCGCCCCGCCCGACAGCTTGAGCCGTAGTGCCAGTTGTGCCCATCCGCAAAAAGCCAAATGTCCAGTAAATATAGTTAAACAAAACCGTTGCCAACACCACGCCAGCCAGATGCCGAATCTCTGGTAAATGCCCCAAAAACGCTACGTTGATTAGCCCCGCCAGCGGCACCAGCAGGTTTGAAACCATATTGACCAGAGCCAGCCGGAAGAAGCGATCGCGAAAATCATAGCGCTGTGACATGGCAGGCCGATTTAACTGTTTACTGCCCAGGCTCACCGCAGACCCACTGCCAAAGGGGATGGCTCGTACCCTGCTGACGGATTTTGAGCAAGCGCTGCTTGAGCCGTTTGAGCTGATGATTCGACAGACCAAACAAAATATTTCGGCTTTGCCAGACTAACGTAGAAACGGTTAGAGCAATGCACAGTGTTAACCCCACAGTGGGTAACAGGTTAAACGCCAGACCATAGCGCACAGCAGTCCAAGTGAAGTTATCTCGCCATAAAGATAAGTCTGATCGCAGCGACCACAGGCTCCAGGGTGCCAAGCTAATCCACAGCAGCCCGACTACAAGCCATCGGCTATAAACCGTTATCTGGTGCAGCCGATTGAGCTGTTGTTGAAACGTGCGATCGTCTGCCCCAAACTCTGGCTCTGGATTGATAGGGCGGGAAAAAAAATCGGTTAAATCTGCCATTCAGGAAAGGGAATTACCCAGGGACACGCAGCGCCGCGTTACGCGTCTTCGGGACTAATTGAGGCATCTAAGATAATTTCATTAGGAGTTTCAGGAATGGCGATCGCCCGTCCGGTTTTCTCTCGCCATAGGGCTAATAGCGTACTGGCAATAAAAATGCTGGAATAGGCACCCGCTGTGAAGCCCACAATTAAGGCCAAAGCAAAATACTTTAGCGTCTCGCCACCAAATACGAAGAGAGATGTCAGCGTCAGCAAAACGGTTAGGGTGGTGTTGAGAGAGCGGGTCAGCGTTTGGTTTACTGCTTCTTCCACAATCTCGTTGATGTGACGGTGGGGATTAGCCGCCACGGTTTCACGAACGCGATCGTAAATCACCACCGTATCGTTCACTGAAAAGCCAACGATTGTCAGCAGTGCCACAATAAACAAGCTATCCGCCTCTACGCCCAGCACCAGCCCCAGAATGGAAAAAACACCCAGCGTGATCAGCACATCATGCAGCAGCGCTACGATCGCAAACACGGCATAGTCAAACTGAAACCGCAGACTCAGATAAATCATGATGCCTGCCAACGACACCAGCAGTGCCAACAAACCAGACGAAAACAACTGCCGCCCAATCGTAGGACCAACCGTATCAATTTGAGTGGCTTCTGGATCAAAGGCTCCAATCTTCGCCGATAGCGTCTGCAACAGATCGGTTCGTTGCTCCACATCTAGAGTGGTGGTGCGAATCGAAAGAGCCTGTTGCTCTGTGCCCGCGATTTGAATGCTGCTGCCTCCCAGCCCCTTTTCTGCAAGAACATCGCGCACTGCTGCCGGGTCAATTGGGTTGGTGCACGTGTTGGTTCGCACACAGGCCAACTCTATCTGTAGTCGGGTACCCCCGACAAAGTCTAGACCAGGCCGCAGTGGAGCTTTGTATTGCTGCAACGAAATCAACATCCCGACAATTCCTGCAAGAACGATTGCAGCAGAAATTGCCCACCAAATGTTGCGTTGTTTAATAACTTGCAGTTTCATAGCATCGCCTTTGCATCAGCAGGAAGTCAGAGTCGTATTTTAAGTTTGTCGTTTATTTTCTGAAAGCTGAGCGCTGAGAACCCTTCGGAAAATAAACAACAGGTTTAGAACATCACCGCAGCGAGAAAACCGTGAGGGAGCGGCTTCACGCTTGGATGGTGTTATTGAGCGGTCTTGGTTGAACTAGAAGCAGGCAAATTAGGGCAGAAATATTTTGGCTTGCGTAGCCCAGGAAATCCAAGTGCCACTAACAGTAAAGTGCGACTACAGGTGAGTGCGGTAAACATACTGACGGCTACTCCCAGAGCCAGCGTTAGGGCAAACCCTTTGACTAAACCTGCGCCTAACCAAAACAAGGCTCCACAGGCGATCAGTGTCGTGATATTGCCATCCAGAATGCTAGAAGAGGCTCGATAAAACCCAGCTTCTACAGAGCGGTAAAGCGTTTTGCCCGACTGCAACTCTTCGCGGGTGCGTTCGAAGATCAGCACATTCGCATCTACAGCCATACCAATACTTAGAATCAGTCCAGCAATTCCTGGCAGGGTCAACGTCACCCCTAGCAGGTTAAAGATCGCCAGGGTTAGCAGTGAATAAATCAGCAGGGAAATATCGGCAATGAGACCAGGCAGTCGGTAGTACCACACCATAAAGATCAGTACCAGCAACAGACCACCCGCGCCAGCATAAATGCTGCGCTGGATGCTATCGCGTCCTAGGGTCGCACCGACCGTCCGGTTTTCGACAATTTCGACGGGTACTGGAAGAGCACCACTGCGGAGTTGTAGCGACAGATCCCCAGCCCGTTGGGCATCGAACCCGCCGGAGATACTGGCGCGACCGCCCGAAATGCCTGTCTCGGCAAATTTCACATCGACGGTGGGGGCACTGAGTAATTCATTGTCCAGAAAAATTCCCAGACTGCGCCCTGTTCCGGCCACGTTTTTGGTTAGGGTGGTAAATTTGTTACCGCCTTCTTCATTGAATTCTAGTCCGACTTCCCATCCGTTGCTGCCGTTGAGTGGCGAGGCGTAGGCGTTTCTCAGCATGTCGCCCGTAAGTCCACTTTTATCGAACAGGCCAGCGATCGCCTCATTGCTCCGATCAATGGCGGCTTCATTTTCAGCGATCGCCTGCTCGTCACCCTTGCCCTTCACATTCGCCTGCTGTACTAGCAAGCCCTGAAGCACGTCATATTCCGCCCGAATTTGCCCTTCGGTTCCGGCGCGCTGTTCGCGAAAATCTAACTGAGCTGTGCCACCCAACACCCGTTCTGCTTGAGCGGGGTCGCTGACTCCTGGCAATTGCACGATTAGTTGATCGTCACCTGCTGTTTGCACCACCGACTCCGACACGCCCAATCCGTTGATTCGGCGTTCGACTACGGCACGCACGGCCTCTAATTTCTCAGGAGTAATCTCAGGTACCGCTGGCGTTGTCTTAATTTGAAGCGTCAGTTGAGATCCGCCCTGCAAATCTAGCCCCTGTCGGATTGGAACCTGCACCAATACAACAATGGCGGCGATCGCCAGCACCAAAATCAAAGCCAAAAGAGAACGCTGTCTGCCCATGCTGGTAGCTGTTACAACAATCGCTATGATAGCCCGGATGGGTCAGGGTTAGGGATGAGCAAGGCAGAAGCAGCAATTTTTATCGTGCAACCCCCTCCCCAAAATCGGCCAAAATCGGCCTAACGTTTGCGTCAACGTACGCCACAAGACACCCTACTTTGTATTTTTGATATAAAATTCTATCAATAGTCAATTGGATTGTCGCTTACTCCTAACACGCTGTACTGCGTTGCCACTTGATGCAGGTGCATCGTTGCCACTTGATGCACCTGCATCGCAATCCGACGCAGGGTAGATGCGCTAGGGCAAAAGACTCCATAGACTTAATGTGATGCAATTGAGAGGAATACTAAGCAATGCCGATCGCGCAACCCCCCCTTCCGTTTGCTGTAGATGCACTTGAACCCTACGGCATGAAGGCAGAAACCTTTGAATATCACTACGGCAAACACCACAAAGCTTACGTTGACAACCTCAACAACCTGATCAAGGACGATTCTGCCCTCTCTGACAAGTCGCTTGAGGAGATTATTACCCTCTCGTTCAAAGATTCGGCGAAGGCAGGGGTGTTCAACAACGCTGCTCAAGTTTGGAATCACACATTTTTTTGGAACAGCCTCAAGCCAGGTGGCGGTGGTGCGCCTACAGGCGATTTGGCAGCCAAGATTGATGCGGCTTTTGGCAGCTACGACAACTTTAAGAAGGAATTTAGCACAGCGGCAGCCACTCAATTTGGCAGTGGTTGGGCATGGCTAATCGACGACAATGGCACCCTGAAGATTACCAAGACCCCTAACGCCGAGAACCCTCTAGCTCACGGCCAAAAAGCATTGTTGACGTTAGATGTGTGGGAGCATGCCTACTACATCGACTTCCGCAACGCCCGCCCTGGCTACATCGCCAACTATCTCGATAAGCTGGTGAACTGGGATTTCGTGGCAGACAACTTAGCCGCCGCTTAGTCGTTGAGGCACCAGGTTAGCCAAGCGCAAACTGATTAGGATTTACGCAGTTGGAGGGTGTTGCAAGCGTTCCGCGCCCGCAACACCCTCCAACTCTCTCGGTTTTTCGTGTGAGGTGCGTAAGTCCTTAGTTAGTTAGATTAGTGGGAGGGGCGGGACGCACTGCGTCTCGCCCCTTCATAATTTTAGTCAGAGAAAATATATGGACAATATTAGCAGCCAAGACTTAGCTCAATACATGACTGCGACAGACAGCCTTCACTATCCCTGGTTACTGATCCAGTTGCGGTTAAAGAAGCTGCAAGAGCAGCGGGCTGAAATGATGCCAGATGAGTACGTTAGGGAACTAGCTGACGTGCATCAGGATTTAATGCAGTTAGGAGAATGGTGGTTGGGTCGTGAAGATACAGTGTTTTAACCAGAATTGGGCAATAATGTAAGGTTTCCGTTTGGCGATCGCCCCTTTTCTAGTCATTCTGTCTAGTCACTATGCCCAGAATTAACGATTCAGCCACCGACATTATCTTGACCGATCCGCAATATTACTTCAGCCGAGAACTCAGTTGGTTAGAGTTTAACGATCGCGTCTTGCACGAAGCGATGGATGCTCGAACCCCATTGCTAGAGCGGCTAAAATTTATGGCGATTGTTAGCAGCAACCTGGATGAATACTTCATGGTGCGGGTTGCTGGCTTGAAACACCAAATCGAAGCCGGAGTCAGCCAGCGATCGCCCGATGGTCTTACCCCTGACCAACACCTAGCCGCCATTCGGCAGCATCTAGGTCCGGCTGTGACACGCCAACATCGGCATATGCAAGACGTATTGCGGCCACAGTTGATCGCCAGCGGGGTGCATATTTTGGACTATGCGACCCTGAACCAGCGCCAGCGGGTTTACCTACAACGCTATTTTGAAGACCATATCTTTCCGGTATTAACGCCCCTGGCCGTCGATCCGGGTCATCCCTTTCCCCATATTTCTAACCTCAGTCTCAATTTAGCGGTAGTGGTCAAAGAGACCGACGCAGCCGCAGCCCGGTTTGCTCGCGTCAAAGTACCCAATACGCTACCCCGATTTGTGTCGCTGCCTGCCGAACTCTATCCCCGATCTCGCAGCCATGCAGTGGTGTGGGCTGGGGTGCCGATAGAGCAGGTAATTGCCCATAATCTAGAGGCACTTTTCCCCGGCATGGATATTCAGTCTTACCATCTGTTTCGCGTCACCCGCGATGCCGATTTAGAGGTGGAAGAAGACGAAGCCGCTGACCTATTGCAAGCGATCGAACAAGAGTTACGGAAGCGGCGATTTGGCGGGTCTGTAGTGCGAATGGAAGTTCATGCATCAATGCCTGCGGCGATGTGTGAGACGCTCATGGAAGAAATGAGCCTGAGCCAAAATGACGTATATGCCGTGACTGGACTACTGTGTCAGCGCGACTTGATGGCCTTAGCGGACTTGCCCCTACCCGACCTTAAAGATCCCCCCTGGGTTCCAGTTGTGCATCCTCGCTTACGACATATTGCGGAGACGAGTGGAGAGGAAGCCATAGAGCCAGATACTGACTTTTTTGCCCTGCTGCGTCAACAAGATCTGCTGGTGCATCACCCGTTTCAGGCGTTTTCGTCATCTGTCCATCGATTTATTGTCCAAGCGGCGCATGATCCCGATGTGCTAGCGATTAAGATGACGCTCTACCGCACGTCGGGTGATTCGCCGATTGTGGATGCGCTGATTGCGGCTGCCGAAAACGGTAAGCAGGTAGCTGTGTTGGTGGAGCTAAAAGCCCGATTCGATGAAGAAAACAATATTCATTGGGCACGACAGTTAGAAAAAGTTGGCGTTCATGTGGTGTACGGCTTAGTAGGGCTAAAGACGCATACTAAGCTGCTGTTGGTCGTGCGCCGAGAAACCAATCGAATCCGTCGCTACGTTCACATTGGTACCGGGAATTACAACCCTAAAACGGCAAGAACCTATATCGATCTGGGATTGTTTAGCTGCAAAGAAGAGCTGGGGGCAGACTTAACCGACTTATTCAACTATTTAACGGGCTACTCAAGACAGCAGGCGTATCGCAAGCTGCTGGTAGCACCCGTTAATTTGCGCGATCGCATCATTGGTCTAATTCGGCGCGAGATTCAGCATTGTAAAAGCGGTTCCCATGCCCGCATTGTGGCTAAGTTAAATGCGTTGGTAGACCCAGCCATTATCACAGCGTTGTACGAAGCCTCACAGGCAGGGGTACAAATTGATCTGATCGTTCGCGGCATTTGCTGCCTGCGTCCGGGTGTGTCTGGCATTAGCTCCAATATTCGCGTCATCAGCATTGTCGGACGATTTTTAGAACACTCTCGGATCTTCTATGTGCATAATCGGGGCGACGAAGAGGTATTCATTAGCAGCGCCGATTGGATGCCGCGCAACTTAGACCGTCGCGTCGAGGTAATGACTCCAGTCGAAGACCCTAGCCTCGCTAAAGATCTGCAAGAAATTCTCGGCACGATACTAGCAGACAACCGCCACGCTTGGGATCTGCAACCCGATGGTCGCTATATTCAACGGTGCCCCTCAACCCTAGAGGCGACTCAAAGTTCTCAAAAAACGTTTATGGAAATGGTGCAGCAGGGCTAGCAGGATCTGTAAACACGGGAATTAGCCTTAAGTAGATGGGCGTAATTAAATATAAAACCTTAAAAGTCTGTGCCGCCCGCTGCGCGGGCGGCACAGACTTTTAGAATCTTGTTTTTATTTAGGTTGAACTACTTAGTGTTAAACTCAACGATTGCTGGAATCTCTCGCAAGAGGGCTGAGGTTCGCTGTTACGATTAGACAAGATAACGCAGTGGCAGATCATGGTAGAACGTCCGATTAAGAAATCCGAGCGCCCAGCCCAAGCTGAAGCAAGCGCGAAATCCGAGCGCCCAGCACCAACTGAAGCGATCGCTACATCCGAGCGCTCAGCACCCGCTGAAGCGATCGCTGTCAAGACCAGTTACGAAGCACCTTCCGCTGTGGAGAGTAACAAACCCCGCCCTGTCAAAAAGGGAGAACGGGTAGAGTCGGTGCAAGAAGAGGGAGATGGGGAAGAGCGGTCGGCAAGAGGCGATCGCGGCAGCCGGAATGACAGAGGCGACCGGGGCGATCGCGGAGAGCGCAGCAGTGGAGAGCGTGGCGGTGGCGATCGCCAACGGCGCAAAGGCAAGGGCGATCGTGACGACCGACCCGCCGCCACGCCTGCTAGCATGGCGCTGATGCGTGGCCCCAAACCCACCAAACCCAAGCCTGTAGTAGAAGAACTGCCGCCCGAAGAGATCACGCCCGAAGCGGTAGTGGACGAAGCTACGGAAGCTGCCACGCCAGACGTTGAACCTGAAGTCGCTGAAGTCGTAACTGAAGCCGTGACTGAGACAGCGGCTCCCATCGCAGAACCTGTGCCAGAACCTGTGCCAGAACCTGTCGCTGCCACTCCAGAACCAGAACCTATCGCTGCCACTCCAGAACCAGAGCCAGAACCCATTGCCGCCGCTGAAGTAGCTGCACCAGAATCTGCGCCCTTAGAATCGGCACCCGATGTCGTTGCTGACGCCCCGGCGGCAGAGGCATCGCCAGCATCCGAGGCATCTCCTGTTGAAATCCTGCCTAAGCCAGAGGTAGTGTCTGAGTCAGAGGTAGTGTCTGAGCCAGAGGTAGCGTCTGAGCCAGAGGTAGCGTCTGAGCCAGAGGTGATTTCTGAAGCGGCAGTGCCTACCGAAGCGCCTGTTGTGGCCGCTGAAGTAGCTTCTCCCGTTACACCCGATGTTGTTGCTGAGGCTCCAACGGCAGAGGCACCGCTAGCATCCGAGGCATCCTCTCCCGAATCGTCTGAACCAGAGGTAGCTGTTGAACCAGAGGTAGCGCCTGAGCCAGAGGCGGTTTCTAAAGAGGTAGCGCCTGTCGCGGTGTTAAAGGAAGAGGTGTCACCCGTGAAGGCGATCGCCCCACCCGTGAAACGAGCACCCGCTACAACACCCGACACCCACTAGAACCTGAGCCTGAAACCTCTACGCTTAAACGGTGATAGATAGCTGAGTAGAGTACAATATCGGCCAGGAAAGCCTAGCTTTCCTGGCCGATATTTTGTAGGACTTACACACCTGATACGAAAAACCAAGAAAGTTGAATGAATTTGCAGGCGCTCCGCGCCTGCAAATTCATTCAACTGCGTAAGTCCTATTTTTAATTCTTATTCCTATGCGGTGATTTAAGTGTTGGCAGAGTTAGCAAACCAGTTGAAACAATCTCTGGGCATCTTACATAAGCAAGACATTCAGGCCGTATCGCAGTTTTATCGAGCTTCACCCTCAAAGCGCCAAGACACAACGGATCTGGGGGACAGAAATTTAGTCGAAAGCGAGGGAGATGATGGTGCTGTTCGTGGAACTACTCAGGAGTCGGCGATCGCCCCTTTTACTGCCCCATTTACCACTGCTGCGATCGCCTCAAACCCGGCTCCACCGACTAATCTACCGAATATTCAACTAGGGGATGACTGTGCGGCCATTCCAGATGGTGATGGCTATCTGCTGTTCGCTGCTGAGGGCATGATGCCGTTTTTGGTAGAAACGGAGCCGTGGTTCGCTGGGTGGTGTGCCGTTATGGTTAATGTCAGCGACATTTACGCCATGGGAGGACGACCAATCGCCGTCGTAGATACGCTGTGGAGCCAATCGCTTGAGCAAAGCCAAGCCCTGTTTGAAGGAATGCGCGCGGCAGCAGCAACCTACGGTATCCCCATTGTGGGTGGCCATACCAACTGCCACAGTGACTATACCGCCCTTTCTGTCGCCATTTTGGGACGAGCGACTCAGTTAATTTCTAGCTTCACCGCGCAAGAGGGCGATCGCCTCTTAGTTGCCATTGACCTGCGTGGCCGATCCCACCCCAGCTACCCATTCTGGAACGCTGCTACCGATGCCGATCCCGTTCGCTTGCGGCAAGACCTGGAACTGCTGCCCACGCTGGCAGAGCGCGGCCTATGCGATACCGGAAAAGATGTCAGCATGGGCGGTATCGTTGGCACTCTCCTGATGCTGTTAGAAACCTCTGGCTGTGGTGCCGTGCTTAACCTGGATGCCATGCCTCGACCTGCTGACGTGCCGTTTGAAAAATGGCTGGTGAGTTTCCCTAGCTATGGGTTTCTGTTGAGCGTTCGTCCAGAGCATGTAGCCGCTGTGCAGCAAGCGTTTGGCGATCGCCACATCACCTGCCAAGACATTGGCGAAATTTGCACTACCCCCCACTTAATTCTGCAAATGCAAACCGAATCGACTCTGTTTTGGGACTTATCCCAAAATCCACTGACAGGTTTTGCCCCCAGTCCAGCCCCGTCACCGTTATAGTGGCGCTTCTAAAGAGCGATGCTTCTTGTGCGCCGTGCCGAAAATATCGCCCTCATCACAATGCTTGATTCTTCTCAAACCAGCCCTATGCTTGCTGCTCCACTCCGCATTGCCCTGTTAACGTACGCCACCAAACCCAGGGGCAGCGTTATCCACACCCTAGAACTGGCCGATGCCCTGCATCAACTGGGGCATTCTGTTTGTATTTACGCCCTTGACAAAGATGGCCGTGGGTTCGATCGCCCCCTAGCCTGCGACTACCACCCCGTCCCTGCCCGCCCCGCTCCTGCTCCCAATTCCGCCCCTGCTCCCGACAGCATCGATCGCCTGATTCAGCAGCGCATTCAAGAATTTGTTGATTACCTGAGCCAATTTCCTAATCAAGCGCCCCACTCCCGCGATATCTACCACGCCCAAGATTGCATCAGCGCCAACGCCCTTGTGCTCTTGCGCCAGCAGATCCCGATTCCTCATATCGTGCGGACTGTTCACCATATTGAGGACTACAACAGCCCCTACCTGCAACAGTGCCAGGATCGCTCCATCCGCGCCGCTGACCTCTGCCTTTGCATTAGCCAACACTGGCAAACTGAGGTGTTGCAGCAATATGACATCATTGCTCCCCGCGTTCTAAATGGCATCAACACCGATCGCTTTTCTGCCATTCCCACGGGGGCTGAACCCACGCTCAAACAGCGGTGGGGACTGACCGGACAGCCGATTTACCTGACCGTTGGCGGCATTGAACCGCGCAAGAATTCTATTGACCTACTGCACGCTTTTCAGCAAGTGCTAATCCACTATCCCCACGCGCAACTGGTGATCGCTGGCGGTGCCACTCTATTTGATTACCAATCCTACCGCGATCAGTTTTTTGCCCTGGCAGCTCAGCTCGGCATTGAAATTGGCACCTCTCTAATCCTCCCCGGTGTCATTGCCGAAGCCGACTTGCCTGCGCTGTACCGCACAGCCAATGCCTTTGTCTTTCCATCACTCAAAGAAGGCTGGGGCTTAGTCGTACTGGAAGCGATCGCCTCTGGACTGCCCGTAATTACTGCCAACCAGCCACCCTTTACAGAATTTCTGACCCCAACCCAGGCTCTCTTAGTTGATCCCCGCGATCCAGCCGCGATCGCCCAGGCCATGCTTGATGTGGTTCAACCGGCGATCGCCCAATCTCTGATTCAGCAGAGTCAATCCATTTGCCAACGCTATACCTGGCACACATCCGCTCAACTGCATGTGGAACAGTATGAAAAACTCATGCTAAAAGAAAAGGAGTAAACGCTAAACCCAATCCTCATTCCTCTCCCCATGCCCGAAATTCGCTTTCATGTCGAATGGCCCGATGGCTCTCAAGAGTCCTGTTATTCTCCCTCGCTGGTTGTCAAAAAATACTTTACTCCCGGTGAAACGTATTCACTGGATGAGTTTGTGAAGCGATCGCGTGAAGCCCTTACCATTGCAAGCGATCGCGTGCAGGCCAAGTATGGGTTTCCATGCAGTCTGGCATTGGGTCAACTCCAAAGAATTGAACAAAAAGCCGCCCAGTTTGCTCAGTTGTCCCCATCAGACGTTCGACTAATTGAGTTTGGTGAATAAGTAGGTGGGCTTAGCTATAGCGGTAGCCATGATCAAGTAGGACGCCTCCCTGTCATTCCCGCGCAGGCGGGAATCCATCTGCTCGATAGGTGCGCGGGTGGATTCCCGCCTGCGCGGGAATGACGCTGGCATGTCCTAAGCTTTATGACTATGGCTATAGAATTTGGTTTTCATTTAGGTTGAACTACTTAGCTGCTGAGCTATTGGTAGGGGCGATCGCCCCTACCCCCATCAAAACCCTGTCAAAACTGCTCTAGCGCCGGAAATTTCTCAGCCGATCGCGCCGATTCGCCGCAGGTTCTGGGTGTGGGAAAAATTTTGTCTGGGTTAGCCAATCCCTTAGGGTTAAATACTTGGCGAACGTACTGCATCGTTTCCAGGTCTGCCGCACTAAACATTTCGGGCATATAGCATTTTTTATCTGCCCCAATGCCGTGTTCGCCCGAAATGCTGCCCCCAACTTGCACACACAGCTTGAGAATGTCGCCTCCTAGTGCTTCTACTTTCTCTAGCTCGCCCGGAATCGCGTTGTCATACAGAATCAGCGGGTGCAAATTGCCATCGCCAGCATGAAACACATTGGCCACCCGATAGCCATGCTTTTGACTTAGCCCTTCAATTTCTTGGAGCACATATTGCAGCTTGGTGCGGGGAATTACGCCATCTTGCACGTAGTAGTCAGGGCTGATTTTCCCCATCGCGGCAAAGGCGGCCTTTCGTCCCTTCCACAGCATCAGGCGATCTTGGGGATCGGTGGCAGTGCGAATGCTGCGCGCTCCGTTTTGGCGACACAAAGCCTCAACTCGCTGGCTATTCTCCGCCACTTCTATCTCTAATCCATCAATTTCGATTAGCAAAATCGCTTCGGCATCGCGCGGATAGGCATTGGTACCCACCACATCTTCCACCGCGTTGATGCTGAAGTTATCCATCATTTCCATGCCGCCGGGAATAATGCCCGCGCTGATGATGTCGGAAACGGCTTGCCCCGCCGCCTCCACACTGGTGAAATCTGCTAGCAGCACGTGGATCGCTTCAGGCACCTTCAGAATACGCAGCGTAATTTCTGTGGCGATTCCTAGGGTGCCTTCTGACCCCACAAACACCCCGGTCAGGTCATACCCCGGCATTTCGGGTAGTCTGCCGCCCACGTCTACAATCTCGCCCGTGGGAGTGACCAGCTTTAGCCCTAGAACGTGATTCGTCGTCACTCCGTATTTAAGGCAGTGAACCCCGCCAGAGTTTTCGGCCACGTTGCCGCCAATCGAGCAAATAATTTGGCTAGATGGGTCAGGCGCATAGTAAAACCCAGCACCGCTAACGGCCTGGGTGACCCAGTTGTTAATCACTCCGGGCTGTACGACCACGCGCTGATTGGCTAGATCTACCTCTAGAATTTTCTGCATCAGTGCCGTCACGATTAGCACAGAGTTCTCAATTGGCAGGGCACCGCCAGACAGCCCCGTGCCCGATCCCCGCGCAATAAATGGAACCTGATGGCGATCGCACACCTTCACCAACTCTGCCACCTGCTCTGTCGTGCGCGGCAACACCACCACTGCCGGACGCTGCTTGTAGCTCGTCAACCCATCGCATTCATAAACCAGCAGCTCTTCTCGCCGCTGAATCACGCCATTCTTACCCAAAATGGCTTCAAACTCGCGAATAATCGGTTGCCAATTGAGCTGAGTAGGGTCAAGAGTGAGCATGGAGAAAGCACTTAGAAAGAACGAACAATCTGTAAAATCATCCTATCGTCATCCTCGTGCTGGTAGTGGTATTGATGTAAGGATTTTTTGATGGGCGGGCGAAGCCCGCCCATCAAAAAATCCTTACCAATTTAGGACTACCCTCGTGCTTATTGCAGCATCTGCCCATGGGTAGGGGCGAAGCATTTGGCCAATAATTCTAAAATGACCGAGAAGCACTGGCCAAATGCTTCGCCCTTACACAACGGTAATTCCTCAATTCAACTCTTCTAGCAGCGTTTGCACCCGCCCATCGGGGTAAAGCACCAAACGAATTAGAGCGCTCTGTCCACTTTCAATTGGGGAAACAAAAGGTTCACCTATTAGCGGCATACCAGTGCGATCGAGGTAGTTCCCCGCTGCATCACCCAAAGGAATAGCCCGTTGAACGGTACCATCTGGCGCAACTTGAAGACGATACTCCAGCGGGCGATCGAGTGTTTCAGGAGGTTGCCAACGCGCTTGAAAGAAAGTCTTGGCTTCGGCAACCTGGGGAATATTACCCAGATTGCTGCTGCGTGCGGAAGTGCTGGGGGCGGAGGCTGCACCCAATCCATTGGAAGCATCTGTCTGTTGTGGGGGACGCAGGGCAGTTGCCGAGGAATCTGCTGCCGAGGGAGCGGCTTCCATTGCCATTGGGGCAGGTTGACGAGCGCCTGGAGGAACAACATTGGGCGATCGCGGTGCAGACGCAATTTGATCTGGAGGCAACACCGGAGGGGCTGGCACTACCGTTGGCACAGGAGCACGCCCGCCCGTAGGAACTTGAATCGACTGCGAACCAGAGGCCGACGGCACCGGAACCCGAACACCCGCACCCGCAGTAGGAGGTATCAAAGATGGGTTAGAGAATGCTCCTGGCACGCCCGAACCAGGTTGTTTAAAGACACCGGACGGCGGTGGTAGTGGAATAGTGTCGCTACTTGGTACTGTCGGCAGCGCTGGGTCAACCGTCAAAGGATCTGTGCCAGCAGGATTTGCCGTCAACGGGGGAGGTAAAGCCGGTTCTTGATTGGTCGCCACAGATTGGCTAGCAGGCGCTGTAATGTCTGCTGCAAATTGCACAAGACTGCCTGTAACACCCAGGGCTAACACCATCACTGCCGCCACTCGTAGCCATCCATTCGAGGGCTGAAGCCACGCTGGACGTTCAGCCGCAGGTAGTGATAACGACTCAGCAGCATATTCGTCTAGGGCGTTTGACAAATCAAACAGTTGCGTAACGCCGAGAGACACGGTAGATACCTCGTTGGTGGCCAAGGTGCCCAAGTGCAACTCGTGAGTCAGCAACCCTTTAGGCTGAAGATAAATGCCTTCTTTAGCACTGTCCTGGTTAGATGCAGTATGAGCGATTTCCTCGCTGCGGCCATTTGCAGGAGCTAAGCGGAGCCGCTCTTCTAGCGTGTCAGAGGTGACTGAGGATAAAGCCGGATCACTGACTAGGGCAGGCGGTTCCGTTAAGCCGGCAATGGATTGAAACAGCGCTAGGGCAGCAGTCGCAGAGGTAATGGGTTCTTGGTCGGGTGTCAGCTTTAGTAAAGCAGGGCTGTGCTGAACAGCCTGAGGATCAAGAAACTGCTGAACATAGGCGCTTACGGCATCATTCAGGGCTTCGAGTTGAGCGCGATCGCCCGACAGATGAATCAGCTCATCGGGCGATCGCTTGGGATCATCAAAACTCAGGTCAAACCGCAGGTTTTTAAGGACGGTTCGGTCTGTCCAGCGAGATAGCGCAGACCCATTCGCCGCAATCTTTAGCGTGCAGGTGGGAGGGGTGTATCGACGGAGAACAGTGGTGGGCATGGGAAAGTAAGAAGGAGGAACGAGGCCACTGAAAGAGAAAATGCAGACAATCCGCTGAAAGCAAAAATCTGGTTGAGTGCTTAACTCAGTAGGTGAACCAGCAAGGGACTTGTCAGACTACTGGCTTACTTGGCTTTACTTGGCTTTACTTGGCTCGGTCGAGCAGTGCCAGCCACAGGCGGCGAACGCCGTTCGGTGAGCCATAGAACAGCAAATCAATCAGGAGCTTTAGCGCTAAGTAAGTGAGTTGGTCAGCCGATGCAATATCGCTTTCTTCCATGCGCTCTTGGTATGTGTTGTGGAAGGAGTCGAGGTAATCGCCTAAAAGAGCTGCCTGGTAAGGTTCACGATGTTGCTCGGTAAGCTGCTCTAGTAACGTAACGGCGCGGCGAATTAGCTCCTGATGCTGATTGGCTAAATGACAGATGATTAAAACAAGCGATCGCGCTTCTTCCACATCCATCCGCTTGCGCCCTTGTCCTTTACGCAGAGGACTAGACTGACGCAGCCGCCATAGCGCCACGCGGTCTGCCACCACATCGGACAAGTTCAAGTCTTCCGCTGCCTTTAGCATGGCATCTGAACCAATTCCCGCGATTGACTCCAGCGCTAGCAGAACCAAGTCAAGCTGAGCCTTGATGTTGTCAAGCTGGGCTGGCTCAGGCTGCTGAACTAGCGTAAGTTCGGCATTAGCCGCATGGGCAGTGGGTAGCTTCAGGATAGACGCCATAACTCTAGGATAGGTCGCAAGCGTGCGAACGATGGGTTGGTTTCAAGTCTTGAAACACGACGAATAATAGCCAGATCAAGTTTCCCTTAATCCTACCGCTGGTCGGAACAAAGGGTGACAGTCTAGACCCGTCGGTCTTTTGTACTGTCGTGCTGGATTTAGAGCTTGTGCTTGATTAAAGTAATGGGAAGTAAAGTACTGTAGAGGTATTGGATTTTCAGGCTGCTATAACTGACAAGGCTATCAAGCTAAAATCCCAACATTGGAACTGGATCACTGTCGATAGCGCGCATTGCAGGATACTGCTTCTGTAAATGCGGATGTTTTGAGAATACAGTTTGTAGTTGACTCTCAGTTATGCAAAGAATTTTCACACCACTAACGGTGCGAAATTGCGCCCCGCACTCTAACGGAAATAATCTTTGACCAAGTTCCGAACTCCGGGCTAGTTCTAACCGTTCTGTAAAAGATAGAACTCTTACCTCCTGTCTCATCGCTTCATACTCCGTCATAAGCATTGAAGTCCGTGCCCCGAAGCGTTTCTCTTCCATAACGTCATACATGCTGGGATTGTGCATCAGACGTTCTTGAAACCAAGGGATCAGTCGAATTTCAATCCCGTTACATCTTGTCTGCCAATGCGCGCCATCTCTGCGCCGAACAACCTCTGTCCATCTGAATAAGCTGTTTGGCTTGCGTGTGATTGCCTGTAAGCTCTTGCGAAGAGTAGTTGTTGCAAGTCGAGTCTCTCTACAATCTGCCAAATAACCCAAAATCAATGTTTTCAAGTGTTGGCTATCGGCTGGACAACTCCCAAATCCAACTACCTGTTCCTTCAGCTTCTTTAATGACAACGTGAGCATCTGAAAGCTGGGTACAATCGATCGCTCTGGTACTTTTGTTTGATTTAAGCTTGGACAGTAATACTCAATGTACTGACGCTCAAGATCATTAAGCTGGCTTTGAACGCAACCAAACCAAAACAACCTGACTTCGCATCGTTTATTGACGGCTTCAAGTTGTGATAAACGATGATGGTTTTGCCAACGGTTTTTTAGATTTGTAGCTAAACCAACATAGAGCACCTGATCACGAGCGATCGCAAAGTAAATCGCAGGGAGTTCTGGCAATCTTTGCCTTTCTGACAGTTTTAGATTTGGTAATGTACTGAGTTCCGGTAACACCGCTTTGACTCATCAAGTGTCTTACCCTATATTCCCCAACCTAGACAGATAACGGAACATTATGCGGGAGAGCAGTAGTTCAGCAGTTGAAAGTGATTCAGGCAAGAGTTTTATTCTGCCGATTATGTACTACTTAAGAAAGGGGCACTCGCTCTAAGTCTTTAATCTGCCCAAGCTTCTAGAGCTTTTTGTGGTTAGCCGCTCAGTGTTGTGACCATCAACATTGGGCGGTGCTAGATTTTTGGAGCGAATTTATAGCGGTTCCTGGTTCAGTGAAGTACAGGTTGATTTTTGAAAGCCTTATTCAGCAAGGGTTTTGTCGGGGTCTACTGTACCTCACCCGGCAAAGAAGCGCTATAGGTTGCTCGACTACGGAATCGTTCAACAACCTTAACCAGACACAATACGGGTATACCTGCCACATCGTCAAGACCTAAATCGGCAAATTGTGTCAAAAATATCGGGTGGAAAGCACTGAGATGGGCGATCGCCACAGTATAGAGGAATAGAGGAACGTTTCTCCGGTTCATCTGATTTAGGGTGATATAGCGGTTCTTCTTAACATGAGGTACACGTTGGACAGACAGGGCAAGGGTTTCAGCTTGTTATTCGTACCGCACCAGATCGGTAACCGCTATATGCAGAAACTTTCGGCCTATCCACCCCATTTGGGATGATATGCGGAAACTTTCCGTCTAATAATCAAGTTAGACCTACAGAAAATTTACTTTAGTAAGCAAGCTGACGAGTAGGTCGCATTAAAGAAATTAAGGAAAATGAAAAAATGGTATCCCCAGAAGAAGTGTTTTATTCGTCAAACAATGCCACAAAACCGTCCATTCCTTCGGATGTAACCAGGAAGGATTTTGAATATGGCAAAAGATATTACATATGCAAAGATTCGCTTGACAGAGAACCGCTTATTCGTCGCAGTTTGATAACTGAATTGGGGTGCAGTAATGGTCAAAGACTCCTCTACTTGAAGGAACAATACAGATTTGAAAATGCTGTAGGCGTAGACTTAGGATTCAATTGTGAATATAAGATTGGCACATCTATTTTCACCCCAGCAAATCTTAATATTAAATGGCAATTAGAGGATGGATCAGTCGACGTATTAATAGCAATGATGCTTCTTGAACACCTTTTTGATCCATTCTTCTGTTTCAAGGAGATATCACGAGTCCTAAACAGTGATGGAAGAGCATTCATAAACCTACCACTTATTACTTCCGTAAAAAATAGGTTTCGCCTTCTAGTCGGACTGATCCCAATAACAAGCGTTCCATATTCACGATGGGAAATAGAAGGACATTGGGATGGTTTTCATCTGCACTATTTTACGCTTAATTCCATATATGATCTAGCAAGATCGGCAGGTCTTTCAGTTAAGTCAATTCAAGGGGTAGGAGGAATGAAGAAACTCAAAGATCTAATGCCAAAGCTTCTATGTGGCGAAATTAGTTTTGAGGTTAGAAAGGGTAGCAAGGTCTAACACGGCATTGGAGCGGATATAATCAGAGATCTTGGTGAAGGGTTCAAGTTGGTCATCTACCGCTCAACTATGCCGTTAGCCTGCTGTCGCAATTAGGTTATCGAGTGGTTGAGAGGCTGAAGACCCCGGTGTTTGAGCGGTGTCTGTGGGGTGCGGTGCGAAGCAGTTCCTCCTATGGGGTAATCGCCCCCAAATCTCAACATCAGGTGTATCCAAGTTAATGCCCAAAGTGATGAGTTCGGAAACGTTTCCCGTACAAGTTCTGCATCAGGTTGATGGGTTCTGTCGCAAGTTTTCTCAAGTGACAAACGAACTGTGCCAATCGTATTATCTTAAGCGCTCACTCCGAAGATTTCTTCGATGAACTTCGCTTGAGGCACACTGTCCCTTTGACTGATTCCTTTTATAGCCATAGTCATAAAGCTTAGGACATGCCAGCGTCATTCCCGCCTGCGCGGGAATGACGCTGGCACCTATCGAGCAGATAGATTCCCGCCTGCGCGGGAATGACAGGGAGGCGTCCTATTGATCATGGCTACCGCTATACTTGTCCTTTGCGAATCATATTCATGGCTTCAATCCCGCTCAATGTTCTTCTCGCACTATTGAACGATTTGAACCCCATCATCGAGCTTACCATCCGCTTGGTGTTTCGATAATCCTGCTCAATCACATTGTTCAAGTATTTGTTCTGTCGTAATTCCGTTGCTTCTAAGATCGTTTTATCCGCTTTCAACTGGTCTATCGCGACTGGGTAAGCAGCGTTTTTATTCACCGTGATCACTCGTGGAGTTTGAGTGTGCTGAGCCTTCAGCACTTTACAGAAGAAGCGCGTCGCTGCCTTCCCGTCTCGCTTTGCGCTCAGCATGAAGTCTAGAGTATTACCCGCTGAATCGACTGCTCGATAAAGATATTTCGGCGTTGCTGAATTAAAGTATGAATCGCAAAGACCGCCCTCACCCTAACCCTCTCCCACAGGAGAGGGAACAAGAGTTCTAGCTCCCTTCTCCTGCGGGAGAAGGGCTGGGGATGAGGGCAAATCATACATCTATTCAGCAACCAGAAAACCCACAAATTAATTTTGGGTCGCCCCAATTTCAATCGCAGCGCACTCTAGGCTCAGGTTGACCCACCCGATACGGCAACGGAGCAGGCGGTCGTGCTGGTCGCCAAAGATTTTGAGAACGCTGTCACTCGCAAGCTCCCAGACGCGCAAGGCAAGACACCTTAGGCATTGGCAACGGTCGCGTTGGTGCCCTTCTGGAAGGAGTGCACCAGTTGGTGATGGTTCTGTCGAGCGACCAGGCCATTCCATGGATTTCTGGAGGCGCGATCGCCACGCATACGCTAAGAGGACTACAACAAACCCTCTCAGGACAGATTTTCGTTAAGATCTTCAGCAGTTTCGCTTCCAACATCCTCTTTGCGTTTAGGAAAAGCAATCTGCTATGCCTCCAGAAGTGCTACACCCATCGGCGTGGGTTGAGGTTTATCAACGCCTCTGCTCAAACGGAAGCCTAGCCGCTGTCCCCTATCTTTTGATCGGTGGTGTGATCGGAGCAATGTTGCTCGGGGCGATCGCCCTTTGTCAACGGGATGCACACCGCTACTTAACACGCTGGCCACAGGTTCAAGCAGACCTCCAGCAAGCCAATGCAGAACGTCAGCAAACGCGGGAGTTTTTAAAGACGGTTATTGACCATTTACCCGTTGCCGTTTTCGTCAAGGATGGCAGAGCCGACCACTTTGGTGAAATATTGCTGTGGAACCAAACCAGTGAACAAATGTTTGGCTTAACGGCAGAACAGGCGATCGGTAAAACTGTCCATGCTTTCTTCCCCCAGGAACAAGCTGACTTTTTTCTGCAAAAAGATCGGGAAGCCTTTGAACGGGGCACACCGGAGGATATTCCAGAAGAACCGATTGATAGCCATAGCCTGGGGCGGCTAATTCTCCACACGGTGAAGGTACTCCTTTACGATGACCATCAGCAACCGGAATATCTCCTCTGCTTTTCAGAAGATATTACGGAGCGCAAACAGACAGAAACCTCCTTGCGCCAAAGCGAAGAACGCTATCGGCAGCTTTCTGAAGACATGCCTGCTTTGATTTGTCAGTTCTTGCCCGACAGTACCCTGACTTACGTCAACACGGCCTACTGCGAATACTTCAACCTCTCTCCGGACGAGCTGCAAGGTTACCGTTTCTTGGATTTCCTCCCCAATGAAGTCGAACGAGCGGCGGCTCAAGCGCAGTATATGTCCTTAACGCCTGACAATCCAGTAGCAATGTATGAGCATTCAGTGGTGCGTCCCGATGGCAGTGCAGGATGGCAGCAATGGGTGGATCGAGCCTTCTTTGACGAGCAAGGTCACCTGACTAATTTCCAGTCGATTGGCTTTGATATCACCGATCGCAAGCAAGTAGAAACCCAACTTCGGGAACAACAATCATGGCTGAATCTTGCCTTGGAAGCCGCCAAGATGGGCATTTGGGAACTGAATCTATTGACTGATGAGGAAATCTGGTCACCCCAGATGGAAGCTCTGTTCGGATTTGCTCCAGGCACCTTTGACGGCAAGCCAGACACTTTCTTCGGTCGGGTTCATCCAGACGATTTAGAGAATGTCCAGCAGGCCAACATGATGGCAATGCAGATCGGCAGCTTGCAGGAGGAGTTCCGCATTGTGTTCCCTGATCAAACGATGCGTTGGATTTATAGTTTAGGGAAAGTTTTTTATGACGAAACGGGTCATCCCATCCGGCTTGTGGGGGTTGATCTGGATATAACGGAGCGCAAACAGGCAGAAGCGACCTTGCAAGTTCGTGCCCAGCAGCAAGCGGCAATTGCCCAGTTAGGACAATTCGCCCTGGCAGCGACGGATTTATCCGCTGTCATGGATCGGGCAACAGTATTGGTCGCCCAGGGGTTAGGTGTGGAGTATTGCAAAGTTCTGGAACGACTGCCAGATGGCACGGGACTGCTGCTGCGGGCTGGGGTGGGCTGGCAACCGAGGCTAGTCGGGCAGGCGATCGTGGGGATGGACGACGATTCCCAAGCCAGCTATACCCTGTCCATCAATAAGCCGGTCATTGTTGAAGATTTGCAGACAGATCCTCGCTTTAATGGGCCTTCTCTGCTCCGAGTGCATCAGGTGGTGAGCGGTCTGAGTGTCATTATTCAGGGTAGCGATACAGGCTTCGCGCAGGTGAGCCAGCGCCCCTTTGGGTTGCTCGGTGCCCACTCCACCCAACGGCGACATTTTACCCAGGATGATATCAATTTCCTGCAAGCCGTTGCGAATATCCTGGCGGCTGCGATCGCACGCAAACACGCCGAGGAAGCACACCGAAACTCTGAAGCGGAACTCCGGGCACTGTTCGCCGCCATGACTGATGAGGTAGTGGTTAGAGATGCCCAGGGCCGTTGCCTTAAAATTGCTCCGACGAATGCCTCGACCTTTTACAAGCCAGTAGCAGAAATGCTGGGCAAAACAATCCATGAAACCTTTCCCACGGCTCAGTCCGACATACTCCTCAGCGGTATCCAGTCTGCCTTAGTGACTCGCCAAACCGTTGAGGTGGATTTTAGTCTCCAAATTGAAGAACAGGTTGTTTGGTTTGCTACCAGGGTTTCTCCCCTGACAGCAGACAGTGTCGTTATCGTCGCGCGGGATATTTCTGATCGCAAACATGTCGAGCAACAACTCAGCATGTCCATAAAGGCATTGGATAGCCACTTTGACACCTCTCTCTTTGCCATTATTGAATGGGATAAAGAGGGCAAGATTAAGCGGTGGTCTGAACACGCCGAACAGATTTTTGGCTGGAGTGAAGCCGAAATTCAAGCGATGGACATCCCAGCCTGGAAATTTGTTTATGAAGAGGACTTTGGCTGGGTTTCTAGTCAGATTCAAGCCCTTAGAAACGGCTTGATTAAGCGAGGCAAGTTTGAGAACCGCAATTATCGCAAAGATGGTACTGTCATCACCTGTGAATGGCACTCCTCCGCAATTTTTGATGACGCAGGTAACTTGCAATCGATGCTGTCATTTGCCCAGGATATTACCGATCGCAAACAAGCCGACATAGCATTGCAAGCCAGCGAACAACGCTACCGGGCGATCGTTGAAGACCAGGCTGAGTTGCTCCTCCGCTGGACCCCCGATCGTACCGTGCGCTTTGTCAACGAGGCCTATTGCCGTTTTTATGGCGTGATTCGCGAAGAATTCATCGGTCAAGATTTTCTCGTCACGGTGGTCGATGAGTCGATTCGCGACTGGCTGCGGGTCAATTTGGAGACCATGACTCGCTCCCTCACGCCCGCAAATCCCACAGCCTCTGTCGAAAACTGGGTGGTGGATGCCGCTGGTCAGCACCATTTCTACCATTTCAGCGATCTCGGCATTTTTGATGCCGACGGTCACCTGATAGAAATTCAGACCGTTGGCTATGACATTACCGATCGCAAACGCGCCGAAGATGCCCTCCAAGAAAGTGAAACCCGCTTCCGCCAACTGGCAGAAAATATCCAGGAAGTCTTCTGGATGACGAATACTGATTTTACCCAGGTCTTCTACGTCAGCCCTGCCTATGAAGCAATCTGGGGACGCACCTGCGCCAGCCTTTACGAACAGCCTGCGTCGTTTGTCGCAGCGATTCATCCGGAAGACCGCGATCGCGCCTTAGCGGTGCTGCAACAGCAACCACCTCAGCCCTGGGAGATGGGATATCGCGTTGTGCAACCCGATGGCAGCCTGCGTTGGATCTGGGAACAGGCGTTTCCTATTGTCGAACCGAGCGGGGAAATTCAGCGAGTTGTCGGAATTTGCCAGGATATTAGCGATCGCAAAGCCGCCGATATCGCTCTAGCAGAGTCACAAAAACAATATCAAAACCTGGTTGAAAATTCCCCCGACATTATCGAGCGGTTTGATCTGGAACTGCGTCATCTATACGTTAGCCCTGCCCTCACTAGGATGACTGGCATTCCAGTGGCAGAGTTTTTAGGCAAAACCTGCCGTGACCTTAGCATGGACGAGTCCATGATCAATAACTGGGAAGCTGCGGCCACAAGGCTGCTGGCTACTGGGCAAAAGCAGGTGATTGAATTTGATACGCCAACGCTCAACGGCATCCGCTCGTTTGAAATGGCGATCGTTCCAGAATTATCCGATGAACAGACGCTTGAGTCGATCCTCTGTATCTCTAGAGATATTAGCGATCGCAAAACCGCTGAAACTGCACTTCAGCAGAGCTTGCAGCGATCGCAGTCACTCAACCGGGTTTTCCAGGCGATTCGCCAATCCTTTGAGTTGGACATCATTTTCGCCACTGCAACGGCTGAAATGTCACACCTATTACCAGGTCTTGACTGTTATGTCGTGCAGTATTTGCCCACTCAGGCGGTCTGGAAACACGTGGCAGAATTTCGTCACAATCCTAGCCTCCCATCCTTGATAGGCTTTGAAATTCCAGACTCAGACAACCCCTTTGCCGAGCAACTCAAACGCCTGCAAATCGTCCGGGTAGAAGCGACCAATCGGCTGGCAGACCCGATCAACCAAGACGTTGCCCACGCTGTACCCGGAGCCTGGGTGCTGATTCCTCTGCTCGTTGAGGGCGAGATCTGGGGCAGCTTGACTCTGCATACACTTCAGCAACCCTTTACCTGGAAGGATGAGCAGGTAGAACTGGCTCAAACTGTGGCAACCCAATTAGAGGTTGCCATCCAGCAAGCCGAGTTGTATCAGCAGGTAGAACAGGAAAAACAAAACCTCTTCAGAAGTCAAACAGCCCTCCTCCAGGCGCAGCAGCTTGCCCAGGTAGGCAATTGGGAGCTAGATGTGGAGACTCAGTCTATGGTCTGGTCAGACACCCTGTTTCAGATCTTTGGCTTTGATCCAGCCTTGCCAGAACCCGATTTTGCTGAGGTCATGATGAACCATGTTCACCCAGAGGATCGACCCTGGCTGGAACAGGCTCTTATGGAGGCAATGACCCAAGGAATTGCTTACGAAATTGATCTGAGAATTTTCAGAGCCGATGGCTCCATGGGCTACATGGAAGCGCGAGCGGAGGCAATGCTCAACGAGCAGGGGCAGATTGTCAAGATCTTTGGCACATCTCTGGATATTAGCGATCGCAAAGCTGCCGAAATCGCCCTGCAACAACTGAACGATGAACTGGAACTCAGAATTGAACGACGAACCGCCGCTTTGCAAGCCAGTGAAGCGCGCTTTCGCGGTTTCTTTGACTTTGCGCCCATTGGCATTGCCGTTGCCGATGTCCAGACCTATCAATTTACAGCCGTGAACCAGGCATTCTGTGAACTGCTGGGTTATGGCGAGGCTGAGTTACTCACCCTTGGTTCTTGCCCAATCCTATCGGTTGCCGAAGACTGGAACCTGGAACAAGATCATGCCAACGCCCTGTTGCGTGGTGAAGGGAATTCTTACCAGATCGAAAAGCAATATATCAAGAAAAGTGGAGAGGTCATTTTAGGCAGTCTGACGACGACGACATTACGGGATGAGGCAGGTCATATCACCCATCTCATCGGCATGGTGCAGGATATTACCGATCGCAAACTTACTGAGCAAAAAATCCAACAAACCGTTGCTCAGTTAGTGGCAACCAACCAAGAGTTGGAATCTTTCTCTTACTCCGTCTCCCATGATTTGCGCGCCCCTTTGCGCCATGTGAACGGATTTGTCAATGCTTTGCAACAGCGCTTGCAGAACCACGCAGCCCTCACCGATCCCAAGGTG
>Ga0105046_10002838_pt1 | contig 27397 bp, 27 predicted proteins | sample MAT03_FD_78385 | JGI IMG/M metagenome (GOLD analysis project Ga0105046, IMG submission 78385) | Freshwater microbial communities from Lake Fryxell liftoff mats and glacier meltwater in Antarctica - MAT-03 (megahit assembly) | ecosystem: Environmental > Aquatic > Freshwater > Ice > Liftoff... | reverse complement strand
TGGTATGCGCGAGATGCTGGCCGTCACGGGGGCGCTCAAGGGCGCCGGTCGCGGGGCGGACTGTGCGCTCATCACCGACGGTCGCTTCAGCGGCGGCACGTGGGGCTTCTGCATCGGCCACGTGGCGCCGGAGGCAACCGACGGCGGCCCGATCGCTTTCGTCCACGACGGCGACCAGATCTCCATCGATGTGCACCAGTTCTCGCTCGATCTGATGGTGGACGACAACGAGATCGCCCGCCGTCGCGCCTCGTGGCAGCCGAACCCGCCGCGCTACACCAGCGGTGTGCTCGGCAAGTACGCCAGGCTGGTGCAGGGCGCCGAGACCGGCGCCATCACCAACACGATCTGACGGCCTTCCGTCAGGTGAAGATGATCTGGCCGCCCGCCGCCAGGTCGTAGAAGTCACCGATGGTGATGATGTCCTGCACCTGCTCGACGAAGTCGTCCTTGGTCATGTCGAACATGTCGACGGATGCCTTGCAGGCGTACAACCCGGCGCCGGTGTCGCCGATCATCTCGATGAACTCGGGGATGGGCGGGATGTCGAGCTTGTCCATCGTCTTGCTCATCATGTGCGTGGCCAGCCCGCTCATACCTGGCAGCCCGCCGATGAGGGTGGGGATGTGCATGGCGGGGTTGCCCACCGTGGCCACCTTGATGTGCTCGATCCTCTTCTTGTGAATGGCGTCGAGGCCGAAGAAGGTGAAGAACAGGTTGGCCTCCATGCCTTCTGCGCGGGCGCCGTTGGCCATGATCAGGCCCGGATAGATGCCCTCCAACGAACCCTTGGAGATGACGATCGACACTTTGGTGATCGGTTCGGTGCCTTCGGTGCGGTAGCTCATGATCAGATGCAACCTTTCGGCTTGGGGATGCCCGCGATGCGAGCAGCCATCTTTGCCGGGCCCTTCGGGAACAGCAGGTAGAGGTCTTTCACAGAGACACCGGACGTCTTGCCCAGCACCCGCACGGTCGGGCCGGTGCCCTTCTCGAAGTATTCCTTGCGCATGAAGTTGATGACGGTCCAGTGTGGCTCGGTGAGGTTGTCGAGGCCGTCGGCCTTTGCCATCTCCTCGGCCATCGCCGGCGTCCATGCGTTCGGGTCGATGAAGAACCCTTCATCGTTGAGCTCGACGGTTGCGCCGGCGTAGGTGGTGGTGGTCATGGGCTTGCTCCTTGTGTCGTTCGGGTGGACGTATCGGGGGTAGGGAGTTCTTTGCCGCGAGTGGGCATGTCGGAACCGATGCCGGGGATGTCGCGGCCCTGCAGCAGAGCGTGCCAGTAGACCCACTGGAACATCAGCTTGCCGAGGTGGTTCATTCGGCTCTCTTTGAGCAGCGGCATGCCGAGGGCGGCGGGGAAGTGCCCGGTGAGGGGTTCGGTCTCGTAGTTGAAGTCGATCAGCAACGCCTTGCCGAAGCCGGTCTCGATGAAGCAGTTGGCGTGGCCGTCATACGTGCTGTCCAGCTCCTTGTGATCGAGGTAGCGGATGATGTTCTCCACCAGCACTTCGCCCTCGAAGTGGGTGACGGAACCGGCCTTCGAGGCGGGCACGTTGGTGGCGTCGCCAAGTGCGAACACATTGGACTTGGCGTTGGTCTGCAGCGTGCGCTTGTCGGTGGGCACGAAGTTGAGGTCGTCGCCCAGGCCGTCGCTGCGGCCGACGTAGTCGGCGCCGCTGTGCATGGGCACCACGACCGCCAGATCGAACGGCACCTCGCGACCGTCGTAGCCGACCAACTTGCTACCGGCGCCCTCCATGTTCACCTCGACGGCACCGGTGTTGAACTCGGTGACCAGGTGGATCTGCTTCTCCTCCAGCAGGGAGGCCAGCGCTGCAGAGGCGACGGGCTTTGTGAACGCCCCGTCGAGCGGGGTGGCATAGGTGATGGCGACCCGGTCGCGGATGCCGCGCTCGGTGAAGTACCAATCGGCGAGGAAGCAGAACTCGAGCGGGGCGACGGGGCACTTGATCGGCATGTCGACCACGTTGACCACCAGCTTGCCGCCCTCGAATCGCTCGAGCGCTGCGGCCAGGCCGGTGGCGCCGGCGAGGTCGTAGAACGTGAACACGTTCGCGTTCCAACCAGGCCCAGTGAGGCCCTCGGTCTCGTCGAAAGCCAAGATGGCGCCGGTGGCGATCACCAGCACGTCATAGGCGAGCTCGCGGCCACCTTCCAACACCACCGTGTCTCGTTCGAGGTCCACTCGGTCGATCAGTTCCTGTACGAATTCGATGTCGCGGTGCAGCTGCGCCTGGCGGGGCCGGACGATCTCGGAGTGCTGGGCGAGACCGAACGGCACGAACAGCAGGCCAGGCTGGTACACGTGGTGGTCGTCCTGGTCGACGACGATGATCTCGACGGGTTGGTGCTCGGAGCCGTGGTGGCGGAAGTGTCGGTGCAGCCGGTTGGCCGTGAGCGTGCCGCCCGTACCGCCGCCGAGGATGACGATGCGCTTTGTCATGAAGGCCGTCCTTTCTGACCTCATCCTCGGCGATGTAATACCCCCGGGGGTAGGGCCAAAGGACATGAATCAGACGGCGTTGCTCCGCGACTGTCGCCACTCATTGACGAACCGCCAGCCGACCAGCGTGGCCAGCGTGAACAGGCTGGCGACAATGATGAACGCCATTGCGGTGCCACCGTCGAACGCCACCTTGCGCAGTACGAGTCCGCCGATGGTGGTGACCAGCCAGATGATCACACCGGTGCCGACAGCCATCGGCGACTTCCACGCACGCGCAGCCAGCCAACCGATGGCCAAGGCAATCAGGAACGGTGCGGCAACCTTGACCACGCCCGACAGCGCCGAGCCTCCATCGTGGTTCTTGCGACCGATGACGACAAAGGCCATGATCGCCACCACGTCGATGGCGGCGGCCATCTGTATCGAGCGCCGTTCACCCATGTCGGGTCGTTCAGTCATGCGAATGGAAGCGGCCGAGTTGGCCTCTGTAGAACAGCAAGGGGTTGGGCTCGGACTCGAGCGGGCTGTGCTCCAACTCCAACACGCGACCGAGTACGAAGTAGTGATCGCCGGCGTCGATGACACCCTCGATGGAGCAATCGATCCACGCGATTGCGCCATCGATGACGGGCGAACCGGTGATGGGCGATGGATGCCACGCCACGCCCTCGAATGGGTGGGCGATGCTGCTCTTCGCAAACTGCCAGCACAGGTGTGCCTGATCGGCGCCGAGCTCGTTGACGACGAAGGAGCCGGTGGCGTTGATGGCCGCCCACCGCTCGGAATCCACCTGCGGGAGAAAGCCAACCAGCGGCGGGTCGAGTGACACCGACGTGAACGAGCCGATGGTGAGGCCGACGGGCAGACCTTCGGCCGTGGTCGCAGTGACGACGCTGACGCCGGTGGGGAAGTGGCCCAACACCTTACGGTACGTCATTGGATCGATCGGCATGATTGCGACTCTAGGTCGTCGCCGTCATAGAGGTGCTCGCGCTTGCGTCGCCACATGTGAGAACCTTGGCCCCGTGGTCGCCTCATGATGGACAAGCCCACTCTCCGCCGCCGAATGCGACTGGTGCGCGACCTTGTCGACGATCATCTGGTCCGCAGCGTGGAGCTGTGGGCCGCCGTGGCCGCAACGCCCGCGTACGCAGCCGCCACCGGCGTGATGGCGTTTGTGGGCTGCAAGGGTGAGCCCGACACCGACCCGCTGTTCGCGCGTCTGGCGGCCGACGGCAAGCGTCTGCTCCTGCCCCGTGTGGAGGACGGTCGCCTCGTTGTGTGCGACGGCACGGGGCCGATGGCCGTCAGTCCGTTCGGTGTCAGTGAGCCCACCGGGCCGCCTGTGCCGCTGGGTGACGTCGACTTCGTGATCGTGCCCGGCCTGGCGTTCACGGCAGAGGGTGTGCGTCTTGGCTACGGCGCTGGCTTTTACGATCGCTTCTTGCCGCAACTTTCGGTGCCCAACGCTGGGGTGTGCTTCACCGACCAACTGGTCGACGAGCTGCCGACCGAACCGCACGACGTGCGGGTGCAGCAGGTCATCAGCGCCTGATGCCGTTCACGCGTGACCAACTCGAGGAGGCGGTCGACATCGTGCGCGCAACGATGCTTGCGACGCCGCAGTACGCGTGGCCTCTACTGGCTGAGGCTTTGGGTGCGGAGGTGTGGGTGAAACACGAGAACCACACACCGACGGGAGCGTTCAAGGTCCGTGGTTGCCTTGTCTATGTCGAGCATCTCCGCCGTGGCCGGCCGCACGTTGCGGGTGTCATCAGTGCGACGCGCGGAAACCATGGGCAGAGTGTGGCCTTCGCTTGCCGCGCGAAGGGCGTCGCCGCGACCATCGTGGTTCCCTTCGGCAACAGCCCCGACAAGAACTCGGCGATGCGAGCGTGGGGCGCCACGCTGATCGAGCACGGCCACGACTTCCAAGCGGCGCGCGAGTTTGCGCAGGCCCAATCGGTGGAGCTGGGTCTGGAAATGGTGCCCTCCTACCACATCGATCTGGCGGTCGGAGTTGCCACCTATGCACTCGAGCTGTTTGCGGAAGCTGGCGAGCTGGACGCGGTGTACGTGCCGGTGGGGATGGGCTCGGGGATCTGCGGCGTGATCGGTGTGCGCGACCTCTTGGGCTTGCGTACCGAGGTGATCGGGGTGATCGCCGAGCGGGCGCCGGCAACAGCGTTGTCGTTCGCCGCCGGACATGTCGTCACCAGCGACTCGGCCGACACCTTTGTGGATGGAGTCGCATGTCGCGTGCCTGACGCGATGGCAATCGATGTCATCGTGCGCGGTGCAGCGCGCATCGTGCAGGTGAGTGACGAGCTCTGCGCCGATGCCGTTCGCCTCCTGCTGCACACCACTCACAATCTGCCCGAACCGGCTGGCGCCGTGGCCACCGCTGGCCTGATGGCCGAACGTGAGCGGCAGCGCGGTAAGCGAGTTGGGGTGGTTCTGAGCGGCGGCAACCTTGACGCAACACTGATGCCGGTGTTGGTTGCCGGTGGCACGCCAATGCCCTGAGGGTGGGTAGCCCCGCAATGAAGTGCGTGCGGTAGGTTGCCGCGATGACCAAGTTGTTCGGGCGCGAGAAGGAGCAGCGCCGCCTTCTCGATCTGCTTGGTCGGGTGCGTACCGGCGGCGGTGTTGGCGTGGTCCTCGTTGGCGACCCGGGCATCGGAAAGTCGAGCATGCTCGACTGGCTCAGCTCGCACGCCGCTGGATTCACCGTGTTGCGCGCTCGTGGTCACGACGCCGATGCAGGCACCAGCTATCTGGTGTTGCGTCAGGTGCTGCGGTCGGTCCGTCACCAACTTGGGGCCATCGACCAACCGTTGGCGGAAGCGTTGGCAGCCGCCATCTCCTTGTCAGGAGAAACCACGACGGAGGCGTTGGTGCCGTTGGCCGTGCTGGAGTTGTTGAGCGAGTCGGCCGCCGACGCACCGTTGTTGATTCTGCTGGACGACGCACAAAGCTTTGACCATGCCAGCCTGACGGTGTTGACGTTCTGCGCACGCCGACTGCTGGCAGAGAACGTTCTGATGGTCTTCGCCGTGCGCACGCTGGAGGTGGCCGAGTGGTCGGACTTCGAGTCGCTCGAGACGGTGCATCTCAGCGGCCTCGACGCGCTGGCCGGGCGAAAGTTCGTTGAGGCAATGGGTCATTCCTTCACTACGAAGCTGTTCTCTGCCACGCTGGGCAACCCGTTGGCGCTTCAGCAGATGGCCACCGACTCCGGATCGGAAGGCCAACTGCATTTGTCCGACCGTTTGATCGTGGGCTTCGCGCGCGGCATCCGCCGCTTGCCGTCGCCGACGCAACGGTCGCTCGCGCTCTTGGCAGTTGCCGGTTCGATCGAGCCAGACGTTCTCCACGATGCCTTGGTGCGGATGGGTGTGCAGCCCGGCGACCTCGCCATCGCCGCCACCCACGGCCTGCTCTCGTCGAGCGGGGACTTCGACCATCCTCTGGTTCGCGAGGCAGCTCGACCGACTGGGGCGGCGCTGCTGGAGTGTCACGATGCGCTGGCGAATGCGTGGCAGGGCCGGTCGCCCGACCGCCACCTGCTCCATCAGCTGCTTGGGTCCAGTCCGCACACTGCGGCGATGAGCGGCGCCGCCAGCGAGCACGCTGCGGTGTTGACGACGGCAGGCCGTGTGGACGACGCCGAAGCGTTGCTGCTGGCGGCGGCCGCTTGCGAACCCGACGGTCGCGAGCGCGCTCTGTTGCTCCGATCGGCGGCGATCGGCGCTTACTACTCAACTCGCTTCGAGCACAGCGTGGAACTGTTTCGGCGAGCCTTGGAGGCTACCACCGACCCCGAAGTGCGCTGCCGGCTGCTGCGCACCATGGTGTGGCCTGAGCTGTTCTGCGGGGCCAATGCTCGCGAGCTTGCGGCACGGCTACGAGCGGCGCTTGAAGCGGTCCCTGGCGACGTTGCCAGCCGCACCGACCTGGTTCGAGCGTGGGGTTCGCTGATCGCGCTCTACTCGGCGTTCGACTGCTTCGCTGCAGTCGCCGCGTATCGCGAGGCACCAGTCGATGACTTCCTGCGGGCCGATGCAGCCGAAGCGCTGAGCCTTGCCGGCGACCCCGAGGCGCCGGCGCTACGCCGAGCGATCGAAGCGGTGCTGGCAGAACCGCGGCCGTTCGAACAGTTGGACGAGGACAACTCGTCGGCGGTTCATGGCGACTTGCTGTTGATGGAGGGTCGCTGGGACCAGGCCGACCAATGGAACCGACGGCACTTCGATACCGCGAAGCGGCTCGGAGTCGAAACCGATGTCGCGGTCACCGGCGCGCGCTGGATGCTCTCGCGAGCATTTCTCGGCGATGGCACCACCGCGTACGGGCTTGCGCTCGGCGCGCTTGAACGAGCGCCGGGTCTTGTGTCGGTGCTGGCGGCCACGTCGTTCGTCGGCGCGATTGTTGGCGCCGAACACGCTCAGGAATGGGCCCGGCGGTTGCTGGTCACTGCACAGCGCGCCGAACGAAATGGGTATGCCATCCAAGGCCACAGCCGTCTGGGTCTGCTCGCCCTCGCGGCCGACGACGCGGGGGCGGCGGAGGTGCATCTGGCCGCCGCCTGGGAGCTCATGATTCGTCACGGGTATCGCCATCCCGGTTTCGCCTTTGCCCGCGGCGATATCGGCGAGGCGTTCGTCCGCGTCGGTCGCAGTGACGATGCACGAGCGGTTGCGGCGGAGCTCTCTGAGGGCACCCTCGCATCGGATTGGACACGCGGCGTGGCCGCCCGCGTGCTCGGCATGTTAGGCGAGCCCGGTGAATTCGAACTGGCTGCGCAGCTGTTGCAATCGTCCCCGTGGGAAACGGCGCGAACTCATCTGTGCTGGGCGCGACATCTTGGCGCGGCCGACCCGGCGTCGAGTCGCGAGCACGCGCTGCGCGCTCACACCGACTTCCAGAGCACGGGGGCCCGACCATGGGCCGCGCAAGCGCGATTGCTGTTGGCCGCCGCAACCAGCGAGCCGGTCACCCAACAACCCAACGCCGTGGATCTGCTCGAACCACTGTCGGAACGAGAGCGAACGGTAGCTCTCGCAGTGTCACGAGGGTTGTCGAACAAGGCCGCAGCGGCCGAGCTGTTCATCAGCCAAAAGACTGTCGACGCGCATTTGCGTCAGATCTACCGCAAGTTGGGTGTTCGTTCGCGAACCCAACTTGCAGTCGTCTGTTATGGGACCGACCGAGCCGGTCAGCTCTCGTCGTAGTACTCGCGACCGAGGTGCGTGATCTGGTCTTCGTTCATCATCCAGCGCAGCGTGTTCTCCAGCTTGCTCTGCTGCACGAACAGGTCGTGCTCGGCATGCAGCCCGGGGGCCACCATCGGCGCCTTGTAATAGAAGCTCAGCCACTCCTGAATGCCACCGAGGCCGGCGCGCTGGGCCAGGTCGCTGAACAGCACCAGGTCGAGCGCGAGCGGGGCGGCAAGAATGCTGTCGCGGCACAGGAAGTCGATCTTCAGCTGCATCGGGTAGCCGAGCCATCCGAACAGGTCGATGTTGTCCCAGCCTTCCTTGTTGTCGCCGCGCGGCGGGTAGTAGTTGATGCGCACCTTGTGGTACACGTCGCCATACAGGTCGGGGAAGGTCACCGGGTCGAGAATGTGCTCGAGCACGCCGAGCTTGCTCTCTTCCTTGGTTTTGAAGTTGTCCGGATCGTCCAGCACTTCGCCGTCACGGTTGCCCAGGATGTTGGTGCTGTACCAACCCGACAGGCCCAACATGCGTGAACGCAGCATCGGGCCGATGACGGTCTTGATCAGTGTCTGACCGGTCTTGAAGTCCTTACCACTGATGGGCACCTTGCGTTCGGTGGCCAGCTGGCGCAGCACGGGAATGTCAACTGTCAGGTTCGGTGCACCGTTCGCGAACGGCACGCCTTCCAGAATGGCGGCGTATGCGTAGAGCATCGACGGGGCAACCGTGGGGTCGTTGGCGTCGATGGCCGCCTCGAAGGACTCGATGGTCTGGTGGGCCGGGCCCTCCTCGATGTAGATCTCGGTACTAGCGGCCCACAGCATGACCACGCGCTCGACCTGTTTCTCTTCCTTGAAGCGGTTGATGTCTTCACGGATCTGGTTGAGCATGTCGCGCTTGTTGATGGTGTGCATCGTGTTGTCGGCGTCGATGCGCTTCACGTACTCACGGTCGAAGGCGGCCGGCATCGGGCGCACGTCACGTAGCGCTTCGGAGATGGCTTCGATGTGCTTGCCACCTTCCAGGACGCCGGCGCGGGTGGCGGCAACGTAGGCATCGTCGGGGAACGGATCCCATGCCCCGAAGACGATGTCGTCGAGCGACGTCAGCGGCGCGAATTCCTTGATCAACGGGTTACGGTTGTCGGTGCGCTTGCCGAGGCGGATGGTGCCCATCTGAGTGAGGCTGCCCACCGGCAACGACACGCCCCGCTTGACCAGCTCGACGCCGGCGATCAGGGTGGAGGCCACAGCGCCGAGGCCGACCGTGAGCACGCCGAGGCGGCCGGTGGCGGTGGCAACTGTGGGTGACTGAGGTGTTGTCATGGACGACAGGTTAGGAACTTGGAGCGCTCCACGCGACACTCCGAACCAACGGCGGGCGATTTCTGCAGCGGCGTCGGAAACCGAGGGTGAGCAAAAATACGGGATTCTCCCTATAGACGAGAAGGGCCTCGGACCAGCAGAATGCGCAGAATGAAGCATCCGCGCCGTATACCCATCGCCATATTCCTGTCTGCAGCGACATTTCTTGCCGCGTGCGGATCCGACACCGTGGGCGTCAGCGTGCCGACAACGCTCCCCATCGCTGACGTCACCACCACAGCCGCCGCCACGGACGTCACTACCGGTACCGATGCCCCAGACCTCGGCGGCGACATCAGCTCGTTCACTGACGTGCAGCCGGCAGTGGTGCAGTTGCAAGGGGCCGGCTCGTTCCGCGAACCGGGCAGCAGCGAGGAGGCCGTCGGTTGGCGAGGCTCGGGCTTCTTCATCTCCCCTGACGGGCTGGCGGTGACCAACAACCACGTCGTCTCCGGCGCCGCAACGCTCGAGGTCACTGCGGGTGGCGACACCGACAAGTCGTGGAATGCGCGGGTCATCGGGACTTCAGAGTGCAACGACCTCGCGCTTGTTCAGGTCGACGTGACGGAACCGGTGCCCTACCTGGAATGGGCAGCGGAAGACATTACTCCCGGCCTGGAGATCTATCTCGCCGGTTTCCCGTTGGGGGATCCTGAGTACACCCTTGTCAAGGGCATCATCTCGAAGGCGAATGCTCGTGGTGACACCAGCTGGGCCTCGATCGATGGAACGGTGCAGTACGACGCACAGAGCCAGCCCGGCAACTCTGGCGGCCCAGTTGTCGACGCCGCTGGCGACGTTGTCGCGGTTCACTATTCGTCGGATCAGCAGACCAACACCAGTCAATTCTTCGGGATCAGCACCACGCTGGCGAAGAAGGTGGTGGAGGAGATGAAGAAGGGTGACTTCGAGTCGCTGGGGCTCAACGCCAAGGCATTCGTTGACGAGGAGGCCGGGTTGGCCGGCGTGTGGGTGTCGGCAGTGACTACCGGCGGCGTGGCCTCGGCCACCGGCCTGCTGCCCGGCGACATCATCCTCAGCCTGAACGGGTTGCCCGTTGGCCAGGATGGCACGCTGAAGAGCTACTGCGACGTGCTGCGTACGGCTGGCGACAAGGCCATCGAGGTCGAGGTACTGCGCTTCGATACCGGTGAGATCCTGACGGGTGAGCTCAACGGTGAGAAGACGCTCGAAGTCAGCGAGTTGCTGGTCAGTGACGACGTGCCCGTCGACCTGCCGGAGCAGGCCGCGTACTCGTACGAGGAAGTCATCGACGACACCGGTCAGATCCTCATCGAGGTGCCGGTCGAGTGGGCACAGCGTCAAACACAGGGCCAGACGTTGGCCGACGGCGACCACGCAGCAATCGTTGCCGCCCCCGACCTCGACGCCTTCTTCTCCACCGATACGGCCACCGGCATCCTTGTTGCAGGCTTCCTCGGGTCGGATTGGTCGGCCGTGCTCGATACCTATGAGGGGCAGTTGAACTGTACCGAAGCCGGGAATGTGCAAGACCTCGACAACGGCTACCTGGCCGGTGCGGGCGTGGTGTACTCCGGTTGCGGGGATACAGGTGGCTCCACCGGACTGGTGGTGCTCGGTACGCCCGATGGAGGAGCTGCAATCCTGCTGATTGCGCAGCTCAACTCCGACGCCGACTTCGACGCTCTCAACCGAGCAGTTGCCTCGCTGATCTACGTGCCCGCCTTCTAGGGCCAGCGACGGGAAACGAAGCCCCCACTCACGCAGTCCGTCAGCGACGGTTCGGTCGCTACGGTGCGTGAGTGGGCGGCATCGTTGGTCGTGACTCGAACAGCGTGACCTCCGCCAATTGCCAGCTGAGGTTGCGAAGGTAGTGATGGAAGTGCCACACTGTCTCCGATGCGTGCCAACACCATTCTCATTGTCGTAGTACTTATCGTGTAGACGCACGCCCACATAGTCGCGTGCGTCCAAAGCCTCCCGTTCGGGGAGGCTGTTTCGTTTTTCGGCCCCAAGTGCCAAGCGCATTTTCGTCGCAGCACCCCACACTTTTCGTTGAAGCAATTGAGGAGAGTCATGAAGATCACCGGGGCGCAAGCCCTCATCAGATCACTGGAGATGGAAAACGTCGAGGTCATCTTCGGTCTGCCAGGCGGCTGCATCTTGCCGGCGTACGACCCGTTGCTGGATTCGTCGATTCGTCACATCCTCGTGCGTCACGAGCAGGGCGCCGGCCACATGGCCGAGGGCTACGCGCACGTCACCGGTCGCCCCGGTGTCGCGCTGGTCACCAGCGGCCCCGCGGCAACGAACATGGTCACCCCGCTGATGGATGCGTACATGGACAGCATCCCGATGGTGTGCATCACCGGGCAGGTGCCGACCGCCGCCATTGGTACCGATGCGTTCCAGGAGTGCGACACCGTCGGCATCACGCGCAGCTGCACCAAGCACAACGAACTGGTAATGAGCGCGGACGACATCCCGATGGCCGTGCGCCAGGCGTTCCACATCGCTACGACAGGCCGCCCCGGCCCCACCCTGATCGACATCCCCAAGGACTGTCTCACCAACATGATGGAGTGGAACTGGCCCACCGATGAGGAAGTCATCGCCAGCTTGCCCGGGTACCGCCCCAACACCAAGGGTCACCCGCGCATGATCAAGGAAGCCGCCAAGCTGATCATGGCCAGCGAACGGCCCATCCTCTACGTCGGCGGCGGCGTGCTCAAAGCGCGTGCGGCCGAGGCGGTGCGCGAGCTGGCCGAGCTGACCAACATCCACGTGGTCACCACGCTGATGGCCCGCGGTGCGTTCCCCGACAATCACGAGCTGTGCCTGGGTATGCCCGGCATGCACGGCAACGCGACCGCCATCACGGTGATGCAGAAGTCCGACCTGCTCATCAACCTGGGCGCTCGTTTCGACGACCGCATCACCGGCAAGATCAGCGAGTTCGCCCGAGAAGCGAAGATCATCCACGTCGACATCGACCCAGCCGAGCAGGGCAAGGTTCGCCGGCCCGACGTCCCGATCGTGGGTGACTGCAAGCAGGTCATCGAAGAGATCATCAAGGCGATCAATGAGCTGCAGGAGAACGGCACCGTCCAGGCGGATACGGGTGCGTGGCGCACTCGCATCAGCGGCTGGCGCGAGCAGTTCCCGCTGGCCTACGAGGCCAGCGAGCCCGGCGAGGCGCTGAAGCCGCAGTTCTGCCTCGAGCAGCTGCGCGACAACTCCCCCGAGGGCACCATCTTGGTCAGTGGCGTTGGTCAGCACCAGATGTGGAGCAGCCAGTACTGGCAGTTCAACGAGCCCTACACCTGGGTCAACTCGGGTGGCCTGGGCACGATGGGCTTCAGCATTCCGGCTGCCATCGGTGCCAAGGTCGGGCGCCCAGACCGCACGGTGTGGGCCGTCGACGGCGACGGTTGCTTCCAGATGACCGCACAGGAACTGGTGACGGCCGCTGTGGAGCGCATCCCGATCAAGGTCGCGATCCTCAACAACAGCTACCTGGGCATGGTTCGCCAGTGGCAGGAGATGTTCTACGACGAGCGCTACAGCGAGGTCTACCTGTCACCCGACGTCCCCAACTTCGTGATGTGGGCAGAGGCCATGGGCTGTGTCGGCATCCGCGTGGACAGCCCAGAGGAAGTGCAGCCGGCCATCGACAGGGCCAACAGCATCGACGACCGGCCCGTCGTCATCGACTTCCGAGTCGATGCCCGCGAGAAGGTGTTCCCGATGGTTCCCGCCGGCTACGGCAATAGCGACATGCTCCTTCCCGAGTGGCAGGAAGCCAACCGTGGAGGTCTCAAGTGAGCGAGTTCGCCAGTCAGCATCACATCCTGTCCGTGCTGGTGCAGAACCGGCCGGGTGTGCTGGCCCGAGTGGCCGGCCTCTTCGCTCGTCGCGGTTTCAACATCTTCAGCCTGGCGGTCGCTCCGGCCGAGGCCGAGGGCTTCAGCCGCATCACCATCGTCGTCGACGTGGAGGGCACCTCACTGGAGCAGATCGTCAAGCAGTTGTTCAAGCTGATCGAGGTCGTCAAGATCAGCGAGCTAGACCCCAGCCGCAGTGTGGAGCGCGAACTGCTGCTCGCCACCGTCCGCACCACTGGCGACAATCGTGGGCAGGTCGTGGAGCTGACCAACATCTTCGAAGGCAAGATCCTTGCCGTCGGAGTGGAAGCCATCACCGTCTCACTCGACGGTCATCCGGAGAAACTCGACGATTTTGAGGAACTTCTCACCGGCTATGGCATCGTGGAGCTGCAGCGCACCGGACGGGTGGCGCTACCCAAGCTCGATCGAGAGGCGCGCCTGCGCGCCGTCTCCAACAAGTCCAATCAAGGAAAGGCTGGCTGACATGGCCGCAAAGATGTACTACGAGGCGGACGCAGATCCGTCGATCATTCGCAGTCGCAAGGTGGCCATCATCGGCTACGGCTCGCAGGGGCACGCGCACGCGCTGAACCTGAAGGAATCCGGTGTCGACGTCGTCGTCGGCCTGCGCGAGGGTTCGAAGTCGGCAGCGAAGGCTGAGGCCGCCGGCCTCAAGGTGATGGATATCGCCGCCGCTGCCAAGTGGGCCAACGTGATCATGCTCACCATGCCCGACACCGAGCAGAAGGCCACCTACGAGGAGTTCATCAAGCCCGCGATGCGCAAGGGCAAGGCACTTGCCTTCGCTCACGGCTTCAACATTCGCTTCAAGCGCATCCGCCCGCCGAAGTCCGTCGACGTGATCATGATCGCCCCCAAGGGCCCGGGCCACCTCGTGCGCCGCACCTACACCGAGGGTGGCGGTGTGCCGGCACTCATCGCCGTCCATCAGGATGCATCCGGGGGCGCCCACGCGCTGGCACTGTCGTATGCCGACGCCATTGGCGGCGCCCGCGCCGGTGTCATCGAGACCACGTTCAGCGAAGAGACCGAGACCGACTTGTTCGGTGAGCAGGCCGTGCTGTGCGGCGGCGTCACCTCGCTGGTGCAGGCCGGCTTCGAGACCCTCGTCGAGGCTGGCTACCAGCCCGAGATGGCGTACTTCGAGTGCTTGCACGAAGTGAAGCTGATCGTCGACCTCATGTACGAGGAGGGCATTGCCGGCATGCGCTACAGCATCTCCGACACGGCTGAGTACGGCGACCTCACCCGCGGCCCCCGCGTGGTCAACGCCAAGACCAAGCTGGAGATGAAGAAGATCCTCAAGGAGATCCAGTCCGGCAAGTTCGCCAAGGAATGGATCGCCGAAAGCGAAGCCGGCCGGCCGAACATGAAGGCCATGCAGGCCGCCGGTGCAGCGCACCAGATCGAGGAAGTCGGCGGCCAACTGCGCGCCATGATGCCGTTCCTCGGTGCCGGCAAGCAGAAGGTCGCCGACGTCAGCGGTGGTTGACGTGTGGTTGTTCGGCGACCTGCGGAGCGAAGCGAGGCCATTGGGCACGGTCGCCGACGTCAGCAGTGGTTGATCGTCCGCGATTTTGGTTTCTGTGTCACGGCATAGAACGGGGTTCCGTCTGAACGGGGTTCCGTCTGTGCCGTGACACAGACGGAACCCCCAGCCGCTTCCCCGACCTCGAGATCGGTGACAGGATGAGGCGATGAGTCGCAGGCTGCAGAACACTGTGGTTGGAGTCGTGGTCGGGCTGGCCACGTTCCTGGCTGGCAACGGCACTGTCTGCGCGTGTAGCTGCGGCGGGCTGACCGATGCCGAAGCACTTCGGCAATCGACAGCGGTGTTCGTCGGCACCCTGCGCGAGGTGCGGGGGCCGACGGTGCAGTTCTCGTCGGGCGCTCCGAGCCGTTTCATCTTCGAGGTCGATGCGGCCTACAAGGGGGCGGTGCACGAGGTGCAGTCGATCGTGTCGAGCAGTGACGGCGCATCGTGCGGGTTGGAGATCGACGTGGGTGAGCGAGCCGTGGTGTTCGCCACCGCGTCTGGCAGCGCTGACCTTGAAAGTGGCGAGTACGCAGCGGGTCTCTGCGATGGGACCAGGTCCTTCGGGGCCGTTGGCTTGCCGGACAACCTCGGGCCGACCGTGGGTCTGGTCGACGGCACATCGCCGATCGGGGAGGACGACTCGTACCCGTCGGTCATCGTTCGAAACTGGTATTGGGTCGTCGCCGGGATTGTCGTGGTGATCGTCACCGGTGTAGCCCTGCGACGTCGCCGAGCGTCGCCTCGACCGTCGTGATTGGCTGCACGGGCTCATAGGGGGCTCAGCACCCCTCCCGAACGGGAGGGTGTTGCGTTCGATGCCGTCATCTCGATGGAACCTGCCTTCCGGTGAGCGACGGTGCGTCAGCGGGTCAGCGGCGAAGCCGTACAGAGAGGAGTTTGGAGCGTCTGGCGGCGGGGAGTTCTTCGAGGTGCTCTCGCCGTGGATCTGCCAGTCGAGGCTGCCGCCGAATGGTGCCAAGGTCGACGCCGGCGGGTGCCATCGTCAGACCGAAGTTGTCGGCTTTCGACGGCAGTGACAGGCCGAGGCTGGTCAGCGCCTCGAGAAGCGTGGCTGTGACGACCTGACCGTCGAGGGAAACACCTACCGCAACCCCATATTGGTCGGCAGCTTCGGCGTTGAAACGCGGTATGACCGCTGTGGCCTCAACGCCGAAGCTCTGTCGGTGATAAGGCGGACGTTGCGCAATCGCAGGTAATTCCGACTTGTCGGGTCGGGTATTGAGCGCTAGGGTCTGCGGCCTATGAGCGACAACTGGGGTTTTGAGACACGGCAGATTCACGTCGGCGGCGAGCCTGACCCGACCACGGGTGCTCGCGCGGTACCGATCTACCAAACGACCAGCTTCCAGTTCCGCGACTCGGCCCACGCGCAGAACCTGTTTGCGCTCGCCGAGATCGGCAACATCTACACCCGCATCATGAACCCGACGCAGGGTGCGCTGGAGGCTCGCCTGTCCAGCCTCGAAGGCGGCATCACCACCGCCGTAGGCCTCCCCGGTGCCCTGGTCGTTGCATCGGGCCAGGCCGCGGAGACGCTAGCGATCCTGACGCTGGCCGAGAACGGTGACCACATCGTCGCCAGCCCGTCGCTGTATGGCGGCACGTACAACCTGTTCCATTACACGCTGCCCAAGTTCGGCATCGAGGTCACGTTCGTCGACGACCCGCACGACCTCGCGCAGTGGGAGGCCGCAATCCGTCCGAACACCAAGGCGTTCTATGGCGAGGTGCTCGCCAACCCGCGCAACGACGTGTTCGACATCGAGGGTGTCGGCAAGGTTGCGCACGACAACGGCATTCCGCTGATCGTCGACAACACGGTGCCCACGCCGTTCCTCATCCGTCCGTTCGAGTGGGGTGCCGACATCATCGTGCACAGCCTCACCAAGTTCGCCGGCGGCCACGGCACCAGTATCGGCGGCGCCATCATCGACGGTGGCACCTTCGACTATGCGGCCAGCGGTCGCTTCCCCAACATGACCGAGCCCGATCCCAGCTATCACGGTCTGCCGTACTTCCCGGCCCTGGGCCACGGTGCCTTCATCATCAAGGCGCGCGTGCAGATGTTGCGCGACCTGGGCATGGCCATCTCGCCGTTCAACGCCTTTCTCATCCTGCAGGGCCTGGAGACCTTGAGCCTGCGCATGGAACGCCACTTCGAGAACGCCGACAAGGTGGCCAAGTTCCTGGTGTCCCACCCGCAGGTGGAGGCGGTGTCGTACGCCGGCCTGGAGACCAGCCCCTGGCACGAACGGGCCAAGAAGTACGGCGCCGGTAAGGGCTACGGCAGCATCCTCGCCTTCGACATCGTTGGCGGCCGCGAGGCCGGCCAGAAGTTCGTCGAGGGTCTCCAACTCCACAGCCATGTCGCGAACATCGGTGATGTTCGCAGCCTGGTGATCCACCCGGCCAGCACGACACATAGCCAGCTGACCGAGGACGAGCAGGCCACGGCCGGCGTACGCCCCGGTTTGGTACGCCTCAGCGTTGGCCTGGAGAACCTCGACGACATCCTCGCCGATCTCGAACTGGGTTTCGCCGCCGCCAAGTAGTTCACGCAGCGGGGCAGCGGTGCGTGTTTTCCGGGTCTAGTGATGGGCCGAACTGCGGCGCACCAGCGCGGTCAGCCGTTCCAGCGCTGCCGCGTCGCCCATCACCACCAGCACGTCGCCCGCCCGCAGAGCCTCGCCTGCCTCGTGCCAGCGCGTGAGGGCTTCGTCGCGCCGGAGGCCGAGGATGTGCAGGCCCTCGGCCACGGCCATCAGATGTCGAAGGTCCGCGCCCTCCGCCTGAGACTCCTCCCCGACCTCCATCTCCTCGACGCGCATGTCGGTGCCGGGGATGGGCAGCACGCCCAACACCTCCGCGTCGAGCGCAGTCGCGGCCAGGCTGGCGCCGACGCTCTCGTAGACGGGTACTACGTGCGAGGCGCCGGCGCGCATCAGCCGGTCTCGCCAGGTCGCGTCGGTCACGCGGGTGACGATGCGCAACGATGGGGCCAGCGAGTGCGCCGTCAGCGCTACGACTGCGTTCGAGGGGTCGTCGAGGCTGCTGATCAACGCCACCGCGCGGTCGACGGCGGCGGCGCGCAGCACTTCGACGTCGCGAGCGTCGCCAGCGAGGAACACGGCGCGGAGCGCAGTGACTTCCGCTTCGACATCCGGGTTGGCGTCGATGACCTCGCAACGCTTCCCGCTGCGCACCGCAGCCGCGACGGCGGAGCGACCGACTCTCCCGAAGCCTGCTACCACGACATGGTCGTGTAGTTGTGACCGCACCTTTGCCCTCCTCTTCTCGCGCAGCGTGGCCGCGACCTCTCCCGACACGAACAGCGCCGTCAGCGTCGCTGCCGAGTACACGAACACGCCAAAACCACTGATGATGACCGCCATTGTCCAGGCCCGACCTGCTGTGGACAGCGATCGAACCTCGCCGTAGCCCACCTGGCCGAGGTGATCACAGACATGTAGACCGCGTCGAGCAGCGGCCAGCCTTCGATGATGACGTATCCGGCAGCGGCGACTGCGACGGCGGCGAGCGCGGCCAGGATCGGCCCGCGCAGGCGGTCGGCGATCATGGCGGATCGTAGGGCTGCCGGACAGGGTAGGTTGGCCCATATGGGAACGGTGCGAGCAGACCTGACGGCGGCGCACGCGTCGTCGTTGCAGCACGTCGCCACGCCGGGCGCGACCTTCACGGCCGAGCAACGGCTGCGCATCGCGGCGGTTGCACGCGACGCGTATCTTGCGACCGACCCATCGCCCCCGTGGGTGCGGCCGTTCGCCGAACCTGCGCTCGACGTTGCGTACCGGCTGGCCCGCCACGCGGGCACCATCACCGAGCACTGGTACGAACAGATCATCACTGAGGGCATGCACCCGCTGGAGTGGGTGGAGATCGTCGGCATCGTGATCGCGACCGTGCCGGTCGTTGCGTTCGCCCGTGCCGCTGGGCTGCCGATTCCCGGCTTCCCTTCGCCCGAGCCGGGGAAGCCCCGCGGTCGCGTCGCCGATGAACTCGCACCGGCGACATTGAATTGGGTGCCGGTCGCCGCGCCGGCCGACAAGGCCGCGTCGGTGGTACAGGCACTCAGCGCGCTGCCCGATGAGTGGGACAACCTGTGGGATTTGGCCGCAGCGCAGTACATGAGCGACGCGCAGATGGCCGACCCGCTGTGGAACCGTGGCACGCTCAGCCGCCCGCAGATGGAGCTGACGGCGGGCCGCATCTCGCGGATACGCGAGTGCTTCTTTTGAACGACCGCACACGCCAGCATGCTCAGTTGGAGCAGCACCGAAGCGGGCACACCGGCGGACCTGGCCGCGATTGCAGAGGGCGCAGGCGACGCGGGTCTACCGCATGGCGCCGAACTGGTCGCGTTCGCTGACGCGGTCGGCGGCTTTGACGACGAGGCGCTCGGCGTTGCCCGCGAGCGGCTGCGTGCCGCGGCCGGCGACGCGTTCATGATCGACGCCGCAGCAGTCCTTGCCAACTTCGAGATGATGACTCGCGTCGCTGACGGCACCGGTGCCCGATTCCCTGCGGAGACTGCCACCCATCGAGCGGCGCTCGACGACCGGCTCGACATCAGCCGCTTCACGTCGGCGCGCTGAGCGGTGCCCGGCGCCGGGTTCGCCTCAGTCGTCGCCCCGTTCCGGGTCGTCGCGCTGGTCGCGTAGGAACCTCTCCAACTCGGCGGCCAGGTCGTCGCCGGTGGGCATAGCTGCTTCCACCCGACGGTCGTAGTCGTGTTCCAGCATCATTACGTATGGGGCGGCCTGGTCGTCCTCGGCAACGGCCTCGTCGTGCAGGCTGCGCCACCGCATGGCGTCTTCGGCGAGCATGGCGTGGCCGGTGGGCACGCCCAACACGTGCTCGAGGTGCGCCAGCAAGGCTGCTGACGATTGCGGGTGCTTGGCGTTGCCCAGGTAGTGCGGCACTCCGACACGCAACGAGACCGCAGGGATGCCGGTCGTATCGAGCCGCTCCTGCAACACGCCGACCAGACCGGTGACGCCTTGATACTGGGGCCGGCTGAGGCCAAGCGCGCGGACCAAGCCGTCGTTGGTGCTGCTGCCCACGACGTGTGCCGGCCGCGTATGCGGAATTGCTTCTGGCGCGGCGCCGAGCGTGACCACCATCTCGCATCCGAGCGTGCGGGCGACGGTGATGATCGCATCGGCGAAGGTGACATAGCGCAGGTGCGGCTCGACGCCGGCGAGCAGTACCAGGTCGTGCGCGCCGCCGGGAAAACGGGCGATGCGGAACTCGTTGAGCGGCCACAGGATCTGACGCACATCGGAGTCGTCGAACTCGACCTGCGGCCGTTCCTGCGTGAAGTCGAAGAACGGGTCGGGGTCGATGGAGGCAACGATGGGTGCCACCCGATCGGTGGTCAGCGTGTCGATGGCGTCGGTGGCCACCTCGGCGATGTCGAACAGGCCACGCAACGCAATCACCATGATGGGCCGGTTCACCGGCGTCAGCATTTCGAATGCGGTGGTGAGCACGTTCTCGGTCACACAGTGCCTCCGGCCAACTCGCCAACGACGTAGTCGATGCAGGCCGTCAGGCGAGCGACATCGTCGGGTTCCACAGCAGGAAACATACCCACCCGCAACTGGTTGCGACCCAGCTTGCGGTAGCTCTCGGTGTCGACGATCCGGTTGGAGCGCAGTGCGGCATTGATGTCGTGTGCCGGGACTGAGTCGGCGAGATCGATGGTGCCCACCACTGACGACCGTTCGGTGGCAACGGCCACGAATGGGCTGGCGAACGTCGATGCGTCGGCCCACGAGTAAAGGTTCGCTGCCGAGGAGCGAGTGCGCTCGACGCACCAGTCGAGCCCGCCGTTACCGAGCATCCACTGGACCTGCTCGTCGAGCAAGATGAGCGTGCCCAATGCTGGAGTGTTGTAGGTCTGGTTGGCCACCGAGTTCTCGAGGGCAACGGCCAAGTCCAGCGATGCAGGCCGCCAACGATCGCTGCCGCCAATCTCGCGAATGCGCTCCACCGCGGCGGGCGAGCAGGCTGCCAACCACAGCCCACCGTCGGCGGCGAAGCACTTCTGCGGCGAGAAGTAGTACGTGTCGACCTCGTCGGGCACCCACGGCAGACCGCCTGCGGCTGAGGTGGCATCGACGACGACGAGCGCACCGCCCTCTGGCCGGCGAAGGTGCATGGCGACGCCTGTGGACGTCTCGTTGTGGGTGAGCGCGACCGTGTCGACGCCGTCGGCGGTGACGTCGATGGTGGGGTGCGAGCCTGGCTCGCACTTGGTGACAACGGGGTCGCCCACATGGGGTGCCGCTGCCGCTGCCTCAGCGAACTTGGACGAGAACTCACCGAACACTGCGTGCTGGCTGCGGTCGCGGATGAGGCCGAACGTGGCAGCGTCCCAGAAGGCGGTCGCGCCACCGTTGCCCAGCAAGATCTCCCAGCCGGCGGGCAGTCCGAAGAGATCCATCAGACCCGCACGGATGGAGCCGACCAGATGCTTCACCGGGGGCTGGCGGTGTGACGTGCCCATCAGATTGCTGTTGGCCTTGGCCAGCGCCAGCACCTGCTCGGCGCGCACCTTGGAGGGGCCGCACCCGAAACGACCGTCGGAGGGCAACAGGTGGCTGGGAATGATGATGGATTTCGGATCAACGGTCACCACCACAGTCTCGCCACTGCGGGCCGCTGCGCCAATGTGTTGAACGAAAACCTCAGGCCATTCGTGTGAGAACCATGGTGCATCAATTCCAGCCGCCCCCACCGGCCGAACCCGTAGAATTGTCGAGTCCGTGAATCGAAAGGCTTTCCCGTGAACCCCACCGTCGCCCGCACGTCAGCTCGTCTTGCTGCAATCGCCGAGTCCGCAACGTTGGCGGTGGATGCGAAGGCGAAGGCGCTGCAGGCGCAAGCGGTGAAGGATGGCAGCCAGAGCGTCATCGGCTTCGGTGCCGGCGAGCCGGACTTCCCGACGCCCGAGAACATTGTCGAGGCTGCCGTGAGGGCCTGTCGCGACCCGAAGAGCCACAAGTACACGCCCGCCGCCGGTCAGCCTGCGCTGCGCGAAGCGATTGCTGCCAAGACGCTGCGCGACAGCGGCTTTCAGTGCGAGGCCTCCCAGGTGCTGGTCACAAACGGTGGCAAGCACGCAGTGTTCACCGCGTTTGCCGCGTTGTGTGACCCGGGCGACGAAGTCATCTGCCCGGCGCCTTACTGGACCACGTATCCGGAAGCCATCACGCTTGCTGGCGGCGTACCCGTCATCGTACAGACCGACGAGACGACCGGCTTCAAGGTCACCGTCGAGCAGCTCGACGCTGCCCTCACGTCGCGCACCAAGGTGCTGCTCTTCGTCAGCCCAGACAACCCCAGCGGCGCCACGTACTCGCCCGCCGAGGTGGAAGCGATTGGCCGTTGGGCTGTGGAGAAGGGCGTGTGGGTGCTGACCGACGAGATCTACGAGCACCTCGTCTATGACGACAACGAGTTCGTCAGCATGCCCACCGTGGTTCCTGAGCTGGCCAACCAGTGCATCATCGTCAACGGCGTCGCCAAGACGTACGCAATGACCGGCTGGCGCGTCGGCTGGATGATCGGGCCGTCCGATGTGGTGAAGGCCGCCATCAACTACCAGTCGCACAGCACATCGAACGTCACCAACGTCGCACAGGCGGCGGCGCTGGAAGCGGTCAGTGGCGACCTGTCGGCCGTCGCGATGATGCGCGAGGCCTTCGCCCGTCGCGCCGTCACCATGCATCGCATGCTCAACGAGATCCCTGGCGTCAGTACCATCGTGCCGCAGGGCGCCTTCTACTGCTACCCCAACTTCTCGTCGCTGCTCGGCCGCCCACTGGGGCCTAACGGCATCGTCTCGGCCAACACACTGCAGCTTGCCGATGCGATTCTCGGCGAAGCGAAGGTCGCGTTCGTTCCCGGCGAAGCGTTCGGCACTCCCGGCTATGCCCGCTTCAGCTTTGCGATGGCCGATGCAGACATGGAGGAAGGCATTCGCCGCATCCAACAGTGGGTGACGGCGTAGCGTCAATCGGGTGAGCACTTCACCCGACTTCGACTTCGAATCCGTCTCCCTCGACCGGTTGCACACCAAGCCCGGAGCGAAATGGAACCGCACTCCCGACGCAATTGCGGCGTGGGTCGCGGACATGGACTTCGCGCCGCCGCCGGTGGTGGTGGACGCGTTGCAACGGGTCATTGACACTGGCGATCTCGGCTACCCGGACTTTCGTGAGCCGGTCGGTGGCTCGGCTGCGACTGATGTGTTCATCGCTCGCTGCGAGCAGCGATACGGCTGGAACATCGACCGGCCCGACACGATGGAGCTCAACGACGTGGTGCAGGGCATCCAGATCGTGTTGCATCTGTGCACCCAGCCGGGCGACGGGGTGGTGGTACACACCCCGACCTACCCACCCTTCCTGCACAGCGTGGAAGATGACGGGCGGGTCGTAGTTCCCGTGCCGGCGAAGCGGTCGGGTGCTTCGCCCACGGGTTGGATGTTCGACTACGACGCGCTTGACGCAACGCTGGCCGAGTCACCGGCGAAGGTGCTGCTTCTGTGCCACCCACACAACCCCACCGGCCACGTGTTCGACGGTGTCGAGCTGCGCGTACTGGCTGCGTTGGCGGCGCGCCACAACCTGCTCGTCATCTCCGATGAGATCCACGCCGACATCACGTTCGGTTCAGTCGTGCACCAGCCGATGGACCTGTTTGCGCCCGGTCGCACCGTCACCATTCACGCTGCCTCGAAAGCGTTCAACTTGGCGGCGCTGCGCTTCGCAATCATGCACGTGGATGCGCCCGAGGTGAGCGCCGCGCTGAAGACCGTGCCGGCGCATCTGTTCGGTGCCACCAACCTGATGGGCGCCGTTGCAGCCGAAGCAGCATGGCGCGACGGTGACGAATGGTTGGCGGCGGTGCTGGCCCACCTCGATCGTCAGCGTGCGCTGCTGGGCGCACTCCTTGCTACCCAGCTGCCGTCGGTTGGTTACGTCGCGCCAGCTGCTACCTACCTGGCGTGGCTTGATTGCCGATCGCTGGGGCTGGGCGACGACCCGTCGGTCGCGTTCCTGGAGCGTGGCGTGCGCCTCAGCGAAGGTCCCAACTTTGGCAGCGAAGGCAACGGCTTCGCCCGTCTCAATTTCGCCACCTCATCGGGGGTGCTTCGCGAGATCGTGGCGCGGATGGCTGCCAACTAGGCGGCTGCGGCAGTCAACTGTGGGATCGCGGGCTGGCGCGTACGCGTTGCGACGACAGCGATGGCCGCGGCGCCGAGTAGGAACACGACGATGTTGATGCCGAAGAGCACCTGAGCCTGGTCGTGGACGAGGGTGCACGGGGCGCGTGGCAACTCCCATGCCGGCGTTATCTCGGGGGGAGTGACCACCGCCGGTATGGGCGTACCGCCCATGGCGTCGCTGTCGAACAGCGTGCCGCACTGCACGTTCTCGACGATGACCCTGTTGGTTGCGTCCCTGCCGACCGGAATCGAGTCGCTGAGGGGCTGAGTGGCCCATCGAAGCGTCACGGCGAACCACGCAACGAGCGCCACCGTTGCCCACAATAGAATCTTCGTGCGCCGTGACATGACGCCAGCCTAGCGACCACCCCTGGCGCCGTAGGTCCAGCGGCCGAGAGGGCTCGGTGAGCACTGCGATGCGCGATTTGCTGTATGTCTCCTTGGGCATCAGCTCTGCGCTGTCAGCGGTGAAGCGCGAGGCCGCTGAGCACCACCAGGCAGAGGCACTCGGCTGCCTGCTCGGCGGCACCCAGCACGTCGCCGCTGATGCCGCCTATCTTGCGGCGGGCCAGCAGGCCGGTGCCTACTGCGGCCACAGCGGCGGCGCCCACGAGGGGGGCAACCCACCAGCCGACGGAGAGTGTGGTGATGGCGATGCCTGCCACGCAGCCGACGCCAGCTCGCAGCGGTGTGCTGCTGCGGCCGTAGTCGGCGCCGAGTCCGGTGTTGGTCGCCAACTTCATGGTGCCGGCCATACCGACGGCTGCAACGCGGGCCATCGTGTGCGCGGCGACGGCCCCCGCGAACATGTCCATCGGCCCGGGCAGCGCCCCGAGGGAGACGGTTCGGACCACGATCGACGCGCAGATGGCGGCCACACCGTAGGTGCCGTGCCGGCTGTCCTTCAGAATCTCCAGTCGCCGCTCGATGGTCCAGCCGCCACCAAACGCATCGGCTACGTCGCCCAATCCGTCCTCGTGGAAAGCGCCGGTGATCAGCAGGCCGACTGCCACTGCGACGGCTGCGGCGACGAGCGGTGAAGAGAGGTGCCACATGCCGGCAGCGACGGCGCCAACGGCCGCACCGATGATCGCTCCAGCGACGGGGAACCACGCCACTGTCTTCGCCAGTGATGGCTCGCGGCGCAGCCTGATCGGTACTCGTGTCAGAAATTGCAGCGCCGCGAGGAGGCTCAACGCAGCAGATCCCACGCGTTCTCGAGCCGCAGCGCGCGGCCAGCGACCACCAGCAGCGATGTGTCGGCCGCCGCGGCAACCAGCTGGTTCAGGCGTCCGAGTTCGTCTCGGTACTCGCGACCCATCGGAGTGTCGGGGTGGATGCCCATGCCGACCTCGTTGCTGACCACGACCACCGGCGACCTGGTCGCCGCTCGTTCGCGCAGGGCTGCCACCGTGTCGTGCTCGTACTGCGCGCGACGCTGTGGGTCGATGACATGGACCAGGAGATTGGCAAGCCAGACGGTGAGGCAGTCGACGATCACGAACGCATCGGGCGGCGCGTCGTCGATTGCCCCGGCCAGTTCGACGGGCACTTCGGCGGTGGTCCACGCTGACGGCCGTTCGGCGCGATGGCGTTCGACGCGCTCGCGTAGGTCGTCGTCGAATGGTTCGGCGGTGGCGATGAAGTGCACTGCGCCCCCGTGGTGCAGGCCGACCTGCACGGCGAGTGTGCTCTTGCCGCTGCGCGCGCCGCCGATGAGGAAGGTGAGCGCGCCGCCGGCCATCAGTAGTCGATGCCTCGCTTGGCGGTGATGCCCGCCTGGTAGGCGTGCTTGATCTCACGCATCTCGGTCACGGTGTCGGCGACGGAAATGATCTCGTCGGCAGCGTCGCGGCCGGTGAGTACCAGGTTGACATGGGTGGGTCGATTGACGATGGCGCCGACGATGTCGGCGGTGGGTACCCAGCCCCAGGTGCTCAAGTAGGTGACCTCGTCGAGGATGACCAGGTCGTACTCGCCGCTCGCAATGATGGCTGCGGCCTGCGCCCACGCGGCCTGAGCGAGAGCGATGTCGGCTGAGGGGTCGTCTGAGTCCCACGTGAATCCGCCGCCCAGCGCATGCCACTCGACACCCAACTGGCGGCCGATCTTTTCTTCGCCGACCTTCCAATCGCTGCCCTTGATGAACTGGACAACTGCGACCTTCCAGTCGCGCGCGACGGCACGCAGCATGACGCCAAAGGCGGCGGAGCTCTTTCCCTTGCCGTTGCCGGTATTGACCAACACCAACGACGGGGCGGTACGCAGACCATCAGGTCGCGGGTCGTCCGTCAGCGGTTGCGTGGTCGTTTCGTCGGCCGTGTCGTCGGTCGTCTCGTCGGCGGTGCTGTCGGTATCCATGAGGGTTGGGAGCATAGGGCGAGACGCGCTACGGTTGTCCCGTCCTGCCGCACCAACGGTCGGATGCACAGCTTGCAGCGAAGTCCGGTGAGATTCCGGCACTGTCCCGCAACGGTGGTTCGTGGCTTCACGTCGAGGCCCACGACGAGTCCGGTCGCCTCCTGTCGTGCGCGTTACTCACCCTCGAGGCAAGGGCGGTCCGTGGCGGCATCAGCCGCCGGTTCCCAGCTTGTCCTCCCGAACCGGAGGACTCAGTCCTTCGGAGAAACGGAGGATTGTTCCATGAAAAGGTTCAGTTCCATCGCCGCCCTGACGGCACTCATGCTCACCGCTGCCGCGTGCGGCGATGACTCGTCGTCGCCGACGACGGAGCCGGCAGACGATGTGCCGCAGGCCATCATCAGCCTGTCGCCCACGGCCACAGAGATGCTGTTCGCCATCGGCGCCGGCGACCAGGTGATCGCCATCGACGAGTATTCGAACTACCCGGCGGAAGCTCTCGACAAGCCGCACGACCTATCGGGCTTCGAGCCCAACGTCGAGGCCATCGCCGCGCTCGAACCCGACCTGGTGATCATGCAGGACAACAAGATCCAGGAACAGCTCGAGTCGCTCGGCATTGCGGTGTGGGTCGGGCTGGCCGCTGCCTCGTTCGACGACGTGTACGCGCAGATCGAACAGCTCGGTGCCGTCACCGGCCACATCGGCGAAGCTGCCGAACTGGTCGGCTCGATGCAGTCCGACATCGCTGCTGCGGTTGCGGCCGTACCTTCGGGAGCCGCCGAGCTGACCTACTACCACGAGCTCGACCCCACGCTCTACAGCGTCACCAGTACGAGCTTCATCGGTGAGGTCTATGGGCTGTTCGGCCTCGTCAATATCGCCGACGACGCACAGCCGGGGAACGACTACCCGCAGCTCAACCCGGAGTTCATCGTGGAGGCGAACCCGGCGCTGATTTTCCTGGCCGACACGAAGTGCTGTGGCGAGACACCCGAGACCGTGGCTGCCCGACCGGGTTGGGACGCCATCGCAGCTGTCCAGAACGGCGGCGTGATCGCCATGGACGACGACCTCGCCTCGCGATGGGGCCCGCGCATCGTCGACTACATCACCGCCGTGTCGGCTGCGGTGGCCGCCGCCTCGGTCGCGGCCTGACGCCGTGCTGGCCGGCCGTCGCATCTCCAACCGCTGGTGGTTGCTCGCGGCGCTCGCGCTGCTGGTGGGCGCCGTTGCGTTGGGTGCGATGGTCGGCCCGGCCGGCGGCATCCGCT
>Ga0105046_10002836_pt1 | contig 27398 bp, 26 predicted proteins | sample MAT03_FD_78385 | JGI IMG/M metagenome (GOLD analysis project Ga0105046, IMG submission 78385) | Freshwater microbial communities from Lake Fryxell liftoff mats and glacier meltwater in Antarctica - MAT-03 (megahit assembly) | ecosystem: Environmental > Aquatic > Freshwater > Ice > Liftoff... | reverse complement strand
TTCGAACCCACGGTGAGCTTGCACCCACGGCGGTTTTCAAGACCGCTGCCTTAAACCACTCGGCCACCTGTCCGGGCTCCGGGGAAAAGCGGCTAGCGCGACGAGATGGGTTTGTCACCCGGTCGCTGTCGAAGAAGGGATTCCCTTTGGCGCAAGGCTGTGCGAGAACCTTCGCATGGTGGTTCGCAATTTCCTGACGCGCTGGCGGACGCTGGCTTGTGCCGCATTGCTCGCCGCCGGACCGGCGGCTCCGCCGCTCGCTGCGCAGGCTGGCGCCGAATCGAGCGGGTTTGCCAGCTATGTCCAGTTGCTCGCGGCGCGCGCGCGGGGCGAGGGCGTAAGCGAATCAACGATCTCGGCCATGACCAGCGGGCTGAGCTTCAACCCGCGCGTCATCGCGCTCGATCGATCCCAACCGGGCGGCAATCCTGCCGTCGCCAGTTCCAGTTTCACCGCGTTCGAGCCTTATCGCCGCCGCCATGTCGAACCGGCGCGGATCGCGGGCGGGCAACGGCAGTACGCCGCGATCGCCGGTCAGATTGCCGCGCTTGAGCAGCGTTATGGCGTCCCCGCCTCGATCCTCCTGGCGATCTGGGGCCATGAGAGCAATTACGGCAGCTACACCGGGGATTTCGATCTCGCCCGCAGTCTGGCGACGCTGGCTTACGAAGGACGACGCCGCGAGTTGTTCTCCGATGAATTCATCGCGCTGCTCAAGATTCACGATCGCGGAGTGCCGCGCCACAAGCTGATCGGGAGCTGGGCGGGCGCGTTCGGCAACCCGCAATTCCTGCCCTCGGTCTATCTGCGGGTGGCGAAGGATGCGGACGGCGACGGGCTGGCCGACATCTGGTCGAGCCGCGCCGATACGCTCGCCTCGATCGGCAACTACCTGCGCGATGCCGGCTGGCGGCCCGGCCAGCCGTGGGGCGTCGCGGTAGACGTGCCGTCCGGGCTGGATCGCGTCGGTCTCGGCTCGCCGCTTGCCCCACCGCGCTGCCCCGCGGTGTTCGGCCGCCACAGCGGGTGGAAGACGATGCGCGAGTGGCGCGCGCTGGGCATAGTGCCACAACGCGGTAACTGGCCCGGCGATAACGTGTTCGCGAGCCTGCTGGAGCCCGACGGGCCCGGTCGCACAGCCTATCTATTGACCGGTAACTATCGGGTGATCCTCGATTACAATTGCTCGAATTATTACGCGTTATCGGTGGGGCTACTGGCCAATGCGATCGTTTCATAAGTTCGCACTGCTGGTCGCCGGAATGTTGGGGGAAGCGGCGTTTGCTGCGCCGGTGCCCGGAACACCCGCGACCGATCCGCCTGTCGAAGTGGGCGAGGCCTATGCAATCGATGGCATGACCGTCACCCCCGCCGACGGGCCGTTCGACGAGGTCGGACTGGCTGTGGCCGATCCCGACACCGGGGCAGGTCCGGGCATCTCGATGGCGCATCGCACGCTGCCGCTGCCCAGCTATACCGAAGTGACCGCGCTCGACAGCGGGCGCACGATCCTGGTCCGGACCGAACGGCGCGGGCCGCTATCGGGGTCCGCTTTTGTGGCCTTGTCGACGGGTGCCTTCGCGCAGATCGGAGCCGATCCGGCGGTGCCGCTCGGGGTTCGGGTTCGCCGAGTCTCGCCGCAGGAATACGAACGTTCGCTGTTGCGCACTGGCCAGCGCGCGCCCGAGCGGTTGGTGACGCCCAAGCCGCTGCTCGAAGTTCTGCGCCGGAGGCTGGCGGAAAAGTCCCCGCCGCCCTTGCCGACCATACGCTCGGTACAAGCCGTGGACTCGGCGCCGTCGAACCCGACTCCGGCCGCTGACCCGGTCCTGCTCGCGCCTGCACCGCCAAAGGTGGTCGTGGATAAGCCATCGCGGGTGGAGGCCAAGCCACCTGTCACCAAGACGTCGGCCACGTATGCCGTCCAGGTCGCCGCCTTCGGTAATCGTGCTGCTGCCGACTCGACCGCAAAAAAGCTCGGCGGCACAGTCAGTTCAGCCGGTAATCTGTGGCGCGTTCGGACCGGCCCGTTTGCAACCCGGGCCGAGGCCGCCGCTGGGCAGGCCAAGGCACGCAAGGCCGGTTTCGCTGATGCGCAGGTCGTCGCGGCACGGGTCGTCCCGATACAGGGCGCTTCAGGCAAGTGAACCGTTGGCTGGCATTGGCGACCCTCGGGCTGCTGGCGTTCGCCGCCCCGGCGGTGCCGCAGATCGCTACCCCGGCGGAAGCACCCGCGCCACCGACTCCTGTTGATCCGGATACCGCGATCACGGCACCAATCGCACTGTTGCTCGATCTCGGCTCGGGTCGCGAGTTGTACGCGCGCGGTGACCGGCGGCGCTTCCTGCCCGCCTCGCTGACCAAGATCATGACAACCTGGGTCGCGTTCGAGCTGATCGCCGCCGGGCGGCTCGATCCCCGCCAGCGCTTTGCGATGAGTGACGCGGCGTTCGACAATTGGCACCGGGTCGGCTCGACGATGTTCCTCGCGCGCGGGCAGATTGTAACGGTCGATGAATTGCTCGACGGGATAATGACCGTCTCTGCCAACGACGGATGCATCGTGCTGGCAGAGGGCGCATCGGGCAGCGTCGAGGGGTTCGTCGCGTTGATGAATGCCGAGGCACGGCGGTTGGGAATGACGGACAGCCGCTTCGGCACGCCCAACGGCTGGCCCGACGAGGGCGCAACCTATACCAGCGCGCGCGACCTCGCGATCCTCACCCGCGCGATGATTACGCGGCATCCCGCGCTTTACCGGCGATACGTCGGGCGCACCGGCATGAGCTTCAACGGGATCACCCAGTCCAATCACGTTCCGCTGCTCGGGCAGATGGCCGGAGTGGACGGGGTCAAGACCGGGTTCACCAACGAATCGGGGTTCGGTTTCGTCGGATCGGCATCGCGCGGCGGGCGGCGGCTGGTGATGGTCGTCGCTGGCTACGATAACCCCCGTTTGCGGGCCAGGGAATCGCGCGAGTTCCTCGAGTGGGGTTTCGGCGCGTGGGAGGCCCAGAGGCTGTTCGGCAGCGATGCGACGGTCGGCACGGCGAGGGTCCAGGGCGGATCGGCCCGAAGCGTCGACCTGACCAGTTCACACGCCGCCTACGTCACCGTCCCGCGCGGTAGCCCGGCACGCTATAGCCTCGCGCTGCGCTATCATGGCCCGGTGCGCGCACCGATCCGCGCGGGCGATCCGGTCGGCGAACTGGTTGTGAAGGTCGAAGGCCAATCTCCCAGCGCAATTCCGCTGGTCGCCGCACATGGCGTTGCGGCGGCTGGACCCATCGCCCGATTGCGCAACGGGGTGCTTGAGGCGGTGGGCCTGTGATCGCGACATCATGAGCCACCACCATCGAGCCGGAGAGTTCATCGCCTTCGAGGGCGGCGAGGGGACGGGTAAATCGACTCAGGCGCGGATGCTCGCTGCGGCACTGGAAGCGCGCGGCATCCACTGTACCGTCACCCGCGAGCCGGGCGGGACACCAGGGGCCGAGGCGATCCGCGCGCTGCTGCTCGGAACGCAAGTGCCGTGGAGCATCGCGGCCGAGGCCCTCCTGTTCGCGGCGGCGCGCAGCGATCACGTCACGCGGCTGATCCGGCCGGCACTTGCGGCGGGCCAATGGGTGATCTGCGACCGGTTCATCGATTCGAGCCGCGCCTATCAGGGCGAAGCGGGGCGGCTGGGCAACGAGGCGGTGATGGCGCTGCACGGGATTGGCAGCGGCGGGTTGATGCCCAATTTCGCCGTGCTGCTGCGCGTCTCGGCGCAAGCCAGCGCGGCGCGGCTGGCGTTGCGGGACGGTGCCGTGTCCGACCGGATCGGGGGCAGGGGGGCCGCTTACCACGCCGAAGTGGCCGCCGCGTTCGAGCGTTTCGCCGCTGCCGAGCCCGCACGGTTCGTGACTGTGGATGGCGAGGGCGAAGCGGAGGCCGTCTCCGCGCGGGTGCTGGCCGCGCTCGCACCCTTGCTTCCGCGATGAGCCTGGTCGGTCACGACGAGCCGTGGCGCGAGTGGCGCGCGGCGCTCTCCAGCGGCCGTATGCATCACGGCTGGATTCTGACCGGAAAACGCGGGCTCGGGAAGGCAGGCTTCGCGCTCGAAGCTGCCGCAGAACTGGTGGCGCAGCCCGGGGTCCACGCCTCGCCGCCGGATGCGCACCCCGACATCCTGCTGTTGGTCCCCGCGCCCGACAGCGACGAGGAAGAGCGCAAGCGCGCCGACGGCAAGCCCTATAAGGCCAAGCGAGGGATCGGTATCGACGTGGTGCGACGGATGCAGAAGCGCCTGGAAACCCGCCCCACACTGGGGCCTCGCCGGACGGTGATCGTCGATGCCGCCGACGATCTGGAGCGCTCCGCCTTTAATGCACTTCTCAAGAGCCTGGAAGAACCACCTCAAGGTACATATTTTCTGCTGGTCGCCCATCGTCTGGGACGTCTCCCGGCGACGATTCGGTCGCGCTGCCGAACGCTGCGTTTCAGTGTGCTCGACGAGACCGCATTGGCGGCGGCGCTCGATGCCGCAGCCCCCGACATCGGGCGCGAAGCCCGTGAGGCGGCGATCGCGGCGGCAGGTGGCTCTCCCGGCGCGGCGCTCGATTTCCTCAAGCGCGACCTTGTCCAGGCGCAGCGCCTGATGGCGCAGATCGCGCGCGAAGGCGATGCCGGATTCGAGTTGCGCGCCGGGCTGATCGATGCGATCGGCGCGCGTCCCGATCGCGACCAGCAGCTCGCGACGCTAGAGACCGCGCGGATGGTGCTGGCGGGCGGCCTGGCCGAAGCGGGTCGCGGACGCCAGGCGCGGATCGTCGAGGCGCACGCGGCGTGCTCGCGGTTGATCGCTCAGGCGCCGACTGCCAACTTCGACGCGCTGACGCTAATGCTCGAAATTGGCGGGTTGCTGGCTTCAGTCGCCGACCCTAGAGAAGCGGTGGCCTGACCGGTCGCGAAAAAGAGACACCGCCTGCAGATGGCCGACCCCTTCTACATCACTACCGCAATCAGCTATCCGAACGGACCACCGCATATTGGCCATGCTTACGAGGCGATCGCCGCCGACGTGATCGCGCGGTTTCAAAAGGCGATGGGCCGGGATGTGCGGTTCCAGACCGGCACTGACGAGCACGGCCTGAAGATGTTCCAGAAGGCCCGCGAGCTGGGGGTCGAGCCGGCGGCTCTGGCGGGTGAAATGTCTCAATACTTCATTGATATGTGCGCGGCCCTGAATGTCGATTACGATCATTTCCAGCGGACTTCCGAGCCCGGTCATCATGAAGCCAGCCAAGCCCTGTGGCGCGCCATGGAAGCCAATGGCGATCTCTATCTCGACCGGTACGAGGGCTGGTACTCGATCCGCGACGAAGCTTACTACGACGATTCCGAACTGGTCGGGGAAGGGGAGGAGCGCCTTTCGCCGCAAGGCACCCCGGTCGAATGGACCGTCGAGGAAAGCTGGTTTTTCCGCCTGTCGAAATACCAGCAGCCGCTACTCGACCTGTTCCGCGATAATCCCGGCTTCCTGCAGCCCGACAGCCGCCGCAACGAGATGATCGCGTTTTGCGAGGCCGGCCTGCGCGACCTGTCGATTTCGCGAACCAGTTTCGACTGGGGGGTAAAGGTGCCCGGCTCGCCCGGTCATGTGATGTATGTGTGGATAGACGCACTGACCAATTACCTGACCGGTCTCGGTTATCCCGAGAAAACCCCCGTAATGGAACGGTTCTGGCCAGCTGATCTGCATTTGATCGGCAAGGACATCGTGCGCTTCCACGCGATCTATTGGCCGGCCTTCCTGATGAGCGCCGGTATTCCGCTACCGCGCAAAGTGTTCGGCCACGGTTTTCTGCTCAATCGCGGGCAGAAGGAATCCAAGACGCTCGGAAACGTCACCGATCCTGTGGCCCTGGCCACTACGTTTGGGGTCGATCAGCTTCGCTACTTCCTTATGCGCGAGATCGCGTTCGGACATGACGGCAGCTATTCTGCCGAGGCGATCGTGCTACGCGCCAATGCCGAACTGGCCAACAGCTTCGGCAATCTCGCGCAGCGCACTCTTTCTCAAGTATTCAAGAACTGCGATACATATCTACCGCAAAAAACTGGACAAAGCGATGAGGATGGTGCGCTGTACGAGCTAGTCGTCCGAATCGTTTCGCGGGATGTACCCGAGGCGTTCGAACGACTGTCTTTCAGCCAGGGGATCGAGAGCTGGATGACCGCGGTGTACGCGTGCAACGCCTATATCGACGCCGAGGCGCCGTGGGCACTGCGCAAGACCGACCCAGCGCGGATGCAGACCGTTCTTGCGACATTGTACATCGCGATAGCCCAACTCGCCGTAGCGATCCTGCCGGTTATTCCCGCCAGTGCTGGGCGCTTGCTCGATGCGATGGGGATTGCACCGGAACTTCGAAATTATGCGGCGATCCAGTCGCACTGGTATTCACCACTCGCCGAAAGCGACTTCCGGATCGCGCAGCCTGTGGGCCTGTTCCCGCGGCTCGAGCTGCCTGTCGAGCCCGCGTAATGTTGATTGATTCGCATTGTCACTTGAATTACAAAGGCTTGGTAGAGGATCAGCAGGCAGTTTTGCAACGTGCTCGCGCCGCCGGGGTAACGGGATTTCTCAACATATCCACCCGGCAGTCCGAGTGGGAGGCGATCATCGCCACAGCTGCGCGCGAACCCGACGTGTGGGCGAGTGTCGGGATCCATCCGCACGAAGCGGATGCGCATCCCGATCTTGGCGCACAGGCGCTGATCGAAGCTGCCGTTCATCCCAAGGTTGTCGGGATTGGTGAGACTGGGCTGGATTACTATTACGACCACTCCGATCGGGCCGCCCAGCGCGCGTTGTTCCGGGTGCATATCGGGGTCGCGCGCGAGACTGGGCTGCCGCTGATTGTCCACACTCGCGATGCCGAGGACGACACCGCCGCAATCCTGGCCGACGAGATGGCACGAGGCGAGTTTCCTGCGCTGATCCACTGCTTCACGGCTTCGCGCGAATTTGCCCGGACGGTCCTCGCCCTTGGCCTTAACATCTCCATCTCGGGTATCGTCACGTTCAAGAATGCGCGTGAACTTCAGGTAATCGCAACAGAAATTCCCGAGGACAGATTGCTGGTCGAAACCGACGCGCCGTTCCTCGCGCCGGTGCCGCACCGGGGAAAAACGTGCGAACCGGCCTTCGTGGCCGACACGGCCCGTTTCGTCGCCGCTTTGCGCGGGGTGTCGCCGGAGGCGCTCGGCAAATCCACCGCCGTCAATTTCAACCGTCTGTTTGCGAAGGCGGCGGCATGAAGCTTATAATGCTCGGTTCGGGCACTTCTACGGGCGTGCCGCGGATCGGCAACGACTGGGGCCTGTGCGACCCCGACGAACCCCGCAATCGCCGGACGCGAGTTTCAGTTGTGATCGAGGGTGATGACGGCGCGCGACTGCTGGTCGATACCTCGACCGATTTGCGCCAGCAGTTGCTGTCCAACCAGATAGAGGCGATCGACGCTGTGTTCTGGACTCACGATCACGCCGATCACTGCCACGGGATCGACGATCTGCGCCCGATCAGGATGGCCCGGCACGGACCAATCCCGGGCTATGCCGCAGACGAAACCGTGCGCCGCCTGCGCCAGCGCTTCGGCTATGTCTTCGCCGGACAGTTCGGCTACCCAAATATTGTCGCGCTCGACAATCTCGATCGTTTGAGGATCTGTGCCGGGGTTGGCGTCACCCATCGGCAGATGCCGCATGGGCCTGCCGAGACCACCGCGTTCCGGTTTGAATCTGGCGGAAAGACAATAGCTTATGCGACGGACTTCAGTACTTTCGATGAAGACATGGTGGGGTTCTTCAGCGGCGTCGATCTGTTCGTGGTCGATGCTCTGCGCCGCGAACCACACCCAACTCATGCGCACTTGGCCATGTCGCTCGAACTTATCGAGCGCGCACAGGTGAACCGAGCGATCCTGACCCATCTCGACAAAAGCATGGACTACGCGACGCTGCGACGCGAACTGCCGGCCAATGTCGAGCCCGGCTATGATGGCCTTGTGGCCGAGCTATGAGCGGCGAAACCATCGGTTGGGCGGCGCTTTTGGCGCTGGCGGCATTGCTCCCGGTTCTAGCGCTTCGCGGACGTGGGATCGGGTTCGAGAAGGGACTCAAAATGATCGCGGGATGGCTGGCGATTTTCATCGTCGCGATGATCGTCTTCACTTGGTGGCAGCCTTGAGAGGACCGGAACCGCGATTGCGCAGCCCCATCGCTATTTTACATAATACATATTATCAATCTGGACTATGGCGTGGTTAGGATGGTTGAACAGCCTTCTCCGGACACCTCTTTGGGCCGCCTTCTCTTGATCATGAAACGGTTGCGTGATCCCGTCGCGGGTTGTGAATGGGATCGGGCCCAGACGTTCGAGACGATTGCGCCTTACACGATCGAGGAAGCTTACGAAGTCGCCGATGCGATCACACGCGGCGACATGGCGGACTTGCGCGAGGAACTGGGAGACCTGCTGCTTCAGGTCGTGTTTCACGCTCGGATGGCAGAGGAAGCCGGACACTTCGCTTTCGACGATGTCGCGGTCGCCATCGCGGACAAGCTCGAGGCGCGCCACCCGCACTTGTTCGGCGAACCGGACGCGGCAGCGATACCGTGGGAGACATTGAAAGCGCAGGAACGCACGACCAAGGGCGCGACCAGCGCAATGGATGGCGTCGCCCCGGCGCTGCCTGCGTTGCTCCGAGCCGAAAAGCTCCAGCGCCGCGCCGCCCGCGACGGGTTCGACTGGCCCGATGCAGCAGGCCCCGCCGCCAAGGTAGCCGAGGAGATGGTCGAACTCGCCGAGGCCGAGACCGACGCCGAGCGTCTCGGCGAAGCCGGCGACCTCCTGTTCGCTGCGGTCAATCTGGTCCGAGCCTGTGGGATTGCCCCCGAAGACGCCTTGCGCGGTGCCAATGCGAAGTTCGAACGACGCTATCGGGCGATGGAGGCTCTGGCGGCGGCACAGGGCGACGCTTTTGCCCGACTCGGACTCGAAGCTCAGGATAACCTTTGGCACAAGGTTAAAGCGAACGAGATATCCCCGTCAAACCCTTGAAAAGCGTCCGAAATCGCGCGGCGCGAGGCGAACCGACAAGCGCCGCTGAGGTCCGTCGTCGCCATCGACGGCCTCGTCCGCCAGCACTTCGCCGTTGGCATGGAGCCAGGCCAGACGCTGCCCCTCGCCTGCATCGAGCAAGAAATCGTAGCGTTTCGAACCGCCGCTGAGAGTCGCCGAAATTTTATCCAGCAGCCCATCGATACCTTCTCCGGTCACGGCGGAGATCGGCACGGCAGGGCGGCCGCTGGGTTGGATCTCGACCAAGTCGCGGCGCATCGCGGCGTCGTCGGCCTCCAGCAGGTCCCATTTGTTCCATGCCTCGATGATCGGGATTGTGCTTTCGCCGCCTGGCTCGGCAATGACGCCGAGATCGGCGAGGACTTCCTCGACCTGCTCTTTCTGCTCGCCGGTCGCCGGGCTGGCGATGTCGCGGACATGGACGATGCAATCGGCGGCGGTCACTTCCTCGAGCGTTGCGCGGAAAGCGGCGACAAGCTGCGTCGGCAGGTCGGAGATGAACCCGACGGTGTCCGACAGGATCGCCTTGTCGATCCCTGGCAGCCGGATCGCGCGCATCGTCGGATCGAGCGTGGCGAACAGCAAGTCTTCTGCCATCACGCTCGCCCCGGTGAGGCGGTTGAAAAGCGTGGACTTGCCCGCATTGGTATAGCCGACCAGCGCCACCACCGGCCACGGCGCGCGCTGGCGACGGTCTCGATGGAGCCCGCGGGTGCGGCGAACCTGATCGAGTTCGCGGCGGATGCGCGCCATCCGGTTACGGATCATGCGCCGGTCGGCCTCGATCTGGGTTTCGCCCGGCCCGCCCAGGAAGCCGAAGCCGCCGCGCTGGCGTTCGAGGTGAGTCCAGCTTCGCACCAGGCGACCGGCCTGATAATCGAGATGCGCCAGTTCGACCTGCAAGCGCCCCTCGGCGGTCGCTGCGCGTTCTCCGAAGATCTCGAGGATCAGCCCGGTCCGGTCGATCACCTTGCGCTTGAGCTTCTCCTCGAGATTGCGTTGCTGGACCGCGCTAAGCGCCCCATCGACGACGACAAGCTCGGCCTCTTCCTGCCGTGCCGCGACTGCGATTCGCTCTATCTGGCCCTCCCCAAACAGGGTCGCCGGTCGTATCGTGCGTACCGGGATCGCGAAGGCGTCCGCCACCACGATCCCGATGGCACGCGCCAGGCCTTGCGCCTCCTCGAGGCGCAACTCGATATCGCCCGAAAGCCGGCCATGTGTCTTCGGCCCGCGAATTTCAGGGTGAACCACGACAGCGCGTGCGCCCCGGGTAACGTCCTCGTGCGGGGCCGTGTCGGGGCGGTGATCGGTCAGGTCAGGTACCCTCGCCGTCATCGTCCCAGTCGCCGCTGAGATCGACCGGCCCGGCCGGCTGGATAGTCGAGACTGCATGCTTGTAGGCGAGTTGAACGTAGCCCTCGCGTTCGAGCATCATGCAGAACAGGTCATAGGCTGCCACCCTGCCCTGAAGCATCACCCCGTTGACCAGGAACATCGTCACTGGGACAGCCGCATCGCGAACGCTGGAAAGAAAAATATCCTGCAATAAGCGTGGCTTCTTGCCGTTGTCTTCGGTAGTTCCCAGAAATGGGGCAAGCGGCAGCGGCTGACTCGGCATGATCGTCGAGATCGCATGTTTGTAAACCAGCTGCGACTGTCCGTCGCGCCGGAGCAGGATCGAGAAATTGTCGAACCAGGTAACGATCCCCTGGAGTTTGACTCCCTTCACGAGGAACATCGTCACCGGGACCTTGCCCTTGCGAAGCAGGTTGAGAAACAGATCCTGAAGGTTGTGCCCTCCCCTGCCGGTAGCCGGTCCGGTTTTCGCTGCGGCGGGTACCGCTACAGTCCCCGGGTCGGCAGCGGCGGGCGCTTCTTGCTCGTCGGACGGGGGTTTGGGGCGCGCAGTGAGAGTCTTGCCGGACATGCTTCATGCTCCTCGTTTTTGGCGACGGCCTTGGGCCGCCGCAATCTGGCCGAAGGGCCGCGCGGTTCTTGCCGCCACGTCCTCCAGCCGGGTTCCTGCGTCGACAGGATACGACGGTGCTTCGCGCCGGTAAACGCATTTTCGTGTCGTGAGTTCCTTGAGGAGCGAAGCCGGGTTCAGCCCTCGGGTTCGTCCTCGCGGCGGTCAACCATGCCGAGCAGCTTCAGCTTGCGGTGAAGCGCCGAGCGCTCCATCCCGATGAAGGTCGCGGTTTTCGAGATATTGCCCGAGAAGCGGCGAATCTGGACCTTGAGGTACTCGCGTTCGAAGCTTTCGCGCGCCTCGCGCAGCGGCACGGCCATTAGCGATGAGGGATGGCCGTTGCCGCCGACTTCGCTGGCGACGATTTCCGATGGCAGCATGTCGAGGTCGATCCGCGCCAGCCGTTCGCGCGGTGCCAGGATGATCGTGCGTTCGACCACGTTGCGGAGCTGGCGGACGTTGCCCGGCCAGTCATAACTCTGCATCGCCGCCATGGCTTCGCTCGACACCGCGGGTGGCGATACTCCATGGTCGGCGGCATAGCGCGCGAAGAAATGATCGGCGAGCGCGGGAATATCGTCGCGCCGTTCGGCCAGCGCGGGGATCGAAACTGGGACTACGTTGAGGCGGTAGAACAGGTCCTCGCGGAACCGCCGCTCGGCGATCTCCTTCTCAAGATCGCGCGAGGTGGCCGAAACCACCCGGACATCGACCCTGAGCTGGCGATGCCCTCCGACGCGGACGAAAGCCTGCTCGGTCAGCACACGCAAGATCCGCGCCTGGCTGGATGCAGGCATGTCGGCCACCTCATCGAGGAACAGCGTACCGCCGTCAGCCATTTCGAGCAGCCCGGCGCGGACCAGCTTGCCCTCGACTTCTTCGCCGAACAGTTCCTGCTCGAACCGCTCAGAGGTAATTCGCGCCGAATTGACCGTGACGAACGCACCCTTCGCGCGCGGGCTCCAGCTGTGCAGCAACCGGGCTGCGACTTCCTTGCCCGCTCCCGCCGGACCGGTGATCAGCAGGCGGCTGCCGGTGTTGGCGACGCGCTTGAGCGTTGCGCGGACTTGGTTGATCGCCGGACTGTTGCCGGTGAATTCGTCGGCAATCGTGAAGCCCTGGCGCAATTGCGCATTCTCGCGGCGCAGGCGCTCGGTCTCGGTGGCACGCTCGACCAGTAGCAGCAGGCGCTCAGCTTCGAACGGTTTTTCGAGGAAATCCATCGCCCCGCGCCCGATCGCCGAGACGGCGGTATCGATGTTGCCATGGCCGGAGAAGATGATGACCGGCAGTTCGGGCTCACGCGCCTTGATCGCGTCGAGCACTTCGAGCCCGTCCATCGGGCTGCCATGAAGCCACACGTCGAGGAGTACCAGGCTCGGGCGGCGTTCATCGACTGCGGCGAGCGCGGCCTCGCTGTCGCCCGCGGTGCGGCACGAATAGCCTTCGTCGCCGAGGACACCCGCGACCAGTTCGCGGATGTCGCGCTCGTCGTCGACGATCAGGATGTCGAGAGCCATCATAGGGTCTCCGGTCGGGCAAATGTGAGGGGGGAGAAAGTCATTCGCCGGCGGTCTGGCTGTTGCGCGCGGCATCGAGCGGGTCGCGCGCGAAGCTCATCGATACTTCGGTGCCACCGCCGGGACGAGCGGAAAATCCCATCTCGCCGCCATGCTCCTCGACGATCTTGTTGACGATGGCGAGGCCGAGCCCGGTGCCCTTCTCGCGCGTGGTCACGTACGGCTCGAGGATGCGCTCCCGGTCGGCGGGCAAGCCGACCCCATTGTCTGCCACGCGCACCGTCACGTTCCGGTGGCCGGTTTCAATCCGCACCTCGATCCGCCCGCGATAGTCGGGTTCGGCCGACTTGGCGCGGGTCTCGATCGCCTCGACCGCGTTCTTGAGCACGTTCGTCATCGCCTGGCCCAACTGGTGGCGATCGCACTGCAGTTCGGTCGGACTGGACTCGCCCGTGAAAGTGAAATCGATCGCCGGGTGGGCGACCTCCTGGAGGAACAGCGACTGGCGCACGAGATCGCCTGCGTCCTCGTTGCGGAACACCGGCTTGGGTAACCGCGCGAAGCTGGAGAACTCGTCGACCATCGTGCGCAGTTCACCGACCTGACGGATTATCGTGCTGGTCAGTTCGTCGAACAATTCGGGATCGGTTTCGATCTGGCGACCGTAACGCCGCCGCAGGCGTTCGGTGGCGAGCTGGATCGGCGTCAGCGGGTTCTTGATCTCGTGCGCGATGCGCCGCGCGACATCCGACCAGGCGGCTTGGCGCTGGTCGAGCAACTGGCGGGTGATGTCCTCGAAAGTAATCACGAAACCGGCTGAATCGCGCACCAGCTTGACCGCGAGGGTCAGCAATTCGCCATGCTTGCCGTACTGGACGATCCCGCTGGTCAGTCCGGCGCTGGCGATCGCCCATAGCTGCGGCGCGGCCTCGGCGAGGTTGAGGGTGGACGGCCCGGGCTCGGCGCGGTCGAGCAGCAGGCGCTGGGCCGAACTGTTCATCAACCGGACGGTGCCGTCCCGATCGGTCGAGACGACACCGGCGGTGATCGATTCGACGATCTTCTCGATGAACTGGCGGCGGTCCTCGAGTTGGGCGTTTGCTCCGACCAAGGCGCTGGTCTGGCGGTCAATCTGCTCGGTCATCCGGTTGAAGGCGCGGCCGAGCAGGCCCAGTTCGTCCGCCCCCGAACGGTGCGGCACGCGCAGCGCGAAGTTGCCCGATCCCACGGTTCGCGCCGCCGAGACCAGTTCGGCCAGCGGCGCGACCTGCTGATCGGCAAAGCGCAGCGCGAACCAGACCGCCAGCCCAACCAAAGCCAGGCTGATTCCGAGCAAGGCGAGATTGAAGCGCAATTGCAGGTTGCTCGCGCGCAGGGTCAACTCGTCATAGGCCTTGAGCACTGAGCGCGCGCGCTCCCACTGGCTGAGCGCCAATGCATCCGAACTGCGCGCCGCGTAGAGATAGATCTGGCCTGCGCGGTCAAGCGGGGTGACCGCCTCGATCCGGTTGGCGCTGGCCGAAACCACCACACTCTCACCCGCTTCCAGTCGACGCAAGGTATCGGGCGAGACCCGCTCGCGATCGCGGTTCTCGGGATCGACGATCGCGGCGGTGCGTAACTTGCCGTCGGGGCCCTTCTGAAGAATCGCGCTTTCGTTGAGCCGCCGACTGACGACCTGGAACGAATATCCCTCGGCGAATTCGGGGCTGACGAGGTCTGCCTGCCCCAGATAGTCGCGCAGATCGCCAGCCATCGCGACGCTCTCGTTACCGACGTCGCGCAGGTTCTGCTCGTAATAACCCTGGGCCAGCTTGTTGGCGTTCTCGAGCATTCCACGCGAATTGTCCGAGAACCAGAACTCGATCCCCGACTGGAACAGCAGCGACGAGAAGATCACCACCAGCAAAGTCGGGACTGCGGAGATCAGCGAGAACAGCCAGACGAGGCGGACGTGCAGTCGTCCGGTGCTGCCCATCGTGGTTCGTGCCGCCCGGCGCAGCGCGGCGCGCCGACCGAACAGAACGATTAGCGCCATCGCCGGAAACAGCGTGCCGACCAGCAAGGTCGCGGCCAGCGTGGAAGGTATCAGCGTGCCGCGATCGATCCGTTCGCTGACCACCGCCCAACTCGTCCCGATCATCACGACCAGCGCGAGCGCGGACAAAATTTCGAGTAGTAGATAAACGTTGGCGCGGTGCAGCGCGATCGTCAGTCGCCGCCACCAGCGTGGATGTCGGCGGGGTGCGAAGCCGGCATCGTGGGAGGCGTCATCTGAAGAGACTGCGAATGCCATCGTTGCTCATCTACAACGATAGTGTTGCCCGCTTGCAAGGTTTATTCGATCAGCGGTGGCCTAAGTCTCGCAATATTTCAGGATGTGCGGGGTGCCATATCAAGATCGTGCAGCCGTTTGCGCAAGGTGTTGCGATTTATCCCCAACAGCCGCGAAGCACGCAATTGGTTTCCGCCGGTCCTGGCGAGCGCGTGAGCGAACAGAGGGCGTTCGAATGCGGCCAGCGCGGCGTCGTATAATTCGCCTTCGCCCGGGTCAGCGCTAGCCAGCCAGCCATCCAGCGCGCTGGCGAAGTCGGCTTGCTTGACCTCGTCGCCGCCAAGCCGTGCCTCGCCCACGAGCAGTGCGGCGACCGTGGCCTCGTCGATCGATTCCTCGCGCGCCAGAAGCGCCAGGCGATAGGCGACATTGCGCAGCTCGCGGACGTTGCCGCGCCAGGGGTGGCGCTCGAGCGGTTCGATTGCCCTGGGAGCCAACGTGCGACGGGGCAGCCCCTCGCTGGCGGCCTGGCTGAGGAAGTGGCGCGCCAGTGCGGCGATATCGTCGCGGCGCTCGCGCAGCGGCGGCAAAGCGATGGGCACGACGTTGAGCCGGTAGTACAGATCCTCGCGGAACGTGCCCGCCGCGATCATCGGGACCAGATCGCGGTTGGTTGCCGCGACGATCCGTGCGTCGACCACGATTTCCTCCCGCCCACCGACGCGCCGCACCCGGCCCGATTGCAGTGTCCGCAACAGCCGCGTTTGGGCCTGCATCGGCATGTCGCCAATCTCGTCGAGAAACAGCGTTCCGCCCTTCGCCTGCTCGAACTTGCCGATGGCGCGCGCCGCGGCTCCGGTGAATGCGCCCTTTTCATGCCCGAACAGCTCGCTCTCGATCAGTTCGGAGGGGATCGCGGCCGCATTGACCGCAACGAACGGTCCGCCCGCGCGGTTGCCGAGCGTGTGAATAGCCTCCGCGACCAGTTCCTTGCCGGTGCCCGATTCGCCGAGGATCAACACGGTCAGGTCGTTGCGCAAGACCCGGGTAATCATGCGATAGACCGCCTGCATCGCCGCGCTGCGCCCGACCAGCGGGAGCGAATCGCCGGGCTCGTCGGCGTTGTCGTCAGTGTCGGTCGCAGGCGACGTGCCTGCTGCTTGCACCACGGCGCGGACGAGTTCATCGAGATCGAACGGCTTGGGGAAGTATTCGAAAGCGCCTGTGTCACTGGCGCGCACCGCGGTATCGAGGGTGTTTTGCGCCGACAGGATGATGATCGGCAGGTCGGGATGGGCGACGCGTACCGGCGGAAGGGTGGCGATGCCGTCGCCATCGGTCAGCATGACGTCGGTCAGAAGCGCCGCATAACGCGGTCCGCATAGCAGGCGGTCGCGCCCGGCAACGCTGTCGCAGGAGTCAACCGTAAAGCCCTCGGCTTCGAGCGCGGCGGTAATGACGGTCGCGATCGAGGCGTCGTCCTCGACCAGCAGGATGCGCCGGGTCATGCCGCAGCCTGCGATGTTTGAGCACGCACCACGGCACTCAGTTCGCTCTCAACCGGCAAGTGCAGGCGGAAATGAGTGAGGCCGGTCGCGGCCTCGCGATCATGCGTGATCCGCCCGTGCATTTCGCGCACCAGCTTCTGCACGAGCGCAAGGCCGAGCCCCTGCCCGCTCTTCTTGCCCGACACGAACGGTTCGAAGATGTGATCGCGCAGGGCTGGATCGATCCCCGGACCGTTGTCGCTGATCCGCAATTCGATCGGCAAGCGGATCGGGGTCTCGCCCAGCGCCCCGCGCAGGCGGATGCCGCTGGCGAACCGGGTGCGCACAACGATGCGCGGGTCGTTCCCGCGTGCCCGGACCGGGCCGCAGGCGTCGCCTGCATTGCTCAGCAGGTTGAGCACGACCTGCACAAGCGCATCGGGATTGCACAGCACCGGGGGAAGCGATGGATCGAATTCCTCGGCTATGGCGATGTCCCAGCGACCCGAAGCGGCAAGCACCGCCTGTGCGCGGCGGACCGCTTCGTGGACATTGCAGGGCAGCGCCGGTTCGGCCCCGCGCCGCCCAAGCGATTGTATCTGATCGATCAGCTTGGCGATTCTATCGACCTCGGCGGTGATCAGATCGGTCAGCGCGCGGTCGGACTCGCTGGCCGAGCGTGCCAGCAACTGCGCCGCGCCGCGGATTCCGGCGAGCGGGTTCTTGATCTCGTGCGCCAGCACATCGGGCGCGCGCAGCGGTGCGCCCTCGCCCCCGCCGGAGCCCGCGCCGTCTCCGCCCAGCGCCTCGACTCCGATCGTCTCGTGCAGGGTGAGCATCTGCCAGCCCGGGTGATGCGTCACTGGAGCAAGCATTACGTCGAGCCGGCGAGCGGGCTCGTCTCCGATCCGCACCAGCACGTCGCGGGCAAACAACTGCGCGTCGCCCTCGGCCAGGCGCTCGACGATGCGCGGCTCGTCGAAGCGGAACAGCGATTCGATGCTGCGTCCGGTCAGTCGTCGCGCACCGCGCCCGATCAGTTGCTCGGCCGCCGGATTGGTCGCGGCGATGGTCAAGTCGGGGGCGAGGAGCAGCACGGCAAGTGGAAGGCTGGCGATCAGTCGCTGCGGGTCGGGCCGCCGCCAGTCGACAGGGTCCTTTGGCGGACCGCTCATGCCGCCTCGCGGACCGGTTCCGTCGTCGCCGCGATCAGCGGCTCGTAAAAGCCTTCAAGCGCGGCGATCACCGCTTTCGGATCGTCGATGAAGTTGACCCGGTTGCGAAATTCGGCCGAGCCCGGCAGGCCGCGAGTGTACCAGCCGAGATGTTTGCGGGCCATCTTGACCCCCACTTCGCTACCATAGTGGTCGAGCATTGCCGCATAATGTCCTGTCAGGACGGCATATTGCTCAGCGACGTCAGGATCGGGCAGGCGTTTGCCAGTGCGCAGCCAGTGCATCACCTGTCCCAGCAGCCAAGGTCGGCCATAGGCTCCGCGTCCGATCATCACGCCGTCCGCGCCGCTCTGGGCCAGCGCTGCGGCGCTGTCCTCGATCCCGCAGATGTCACCGTTAACGATCACGGGGATCGATACCGCGTCCTTGACCCGCCGTATAAAGCCCCAGTCGGCCTCATCTCGATACATCTGGCACCGGGTGCGACCGTGGACTGTGATCATCTTCGCGCCAAGGCCCTCGGCAATCCGTGCCAGTTCGGGAGCGTTGAGCGAGTGATGGTCCCAGCCCATCCGCATCTTGACTGTGACCGGCACTGACACGGCCTCTACCGTCGCCTTGATCAGCGCGGCGGCGAGCGGCAGGTCGCGCATCAGCGCCGATCCGGCATCGCCGTTGACGACCTTTTTGACCGGACAACCCATGTTGATGTCGATGATCGCCGCGCCGCGATCCGCGTTCAGCTTCGCCGCCTCGGCCATTTCAGCGGGCGAGCAGCCGGCGAGCTGGAGCGATACCGGTTCCTCGGCCGGAGCCCAGGCCGCCTTCTGGAGCGACTGGCGCGTCTCACGGATCATCGCCGGGCTGGCGATCATCTCGGTGACGTTGAGCCCCGAGCCATAGCGCCGCACGAGGCTGCGAAACGGCAGGTCGGTCACTCCGGTCATCGGCGCGAGAATCACCGGGCAATCGATCTGCAAAGGACCGATCGCGATTGGCGCAAGGCGCGGAGGAGTGGGAACCGGGGTCATTGATCTGCCTAAAAAACAGGCAGCGCTTACCGCATTGCAGCAGGAGCGGCAAGGCTGATAGAGCGCGGATCGTGTCCGACCTCCGCCCTCCCTCCCCCGCGGCCGCCATTGTCGTGGCGGCGGGCAAGGGTCTGCGCGCCGGCACCGCATTACCCAAGCAGTTCGCGCCATGGCGCGGCAAGCCGCTGGTGCTCCATTGTGTCGAGGCTTTCGCGCGGGCAGGGATTAAGCCGATAGTGGTCGTCGTCGCACCGGACCAAATCGACCACGCGAGGGTTTTGCTGGCCGGGATCGAAGGGCTGCGGATCGAGCCCGGCGGCGTGATGCGGCAGGAATCCGTTCGCGCGGGGCTTCAGGCTTTGGCTGGGGATCCGCCAACTTCGGTCCTGATTCACGATGGAGCGCGCCCTGCCTTGCCAGCCACCGTGATCGACCGCTTGCTCATCGCGCTCGAAACCGCGTCTGGGGCGATCCCCGTGTTGCCTGTCGTCGACAGTCTCCACCGCGAAGGATCGGGCCGCGTAGCGCGCGAGGAACTCCACCGCGTCCAGACGCCGCAGGCGTTTCACTTCGCTGACATCCTGGCCGCGCATCGCTCGTGGATGGGTCCGCCGGACGCGGGCGACGATGCCGAAGTCGCGCGCGCTGCCGGGCTGGAAGTGGCGCTGGTCGAAGGCGACGAGGCCTTGCGCAAGGTCACTTTCGCTGCCGATTTTTCCCAACCCGCCCCCCGCTGGCCGCGCAGCGGGACGGGATTCGACGTCCATCGCCTGGCCGAGGGTGAGGAACTGTGGCTCTGTGGGGTGAAACTCGAGCACACCCGAGGTCTGGTGGGGCACAGCGATGCCGATGTCGCCTTGCACGCCGTAACCGACGCGGTGCTCGGCGCGGTCGCGGCGGGAGACATCGGTGAACATTTTCCGCCGAGCGATCCGCGCTGGCGCGGCGCGGCTTCCCATGCCTTCCTCGCACATGCGGTGGCGCTGGCTCGCGAGCGCGGTTATGAAGTCGGCAATGTCGATCTCACCATCGTCTGCGAAGCGCCGCGCATCGGCCCCCACCGGCCCGCGATGCGCGCCGCGCTGTCCGCGATTCTCGGCACCGGGATCGATGCGGTGAGCGTCAAGGCGACCACCACCGAACGGCTCGGCTTTACCGGGCGCGGCGAAGGCATCGCCGCGCAGGCGATTGCGACACTCATTCCGTTAGACGAGGGGAACTCCTGACCATGTCGATCAACTTCGCGCTTCGCTTTCGCACTCTCGCCGCCGCCTTGGCGCTGGTCGCCCTGCCCGCACAAGCCGGGGCCCAGGCCGCTGCCAAGGCCACGCCGTGCCTGACCGAGGCCGAGGTCCGCGCGCTTGCCACCTTTGCGATGCCCAGCGCGATCGACGGCCTGATCAAGAACTGCAGCACCCACGTCGGCACCACCAGCTTCATGACACGCGGTGGCGCGGCGCTGGTCGCAGGCTATGCCGCCAACAAGGATGCGGCCTGGCCGCTGGCGCGCAAGGCATTCTTCCGGCTCGGTGGAGACAGCGACAAGGACACCGCCGAGATGATGGCAAAGCTGCCCGATTCGGCCTTGCAGCCGTTTGTCGAGGGGATGATCGGCGGGCTGGTCGGTGCCAAGCTCAAGCCCGAGCAGTGCCGCCTGGCCGACAAGATGATGCGCCTTCTCGCCCCGCTCCCGCCGGAAAACACCGTCGAGTTGCTCGGTACCGTGGTCGAACTGGCAACCGCCGGAGAGAAGTCTGCGCCGGGCGGTTTTTCGGTCTGCAAATCGTGAGCATCGGGACCGGCGCGTGAGCGACTCGTTGCTACCCCCCGATCTGGTGGCGCTCGCCGAGCGGGTCGTGGCGGAGAACCGCGCGGCGGGTCGCACCGTAGCGCTGGCCGAAAGCTGCACCGGCGGACTGGTCGCCGCTGCGCTGACCGAGATTGCGGGCAGTTCGGCGGTGCTCGACCGTGGTTTCGTGACCTATTCGAACGCCGCCAAGCACGACATGCTGGGCGTACAGGACGACATCATCGACACGTTCGGTGCGGTATCGATCGCGGTGGCCTGGGCGATGGCGCAGGGAGCGCTGAAACACAGTGACGCCGACGTGGCGGTGGCGATCACCGGGGTCGCCGGTCCCGATGGCGGCAGCGAACAGAAGCCGGTCGGCACCGTGGTTTTCGCGAAGGCGGTTCGCGGCGAGGCGGCCGAAGACTGCAATGCTGAAATGAAGAAGTTCAGCTCCGATCTCAGCCGCGCCGAAGTCCGGCGTCAGGCCGCGCTGGTAGCACTCGAATTGCTGCTGCCGTAAAGCGTGGCGGCGCGCTCCTCGAACGCCGAAACCATCTTGCGAAATGCCCGGTCGAGGTATTGGCCCGCGAGCGCCTCGAAGATCGAATTGCGGAACGTGAAGTCGACCGTGAAATCGACAGTGCAGCCGCCGTCGGGATTGGGACGGAAGAACCACTTGTTATCTAGCTCGCGCATCGGCCCGTCGACGTAATCGACGTCGATCATGCGCGGGCGATCCTTGTGGACCTTGGAGGTGAATTTCTCGCGCAGCTTGGAGAAGCCCACCAGCATGTCTGCGACCATCTCGGTCTCACCGTCGCTGCGCACGCGGGTCGCGACGACCCATGGCAGGAATTCTGGATAGCGCTTCACGTCGGCGACCAGATCGAACATCTGCTCGGCCGACCACTGGAGGGTCCGGGTTTCGCTGATGCGCGGCAAGCGCTTCAGACTCCGGCGCGCGCCAGCTTGGCCGATCGCGCAGCCCGCATGGCGCGAAAGTCGTCGCCGGCGTGATAGCTCGAGCGGGTCAGCGGGCTGGATGCGACCTGTAGGAATCCTTTGGCGCGGGCGATCGCGCCGAACGCATCGAACGCTTGTGGAGTGATGAAATCGGCCAGTTTGGCGTGCTTCGGGGTGGGCTGAAGATACTGGCCCATCGTCAGGAAATCGATGTCCGCACAGCGCATATCGTCCATCACCTGATGGACCTCGAGCCGCTCTTCGCCGAGCCCCAGCATGATCCCCGATTTGGTGAAGATCAGCGGATAGTGGCTCTTGACCTCCTCGAGCAGGCGTAGCGAGGCGTAATAGCGCGCACCGGGGCGGATCATGGGATAGAGCCGCGGGACGGTTTCAAGATTGTGGTTATAAACATCGGGTCCGGCGGCAACGATTGCCTCGACCGCCGGGCGCATCTTGTTGCGGAAATCGGGGGTGAGGATTTCGATCGTGGTCGCGGGCGTTGTCCGCCGCAGTGCCTCGATTACCTTGACGAACTGGCTTGCCCCGCCATCGGCCAGATCGTCGCGATCGACCGAAGTGATGACGATGTGTTCGAGCCCGAGCCGCGCCGCCGCTTCGGCGACGTGGTCCGGCTCGGCCTTGTCGACCGCGCGCGGCATCCCGGTCTTGACGTTGCAGAAGGCGCAGGCGCGGGTGCAGACGTCGCCCAGGATCATCACCGTCGCGTGCTTCTTGGTCCAGCATTCGCCGATGTTGGGGCAGGCAGCCTCTTCGCACACCGTGTTCAGTCCGAGATCGCGCATCAGCTGGCGGGTTTCACCATAGCCCTTGCTGGTCGGGGCCTTGACCCGGATCCAGTCGGGCTTGCGCTGGCGCGGCGGTCTGGTCTGTTCGATGTTCTGAAATAATGTCATGGCGCGTGTCTAGGCGGCTTGCTTGCGATTTCCAATGGCGTTACCCGCTTGCCATGGACCCGGCGGTAGCACTTTCGACCTTTTCCTCCCCCGTCATCCTGTTTTTTTTGCTTGGCGCGCTGGCCGCTACCTTGCGGTCCGAACTGGCGATCCCCGAAGCGCTTGCCAAAGGCATGTCGCTATACTTGATGGCGGCGATCGGACTCAAGGGCGGCGTGGCGGTCGCCGAGTCGGGAATCGATGGCGAGGTGATCGTGGCGCTCGCTGCGGGGATTGCCGCGAGCCTGCTCATTCCGCTGATGGCCTTTGCCGCACTGCGGGCATTTGCCGGGCTCGACCGAATCAATGCGGGCGCGGTCGCGGCGCACTACGGATCGGTGAGCGTCGTGACCTTCGTCACCGCCAACGAAGTGCTCGGCGCGGTCGCCCTTCCCCCGGCCGGCTATATGGTGGCAGTGCTCGCGGTAATGGAGACCCCGGCAATCCTCAGCGGCCTGCTGCTTGCGCGCGGCGGCAACGGTCCAGGCTCGACCGGGCGGAGCGAACTGCTGCGCGAAGTAATGCTGAATGCTTCGGTGGTGCTGCTGCTCGGCAGCTTCGCGATTGGCGCGATTGCGGGTCCAACGGGGTTCGAAGAAGTCCGTCCCGTGTTCGAAGGCGGCTTCAAGGGTATCCTCTGTCTGTTTCTGCTCGACATGGGGCTGATCGCGGCGCGGCGCCTGATGGCGTCTCGCGCGCTTTCCTGGCGGCTCGCGATCCTGGCGATCGCCTTTCCGTTGATCAACGGTGTCTTGGGCGCGTTGGTCGGGGTCTGGATCGGGCTCGACCCGGGGTCGGCCGCCGCCTTCGCAGTCCTCTGCGCCAGCGCCAGCTACATCGCGGTTCCGGCGGCGATGCGCCTTGCGCTTCCTCAGGCCGATCCGGGCATCTATCTGACCATGTCGCTGTCGATCACTTTTCCGTTCAACATCCTGTTCGGCATCGGCATTTATGCCGAACTGGTGCGCCGCCTGATCGCGGTTTAGGGGCAGGCGATGGAAACCGTGGTTCGCAAGCGCATCGAGATCTTGGTAGACACGCCGCTCGTCCGGCGGGTGACCGAGGCCATCGCCGCCGTTGGCATTTCGGGCTGGACTATCCTGCCGGTGACTTCCGGCAGCGGCCGCCACGGGCAATGGCACGAGGAACGCGTTACGGGGGCCGACAAGTCGCTGGTCTTGACGATTGCGGCGGCGGACAAGGCGATGATGCTTGCCGCAAGCCTTGCGCCGATCCTCACCTCGCATGGCATGCTTCTGACCATGTGGAATGTTGACGTCATTCGGGGCGAACGGTTCTGATGCCCGAATTCCACAAGCTGATTGAAGGTTACAACCGCTTCCGGACCGCTGCTTGGGAACCCAACCGGAACCGCTGGCGGACGCTACGCGAAGGCCAGTCACCCAGGGTCATGATCATCGCCTGTTCCGACAGTCGGGTCGATCCGGCGCAGATTTTTGATGTAGATCCGGGCGAGGTGTTCGTGGTGCGCAATGTCGCGGCAATGGTCCCGCCGCTTGATCTGACTCCCGGCTACCACGGTGTGTCAGCGGCTCTCGAATTCGCGGTCCAGGCGCTGAAGGTCAAGCAAATCGTCGTGATGGGCCACGGCATGTGCGGCGGCTGCCGTGCCGCGCTGACTCAGGAGATGCACGGGGCGGAACCGGGCGAAGGCGGCTTCATCGCCGAGTGGATCTCCCTGCTCGATGAAGCCCGCGCCCCGATCGCGGCTGAGATGGGAACGACCGGTCGCCTGGCCGAGCGGGCAATGGAGATGGCAGCGGTCAAGGTCAGCCTCGCCAACCTGCGCAGCTTCCCCAGCATCCGACGGGGGGAACGTGACGGGACGCTGAAGCTGCGCGGCGCGTTCTTTGCGATTTCGGACGGGGTGCTACACCTGCTTGACGAAGCCAGCGGGAGCTTCGAGCCCTTAGCCTGACCAGGCCCTGCCAGGCTTGGACTCTGCTTGCCAAGAACGGCCGGGCGCTCCACACCATTTGGCATGGAAGACACCGGACGCCTGCGTAACATCGCCCTGCTGATAGACGCGGACAACATCACGCCCGCCGGGATCGACCCCGCACTGACCGTGATGGCCGAGCTCGGCCAGGTCAACATCCGCCGTGCCTATGGCAATTTCGCCAAGCAGGGCCTGGCCAAGTGGGGCGCGCTCACCAACAAATACGGCATCCGCCCGCACCAGCAGTTCGACGTGTCGAAAGGCAAGAACGCCACCGACATGGCAATGACCATCGATGCGATCGACCTGCTGTATCAGGGCAAGGTCGATGGCTTCGGGATCATGAGCTCGGACAGCGATTTTACCCCGCTCGTCAGCCGCCTGCGTCAGGACGGCATCCTCGTATATGGTTTCGGCAGCGCCAAGACACCCGAGGCGTTCAAGACTGCCTGCACGCGCTTCATCGACGTCGACGCGCTGATCGCCAGCGACGCCGATGAAATGCCGGGCAAGCCGAAGGCCCCCGCCGCCCCCCGCGAGAAGGTTTCTGACGAGACCAAGGAAGTGCTCGGCGCAGCGTGGAAAGCGGCCAAGCGCGACGAGAACGGTTTTGCTCTGCTCGCCGACATGGGCAAGATCGCCAACAACCGTTCCAGCTTCGACGCACGGACCTATGGCTACAACAGCCTTGCCGAACTGCTCGCCGCCAGCGAGAACTTCAAGGTGGAACGCAGCGACGGCGGCGCGCTGCACGTGAAGCGGCTCCGCTAACTCAGAACTGCTTGCGGAACTCGATCTCGAAGAACCGGCCTCGGGGATCCTGGAACCCCGGCTGATAGCGCAGCGGCACCAGGCCCTGGTCGTCGACAACCCGCTGCTGCGCATCGAACAGGTTGTCGATCCGCAGCGAGACGCGGCTGTTGGCAAGGAACGGCACCGCCGCAACCAGGTTCTTGCGTTGATTGAGATCCGCGAACAATCGAGCGTTGAAACGGGCGATCGGGGCGAAATCGAGAGCGCTCGAACCGGTCAGGGGGCTGCCGTCGATCCTGCTCCCGCCGGTATAGCTGCCCGATAGGCGCAGGCCGAAGCCGCGATAGAAGCCACCGCCCTCCAGCTCGATCGCGTGGCGCGCCACGCCGCCACCCGAGATCGCATCGCCGTCGAGCAGATCAAGCAACGGGCCGTTATCGGCGATCCGGATCGTATTTTCGATCTGCACGGTGTGATAGAGCGACAGGTTCCAGCGTCCGCGCCCGTCTCCCCCGCCGCCAAAGCCGCCACGACCGCCACCGCCGCCCATGCGAGGACCGCCCCCACCCCCGCCACCGCGCAGCCCGGCCATTGGCCCACGTTGCGCGCCGGGGTCGGGGGTGCCGAACGCGCCCGACAGGTTGAAGCCATAGCGCAACCGCTTGCCGCGCTCCTCGGCGAAAGTCACCGGGCGCTGGTCGATCGCGATCAGTCGCCCGGTGGCATCGCGCGTCACCCGATCGGGAAACGCCGCCTCGATTGCGGGGGTCAGCAGGGGAAACCCATTCGTCGTGTCGTACGAGCGGTTGCGGAAATACTCGGCGATGAAGTTGGAGTTTTCGAGGAACGGCAATTCCCAGTTGAGGCCGAACTTGAAGTCTCGCTGGCGCTCCTTGATCAGATCCGGGTTGCCGCCAGTGGTCACCTGCGCCAGCACCGTCTCGCCGCGCTGGAAATCGAACAGTGTGACGTTCGGCGTGACCAGCACCGCCCCGCCCAGGTCGGACAACCCCGGAGCGGCCTCGCGCGCAATGTAGCTTGCCGTGAACGAAAGCTTCTCGGTCGGCGACCAGCTCAGCCCGCCGCCGTAACCGACCAACGATCCGAAATCGGACAGCCGCTCGACATCGGCGTTGAGATTGAGCGAAAAATCGCCAACCCCCGCCAGCACGTCCTCGCGACGGCTGGTCAACGGCAAGTCGAGGTTGAGCCCTCCGGAAACCTCGCTGCGATCGAGCGCCACCGGCAGGCTGACGCGGCGGCCGTCGCGGCTCTCGATAGCGCGATAGTCGAACCCCGCGCGCGCGGTAAGCGACGCTTCGCCAGCAGGCATCCGGAAAGGGCGCCCGCTGAGCGTGAGCAGACTGGTCGCGGTGTCTGTGCGGGTTTCGGCCCGGTCCGGCGCAAATGTCGCGATGAGGTCGCCAGGCAGGGCCGCCGTTGGGCTCAGCAGCCCCGCCGCGACAGCCGCTTGCAGCGCGCTGGGATCCACCCGGCGATCGGTGCGATTGTCGCTTTCGACATGACTGTAATCTCCCGTCGCGGCGAGCCGCCAGTCCCCCAGCTGGGTGTTGAGGGCCGCCCCGGCCGAGGCGGTGACGGTTGCGCCCGCCCGCTCGAGCGGATCGGGGAACAGCAGAGTGCGCCCGGTAGTGCTGCCGTCGGGCGCGGTCAGGGTCAGTTGGTTGAGCCCGAAGCGCGAGGTGCTGACGTTCTTCTCCAACGCGCCGTTGAGCGACAGCGATGTCGCCTGGCCGAGCGGGCGCGCCCAGGTCGCGTTGACCCCGATCGAGCGGGTATCGGACAGCAGCGTGCGGAACCGCGCCGGGTCCGGGTCGCCTGCAACGACCGGCGCGCTTCCCGGCGCCTGGACGATGCCGCGTTCCGCCTCGGTCAGCGGGCTGGCATCGGCAATGGTCCCGGTGATGTTGGTCCGCGACTTCCCGTCGAGCCGCAGCAAAGACGCTTCGAGCTCGCCGGTCGAATAGCCGCCGCTGCCTGGCACGCCGTATTCGACTTCGGTGGTCAGTGCCGAAAACTGGTCCTTGAGGATGAAGTTGATCACGCGCTGGTCGGGGCGAAAGCCAAACTTGCGCGCGACCTCCTCGGGCAGCACTTCCACCTTCCGGATTGCTTCGGGCGGCACGTTGCGCAACTCGCGAAAGCCGGAGATGCGCTGGCCATTGAGCAACACGACGGGCCCGCCACCCCCGCCCCGCCCACGCCCCGAGCCGGTTTGTGGGGCGAGCGCGGTTAGCAGGTCGGAGATGCTGCCTGCGCCGTAGGACGCGATCTCGGCTTCGTTGAGAGTTATCACCGGCGGCTGGTCGGTTTCTACTTCGCCCGGAAAGCGCGTGGCGACGACGACGATCTCGCCTGCGCCA
>Ga0105046_10002833_pt1 | contig 27403 bp, 25 predicted proteins | sample MAT03_FD_78385 | JGI IMG/M metagenome (GOLD analysis project Ga0105046, IMG submission 78385) | Freshwater microbial communities from Lake Fryxell liftoff mats and glacier meltwater in Antarctica - MAT-03 (megahit assembly) | ecosystem: Environmental > Aquatic > Freshwater > Ice > Liftoff... | reverse complement strand
GTGGCCGCGATCCTCTGAGGCCTGGACATGGACATCCTTCTTTCCTACCTCACTGCAGACTTCCTGGGCAAGGCGGCCTGGATCTGGCTCCTGTTCATCGGCATCGTCGTGTCTCTGCTGACTTTCGACCTGGGCGTCCTGCACAAGGACGACCGTGAAATCGGCGTCCGCGAAAGCCTGCTGCTGTCGGGCGGCTACATCAGCGTGGCATTGCTTTTCGGGGCCTGGGTCTGGTGGTACCTGGGCGCGCAAAGCGGCATGGACTACTACACTGGCTTCCTGATCGAGAAGTCGCTGTCGATGGACAACGTGTTTGTCATCGCGCTGATTTTCAGTTTCTTCGCCATCCCGCGGCAGTACCAGCACCGGGTGCTGTTCTGGGGCATCCTGGGCGTGATCGTGCTGCGCGCCATCATGATCGGCCTGGGTGCCACCTTGGTCAGCCAGTACAGCTGGGTGCTGTATCTGTTCGGTGCGTTCCTGATCTTCACGGGCATCAAGATGTGGATCATTGCCGACCACATGCCCGATATCGAGAACAACCCGTTGCTGAAGTTCCTGAGGAAGCACCTGCGCGTGACCGAGGGGCTGCGCGGCAATGCCTTCTGGGTGCACGAACCCGACCCCGTCACGGGCAAGGTGGTGCGCTTTGCCACACCGCTGTTCCTGGCGCTGGTGATGATCGAGTTCGTCGACCTGGTGTTCGCGGTCGATTCGGTGCCGGCGATCTTTGCGATCACCACCGACCCGTTCATCGTCTACACCAGCAACATCTTCGCCATCCTGGGGCTGCGTGCGCTGTACTTCGCCCTGGCGGCCATGATCCACCGCTTCAAGTACCTGAAGTACGCGCTGGCGCTGGTGCTGGTGTTCATCGGCTCGAAGATCTTCCTGGTCGGCATCATCGGTAAGATTCCGGCGGTGGTATCCCTGTCTGTGACCTTCGGGCTGATCGCGGGTGGCGTGCTGGTGTCGCTGTGGAAGACCCGCTTGGAAGCTGTTGTTCAAGAGCGCGCATGACGAGATGCATCGCGCAGCGCTTGCGCCAGGCTCCGCAGGCTTGCCCAGCGAGCGCGTGTCGCTGCAGTCGCTGGAGCCGCCTCACGGACCCGTGACGCACGGCAGCTTGTTGCTGCTGATGGCGGCACTTTGTCTGCTGCCCGTGCCGGGCGTGGGTACCGCGCTCGGGGTTGGGTTGGCTGGTCTGGCGATCGCCATGTGGCGCGGTCAGGTCGCAGAGCACTTGCCCGCGCGAGTGGCCCGGCTGGAGTTGCCCCGGCGCTGGGCGCAGCGGGTGCTGAAGCTGCTGGCTACGACGTACGCTGCGGCAGGCCGCCTGGCGACCGCGCAGCTCACCGATCTTGCAAGTGCGGGCAGGCGCTCGTGGACGGTCGCCCATGGCACGCCAACTCCGTCGTGCACAGATGGTTTACGGCTGCAGATCAACCCAGTACGATCTACCCCTTACCCCCGCTTATTTCGCTTTTGAAGGAGTTTCCGCCATGAACCAGCTCTTCCAACTTCTGCTCGTCACCTTCCTGACGTTTACCAGCACAGCGTTTGCAGCCTACGATGTCAGCGAATCAACGAGTTCGCGCACCGCCGCCGACCCGGTGCTGGCGTCAGCGCATGCTGCGCTTGCACGCGAGGACTGGGCGGGTGCCCAAGCCGACCTGCTGAAAGCCCTGGCGGTGACGCCACAGAATGCCGATCACCACAACCTCTACGCCTATGCCATCCGCAAGGGCCAGAACCCCAACATGGCGCTGGTGTTCAAACACTATGGCGAAGCCCTGCGTATCAACCCCAAACACCGCGGCGCGCACGAATACGTGGGCGAGGCCTACCTGATGGTGGGCGACCTGCCCAAGGCCAAGCAGCATCTCGCCGCGCTGGACAAGCTGTGCTTCATGCCCTGCGTGGAGCACACCGATTTGAAAAAGGCGATTGTGGCCTACGAGGCCAAGCGCAAACCCTGAGTCGCCGCTGGCGCATCACTGCGGCAAAAACAGCGCCTGCAAATCGTTCAAAAAATCAAAGCCACGCTCGGTCGGTTTGAGATGAACGAAGTCGCGCTCAATCAGGCCCTTGCGTTCGGCCTCGTCCAGCCCGGCCTGGATGGCGCTCAAAGGCAGGCCGGTTTTTTCTGAAAAGTCCTGCAGCTTGAAGCCTCCGCGCAGGCGCAAGGCGTTGAGCATGAATTCGAAGGGCAAGTCGGCTCGGCTGACCTCGTTGTCCTGCGCGACCGGGGTGCCGGCCAGCGCCTTGTCCATGTACAGGGCGGGATCGCGAAATCGCACCTGGCGCACCACGCGGTGCGCAAAACTGAGCTTGCTGTGGGCACCAGCGCCAATGCCCAGGTAGTCGCCGAACTGCCAGTAGTTCATGTTGTGGGCGCAGCGGTGGCCGGGTCGGGCATAGGCCGAGACTTCGTAGCGGTCCATGCCGTGGGCGGCGGTCATCTCGGTGATGCGGTCCAGCATGGCGTAAGCGTCGTCGTCTTCGGGCAGCACCGGTGGGTACTTGGCGAAGAAGGTGTTGGGCTCGACCGTCAGGTGGTAGATCGAGATGTGCGGCGGATCGAAGGCCAGCGCCTGATGCATGTCCCGCTCCAGATTGGCCAGCGTCTGGCCGGGCAGCGCGTACATGATGTCCAGGTTGAAGGTGTCGAAAGCCAGCGCGGCCTCCTCGACCGCGGCAATCGCCTGGGCGCGGTCATGCACGCGGCCCAGCGCCTGCAAATGCGCATCGTCAAAACTCTGCACGCCAATCGACAGCCGCGTGACGCCGGCGCTGCGGAAGGCCTTGAAGCGGTCTTTTTCAAAGGTGCCAGGATTGGCTTCCAGTGTGATTTCGCAGTCAGGCTCCAGCCGCAGCCGTGCGCGAATGTCGCCGATCAGGCGGTCGATCGACTGCGGCGAAAACAGGCTGGGTGTGCCGCCGCCTATGAAAACGCTGTGCACCGTGCGGCCCCAGACCAGCGGCAGCGAGGCTTCCAGGTCCGCCATCAGGGCATCGAGGTAACGCTGCTCGGGCAGTTCGCCCCGCCATTCGGTGCCGGGCCGCCCCAAGCCGGATGCGCCCCCTAGTGGGGCCGACGCCGAAGGCGTCTTGGGGGCCATGATCTCGTGCGAGTTGAAATCGCAGTAAGGGCATTTTTTCAGGCACCAGGGCAGATGCACATACAGCGACAGCGGTGGCAACGCGCTCAGGCGCAGGGTGCCGTCCCGCATGTAGTGCTGGACGTCCCGGATCACCGCACCCTGCGCTGGCAGCGTTGAAACGACGGGGATCGGGAAAGTCATCTGCTCACAACCAGCGCTCACGCATCAGCTCCATCATCTGGCGCGCCGCCATGCCGCGGTGACTGTTGGCGTTTTTGACCTCGACCGGCAACTCGGCAAAGGTCTTGCCAAACGCAGGGATGAACATCACCGGGTCGAAGCCAAATCCGTTGCTGCCCTGCGGCTCCCGCACGATCTCGCCAGTGACACGGCCCACTGCAATCAATGGCTCCGGGTCATCGGCAGAGCGCACAGCCACCAGCGTGCTGACCAGCGCGGCGCGGCGCTGGTCCATGCCGGCCATCTGCTCGAGCAGGGCGCGCACATTGTTGTCATCGCTTTTGGCGTAGCCAAACTGCGTGGCGTAAAAAGCCGTGTCCACGCCTGGCAGGCCGCCGAAAGCGTCCACACACAGGCCGGCGTCGTCGGCCAGCGCCGGCAGGCCGCTGGCCAGCGACGCATGGCGCGCCTTGGCCAGGGCGTTTTCGACAAAGGTGCGGAAAGGCTCTTCGGCTTCGGAGATGCCCAGCTCGGCCTGCTTGACCAGCGTCACGCCCAGCGGCGCCAGCATGGCCTGGAGTTCGGCCAGTTTTCCGGCATTGTTGGATGCAAGTACGATTTTCATAAGCAAAAACAGGATTTTGCCCTTTATCGATGGGCGTGAGTAGCTATCAATTCAGGAGCGATTGCTGCTGCAGCACCACCAGCTCGCTGATGCCTTTTTCAGCCAGCAGCAGCAGCGCGTCCATTTCCCTGCGCGAAAACGCCGCGCCTTCGGCCGTGCCCTGCACCTCGACATAGTGGCCGGCGCCGGTCATCACCACGTTCATGTCGGTGTCGCACCCCACATCCTCGGTGTACTCCAGGTCCAGCAGGGGAGTGCCCTGGACAATGCCGACCGAGATGGCGGCGACATGGCCGAGGATGGGCGTTTCCCTGAGTCTGCCCTCGGCCAGAAGTTTGTTGACGGCGTCTTGCGCGGCCACAAAGGCACCGGTGATGCTGGCCGTGCGGGTGCCGCCGTCGGCCTGGATCACGTCGCAGTCGAGATGAATCGTGCGCTCGCCGAGCTTTTTCAGGTCGAACACGGCGCGCATTGAGCGCCCGATCAAGCGCTGGATTTCCTGCGTGCGCCCGCTTTGCTTGCCGCGCGCGGCTTCGCGGTCGCTGCGGGTATGCGTGGCGCGCGGCAACATGCCGTATTCGGCCGTGACCCAGCCTTCGCCGCTGCCCTTTTTATGGCCCGGAACTTTTTCTTCCACCGAGGCGGTGCAGAGCACCTTGGTGTTGCCAAACTCGATCAGCACCGAACCTTCGGCATAGGCGGTGTAGGCCCGCGTGATGCGCACGGGACGCAACTGGTCGGCAGCACGGGCGCTGCTTCTTTCAAATGAACTCATGACACATGGCTTTCTGGCGCGGCACGCCGGGGTAGGAATGGCAATTGAATGGCAATTGAATGGCAATTGTCTGGAAGTGAGCCGCGCCGGCATCGCCAGGCGGGCATCTCGGGGCGTATGGGGCCGGCTCAGACCTTTTTGGCGGCAGACCGGCGTATCGCCTCGTTGATTTCGGCAATGGAGCGCTCAATCGCGGCATCGTCCAGGTCTTCCACGCCGGTGTCGAGCACGCCGGCCTGAATGGTGGAGGCAAACACACCGTCCATGATGGAGTCGGTCGAGATACCACGCGTCGATTCAAAGGCGTCGGGCGTTTCCCACTCCATGGCCAGCACCGTGACATTGTCGCCATGTTCGCCGCCGTTGCGCAACGCGTGTTCGACCATGTCAGGCACGGCGTCGGACACGCTGTTGGCGGCCATGTGGCGCACGATTTCGTTGTCGGTCAGGCTGCCCCACACGCCGTCGGAGCACAGCATCAACTTGTCGCCCTGCTGCAGCACGACCGGGCCGACAATGTCAAACACCGGTTTGGACGGCGACCCCAGGCAGGTGAACAGGATGTTGCGGTTGATGCGTTCGAGCTTGATCACGCCGGCGTTCTGCTGCTCCAGGTAGGAATGGTCGCGCGTGCGGGTCAGCAGCTCGCCGTCGCGCACCACGTACAGGCGCGAGTCGCCGCAGTGGACCCAGGTCGCGCCGGTGCCCTGCAAAATGACCGCCACCAGCGTGGTGCGCGGGGTGTCGAGCATCCCTTTTTCGCTGGCGTAACGGATGATCTGGTGGTGCGCCGCCATCAGCGCGGTGGACAGGAACTCAGGCACGTGCTTGACCACGGGCCGCGCTTCCTTCTGATACAGCGCGGAGATGGTCTGCAGCGCCAGTTGCGCCGCCACTTCGCCTTCGGGGTGGCCGCCCATGCCGTCGGCCAGCACGAAGAGACCCGACTCACGCGTGTAGCAGTAGCCCATGCGGTCTTCGTTTTTTTCGCGGCCGCCCTTGCGGCTGACCTGGAAGACGGAAAATTTCATTTGAACCTGGTCGCGAAGCCGGTGACCTTGCGCGCGCTTTTCTTGGTGTCTGACACCATGTTGTCGAACTGCAGACGCATTTTTTCACCGACGGTCAGCTTGGTGTAGCGCCGCTCACCCTCGCGGCTGAGCTCTTTCTGCAGGGCAAAAACCGATTGCGGTCGCGACAGCGGATCCAGCGACATGCACCACTCCACCACCTCGATCAGGTTGTCTGAGTACACGCCTCGCAGCCGGGACAGCGCCAGCGAGAGCCGGTCCTTCTCCAGTCGCTGCGGCGCGTCGTTGGGCGGATAGCCCTGCATGCTCGCGTAAATGCAGGCGCCAATCGCGTAGATGTCGGTCCACGGGCCCATGGAGGAGTCGCGGCGGTACATCTCGGGCGCGGCAAAACCGGGCGTGTACATCGGCCGGATGAAATTGCCTTCCTTGCTCAGCACCTCGCGCGCCGCGCCAAAGTCGATCATCACGGCCTTGTTGTCATCGGTGATGAAGATGTTGGCCGGCTTGATGTCCAGGTGCAGCATCTTGTGCTGGTGCACGATGCGCAGCCCGCGCAATATCTCGTCAAACAGCGAGCGAATCGTCGATTCGCGGAAAACCTTCTGTTTCTTGAGTTCGCGCGCGGTGATGATGAAGTCCTGCAGGGTTCCCCCCTCCAGATAGTTCATCACCATGTAAACGGTTTCGTTTTCGCGGAAGAAATTGAGCACGCTCACCACGGAGGCGTGGGAAATCTGCGCCAGCGAGCGGCCTTCCTCGAAAAAGCTTTTCAGGCCCAGCCGGTACAGGGACAGCTTTTCGGGCTGCACCTGGGGCAGCAATTCGCCAGGCGGTCGGCTGGCCAGCGAGGACGGCAGGTACTCCTTGATGGCGACCTGCTGGCCCTCGTTGTCAACGGCCAAGTAAACTACCCCAAACCCGCCGGCCGACAGCTTGCGCACCACGCGGTAGCCGCCAATGACGGTATCGGGTGGAAGTGGCGCGGGCTTGACCTTTGACATAATTCGGGATTGAAGCAAGGTGACGGGATCACCAAGTCCTGTGGGCTCTTACGAAAAGCGTATTACTAAATGTCAGTTTACAGCATGACAGGCTATGCAGCCGTCCAGTCCACCCCTGCACGCACGGCCCCGGAGGCCGACACCGGCAACGGCAGCAGTGCGCGGCTGGGCGTGGAAATACGCTCAGTCAACAGCCGGTTCCTGGACCTGGCTTTCCGCCTGCCCGACGAATTGCGGCAAGCCGAACCGGCCCTGCGCGAGCTGCTGACCGGCAAACTCAAGCGTGGCAAGGTTGAAATACGCGTCTCACTGGAGAGCCAGTCCGGCGGCGGCCTCAAGGCCCCGGCCAGTGGCACCCTGCAGCGCCTGGGTTCCATGGAAGATACCGTGCGGTCCTGGCTTCCTGGTGCAGCGGCCCTCAGCGTGGCCGACATCCTGCGGATGGCGGCCGGCGAAGACAAGACTTCTCACGACTACAGCGACGAGCTTCTCAAACTCGCCAAAAAAGCTCTCAAGGAGCTGCTGACCGCCCGCGAACGCGAAGGCGCGCGCCTGGCGCAGATGCTGCTGGACCGCACCGCCCGGTTGCGGGTGCTGGCCGCCTCGGCCACGCCCATGGTCCCCAAGCTGGTTGAGCAGCAAAAAGCCCGCTTCATGGAACGCTGGAAAGAGGCCATGGCGCTGACCGACGGCAGCACCCTGCCGGAAGCGGCGCAGGACCGGGCACTGCTGGAAGCCACGTCCTTTGCGATACGCATCGATGTTGCCGAGGAGATCACCCGGCTCAGCTCCCACCTCGACGAGATCGACCGGCTGCTGGCCGCAGGCGGCGAAGTGGGCAAACGCCTGGACTTCCTGATCCAGGAGTTGCACCGCGAGGCCAATACCCTGGGCTCGAAATCAGGCTCGCTGGAGCTGACCCATGTGTCGGTGGACATGAAGGTGCTGATCGAGCAGATCCGTGAGCAGGTTCAAAACATAGAATGAATCAAAGCCCCCACGCTTCCCCACTTCGTGTGGGTCGCTGCCCCCCTGGGGGGCTGGCCTTGCTTGGGGCGGCCCTTCGCTGCGGCCCTTGCCCCCACTAAACAAGGATCGCTGATGGACTACCCCGGAAACCTCTTTGTTGTCGCAGCGCCGAGCGGTGCCGGGAAATCCAGCCTGGTCAAAGCCCTGATGGAGCTCGACGCGCGGGTTCAGCCGGCCGTGTCGCACACCACGCGCGCGCCGCGCGGGCAGGAAAAACATGGCCGGGAGTATTTCTTCATCTCGCCCGAGGAGTTCGACGGCATGGTGCTGCGCGACTCCTTGCTTGAATGGGCGCACGTGCATGGCCAGCGTTACGGCACCTCGCGGCAAACCATTGAGGAACGTGTGGCGCACGGTGCCGATGTCATCCTGGAAATCGACTTTCAGGGCGCCATCAACATCAAGCGCATCTTCAGTAATGCGGTGCTGATCTTCATCCTGCCGCCCAGTTGGGAAGAACTGCGCTCCCGGCTGGAGCGGCGTGGCGAAGACACGCCCGAGGTGATTGAATTGCGCCTGAAAAATGCCGCCATAGAGATGGCCCAGGCCCACGAATTTGACTTCGTTATAATCAACGAGTTATTTGAACGAGCGGTTTTTGACCTGAAAACCATTGTTCATGCCCAGCGGCTCAAGTTTGCAGCACAGCGCCGTGCCCGCGCCGAGACCTTCAAGGCCCTGCACATTTCCTGATCCGCTGCCCCCGCTACCCCGTTTCACCGTTCCATCACCCGGAGATCATCATGGCCCGCATTACTGTCGAAGACTGCCTGGAAAAAATCCCGAACCGCTTCCAGCTGGTTCTGGCGGCCACCTACCGCGCGCGCATGCTCAGCCAGGGCCATGCGCCCAAAATCGAAAGCAAAAACAAGCCCGGCGTGACTGCCCTGCGGGAAATCGCCGAAGGCAAAATCGGCCTCGAAATGCTGAAAAAAGTCCCCGGCTGATTCGTTCCATTCCCCCCCCTCAAAAGCACCGCCCGGCGGTGCTTTTTTGTTTCCGGATGTTGTTGCAAAGACCGCTTTTTGCATGATTCATAGTCACCGCGATACATTTAAGGCATGAGCGCCCTGGTTTTCCCCCCCGTCAATAGCAAATCAACCCCGGCTGCCGCCAACGCAGCTGCGGCAAGTTTTGCCGCGCTCACCGCCAAACTGGATTACATGAGCGCCAGCGACGTTGACAGCGTGCGCCGCGCCTACCGTTTTGCCGACGAAGCCCATCTGGGCCAGATCCGCAACGGCGGACTGCCTTACATCACCCATCCGATTGCCGTGGCTCAGCAATGCGCCGAATGGAAACTCGACGCACAGGCCCTGATGGCCGCGCTGCTGCACGACGCCATTGAGGATTGCGGCGTGACCAAACCCGAGTTGATCGAGCGTTTTGGCGCGCCGGTGGCCGAGTTGGTGGACGGCCTGACCAAGCTGGAAAAACTGGAGTTCAACACCCGCGAGGAAAACCAGGCCGAATCCTTCCGGAAAATGCTGCTGGCCATGGCGCGCGATGTGCGCGTCATCCTGATCAAGCTCGCCGACCGCAGCCACAACATGCGCACGCTTGGCGATGTGCCACGCGACAAGTGGGACCGGATTTCACGCGAGACCCTGGACATCTACGCACCGATTGCGCACCGCCTGGGTCTGAACACCACCTACCGCGAGTTGCAGGACCTGGCTTTCCAGCATTTGTACCCCTGGCGCTACGCGACGCTGACCAAGGCGCTGGCAAGAGCCCGCGGCCGCCGGCGCGACGTGATCAAGCGCGTGCAGACCGAGGTGGATGCAGCGTTTTCCAGCGCGCATATTCAGGTGCACATCTACGGCCGTGAAAAGGCCTTGTATTCGATCTACCGCAAGATGGACGAAAAACACCTGTCCTTTGCGCAGGTCACCGACATCTACGGTTTCCGCATCATCGTCGGCGGCGTCACTGGCTGCTACACCGCGCTTGGCGTGCTGCACCAGCTGTACAAGCCGCTGCCAGGCAAGTTCAAGGACTACATCGCCATTCCCAAGGTCAATGGTTACCAGTCGCTGCATACGACGCTGGTCGGCCCTTTCGGCACCAGCATCGAGTTCCAGATGCGCACCGATGCCATGCACATCGTGGCCGAATCGGGAGTCGCCGCGCACTGGCTCTACAAAGCCACCGACCCTGAGGGCGATGCATCGCAAAGGCTGGGCACGCAGTGGCTGCAGTCCCTGCTGGACATCCAGCACGAAACGCGCGATGCCGCCGAATTCTGGGACCACGTCAAAATCGACCTGTTTCCCGACGCCGTCTATGTGTTCACCCCGAAGAGTCAGATCATGGCGATGCCGCGCGGTGCAACGATTGTCGATTTTGCCTATGCCATCCACAGCGACGTCGGGCACCGCGCTGTCGCCGCCAAAGTCAACGGCGAGCAGGTGCCACTGCGCTCGGAGCTGCGCAACGGCGACGTGATCGAGATCATCACCGCGTCGGTGTCCAGCCCCAACCCCGCCTGGCTGGGCTTTGTGCGCACCGGCAAGGCCAGGTCGAAAATCCGCCATCACCTCAAGACCATGGCGTTGACCGAGTCGCAGGACCTCGGCGAAAAAATGCTGGCGCAATCGCTTCGTGCCGAAGGCATCGAACGCCTGCCTGACGACGACGAACTCAATCACGCCACGTGGGAAAAAATACTGCGCTTTTCCGGCAACCGCTCGCGCGCCGACCTGCTCACCGACATCGGGCTGGGCAAACGCATCGCCAGCATGGTCGCCAAGCGCATCGTCACGCTGCTGGCTGAAATCGGCGAAAAACCCGACCCGCTGCTGATGAGCCGCGAGCGCTACACCGCCCAAGAATCGATCTCGCAAGGCGCGCTGGTGCTCGACGGCAGTGAAGGCGCGTCGGTGAAATTCGCGACCTGCTGCCGCCCCATTCCCGGCGACGACATCGTAGGTTACCTGGGCCGTGGCGAAGGCCTGGTGGTCCACACCGACGATTGCACGGTGGCCAAAAAACTCCAGCACCGCGACAACGAGCGCTTCATCGCCGTAGACTGGTCCGACGAGCCCGCACGGGCGTTTGAAACAGGGCTGCTGGTGACGGTGACCAACGGCAAGGGCGTACTGGCGCGGGTCGCCTCGGCGCTGGCCAGCGCCGAGGCCGACATCACGCATGTGGACATGGCGCAAGAGGCGGCGCAGGACGCCACCGACCTGCGTTTCGGCGTGGCGGTGCGCGACCGGGTGCACCTGGCGTCGGTCATGCGCGGCGTCAAACGCACACCCTCGGTGCTGCGGGTCCAGCGCGCCAAGCCCGGGGTTTGATATGGCCCCCACGTTCGCTCACTGCGTGTAGCTCTCTGCCCCCCCGAGGGGGCTGCGCTTGCTCGGGGCGGCCCTTCGCGGCGCACGGCCGCTATAGCCTCCTCCGCTTCAAAAACGGGGCCAGATCAGTCGGGAGGTCGCACGGGGTAGCGCACCTCCAGCACCTCGATGCCCCGCACGCCGGCTGGCGTGGTCAGCTTGACCTCATCGCCGAGACGCGCCTTTAGCAGCGCACGGGCGATGGGCGAAATCCAGCTGACCTGGTTCAGCGCGCTGTCCGCCTCGTCGATGCCGAGTATCGTGACCGTCTGCTCAACGCCGCCGTCATCGGCATAAGTAACCTTGGCACCGAAAAACACCTGATCGCTGCCATGGTGCACGGCGGGGTCGGAAATTTCCGCAATTTCAAGCCTCTTGGTCAAAAACCGGATGCGTCTGTCGATCTCGCGCAGGCGCTTTTTGCCGTAGTGGTAGTCACCGTTTTCCGACCGGTCACCGTTGCTGGCCGCCCAATGCACGACCTCGACGACCTTGGGCCGTTCGTTGTCGATCAGGTCCAGCAGCTCGGCCTTGAGCCGCGCGTAACCCTGGGGCGTGATGTAGTTTTTGCCACCCTCATGCAGCGGCGGCAAGGACAGGTCCTCATCGTCGTCTGCATCGGTTTCTTTGGTAAAGGCTTTGCTCATGGGAGCCTGAGGTAAAAACGTGTTCCGTGGAGGGACATCGTAACGAAAAAGCCCTGGGACCTCGCGGTTCCAGGGCTTGACGTTTGGTGCGGCTGGCAGGAATTGAACCCACGACCCCTTGGTTCGTAGCCAAGTACTCTATCCAACTGAGCTACAGCCGCTAAGCCTCCAATTATAGCCTACTTGTATTTGGGTGGTAGGGCGTCACAGACTTGAACTGTGGACCAAAGGATTATGAGTCCTCTGCTCTAACCAACTGAGCTAACGCCCCACGTCGCCAAGGCAGATTGTAAGGCGTCGCTACTTGCTGTGGCTCAGGGCGCTGCTGACCATCTTGGCGGTGATGTCCACGATCTGGATCATTTTTTCATACGGCATGCGCATCGGGCCGATCACGCCCAGGGTGCCCACAACCTTGCCATCGACCTCATACGGCGCTGTCACCACCGACAACTCGTGGTAGGGCACGACCTGGCTTTCGCCGCCGATGTAGATGCGCACGCCCTCGGCGCGGCTGGACACGTCGAGCAAACGCATCAACTGGGCTTTTTGCTCGAACAAGTCGAACAGCTTGCGCAGATTGCCCATGTCGCCCGAAAAATCGCTGACGGCCAGCAGGTTGCGCTCGCCCGAGATCACCACCTCGTCGCGCGACTCGATGGCTTCGGAGCTGACCTTTACCGCCGCCTGCATCAGGCTGGCGATTTCGCCGCGCAGTGCTTCCACCTCGCGCTGCAACCGCTCGCGGACCTCCTCGATGGCCATGCCGGCGTAGTGCGAATTGAGGAAGTTGGACGCTTCTATGAGCTGGGTCTGGGTGTAGTCGGTCTCGGTGAAGATGACGCGGTTTTGTACGTCACCATCGGGCGAAACGATGATGACCAGAAAGCGCTTTTCGGACAGCCGCAGGAACTCGATGTGGCGAAACACCGAGGTACGCCGCGGCGCCATCACCACGCCGACAAACTGCGACAGGCTCGACAGGATGTTGGCGGCGTTGCTGAATACCTTTTGCGGCTGGTCCGGCGCGAGACGAGGCGGTGCCAGCGCGCCAACAGGAGAAAATTGATCACGCTGCACGGTCAGCATGGTATCGACGAACAGGCGGTAGCCGCGGGCCGTCGGGATGCGGCCGGCCGAGGTGTGCGGGCTGACGATCAGGCCCAGCTCTTCCAGGTCGCTCATGACGTTGCGGATCGTGGCCGGCGACAGGTCCAGCCCGGAGGCCTTGGACAGCGTGCGTGAGCCGACCGGTTGGCCGTCGGCAATGTAGCGCTCTACCAGCGCTTTGAGCAAGAGTCGGGCACGTTCGTCAAGCATGAAGGCATTCTACGAAGCTTGTCACGAATGTTGTGATGTAATTTGATGATGAAGTCGCAATTTCGTCACGTCGCCCTGATCGGCAAGTACCAGGCTCATGGCTCCCGCTTTGCGCTGGAAGAAGTTGCCGGCTTTCTGCACAGTCAGGGGTGTGAGGTCACGCTGGAAAAAGACACCGCCAGCAACACCGGGCTCACGCAGTACCCCGTTCTCGACGTGGCCGGTGTGGGCAAGCATTGCGACCTGGCCCTGGTGGTCGGGGGCGACGGCACCATGCTGGGCATAGGCCGGCAACTGGCGCAGTTCGGCGTTCCGTTGGTCGGCATCAACCAGGGGCGGCTGGGCTTCATCACCGACATCGCCTTTGAGGACTTCCAGGCCGCGCTTGAACCCATGCTGCGCGGCGAGTTTGAGGAAGACCGCCGCTGGATGATGCAGGCCAAGGTGGTGCGCGACGGCCGCTGCGTCTTTGATGCCACGGCCATGAACGATGTGGTGGTCAACCGCGGTGCCACCGCCGGCATGGTGGAACTGCGGGTGGAGGTGGATGGCCGGTTCGTGGCCAACCAGCGTGCCGACGGTCTGATCATCGCCTCGCCGACCGGCTCCACCGCCTATGCGCTGTCGGCCGGCGGCCCGTTGCTGCATCCGTCGATTCCCGGCTGGGTGCTGGTACCGATTGCACCGCACACCCTGTCCAACCGGCCCATTGTGCTGTCAGATGCGGGCGAGATCACGGTGGAAATTGTCGCCGGCCGTGACGCCAGCGCCAACTTCGACATGCAGTCGCTGGCCAGCCTGCTGCACGGCGACCGCATCACGGTGCGGCGTTCCGAGTTCCAGATGTGCTTTTTGCACCCCAAAGGCTGGAGCTACTTTGACACCCTGCGCAAAAAGCTCCACTGGAATGAAGGTGTGGCATGAGCCTTAAAAACATCTCCCTGCGCGACTTTGTCATCGTGCGCGAACTGGCGCTGGATCTTGAAGGTGGCTTCACCGTACTGACCGGCGAAACCGGCGCCGGCAAGTCGATACTGATCGATGCGCTGCAACTGGCCTTGGGCGCGCGCGCCGACGCCGGCGTGGTGCGCGAAGGAGCCCAGCGTTGCGAGATCAGCGTCACCTTTGATGCGCCCCCGTCCCTGGCCGGCTGGCTGGACGAGGCAGGTTTTGCGGCGGATGACGAACTGCTGCTGCGCCGCACGGTGGATGCCCAGGGCAAAAGCCGCGCCTGGATCAACGGCAGCCCGGCCACCGCGACGCAGTTGCGCGAGATTGCCGACCTGCTGGTCGATATCCACGGCCAGCACGCGTGGCAGAGCCTGACGCGGCCTGATGCGGTGCGCGGCCTGCTGGACGCCTATGCCGGCCTGTCCGCGCAGGCGCTGACGCAGGCATGGCAGGGCTGGCGCGGCGCGCACAAGGCCCTGATCGATGCGCGCGAGGCGCAGGACAGCCTGCAGCGCGAGCGCGAACGCCTGGCCTGGCAGATCGGCGAGCTCGACAAACTCGCGCCCGGCGCTGATGAATGGGACGAGCTCAACACGCAGCACAGCCGGCTGTCCAACGTGCAGTCGCTGCGCGACGCGGTGCAGACCGCCGTGGATGCTCTGCAGGAGTCCGACGACAATGCCGCCGCCTTGCTGGGCCGCGCCCTCACGGCGCTACAGAATCAGGCGCACATTGAGCCCGAATTCAAAGAGCTGACCGAGGTGTTGGGCAGCGCCTTGGCGCAAGTCGAGGATGCCGTGCATTCGCTGCACGGCTACGCGCGCCATGCCGAGCTCGACCCGCAGCGGCTGGCCGAGCTGGACGAACGCCTGGCGCTGTGGGTCAGCCTGGCGCGCCGCTACAAACGCACGCCGGCCGAATTGCCGGAGTTGCTGGCCTCGTGGCGCAGCGAGCTGCAAAGACTTGACGCGGCAGCCGACCTGGCAGGCCTCGAAAAATCCGAGCACTTGGCCCAAGCCGCCTACATGGAACAAGCGCGTGCCGTGTCCAAAGCCCGCAGCAGGGCCGCTCCGCTGCTAGCCAAGGCCATCACCCAGGCCATGCAAGGCCTGGGCATGCAAGGCGGCAAGTTCGAGGTGGCGCTCAGCAAACTCGAACAGCCCGCCCAGCACGGCCTGGAGCAGGCCGAGTTTCTGGTCGCCGGCCACAGCGGCAGCACACCGCGCGCGGTTGGCAAGGTGGCCTCGGGCGGCGAGCTGTCGCGTATTGCGCTGGCGATTGCCGTGACCACCAGCGAGCTGGGTCAGGCGCAAACCCTGATTTTTGACGAGGTGGACTCTGGTGTCGGCGGCGCTGTCGCGGAAACCGTGGGTCGCCTGATGAAGCAGCTCGGCAAGGATCGCCAGGTCATGGCCGTTACCCACCTGCCCCAGGTCGCGGCCTGCGCCGACCAGCACCTGATGGTGGCCAAACGCAGCGACAAGACCCAGACCGTCAGCACGGTCGAGCCGGTGCACGGCGAGCAGCGTGTTGCCGAAGTGGCCCGCATGCTGGGCGGCGAAAAACTGTCGGGCACCACGCTGGCCCATGCCAAGGAAATGCTGGGGCAATGACTGGCGCCGCCCCTCCTTCGACGATGCTCGACATGGTGCTGATCACCGGCATGTCGGGCTCGGGCAAGTCGGTAGCGCTGCACGCGCTGGAAGATGCGGGCTACTACTGCGTGGACAACCTGCCCCCGGAGCTGCTGCTGTCCTTTGTGGCGCTCGAAAAGCAGCATGGCGCCAGCAAGGTGGCGATTGCGATGGATGTGCGCAGCGCCGTCTCGCTGCCGCAGGTGCCCCAGCAGCTCAGGCAGATGCGCGAGCAGGGGGTGGCGGTGCAGTCGATTTTTCTCGATGCCAGCACCGACACGCTGGTGCGGCGTTTTTCCGAGACCCGGCGACTGCACCCGCTGTCGCGCCGCGACGCCTCCGACCAGCAGCGCGCCCTGGTCGATGCGATCAACGAGGAACGCGAGCTGCTGGGCGAACTGCGCGAACACGCGCATGTGATCGACACCAGCATGATCCGCTCGTCCCAGCTGCAGGGCTACGTGAAGGCCCTGATCTCCTCACCGGCGACCCAGCTCACGCTGGTGTTCCAGTCCTTCGCCTTCAAGCGCGGCGTGCCGGTTGATGCCGATTACGTGTTTGATGTGCGCATGCTGCCGAACCCGCACTACGAGTCGGGCCTGCGTCACCTGACCGGCAAGGACAGCGAGGTGGTGAACTACCTGCAAGCATACGCCGAGGTGGACGACATGTTCCGGCACATCGAGCAGTTCATCGCGCACTGGTTGCAGGCGCTGGTGCGCGACCACCGCAGCTATGTAACCGTGGCCATCGGCTGCACCGGCGGCCAGCACCGCTCGGTCTACCTGGTCGAGCGGCTGGCGCAGGCGTTCAGCGCGAATTGGGTCACGCTCAAGCGCCACCGCGAGCTCGACGCGGCACCGCAGCCAAGTCCCAGTCCGACACCGGATCGCTCCTGATTTGATAGCAGATTGCGCCCATGGAACAAGGGCTGGAGGCCTGTTTTCCTTATAAAAATACGGTTCAGGCCGGTTCGGACTGTTCCAGCAACTTTCTGACAGGTGCCGGCAGGCCCAGGCTGGTCCAGGCCTCACGCGCCAACCAGGCGCCACCGCCGGGCAGCCGGGCCGTTCTGGCTTCACGCGCCGACAAGGCCAGCCGCATCGGCGACAGCCGCAAATCCTTGTGTGTCAGCACATGTACAAAAGGCGACACGGCGGCCAGGCGATCCTGCAACGATGCCGACAGGGCTGCCAGCAGGTCCTCCTCGCTGCCGAACACCGGAAAACAATACAGCCCGCCCCAGATGCCGGGCGCGGGGCGGCGCTCCAGCCACACCGCTCCGTCGGCGCGCTCGGCCCACAGCAGGCTCAGCGACATGGCGCTGCGCTTGAGCTTGCGGGTCTTGACCGGAAAGTTTTCAGGCGTGCCGCTGGCCAGGCCCAGGCAAAGCGCCTGCACCGGGCACAGCAGGCAGGCGGGCTGGCGCGTGGTGCAAATCGTGGCGCCCAGGTCCATGATGCCCTGGGTATAACGCGGCATGTCCTCCAGCAGCTTGCGGCGCGGCAGCAGCTCGGTGGCGATGCCCCACAGGGCTCGCTCTTGGGCGCTGGAGGCCAGGTCGCCGGAAAACGCGGTTACCCGCGTCAGCACCCGCTTGACGTTGCCGTCGAGGATGGCCACGCGTTCTGAAAAACAGAAAGAGGCAATCGCCGCTGCGGTTGACGGCCCGATGCCGGGCAGGGTTTGCAGCAAGGCCGCCGTGCGCGGAAACTGCCCGCCGTGCAGCCGCACAACATCTTGCGCGCAGCGGTGCAGGTTGCGGGCCCGGCTGTAATAGCCCAGGCCGCTCCACAAGCCCAGCACCTCGTCGCCGGCCGCAGCCGCCAGGTCGGCCACGGTCGGAAAACGCTGCAAAAACCGCGTGTAGTAGTCCAGCACTGTGGCCACCTGGGTTTGTTGCAGCATGATTTCAGACAACCAGACGCGGTAGGGCTCGCGCGTGTTCTGCCAGGGCAGGCTGTGGCGGCCATGGCTTTTTTGCCAGCGCACCAGCTGGTTGGAAAAAGCCGGGACCAGCGCCGCAGTCACGCTGGCTGTGTCGGACTGGCCGGCAAGCAGGATTTCTCGGCCTCAGGTGACATCGCCGTAGCGCCGAGCATGCCGGTCAGCCCCATCGCGGGCTCATGCCGCGTGGGTCAGGGCAGCAGCTTCGGTGTCGGGCTCTGCCCGCTGGCTGGGCGGCACCCCGCTCAGCTGCGCCGTCAATTCTTCGAGCTTGCGGTCGAGTTGGGTGATGGCATTTTCGTGCCTGTCGATTTCGTGGATGCGTTCATCCAGGCCGGTGGCTGCCTGCTGGATACGCTCGATGGCCTCGATACGACGGCCGAAATTTTTGCGTCGCTCTTTCAACTGGGCATCAAGTTGCGAGGCTGCAGACTTGTTCCAGAGTTCGACCTCGCCCAGCGCGGTTTCGTACACCACGCGCAAGCGCGTCGCGAGCGCGCGCACCAGGCGGTCGCAAAAATCCGGCTGCGTCAACTTGAGGATGTTGGTCACGCCCAGGTACTGCAGGTGGCTGCGTTCGATCTGCTCCAGATCGGTCATGAAACGCGACATCTCGGGCTCTTTGGGCGCTTGCAAGGAAAAACCATACTCGGCATTGAGCTGCTTGAACGATCCCGCCAGCATGCTCTGGATTTCAGCACTGGTGTTGCGGGCTTTCTGCAGGCTCTCGCGCAGCCGGCCGAAGGTCTCGCCATAGGCCTTTTTGACACCCAGCTTGATGCCTGGCTGCTTGAGCATGTCGGTCAGTTGCGCCAACTCTGATTTGAGCGTGGGTGTTCCCAACAGATTGAACACCTCCCTGAGGAGTTTCACGTGGATGGAACGCACCGCATGTATCTTGGCGCCGCTGGTGTTGAACTCGGTCTGCTCCTGCTCGATGCGCGAGCGCATGTGTTTGATCACCGAGGTGTTTTTGCCGCGCAGGCCGCGCAACTCGATCATCTGCTCGGCCAGGTCGCGCCGGCGGATATGGATGACCCGGCCAGCCTCGGCGCGCAACTCGGCAATGCCGCCAGCCACGGCGGAGCGCAGGATCTTCTGCCGCCGCCCCATCACGCCCTGCGCCAGCGCCAACTCCAGTGCCGGCAGGCAACTGGCCTGCAGCAGCTTGTCGTCACCGGTGACCTTGGCCACCAGGCCCTTTTGCGCAGACACGGGAATCACCTGGGCCACCGGCAGGCCGAGAATTTCTGCAGAGGTCGCGCGTTGCCGGTCTATCTGGGCCTGGATCTGCGCGGGCGTGCTCAGCGCGTCCCAGAGCGTGTCTATCTTGTTGAGCACCACCAGTCGGGCGTCGTTGTCGTCGCCTTCGGTGACCAGGTGTTCGCGCCAGATCGCCAGGTCGGATCTGGTGACGCCGGTGTCGGCTGCCAGGATAAAAACCACCGCATGCGCCTGCGGAATCAGACTCACGGTCAGCTCCGGCTCGGCGCCTATCGCATTGAGGCCCGGCGTGTCCAGGATCACCAGGCCCTGCTTGAGCAAAGGATGGGCAATGTTGATCAGCGCGTGACGCCAGCGCGGCACTTCCACCCTGCCCTCGGCATCCATCCTCGGGTTGTCCTGCGGGGCATCGTCGTGCCAAAAGCCCAGCGCGCGCGCCTCGTCCTGTGTGACATGGCGGACCTCGGCGACTTTTTCGAGCGCTTGCGCGAGCTGGGCCGGGTCGTTGACATCCAGGTCGACACGTGTCCACTTCTCAGGGACCGCGCGCCACTCCATCAGCGCCTGGGGCTTGAGCCGGGTTTCAATCGGCAGCAGGCGCAGGCAGGGTGGCACGTCGGCGTCGTAACCCAGCTCGGTCGGGCACATGGTGGTGCGGCCAGCGCTGGCCGGCATGATGCGGCGGCCGTAACCGGCGAAGAAGATTGCGTTGATCAGCTCGGATTTGCCACGCGAAAACTCGGCGACAAACGCCACCATGACCTTGTCCGAGCGGACCTGCGTTTCCAGCCTGAACAGGCGCTCTTCAACGGCGGCATTGAGCAGGTCGTGGTCTTTCAGCCACTCGGACAACAGCTTGAGCCGCAACGCGAATTCGCGCCGCCATGCACCATGCTGATCAAATTGTTCGTTAAAAGACATGGTGGGCTGCAGGCATAGGTCAAAGAATATAGCATCGCTCACCCGAATCGGCCATCAGCGACTCTCTGCGGTTTTCAGGGTTTCTGGCAGTTGACACAGAAAAAGGTGGACCGCTGCCCCTGCCGCATGTTACGTATGGGCGCCGCGCACACCCTGCATGGCAGGCCCGCACGGTCGTAGACCATGGCATCCAGCTGGAAGTAGCCGCTCTCGCCCTGCGCGTTGGAAAAATCCCTCAAGGTGCTTCCGCCTTTGGTCACGGCCTGGGCCAGCACCTGCCGGATCGCCGCATGCAGCCTGGCGGCGCGTGGCTTGCTGAGGCGCGCGGCGCGCACCGTGGGCCGGATACGCGCCATGAACAAGGCTTCGGACGCATAGATGTTGCCGACCCCGACCACGATCTCGCCAGCCAGCAGCACCTGCTTGATCGCGGTTTGCCGCAATTGCAGGGCCGCGTGGAAAGCCAGCGCATCGAAGTCATCGCCCAGCGGCTCCACCCCGAGCCGGCCGAGCAGCTTGCGTGCCGCCGGATCGTCCTCGGAAGGCGCAAACACCACGGCGCCAAAGCGGCGCGGGTCGTGCAGGCGCAGGCTGCCGGCGCTGGTTCGCATCTCGAAGTGGTCATGTTTTCCAGGCGGCGGCAAGGCCGTGCCAAAGCCGAGGCTGCCGGACATGCCCAGGTGGATCAGCAGCAGGCCGCCCGTGGTGTCCAGCAACAGGTACTTGCCACGCCGACGCACCTGCAGCACGGTCTGGCCCACCAGGCGGGCGGGGTCGCAGCCGAGCGGCCAGCGCAGCGGCTTGCCCATCTCCAGGCGCATGATTTTTGCGCCGGCAATGCGGTCGGCAAAACTCAGGCGGGTGACTTCGACTTCGGGCAGTTCGGGCATGGGCTTACAACAATCATTGGCATACCCTGCGTGGGCACAGTGCTTGAATTATCATGGTTCGATGAAAAAACTGATCTGCGCCTTGAGCGCGCTTTCCGCGCTTTGCCTGGCCGCGCCAGCGCTGATGGCCCAACCGTCCCAGCCGGCCCCCCCCGCCCTGCCGGAGGCGGCCCGGCCGCAAGCGCCTGCCGCCGCCGTGGCGCCGCGGGTGCCGTCCAGCCTGGACGGCGAGCTGTTCTACCAGTTGCTGATCGGCGAGATCAACGCGCGCGCTGGCGAGCCTGCGGCCGGTTTTGCGCTGATCCTGGACGCCGCGCGCAAAACCGGTAATGCCCAGCTGTACCAGCGTGCGGCAGATATTGCCCTGCAATCGCGCTCTGGCGATTCGGCGTTGCAGGCGGCGCAGGCCTGGCGCCAGGCCCTGCCAACCTCCAGGGAGGCCAACCGTTATGTGCTGCAAATCCTGATCGCGCTGAACCGCATCACCGAAACCGTCGAGCCCCTGCGCGCGGAGGTAAGGCTGGCGCCGCTGCCCGAGCAATCGCAAGTCATTGCCACGCTGCCGCGCCTGTATGCCAGGGCGGCCGATAAAAAACTGGCGTCAGGGGTGCTGGAGCAGGCGCTGGCCGACCAGTTGGCCGCGCCTGCCACTGGCGCAGCAGCCTGGACGGCCGTTGGCCGCATGCGGCTGGCCGCCGGCGATCTCGCCGGGGCGCTGGCTGCCGGTGAGCGCGCGCAGGCCGTGGAGCCCACGGCAGAGGCGCCTGCCCTGTTGGCACTGGAGCTGATGACCCCCAAGCTGCCACGCGCTGAAAGCCTGGTCCAGAAATACCTCGAAGGCAATGCCAAGGCCCTGCCTGAAATCCGCATGGCCTACGCGCGCAACCTGCTTGATACCCAGCGTTATGCCGAAGCCGGCGCGCAACTGCAGGTGGTCACCCGTGAAAAGCCCGACTACCCCGAGGGCTGGCTGGTGCTGGGCTCGCTGCAGTTGCAGGACAACCAGCTGGCGGCGGCGCAGACCTCGCTGCTGCGTTACATCGAACTGGCGCAGCAGGGCGAAGCGCAGGAGCAGACCGCACGTGGCCTGTCCCAGGCCTACCTGTCGCTGGCGCAGCTGGCCGAAAAGCGCAAGGATTTTGCCGGCGCTGAAAGCTGGCTGGGCAAAATTTCAAACTCGCAGGAAATGGTGCAGGCGCAAACCCGGCGCGCCTCGCTGCTGGCCAAGCAAGGCAAGCTGGCCGAAGCGCGCCAGCTGATCCGGCAGTTGCCCGAGCGCAAGCCCGAGGATGCGCGCATCAAACTCATGGCGGAAATCACCCTGCTTCGCGACCAGAAGCAGTACAAAAGCGCCTACGACCTGCTGACGCAGGCGGTGACGCAGTTTCCCACCGAGCCTGAACTGCTGTACGACCAGGCCATGATGGCCGAGAAACTCGGCTCCCTCACCGAGATGGAGCGCCTGCTGCGGCAGCTCATGCAGCTCAAGCCGGACTACCACCATGCCTACAACGCACTGGGCTACTCCCTGGCCGAGCGCAATGTGCGCCTGCCCGAGGCCAAGCAGCTGATCCAGAAAGCGCTGGAATATGCGCCGGCCGACCCCTTCATCCTGGACAGCCTGGGCTGGGTCGAATTTCGCATGGGCAACAAGGCCGAAGCAAGCCGGATTCTCGAAGCGGCCTACAAGGCCAAGCCCGATGCAGAAATTGCCGCGCATTACGGCGAGGTCATGTGGAGCCTGGGTCAGCGCGACAAGGCCATCGCTGTCTGGAAAGAGGGCATGCTGCTCAACCCGGACAACGAAACCCTGCTCGAAACGCTGAAGCGTCTGCGCGTCAAGCTTTAGCCCCGCCTCGTCGCCTTAGCCCGGAGTTCCTGATTTGCCTACCTCGCTGCGCCTGCGCTTCGCGCTTCTTTCCTGCCTCTCGTTTGCTGCTGTTTTGATAGCTGGTTGCGCCCACCCACCGGGGGCTGACGGCCAAAATGAAGCGCGAAACCCGGTCTGGTCCGGGCGTATCAGCCTGCAGGTGCACAGTGACCCGCCTCAGGCCTTTTTTGCCGGCTTTGAGTTGCGCGGCGACCCCGCGCAGGGCGAGCTGGTGCTGAACAGCCCGCTGGGCAACAGTCTGGCCGTGCTGCGCTGGGCACCGGGCGAAGCCGTGCTCGACTCCGGAGGCCAGGTCCAGCGTTTTGCGTCGGTCGACGAACTGATAGCAAAAGCCACGGGCGCGGCGGTTCCCCTGCCCGCCCTGTTTGACTGGCTGGCCGGTACCAACACGGCCCTCAACGGCTGGAGCGCCGACCTGTCCCGGCAGGCGCAAGGCCGTATCTCGGCCAGCCGGACGACACCGCAACCGCGTGCCGAGCTGCGCATCGTGCTGGCGCAATGAGCCCGGCCCTGCACGCCGCCCCGCTGAAGGCGATTTACGACGTCGCGGCGCCGGCCAAGCTCAACCTGTTTCTGCACATCACAGGTCGCCGTCCGGACGGCTACCACTTGTTGCAGTCGGCCTTCATGCTGATCGATTGGTGCGACACCCTGCATTTCGAATTGCGCCGCGACGGGCAGATCACGCGCAGCGACCTGGGCACACCGGACCAGGCGCTGCTCGCCGAGGACCTGGTGGTGCGCGCAGCCCGCGCGCTGCAAGCCGCCAGCGGCACGGCACTGGGCGTGCACATCGGGCTGGAAAAAAAGATTCCCTCGCAGGCGGGCATGGGCGGCGGCTCGTCCGACGCGGCCAGTTGCCTGCTGGCGTTGCAGCGCCTGTGGGGCGTGAAGTTGCCGGCGGCCCGGCTGCAGGCCCTTGCGCTCGGCCTGGGTGCCGACGTGCCGTTTTTCCTCGGCGGCGGCCATGCCTGGGTCGAAGGCATCGGCGAACAAATCACGCCGCTGGCCTTGCCCGCTGCGCGTTTTGTGGTCGTCAAGTCGCCTGCCGGGCTGCCGACAGACGCGATTTTCCGGTCGCCGCAGCTCAAACGCGACACAGAAACTGCTACAATCCAAGGCTTTGCTGCAAACTCTGAAGGCCCGTTTGGATTCGGCCACAACGACTTGCAGCCAGTCGCGCAGACCCTGTGTCCGCAGGTCGGCCAGTCACTTGACTGGCTGTCCATGCAACAGTTGGAGGGCCGCATGACTGGCTCCGGAAGTGCAGTGTTTGCGCATTTGCCGCACGAGATGAATTTAGCGGTCGCCCCGGGCGACTGGCAGGTCCGCAAGTGCAGCAGCCTGGAGGCACATCCTCTGGCCGGTTGGTAAAATAACCGCCACGGAATGTGTCTCCATGAACAATGGTTAAAGGGTTGGTTGCAGGTTCTGCAATCGACCTGTGTAGGGGTGTCGCCAAGTTGGTTAAGGCACCGGATTTTGATTCCGGCATTCGCAGGTTCGACTCCTTCCACCCCTGCCAAAATTTTGGGTCCCCTTGTGGGGCCCGTGTTTTTGGACCCTGAAGAAAAGGGTCCATGCTCGCTGACTGTTGAGTGTCTTCGGTTTGACGGCTTCGGCTCACGCCTCTTCACGCGTTGAATGGCAGGCGGACCTTGCGCACAAGCCGCCGTGACATGGAATGGGCACAGAGCGTCCGGGTTTTGATGCTTTTATTGCCTTTCTATTTTCAGCCACGATTTCCTACCTAGACATCCGCTGGGCCCCACATGCAAACGCACCACCCCGACTTCATGCTTTTCACCGGCAATGCCAATCCGGGCATGGCCTCTGAAATTGCCCAGCATCTCGGCATATCGTTGGGTGCGGCCCATGTCGGGCGGTTTTCGGACGGGGAAGTGACGGTCGAGATCCAGCAGAACGTGCGTGCGCGTGATGTGTTTGTGGTGCAGTCCACCTGCGCGCCCACCAACGAAAACATCATGGAACTGCTGATCATGGTCGATGCGCTCAAGCGCGCCTCGGCCGAGCGCATCTCCGCAGTGATTCCCTATTTCGGCTACGCCCGCCAGGACCGCCGCCCGCGTTCGGCCCGCGTGCCGATCAGCGCCAAGGTGGTGGCCAACATGCTGCAGGCCGTCGGTGTCTCGCGCGTGCTGACCATGGACCTGCATGCCGACCAGATCCAGGGATTTTTCGACATCCCGGTGGACAACATCTATGCCTCGCCGGTGCTGCTGGGCGACCTGCGCCTGAAAAACTATACCGACCTGATGGTGGTCTCGCCCGACGTGGGTGGTGTGGTGCGCGCGCGCGCGCTGGCCAAGCAGCTCGGCTGCGACATGGCCATCATCGACAAGCGCCGGCCCAAGGCCAATGTGTCGGAAGTGATGCACGTCATCGGTGACATCGATGGTCGCAACTGCGTGATCATGGACGACATGATCGACACCGCCGGCACGCTGGTCAAGGCCGCCGAAGTGCTCAAGGAGCGCGGCGCCAAAAAGGTTTACGCGTATTGCACGCACCCGATTTTTTCGGGTCCGGCGATTGAACGCATTGCCCAGGGCGACGCGCTCGACGAAGTGGTAATCACCAACACGATCCCGCTGAGCCAGAGCGCACGGGACTGCAAGAAAATTCGCCAGCTCTCCGTGGCCCCGCTGATTGCCGAGACAATCCAGCGCATTGCCAGGGGTGAGTCGGTCATGAGTTTGTTTTCGGACCAGGACAACCTGTTCTGATCTGAAACAAAAGGTGGCTGCCGCAGCACTGTGCTGCAGCAGCTTTTTACGGAAGGTTTCATGCGTCCAGGAATTGGATGGATGGAATTTCCAACGTCGGGGTGAGCTGGTCGCGGCCCACCTCTTTTGGAGAATATTATGAAATTCGTCGCTTTTGAGCGCGCCAAGCAGGGTACGGGTGCGAGCCGCCGTCTCCGCATCACCGGCCGCACGCCCGGTATTGTTTATGGTGGTACCGGTGAGCCGTCGCTGATCGAACTCGATCACAACGCACTGTGGCACGCCATCAAGAAAGAAGCTTTCCACGCGTCCGTCCTCGAGATGGAACTGGGCAGCCAGACCGAAAAGGTCCTGCTGCGCGACCTGCAGATGCATCCGTTCAAGCAACTGATCCTGCATATCGACTTCCAGCGCGTGGACGCCAAGACCCGCCTGACCATGAAAGTGCCACTGCACTACAGCGGCGAAGAAGAGTCCCCAGCCGTCAAGACCGAAAACTGCCTGGTCAACCACGTGATGACCGACCTGAGCATCTCTTGCCTGCCGAAGGACCTGCCTGAATTCATCGCCGTGGACCTGAGCGGCCTGAAAAAAGGCAGTCCGCTGCACCTGAAGGACATCACGCTGCCCAAGGGCGTGAAGTTCGTGGCCAAGGGCCAGGAAAACCCGGTGCTGGTGTCCGTGTCGTCGGTTTCGGAAGAAGCCGAGGCCGATGCGGCCGCAGCCGCTGCCGCTGCAGCGCCTGTGGACCCCAAGGCTGCCAAGGCTGCTGCCGCCAAAGACGCCAAGGCCGGCACCAAGGCCGATGCCGCCAAGCCTGCTGCCAAGCCTGCTGCCAAGAAGTAATTCGAAGCCCCTGGCATTGGCCTGACAAGGCCAGCGGCCCTTGCCCTCCCCGGAGGTCAAGGGCCGTTTTTCTTGGGGCGAGTCTGGCGCTGCACCGATAATCCGGTGGCGGACAGAACCGCTGTCTCTTCCCTTACCTACCGCATGATCAAACTTTTTGTTGGCCTGGGCAACCCGGGCTCCGAATACGAAGCCACCCGCCACAACGCCGGGTTCTGGTGGTCCGATGCGCTGGCGCGTGAGCTCAAGGTGGCGCCGGTGCTGGACAAAAACTACCATGGCCGGGTGGCCCGCACGACCGCCGGCGGGCAAACCGTCTGGCTGCTGGAGCCGCTGACCTTCATGAACCTGTCCGGAAAGTCGGTGGCCGCGCTGGCGCGTTTTTTCAAGATCGCCCCCGAAGAAATTCTGGTCGCCCACGACGAGCTCGACATCGTCCCCGGCCACGCCAAACTCAAGTTCGGCGGCAGCCACGCCGGCCACAACGGCCTGCGCGATATCCATGCGCAACTGGGTACCGGCGACTACTGGCGGCTGCGCATAGGCGTCGGGCACCCGGGCGTGAAGGCCGAGGTGATCGACTGGGTGCTGAAAAAGCCCTCGCAGGAACACCGCGTGGCGATCGAAGACAGCATCGCCCGCTCGCTCAAGGCCGTGCCCGCGCTGCTGGCTGGCGAGATGGAAAAAGCCACGATGCTGATCCACACCAGCGCGCCACCACGGCCCAAGCCGCCGCGCAAGCCGGAGGCGGATAGCTCCGAAAACGACTAGTCCTTGGCTGCTGCTTCACGTTGCGGCTGCTGCTTCACGTTGCGGCTGCGGCCTGCATGGCCCGCTCACGGCGCGCACAGCAAGGTAGCCCCGGAGCGCAGCGCAGGGGTCCCGGACCATCGGGTCGCCTTTTCTTGGGTGACTTTCTTTCAGCAAAGCAAAAAAAAAGTGAGTTGCCGCCAGGCAAACCCCGGCTTGCAGGAAGACCCACTGATACGGTTTTGCATTCAATCATCTGGATAAGCGCCACTTTGTGGGCGGGAGCTGGCCGACGGGGCACTCAGCGACGCGAATGTCCCCCGGCCTGCGGCCTCCTCCTTGATTTCGCTACGCCGAGCGCCCCACCGACCCTGTCCTGGCTTGCCCATGCCGCAACCCGATTTCTTGTCTTTCGAAAGCAAGTTGGTATGAACTGCAAACTTGCAAACTTGCAAACTTGCAAAGGCTGCGACCTGCGACAAGCTCAGGACATGCCAATCCCTGTCCGAACGGAAAGAGAAACGGAGTCAGCGCAGCCCACACAGG
>Ga0105046_10002832_pt1 | contig 27410 bp, 21 predicted proteins | sample MAT03_FD_78385 | JGI IMG/M metagenome (GOLD analysis project Ga0105046, IMG submission 78385) | Freshwater microbial communities from Lake Fryxell liftoff mats and glacier meltwater in Antarctica - MAT-03 (megahit assembly) | ecosystem: Environmental > Aquatic > Freshwater > Ice > Liftoff... | reverse complement strand
TAGCCAATTATGTTGAAATGGGATCAGAAGAAATGGAAAACCATTTGGTTCATATTTTACGTCCATCTGAACTAACCAAGGACGATATTGAAAAAGAGTACCTAGATAGAATTCTTTCAAAATTCTCTTTGAGTTGTACGGCTTTGAATAATTTTCTGGAATGTCCGCTCAAATTTTATTATTCCAACATCATGCGCATACCTCAGGCCAGATCCTCAGCAATGGGCTACGGAAATGTGGCACACAAAGTACTCGAAAGACTATGGAGAACTAAAAAAGAAAATGGAACATGGCCCGAAACGTCAATGATTAACTTATTGGTTCAAAAGTTTCTGGCAGAATCAATGGAGGAATATCATTCTCATTTCAATCCCGTTGAATTTGAAAATTACATGGCACAAGGTGAGAAAATGCTCCCAAAATTTGTTCAACTCCAGCTTGAAGAATGGCATAAAATTCCGGATGCTAAAATCGAATACAAAATAGATACAATTCTAGAAAACATACCATTGACTGGCAAACTTGATAGGGTTGATGTCTATTCCGATTATGTCCACGTAACTGACTACAAAACAGGAAAATTTGCCAATGCAACAGATAAATTAAAATCACCCAAAAATCTAGATCACATCGGTGGCGACTATTGGAGACAAGTGGTTTTTTATAAGATTTTGCTGGATCTTGATTCAAGCTTAGGCAAAACAATGACCAGTGGCTCAATGGATTTCGTAGAAGTAACAGAAAAGGATAAGATCAACTCAGGAAAATTTATCGTCTCCCCCGAAGAAATTGAAATTGTAACAGAACAAATTAAAACAAGTTACAACAAAATAATGAACCATGAATTTTACAGCGGTTGCGGAAAACCTAAATGCTACGCATGCAATATGGCCAAAAATATACAATCTTTGAGCTCGCTTGGAGAGGACGATCTCGAATCTGAATTCAAATCTGGAAGCGAAAATGATGATTCACTTGAATAAGACAAACAATAATTATTTTTATAAGGATGCCACGAAAAACATTTTTAGAGTATCCTATAACTATTCAAACAAATCTTTGGATCAACTCTGCTGAATAATGGGACAAGCATTGGCTAATTGGATACTAAAAATACTTGGTTGGAAAATTGAGGGCATTTTTCCACCTCCAGACAAAAAATTCATGCTAATAGTTGCTCCCCACACTTCCAATTGGGATTTTCCATTGGGGATTCTTGTTCGAAAGGCTAGAAATGCAAAGGTAATGTTCATGGCCAAAAATAGCTTATTTCGTTGGCCTCATGGGTTTATTTTTCGATGGCTAGGAGGATATCCAGTTGACCGAACAGGGAATAAAAACTATGTTCAAAATGTTGCTGGTATTTTTAAACGACATGAAAAATTTGCTGTGATCATTGCACCGGAGGGAACAAGACAAAAAGTAAACAAATTTAAAACTGGCTTTTATTTCATAGCAAAAGAAGCCAATATCCCAATTCAGATGTGCAAATTTGACTACAGTATAAAAACAGCCACATTTGATAAACCTTTTTACCCTACAGATGTTGACACGGATATGGAAATTATAATGCGCTATTACAAAGGCATTGAGGGCAAAAATAAGGAACTCGGAATTGATTAAAAAAAATTACAATAAACACAATGAAGCGAAATTTACTATTTTCAATGCTCTTGATTTGTTCCGGGGCTTTTCTGTGGATGTCCCATGACACTGGAGCAGGTAAAGTGCAAAAAAAAGATAGAACAGGTGGCCCTGTAGCAGAGGGAACCTGTGCCAATTGCCATATAGGAGGAAATACTTTTGCGACAGTTACCAAACTCTCAATAAGAAATAGCATGGGAGATACCGTTACCAATTATGTACCAGGAACCACCTATAAACTTACAGTTAGTGTAAAGGGTACAGGAGCCAAGGTTTACGGTTATCAAATGGTAAGTTTGTTGAATGACAACTCCTCGACCGGTACCTTCTCTAATTTTGGAACACAACAACAAATATCCCCCGTAGCGGGAAGAAACTACCTAGAACAAAAATCTGAATCTACAACTGGTGATTGGACGATGGATTGGCAAGCCCCAGTTAGCGGATCTGGTGATGTATCTTTCTATTTATGTGGATTGGCTGCCAACAATGCCAGTGGAAGTTCAGGTGATTTGGCCAAGCCGATTACTGCATTACTCCCCGTTGCAACAAACACGAATCAAATTAATGATCTTTCTGGCTTAAAAATCTTATCGTATTATGGGAATGAAGTTCCTATAATGATAGAAACTTTAAAAGGCGGAATGTATGAGTTTGAAATTTATTCAATGAACGGTGTATTGATTTCAAAAACTCAAACTGAACTAACAAATGGAACAAACAATTTAAGCCTTGATGCCAGTGCGGCTCCAAATGGGGCTTATGTTTTATCAGTCAGACATGCTGGCCAGATGCAGTCTCAGCGTTTCATAAAATTATAGAATCAAACAGATTCACGATAAGCCCACTTGATCTTAAAATAGATTTTGTGGGCTTTTTTTTGCTCTGATGCTAAGTCAGTTTGTTGTACTTTTGAGCTGAAAACCACAAAAAATGGCCAATAAAGTACTCTACCTTCTAGACGGACATGCACTTATTTATAGAGCGCACTATGCCTTTATTTCACGTCCATTGTTTAACTCCAAAGGGCAGAATGTATCAGCTATAAATGGATTTATGCGTACCCTGTGGGACTTAATTAGAACTAAAAAACCCAGTCATATTGCAGCTGCTTTTGACTTGTACGCTCCCACCCATCGACTAAATTTATTCCCGGCATACAAGGCAAACAGGGATGCCACTCCAGAGGATATAAGCTTTGCAATACCGAAAGTAATGGAGATTTTGAAAGCCATGAATATTCCTATTATGGCCGTTGAGAATTATGAAGCAGACGATGTAATTGGAACTGTTGCCAAGCAAGCCGCCAGACTGGGCTATACCGTATATATGGTCACTCCCGACAAAGACTATGGGCAATTGGTAGAAGAAAATATTTTCATGTACAAACCGGGCCGTCAAGGAAATGATGTTGAAATACTGGGACCAAAAGAGATTACCGAAAATTGGGGAATTCAAACACCGGAACAAGTAATAGATTTGCTTTCGTTGATGGGGGATAGCGTAGACAACATTCCCGGTATTCCTGGTATTGGAGAAAAGACAGCCGTCAAATTACTTCAGGAATTTGGTTCCTTAGAAGGTTTGCTAGCCAATACTGACAAACTCAAAGGGAAGCAAAAAGAATCTGTTGAAAAATTTGCCGAACAAGGTAGGATGTCGAGGATTTTAGCAACAATTGATACCGAGGTACCTATTGAATTTCACGAAGAAGACTACGCAATTTCTGAGTTTGACAAGGAGACATTGACTGCTTTGTTCAAAGAACTTGAATTCAAATCCCTAGCTCAAAGCATTCTTGGAATTCCGGACCCTGAACAACAAATGGATCTATTTGGCAATCCTGTCAATAGCAAAGCGGCAACAAGCAATTATGCTCCATCAGAAGCATCGGTTGCGTATTCAGTGGCAGAAAAAAATATTACCAATGTTGATCATGAATACATTTTAGCAGACTCAGCTGAAGCTCAAAAAGATTTAGCCAAGTTGCTGATGTCAGTACCAGAATTCAGCTTTGACACAGAAACTACATCCATCAACGCAAACAATGCAGAACTGGTTGGACTTTCATTCTCTTGGGAGGCATGGAAGGGTTACTATGTCCCAATTCCGGAAGACCGAAATGCAGCTTTGGCAATACTTGAAATATTCAAACCAGTTTTGGAGCGAGCCGACGTCATCATAACCGGTCAAAACATCAAGTACGATATGCTTGTAATAAAATGGTATGGCATTGAATTGAAAGGAAAGCTGTACGATACCATGATTGCTCATTACCTCAGTGAGCCTGAAATGCGGCATAAACTCGATTATTTGGCTGCCTCATACCTCAACTACAAAATGGTGCCCATTGAAGATTTGATAGGAAAAGGTATTAAGCAAATGAGTATGCGGGATATCCCAATAGCCAAAGTAGCAGAATATGCAGTAGAAGACGCTGATTGCACTCTGCAGGTGAAACCAATTCTTGAGCAAATGATGGAGGAAAATAAGGTGCTTCCAGTTTTTTATGAAATTGAAATGCCACTTGTTCGCGTTCTTGCCGACATGGAATATGCGGGAGTGAGAATTGATGCAAAAATATTGAATGATTACAGTAAAGTTCTGGCGCAAAACATCATCGATAAAGAAGCAGAAATATACAGAAAAGCAGGTGTGCAATTCAATATCAGCTCCCCAAAACAAGTAGGAGAAGTGCTATTTGACCGGCTTAAAATACCTTACCGATGGAAAAAAACGGCTTCAGGTCAATACAGTACAGATGAAGAAAAACTTAGTGAACTTGCGCTTGAAAATGATGTCGTAGCAACCATTATGGAACATCGCAAACTCTCCAAACTCAAGTCCACTTATGTTGACGCACTGCCGCTGCTCGTCAATGAAAAAACAGGCCGTGTCCATAGTTCATTCAATCAAGCCAGAGCAGCAACAGGTAGGCTCAGTTCTGATAATCCCAATCTTCAAAACATCCCAATCAGAGATGAAGCCGGACGATATATACGCAAAGCATTCATGGCAAGAGATGAAAATCATGTGTTGTTATCAGCGGATTATAGCCAAATAGAATTGCGATTGATTGCCGAATTAGCAGGAGAAAATGCCATGCTAGAAGCATTTCAAGCCAATCAAGATATCCATGCTGCCACCGCAGCCAAAGTATATGGAGTGCCATTGGCTGAGGTAACTGCTGATCAACGGCGAAATGCCAAAACCGTTAATTTTAGCATTATTTACGGAGCAGGCGCCACCAATTTGAGTCAACAATTAGGCATCAAACGAACAGAGGCCAAAGAGCTTATTGACCAATATTTTAGCCAATATAAGGACCTCAAAGCTTACATGGTTCAAATAGTCGAAAACGCCCGAATCAACGGATATGTAACTACATTAATGGGACGCCGCCGACAACTACGTGACATAGATAGTAAAAATCAACTCGCACGAAGTAACTCCGAACGCATGGCCATCAATACCCCAATCCAAGGCACCGCAGCTGATATGATAAAGATAGCCATGATACATATACATCAAGCTTTGAAAGAAGGTAATTTCGAAACCAAAATGATTATGCAGGTTCATGATGAACTTGTATTTGATGTTCCGCAAAACGAACTTGAAAAAATAAAAATCATGGTTGAAGACAAAATGAAAAATGCCATTCCTGGATTAAAAGTGCCCATCGAGGTAGGAATGGGTTCTGGGCATAATTGGTTGGAAGCGCATTAAATACCAAATAGTTAACGGAATATAAATATTGTTCTATCAATAGAAAAAATATGGCTTCATTTAAGCTTATATAAATATATCACACTATATTTAGGCTTATGAAAATGAAATCAAATTTTCACATTCACATTTTACTAATAATTAGTTGGTTTTTAGCTTGCAAATCAGTTAGCTACACTGTTGATTCCCTTCCTGAGAAACAAATAATTTTAGGAACTGAGGGAGGATTCTCCGGAAAATCAACACAATATACCCTAGTTGAAAGCGGTCAAGTTTTCAAAAGTACTGGCTTTGATGACAAGGCTCAAGAACTCAAAGGCCTTTCAAAAGCCAAACTCAAAAAGCTGTTCAAGTCATTCAACTTCAGTTCAAACATGAAATATATACATGACGTGCCTGGCAATTATTCCAATTTTATGACAATCAGGGAGGGTGATATGATGCATAAGATTGTTTGGACCAAACAAGACAGCACCATATCTAAAGAAATCAAAGATTTTTTCGACATCTTCATTAAACAAATCAACAAATAAAATGAAAGCAATTTTATTTTCCATGGTGATATTCTTGACCCTTACTATTCAAGCTCAAAACAAACTAAAAGTCATCCAAAAGAGCCAAAAATCTGGCATTTTTAGTCCAGAACCTTTAAATGACTGGAAGATCGGGATTCCAAATTCACCTTCGCTCTTTGATTCTGAAAACGGCTACCCAGCATTTGGAACCATGAAAAAGATGTTGCCGGGTTTCAAAGTTCTACAGTACACTTTTGAAGGAAAACCCAGTTGGATTGAAGGAAGGCTGCCTAAATCAAAACCATTGACAGGTCAAGTAGAGGCTGATGCAGTCAGTTATCTTGAATATTTGAAGCCATTATTGGGTCTGTTGAGTGAAACAACATGGCGGATTGCTGAAACAAGCAAAGACGACTTTGGAAAAACTCACATTAGCGTATTGCAATACATCGACGGCATAAAAGTTTACAATGGCGAGTTTAAAGTCCATTGTGATGAAAACGGGCCCTATTTGTGCAATGGGTCCTTTTTTGCCGAACAGAGAACTACTTGTAATTCCGCTGAAATTTCAACTCAAATTTTATTCAATTCAATCCAAACTGAATTGGTAAATGAACTGAGATACCACACGTTGTCTGCTGAGGAACTGTATTTGATTCCTCATGCAGATCAAGTTGTTGAAGAAAAAGTCTGGTTCCTCCAAACAGGAACCAATCAACTGGCCAAAGTCATGCATTATACCATTTATCCAAATGTGGCACATCGTTGGGAGTATTTCGTGGACATATGCAAAGGCACAGTGCTCAATAAATTCGAAAGTCTGTGTGGTGCACATGGTCGCCCCCAACTTCAAAAGCAGAATGAACTATTGGTGGATGGTCCTAAAACTGCAACGGCTTTGGATTTGAATAATATTTCACGCACACTAAATACCTATCAAGTAGGGAGTACTTATTATCTTGAAGATGCTTCTACCATCATGTTCAATCCAACTCAGTCACAAATGCCCAATGATGCAGTTGGAGCAATTATTACTCTTGATGCTGGAAACAAAAGCCCAAACGCTTCTAATTTCAACTATACTTTAATCAGCTCAAACAACAATTCTTGGTCCAGCAAAAATGCTGTTTCAGGGCATTGGAACGCGCAAGAGGCTTACAAATATTTCAACACAACCCACGGCCGAAAAGGAATTGACAACAATGGAGGAAATATAATCAGTCTCATCAATGTTGCAGATGACAATGGAGGAGGATTGGATAATGCTTTCTGGAATGGACAAGCTATGTTTTATGGGAGTGGCGACCAAGCATTTAAACCCTTGGCAGGAGGATTAGATGTAGGTGGTCATGAAATGGCACATGGTGTGGTAGGTACTACAGCAAACCTAGAATACCAAGGCGAATCAGGCGCTCTCAACGAATCTTATGCGGATATTTTTGGTGCAATGATAGACAGAAATGACTGGCTCATTGGTGAAGATGTAGTTAAAGTTTCAGCCTTTCCTTCAGGTGCCTTGAGAAGCATGTCAGATCCACATAATGGAGGAACAAGCCTAAATGATCCTGGTTATCAGCCTAAAATTTTGAGTGAAAAATACAATGGCAGTGAGGACAACGAAGGCGTTCACATCAATAGTGGAATTCCAAACTATGCCTTTTTTCTCTTTGCAAGCAACCCAGCAGTTGGTAAAGACAAAGCAGAAAAAATTTACTATAAAGCACTGGTTGACTATCTGGTAAAATCTTCGAAGTTTATCGATGCAAGAGCAGCAGTGGTCCAAGCAGCAAAAGATATTCATGGAGCTGGTTCACCAATTGTAACCGCAGCTGAAAATGCATTTGCATCAGTAGGCATCGGTGGTGGAGGAAATGCCGGTGGAAGTAACTACCAAAAAGATGTGAGTGTCAACCCTGGTGATGATTTTATAGTTGCAACCGATGAAAACAATTCAAAACTTTACATTGCTTATGGAGCCAATTTTTCGACAATTGAGGTCTTGGCTGATATTCCTGTCAATAGTAAACCTTCAGTAACTGATGATGGATCGGCAGTAGTATTTACAAGTAGCGACAAAAAAATATATGGCGTCATCATAGATTGGTCTACAGGTCAGACCAATCTGATAACAATTAGCAACGAAGCTAAATGGGACAATGTGGCGGTTTCAAAAGATGGTTTCAGAATAGCTGCTGTACCACTGCAGGCCATCAATGAACTATGGGTTTTTGATTTTTCGCTAACACAATGGAATAAATTTGATCTTTACAATCCCACCTACACACAAGGAATAAATACTGGCGATGTTGAATATGCAGATGCACTGGAATGGGATTTCAGTGGAAATTATGTCATATATGATGCATACAACAATCTGAATGGTGTCAATGGCACCGTCAACTGGTGGGACATTGGATTTATCAGAGCGTTTAACAAATCCAATTTCACCTTTGGTGATGGTAAAATTGATAAGCTTTTCTCCGGAATTCCGGAAAATGTCAGCATTGGCAATCCTTCATTTTCTAAAAATTCACCGTACGTCATCGCTTTTGATTATATAGATGAGGCAAGTGGTGATATTGCAGTATTGGGCTATAATCTTGAGACCGGTGCTAACGGCACAATAGTAGTGCAGTCCGAACCAGGTATTCCAAGTTTTTCAAGATTGGACAATGAAATAGTGTTCAACAGTGTAAATGATGAAATATCGAAAATAGCTATCAAATCGAATAAAATTGAAGCAAATGGCACTGACAATGTTTTATTCACAGGAGGTAGGCAAGCAGTTTGGTTTAGCAATGGCCTCAGAACAATCAATATTGCCACCCAAGAGCAGAACAAATCAATTGGATGGAAGTTACTCAATACCTTGGCTCCAGACAGATTGCAATTGCAAAATGTGGGCCCTAAAAATCAATCCCTCCATTTTTCAATTATTGATCTAAATGGTCGTACATTACAAACTCAACAGAATGAAATACCAAGTAATGACTCAGTAATCATTCAATTGGATCAGCTCCGATCAGGATTGTATATTTTGACCGGTTATGACTCCGAAGGAAGTTTTTCATTCAAATTTGTTAAGCCCTAACATAGAATAAAAAATGGCCTCATAATTCAGCTTTATTCATTAACCTAATCAATCAACACTTATGGCTTTTGAATCAAAAAACATCCGCAACATTGTCCTACTGGGTCACCCTGGCAGTGGCAAAACAACATTGGCAGAAGATATGCTTTTCGAAGCCAATGCAATTCCCAAGAGAGGAAAGGTGGAAGAAGGAACAGCCGTTTCTGATTACACCTCAGTTGAGCAAGCAAAAGGTAATTCTATATTTAGTACGCTATTGCACGCAAATTGGAAAGATTCAAAAATCAACATCATAGATACACCGGGCTACGATGATTTTATAGGAGAAGTGTTATCATCACTGAAAGTGGCAGATACTGCTATCATGTTGTTGAATGCCAAAAGCGGTGTAGAAGTTGGAACCGAAATCATCTGGGAGACTATTGAGAAGTTTCATACACCAGCTATGTTCGTTGTAAATCATCTTGACAATGATAAAGCTGACTTCGAGCAAACCGTGCAACAAGCTCAAGAAAGATTCGGCAATAAACTTGCCATTGTACAATATCCCCTCAATCAAGGAGGAGGCTTTAATGCGATTGTCGATGCTTTGAGGATGGTAGTTTATGAATTCCCTACTGGTGGAGGAAAGCCAGTCAAAAAGATTATACCGGAAAGTGAAATGCCACGAGCCATGGAACTTCACAACAAACTGGTTGAGGCTGCCGCCGAAAACGAGGAAGGCTTAATGGATAAATTCTTTGAACAAGGCACACTCGATGAATCAGATTTGCAAAAAGGATTAACTATAGCGTTAGCAAACCAGCAGATATTTCCAATTTTTTGTGCCTCAGGAGCAAAAAACATGGGAAGTGGTCGCATCATGGGATTCATCAATGATATTTGCCCTTCGCCAGCTGATAGGCCGGAGGCAAAATTAGACGATGGAGGCACATTGGCTTGCAACAGTTCAGCAGAAACGGTGGTATTCATTTATAAAACCATTACTGAACCAAATGTAGGCAATGTCTCTTATTTTAAAGTCTATTCAGGAACATTGAAAGCAGGTGACGAACTTCAAAACAATGCCAATAGAACAGGTGAACGTTTCACGCAAATCTTTACCTCCAATGGAAAAATCAGAGACGCAGTCGAAGCTTTAAAAGCTGGTGATTTGGGTGTAACCTTAAAACTGAAAAATAGCCATTCCAATAACACCCTTGTATCCAAAGGTTCAACCAAAACCATTGACCCTATTCATTTTCCTGAGCCTAGGATCCGAGCAGGAGTGCGCCCTCCGAGCAAACAAGAGATGGAAAAATTAATGAAAGCGCTTCATTTGATCCAAGAGGAAGATCCAACCTTAATTGTGGAATTGGATCCTCATCTCAAACAAACCATTATCCAAGGTCAAGGTCAACTTCATTTGGATATCGTAAAATATAGAATCGAGAAGGTCAACGGCATCGTCATGGAGTTTGAAAAGCCAAAGATCCCTTATCGTGAAACAATTACCAAAGAAGCCAACGATATCTACCGTCATAAAAAACAATCCGGTGGTTCAGGACAATTTGCAGAAGTACACATGCGAATTGAACCATATCATGAAGGGATGCCAGACCCACATGGGTTGAGTGTTAAAAAGCTTGAAGTTGACGAGCTGCCTTGGGGTGGAAAGTTGGTTTTTGCTTGGTGTATTATCGGAGGTTCAATTGACTCCAAGTTCTCCAATGCCATTAAAAAAGGTGTGTTGCTTAAAATGGAAAATGGACCGCTTACTGGTTCAGCTTGCACGGATATCAGAGTATGTATTTATGATGGAAAGATGCACCCAGTAGACTCAAACGATATGGCTTTTCAATTGGCCGGTATGAACGTATTCAAAGCCTGCTTCAAGAATGCAAATCCTCAGATTCTTGAACCGATATATAACGTGGAGATATTGTGCTCAGAAGAAGTATTGGGCGATATAATGGGCGACCTACAAACCCGCCGCGCACACATAATGGGAATTGATAGCGAAGGTCATTATCAAAAAATAATGGCAAAGGTCCCACTTGCTGAATTGTACCAATACAACTCAAGCTTGAGATCTATTTCACAAGGGAGAGCCAAGTTTCATCGTTCATTTGCCGAATACACTGCTACTACTCCCGAGATACAATCCAAACTTATTGCAGACCATGTTTCCCATGCGGATGAAGACGAATAAACGCTTTTTCTTAAAAAACGTTAAACTTCTCTTAATCAGATTAAGTCTTATTGACTATTTGATCAAATGTCGTTTATATTTGTACAATAATTTTTAACAAAAAAAAATCATTCCAATGAAAAAGTTCATGTTTTTAACACTCGTTGCTTGTTGCGTTTCTCTTTTCGCAACTGCACAAAGCGCATCTTGTTGCAAAGGTTCAACTAAATCTTGTTCAAAATCCACCGCATCTGCTCAAGCTCCTGCAAGCAGCGAGGCTATTGCTAAAGCAGTAAATATGGATTCAAGTGTTGAAGCAAGAACTGAAGGCGACAATACTTACTATGTTCGTAAAGATGTTTGCGCTCAAAGCGGAAAAGTATCTTACAACAAAGTAGAATATTGCTCAAAAGAAGGAAAATTCATAAACATGGGCCCTTCTGAAGCTAATGGCTCTAAAGCATCTTGCTCAAGCAAGGCTGCTGGTTGTTCTAAGGAGAAAGCTGCATGCTGCTCAAAGAAAGGTTCAACAGTTGAAGCTACTTCAGCTCCAAGCAAAATGGTGAGAAACAGTTCTAACTAATTCTTTGGAATCAAGAAATAAATCAGGCGACTTGCATTCAAGTCGCCTTTTTTTATGCTCAATAATAAGCTTTAGAATTCTCGGCAGAATAATTAATAGGAAAAATAAATTATCTGCTATCGACCAAGCTAAACAAAAATTTGAGAGGGATAAAATACAAAAGGAGCTACTTAAAAAGTAACTCCTTTCTGTGGGCTTTGAGGGATTCGAACCCCCGACCCTCTCGGTGTAAACGAGATGCTCTGAACCAACTGAGCTAAAAGCCCTAGATCGCATTTTTAAAAGCGACTGCAAAGATGCAGTCTTCTTTCTAAATATCAAATAGTTTTCAAAAAATAATTCTACATTTCGTTTTATGTTATATACCTAACATATGAGATCTCACGTTAACTTTAGGTGTCCTTTAACCTAGCACCATGAATAACAGCATCAAAAAAATCCTCATTTGGAGTTTGTCAAGCTTGTTAGGCCTATATTTATTGGCTGTTACCATAGCGTTGTTTCTCGAAGATGAAGTTGGTAAGAGACTTTTGATTGCTGCCAATGACAGATTGGAACAACCAATACGAACTTCTTCTTTTGAACTTTCTTTTCTCAAACATTTCCCATACGCTACTGCTACGCTCAACGATGTCACTATAAATGACATAAAAGGAAAGCCACTCCTCAAGGCAAAATCAGTTTCACTGGCGTGTGGAATCTGGAGCGTGCTGGCCAAAGACCCAACCGTTGATGGACTTTATATCAATGATGCAACTTTCAATATTTCAATAGATCCCGATGGCAAAGCCAATTATGAAATTTGGAAAAAGTCTAAAAAATCAATAAAGGGAAACACTGTTTTTCATTTGAGCAAAGCCACCTTAAATAACACAACAATACATTTTAACAATTTCGCCTCCAAATTAAATACAAGCATTTACTTCAAAGAATCACTGATTCATGGAGACTTCTCAGAAGCAATCACAGAAATTGACCTGATGTACTCCGGCAAAATTAATTCTATCGTAAGTAATAAGAACGTTTACTTAGAAGAAATGCCATTGAATCTCGATTGCACTTTTCAATTTAACAGTATCTCTAAAACTTATAACATCACCAATGGCTTCGTTGATTTCAATGGAAACCGAATAAATATTGATGGCAAATTGACTGAGACGAAAGATGGCTATCAGATAAAGACAAAAGGGAAAGGCGAAGACTTAAGTCTACAAACCTTGATTCAATTATCCGGACCAGATACCAGAAAACAACTTGAAAATTTTAGCAGCACTGGCAAAGTAACTATGAATATTACGATTGACGGCAAATTATCCAAATTCGAAAATCCATCCATCAAAGCCGATTTCATGCTGCAAGATGGTTCCTTTGAATTTCAAAAAAACACACCGGGTATGGATCATGTTTCCATGCGTGGTTCTTTTTCAAATGGAGCCAGTCGTAAATTGAAGACCTCAAAAATATTGATCCCTGAATTCAAAGGATCCTTTGATGGCATTCCGTTTGCAGCCTCTTTTACCGTTAGCGAAATGGATGACCCATTGATTGACTTGAAATTGAATGGTAAAGTTCCTGCTAGCCGTGTAATTCCTCTTCTTAAAGCACAGGCTTTACAAGGAGCGTCCGGAAATATTGTTCTTCAGCAAATCGCAATTAAGGGAAAAGCATCACAATGGAAAAATGTAACTGCGAATTCCAATATCACTGCTACGGGCAAAATTTCATTCGAAAACTTCAGCGTCAATGCAAACGGAGAAGACCTAAAAATTCCATCGGGCTTTCTTGATTTGAGTCGTGAAACACTTAAATTGAAAAATATTCATTTTACCGCAATTGGCACCTCCGCTCAGATGGAAGGTGAAATAAAAGGCTGGTTTGGAAATATTCTAGATCCTAACTCCAGAGCTGAAATAAAAACCAAACTTACTGGCGGCAAACTTGACCTTGAAAAATGGATTTATATATTTTCATCTCCAAGCAAAACCAAGGTCACAGGGATTACCAAATCCACAACTCCACAAGTTGCCAGAAATATCAACGGCACAATTAATGTCGAACTTGAAAATATCGTTTACAAAGCAATAAAAGTTGAAAATTTTGCTGGCTCTTTGAACTTTGCACCCTCTGAAATGATCGTGAGTGGTGATGCAATTGCAATGGGTGGAACTTGGAACCTTGAAGGGCAAATTAATTATGGCTCAACAAATAACTTGGAAGCAATAGTACTAAGTAAAAAAGTTGATATTCAAGAGTTTTTTCGACAATGTGACAACTTTGGTCAAGAAACCATCACTTCGAATCATGTTAGAGGGAAGCTTATTACTGAAATGTTGCTCTCCGCAGAATGGAAACAAGGTCAAGCATTCGACATGGACAAACTGCACGTCTACTCTGCTATAAATATTGATAACGGACAACTTGTAGGACTTTCTATTCTCGAACAGTTCTCAAAATACATCAAAGTGAAAGATTTAAGAAATCTTCAGTTCAAAAACCTTCAAATGCTTTTCGAGATTGATAAAAGTAACATGTATATGCCGATTGTTGACATCCGCAGCAACGCCCTGAATCTGCTAGTAAATGGTGAACATAGTTTCAACAATGAAATAGATTACAATTTAAAATTGAATGCTGGTGACGTTCTGATGAACAAATTGGGCATTGGTTCTGGATCAAATGTTGGCAACAATAAGCGCAGGTGGTTGGATATGTATTGGCATCTTTACGGTCCAATGAATGGTTTCGCTTACAAGCAAGATAAAAGCTTTGTAATGAAGGCCTTTACATCTGGGGAAGTAAGAAAACATAGGATATTAAATGCATTGGAAGCAGAATTTGACGATGTGATTGATCCCAGTGATGATTACAACGATGATGTTGTGGAAATACTGGGAACCGACAAGGATCAAATCCAATCCTTTCAAAAAGAGTCATCTTCTGTAAAGTCCAGCCTTAGTTCAACAGGATTCAAGTCAACCTGGAAAGAAGCTCGGGAAACTTTAAAGAACCCAGCCAGGCCATTACCCTCAACACAAAAGAAATTTGAAGATAAAGAGGAAGAAGAAGAATTTCTGGATTTTAAATAATGAGTTACTATTCAGCTATTTGTTTTAGCATTTCTTGTGCTTTCTCAGTGTAGTCACCTTGCTTAGCCGCTAGTTCTTGAAGCAATAATCGAGCATTGTCATTTTCATTCAACTGAATATTGCTTATGGCCAAATACCAGCTTGCAGGTTCGTAGTACTTAGCACTATTAAATCTCAAGCTTTCAAAGTTTGGTATAGCCTCCTTAAGTTGCTTGTCCAAAAGCAAGCTAATTCCCAAATAGAGCATGTAATTCTCATTGTCAGGTTCCTTTGCAAGTAAAACTTTGTAAGCTTCAGCTGCTTTCTTATAGTCGGCCAATTGATACAACTGTGATGCTTTTAAATCTTCACTTGAGTTTTGCTCCGACTGCTCTCCTCGAGTTACCAATTGTTCGGGTGGCAATGGAGCCACTTCCATGGTCAGCGAGGATTTATAATCATTGCTCTTGGTATAAAAATAAACTGCAAAACCAGCAACAATAGGAATAAGCAAAGCGGCGGCCCACCGCATAATAAAAGGAATACCAATAACTGAGCGTTTCCTTGCTAATTCCGATTTGACACCTGGATATTCGCTTGGCAATGCTATCAATAACTGAGGATTGGCATTCAAAGAATCAATTGCAGATTCACACAACGGACAATCCAACAGATGATTCTCAATTTCATGTTGTTCAGCATCGGTCATATTCCCTGCCACAAAGTCCAATAATTCTGAACGAGACAAACACTGTCTTTTTGCAAAAATCTTGTTATTTTCCATGATAGGCGTCTAAAAGTTTACGGAGATTTTTCTTTCCATTTTGCAGATGACTTTTTACCATGTTTTCCGGAAGGTCTAATTCCAATGAAATACTTTTGTAACTCTTCTTTTCATAAAAAAACTTCAGGATGCAATTTTGTTGAATATCACTTAACTGCAGAATAGCTTGCTCCAGCAAGTCAGCAGAAACATTTTGAACATCATGATCAGTCTGTTCAGGCTCAGCAGCTAACTCAGTGACCTCATCCAGAGGCACTGATTTGATGTAATTGCTTGATTTCTTACTCCTGATGGTGGTAATGCAAAGATTGGTTGCAGCGGTATAGATCCAATTATTAAAACTGGATATTTCAGCTGAGCCCAGCGTAGAGGTCAATTTTTCGAATAGAAGCATGGTATGGTCATATGCATCTTCTTCATTGCCTAACAGCTTGTAGCATACGCCCATTACCAAGTGGGCATAACGATTGTAGAGCTCTCCAATAACCGACATATCACCGGACATTCGAAAGCGAGTTATGAGTTGCTCATCCGATATTGTTTGTTCAACAACTCTCATTAGGATGGCAATATTAAAGATGTATTACATAGACGCAAATTCTTCTAAATTCCACACGAAAATGCAGAATTTTTTTGACATTTTTACATTTTCAGTTAATGAGCTTGTAAATTAGCTGTCATTGCGTGATGTAAAATCTTGTGAACTGATAAATTGCTAGGAGATAATTGCAGCTTGGGAAGCATTCCAACTTGTTCAATTAAACGATTGTAATCCTCTTTAATGTGATTATTGGTAGCAATTGCTTGAGCAATTTCCTGTTGATCAGATACAGGCATATCCTGATAAATATATTTCAACAGTCTTTTGAAAGGTGTAAATTTTTCTTGCATAGTTGCATTTTAGTAGTTAAAAGTAAACACCCATTAAACTGATTTGGTATTCAGTTTATTGCACAGTTATAAATAATAATAAATGAGAGCTATTTATTCGTGAATAGACTCTAAAAATCGACCAACTGCATTAGCTATGTCGGGAATTGTATCTCCAACTGGCATTCTTGGCGTAAAATTCTCTACAACTGACATTGCTTCCCAAATATTCAGCTTCGCTTGGCTCACTGTATAAAACCATCCCTTGCGATACATTAAATCTGATAGGTATTCTTGTTCTGTTTGACCTGGAGTTGGAATCATAATAGCTCTCTTATTCAACACCATTAAATCCATGATGGTAGAATAACCCGCTCTGCACAAGACTACATCACTTGCCAATATGGCTTCGTTCAACTCTTCCGCCTGCATGTAAGAGTGAATTTCAATACTTCCTTGGTGTTTGATTGACTTCTCCTCAGTAATGCCTTGTACAATCAAACACTTAAAATCCAAAAGCTCTAATTGTGATAAAATGATATGTTCCAAATTGGTGCGTTGAGGTTCCGGCCCAGAAAGTAAAACAATGATATCATATTTCTTTGGAACAGAATAGTGCTTAAACCTTGATAGCGGACCAATGTATTCATAATCATTGGTATATTCCACATTAGATAAATGCCCACTCAAATTCAATTTGCCATGAAAATCTGGAATCCAACAATGCGTAAATCGGTCAATAATCCTTCGGTTGACCATTCTGGTGAACATCTCTAAAGGCTTAAGAGGAACTCTAATGTTGAGCTGGTGGGTAATGAAAATTGAAGGAACTGTGGGGTGATAGCAACCAAATCGATTGTCTGAAACAATACCTTTAATGTTTTGCTCATTCACCAATTTCATGAAAGCCTTATGTTCTTTGTAGATTGCCATCAATATTTTTGGCAATTGAACAGCAATATTCAAAGTCATTTGCTCCCTATCATAGGTTATATCGTACGGCTCTAGGCGATAAATATCCAATTGGGGAAATTCTTCAGCAAGCAAGTCATAAGACCGTCCGTCAGACGCAAGTACAACATCGGCACCTTGGTTGCTAAATTCTTCAATAATAGGAATGCATCTGGTGGCATGGCCCAATCCCCAATTCAATGGAGCGATTATGATTTTAGGACCTTTTGCTGACATAATTAGTTATGAAAATCTGATTTCATCACCTTGCTTGTCATAAAATTTATACGTTGTTACAGGCAAATCCTGCTCGGTAACAATTTTAATCCATCTGCTATATTTTGAATACCAATTGCGTTGTTGTTTCCAAAAATCCTTTTTAAGGAAAGCCCCTAAGAAGGGATGAACATGCAATTGTATAGCTGTATCTGGTTTAGAGCGCATGATAAATTCCAAATCGCGCTCAATTTCATCTGTCACTAAAATTGAAGCATTGATTTTACCTGAACCATTGCAAGTAGGACATACCTCCGATGTATTGATTTCAAGTGCCGGTCGTACACGTTCACGAGTAATCTGCATTAAGGCAAATTTACTCAAAGGTAGTATGGTATGTTGAGCCCGATCTGCAGCCATGAAATCTTTCATCTTTTCCATTAAAATGCGCTTATGTTCTACATTGCGCATGTCAATAAAATCAATCACAATTAATCCCCCAATATCCCGTAATCTCAACTGTCTCGCTATCTCTTGAGCAGCCTCCAAATTGATCCTCAAGATAGATTCCTCCTGAGAACTTCCACTTACTCTATGTCCGCTATTCACATCAATGACGTACATAGCTTCTGTATTGTCAATCACAATATATGCTCCACTAGGCATGGAAGAAGTCCTGCCAAATGAACTTTTGATTTGATAAGTGACACTGTACTCATCAAAAATATTTTTCTTCCCGTTGTAGAAGTTAAGTATCTTAGTATGAGTAGGCAAAAAAGATTCAAGGTATGCTTTGATGCTGTGGTACAACTCTTTGTCATCCACTACAATCTTAGTGTAGGATTCATTGATCAAATCCCTGATAATCGATCCCGTTTTATCTATTTCACTCAATAACTTTACCGGTGCTTCTGCATCCAAGAGTTGATCATGTATTTGATCCCATTTGGCCATAAGATTTTTCATCTCTTCGTGGAGATCAGCTACTTTCTTACCCTCAGCCGCAGTACGTAGGATGACACTAAAATTCTTTGGTTTGATGCTTTCAGTCAAGACTTGTAGTCTAGTTCTTTCCTTCGTATCTTCAATTTTCTTTGAAACAGTAATACCTTCACTGAAGGGAATCAAAACCATGTACCTTCCTGGCAATGTTATTTCTGTAGTAAGTCTAGGGCCTTTGGTTGAAATTGGTTCTTTAAACATTTGAACCAGAAGAGTTGCTCTCTTATCTAAAACGGTATCAATTTTGTCGTTCTTGATGATATCCGCTGGAATAGTAAAATTATCGAGCTTGGCAGTTGAAATTTTTCCGGACACGCAACCGTCAGTATAATCCAATACAGATTTGAGTTTTGCACCTAGGTCGCTGTAGTGCAAAAAAGCATCCTTTTCGTGGCCAATGTCCACAAATGCAGCGTTAACGGTGTGGTTCAGTTTCTTAATTCTACCCAAAAAGATATCACCAACTACAAAACTGGTGTCTTTCTTTTGGGAATGTAACTCAACCAGGTTACCTTCTTCTAATAATGCTATCTCAACCTCGCCTGAGGCTGAACGAATGATCAATTCCTTTTCCACAAACTAAAGTGTATAAAAGGTGAGGGAGAAAAGCATAAAGTTCCATTATGAAACAACGAATTAAAAATCCTTTTCATGCAATGACAAAAAAAATAGGTTTCAGGTCTAGACCCGAAATATTATCACTATTTCTTCTTCTTGTGTCTATTCTTTCTCAAACGCTTCTTTCGTTTGTGAGTAGCTATTTTATGTCTCTTTCTTTTCTTACCGCAAGGCATATTTGATGACTTAGATTGTAATAATTATTTTCTAGGGCACTTTTTACTAAAACGATCTGCTTCTGCAGTGTTACCTGCACCGGCGTAAGCTTCAGCCAAAAGGCAATTCAAACTTTTTTCTTGTGGTTCCAGTGCGATTGCCTGAGTAAAACGATCAATGGCTTTTTGCCATTGTCCAGTTTTGATGGATAATCTTCCTAGTTGCACAATTACTTCTGCGTTCTTGGGATATTTCTGATTCAGTTCCCTGAGCATCAATATACCCTTCATTGGATTTCCTTCCTCAGGCCTGTCCACAAAAACCATTGCTTCCTGTACCTTGTATCCAATGTTAGCAGTATCCAATTTTATTGCTTGTTCAAAGGCTTTCTGAGCTTGAGACTGATAAAAACCAGCGTTTAAGTCATTCGGACTTTGCAGAGCAATGCGGAAAGTAGTACCTGCAATCTGCCAGGATTCGGCCGTATTGAGCAATTCAGCAATTTTCTTGGCATAAATACCGGAGATTCCTGAGTTACCTTGTTCGTACCAAAAAGACGCCAATCCTTTAAGAGATTTGAATTTCTTTTCTGTTGTACCGGATTCTACAAAGGCTTTCTGCAACACAGCTTCTTTTTGCTGGATACTATCTTTCAGGCCTTCCCTTCCACTTTTTAGGATATTTTCAAGCTCCTCTTTTGGAGCAGATTTGGAGGCCATTGCTGGACCTTCATTTTCTATTTTCGGCTTAGTACCCAATCCAAAAAACATAAGTAACAATAATGTAACTGTTGCTCCAATTGCTATTAGTTGTTTCTTTGTCATTGATGCCAATTCAAATTTTAATCTTCACCTTCATCCTCTGGCAGAGAAGTAACATTATCCTTAACTTGATCTACGAATACCTTCGCAGCTTTAAATGAAGGAATGTAATGTTCTGGTATTTCGATAGATACATTTTTTTTGATGTGTCTTCCTACTTTCTTGGCTCTGCGCTTTATTATAAAACTACCAAATCCTCTGATGTATACATTTTCACCACCTGATAGGCTTGATTTAACCTCTTTAAAAAAAGTTTCAAGCGATACTAGGACGTCCACCTTGGGAACTCCTGTTTTTTCTGAAATCTGACTGACTAGATCCGCCTTTCTCATTGATTATACTTTATTGGCTTAGAATGAGTTATGAGAGGTTTAAACCCCGCTTTTTACCAAAGCGGATGCAAAGATGCAAATACTTTTTGTCAAATGAAAGATTGTTATAAAATTTTCTTGAAAATCTTAAATTTAGAGGCTCCACATTAATAGTTGTTATACCTTTATTTTCTAAATTACACGTATGTTATTCTCAATGACGGGTTACGGAAGCGCCCGAGGTACATTTCACGACAAAACGATCCTCGTAGAACTCCGTTCTGTCAATTCTAAATTTACCGAAGTCCGCTTAAAACTTCCAGTTGGATACAAATCCTACGAAACAGCAATTCGAAAATTAGTGGCTGAGGTCATTGACCGTGGTAAAATTGAACTGAACTTGTATGTCAAAAGCGAAGACAACACAACCGAGTCAGGTATCAACAAAGAACTTTTCAAAAGCTACTATACCACCTTGAACAGCCTGTGCAGGGAATTGGAAATATCCGATCAAAATATTCTACAATCCATCCTTTCTATTCCCGAAGTCTTATCATCTGAAGCTGCGGAAATTGAGGAGGAAGAATGGTTGGCGTCTGAAAAGGTATTAAAAGAAGCGTTTGAGGCCTTCAATGAGTTTCGAAAGGTGGAAGGAGGAGCCTTAAAAAAGGATCTTGAAGAAAGACTCGACTCTATTCAAACCATGTTGATAGCTATTGAACCGTTTGAGGTAGTAAGGCTAGATTTTCAAAAAAACAGACTGCAAAAGTTATTAGAGGAACACGGGAACGGCAGTATTGTAGATCAGAATAGATTTGAACAGGAACTTATCTATTATCTTGAAAAAATTGACATCAATGAGGAGAAAGTGCGCTTGCGCCAGCATTGCATCTACTTCGCATCTGAACTCAATGCTTCACAAATGAACAAAGGCCGCAAATTGGGTTTTATAGCTCAAGAAATAGGCAGAGAAATCAATACCTTGGGTGCCAAAGCCTATTCCGCTGACATTCAAAAACTGGTTGTAATGATGAAAGATGATCTCGAAAAAATTAAAGAACAAATTGCCAATATCGTTTGATGAAACCTCTAATCATTGTAACAGCACCATCTGGTGCGGGTAAAACTACTATTGTAAAATTTCTACTGAATAATTTTGACAACATCGCTTTCAGCGTATCTGCCACAACTCGTAGCCCAAGAGATCATGAAACCAACGGCAAAGATTATTATTTCATGTCAAAAGAGGAATTTATGTCCCTGGTTGAGGCGTCAGAATTTGCAGAGTGGGAGGAAGTTTATGAAGGGCAGTACTATGGAACATTGATATCCGAAATGGAAAGAATATGGAATGCCAGCCAGTGCATCATATTCGATATTGATGTAAAAGGAGCGCAATCTTTGAGAAAGAAATTTCCTGATGCTTTGGCCGTTTTTATTAAACCTCCTACTGAGGAAGTTCTGATGGATCGACTAAAAAATCGAAAAACAGAAACACCTGAATCATTGGCAAAAAGAATTGCCAAGGCAAAATTTGAATTGAGCTTTGCAGATAGCTTTGATAATTTTATCGTCAATGATGAACTGGAAGTAGCTACAAATACTGCAAAGAAAATGGTTCAAGATTATCTGGCTAAATTTTAAGCCAAATCAAATTCCACTGGTAATCAATAGATCCAGATCAGTAGATTTCAACTGAAAACGGTCTCCAATATGCGGATTTGTTAAGCTTCCCTTGTACATGTAAACGCCATGACGCAAACCTGCACTTGTGTACAACATCTGCTCAATTCCACCCAAAGATTCTGCCTGCATAATAAGAGGAGTCAAAATATTGCTAAAAGCTTGAGAAGCTGTTTGAGCTACTCTTGAACTGATATTGGGAATAGCATAATGGATGATGTCATGCTCAATATAGGTCGGATTGTCATGCGTTGTGATCCGGGACGTCTCGATACAACCTCCTTGATCTATGCTTACATCTATAACTACAGAACCAGATTGCATCTTTTCAATCATAGCTTCAGTAACAATTATTGGGGATCTTCCAGTTTTGGAATGTACAGCACCGATGACTACATCAGCAGTTGAAATTTCTTGTGTGAGTACTACTGGATCAAATGAACAAGTAAAAAATTTCCTGCCAATATGATTTTGCAAACGCATCAACTTGTAGATATTGTTGTCAAAAATCCGAACTTCTGCTCCAAGACCTAATGCTGTTCTGGTGGCGTATTCTGCTACAACTCCACCGCCCAATATCACAACTTTAGCTGGTGGCACCCCAGAAATACCAGCCAAGAGCATACCTTTGCTTTTGCCCAAGAGCTCTGCTGCTGTCAACATAGCACTGATCCCAGCCAACTCACTCATACATCTCACAACCGGAAAAGAACCCGCAGCATCTTGTACGTATTCAATAGCAATGGCAAGCACTCTTCGCGCCTTCATTTTCGTAAAATAATCCCTTGTGATTGTAGGTAAATGCAGTGGTGAAAATAATATCTGACCAGGACGCATTAAGTCTATTTCGTCCAGTGTTGGTGGTGCTACTTTAATCAATATATCTGCATTATAAACCTCCTCCTTGCCGTAAGCGATTGAAGCACCTGCTTCGGAATATTCATGATCGCTGAAATTTGCCCTCAATCCAGCATCGGTTTCAATGACAATCCTGTTCCCTTGTGCTGTTAATGCAGCAACACTTGAAGGAACCAAGGCTATCCTATTCTCTTGAAAAGTTGACTCTCTGGGAATGCCAATAAATAGCTTCCCACGTTTAGAATCAGTTGGAATCATTTGTTCCTGAGTTATCAAACCTGTCGAAGTAAGACTACTCGGAATTGGAATTTTTCTTTGATGATCGGCCATGTTGACAAAGTTAATAGATTTTCAGTTTACGAAGGCCATTTGAAAGGATAGATAATTCGGCGCTACAATAATTATCACATAAGATGGACTCAATCAACTGCGGCCATTCAATGATCGTTTTGACATTATCGTACAAAAAATCTTCCATTCCAATATCCAATGCTTCGTCTATTGATTTCAACCGAAACAAATCTATGTGTCTGACTATTTCCCCACCTTTCAAAAGGTATTCGTTTACCAATGAATAACTGGGACTTGTTGCATCGTCAATTGAACCAAGTGTATGCAATAAGCTTTTGACTAAGGTTGTTTTTCCTGCTCCCATCTCACCGTACATCAACAATTTTGGCTTTTTTGTCAATTGAACGAGCAAAATACCAGCCACAACATTCAATTCCTCCAAACTAAAATCCAAATCCGTCTCTTCCATTTCCAACAAAATTAGACATTGCATTCGTAAGCAAATAACTGCAAATCACAATTATTTGAAAATTTTTCATTCAGCAGTTCAAAAAAATATATCCATTTAATATAAATAACTGATTATTAGCGTCTTAAAATTTTGTTAAGCGTATTAAGTTTCTATTAATTCAGGAAATTTTTGTATATTCGCACCATGGAAATGAACGACAACGAAGAAGTATTGCCTGAATTGGTGCCGGAGGCAACAAATAATCAAGATTACGGAGCAAATAACATCCAAGCACTAGAAGGTCTCGAAGCAGTTCGAAAACGACCTGGCATGTACATCGGAAGTACAGATACGAAGGGATTACACCATTTGGTGTACGAGGTTGTGGACAACTCAATTGATGAACACTTAGCAGGACATTGCACCACAATTGATACAATAATACACAAAGACAACTCCATAAGTGTTACTGATGATGGCCGTGGTATTCCTACCGGAATGCACACCAAATTGCAAAAATCTGCACTTGAAGTTGTTATGACTGTATTGCACGCAGGTGGTAAATTCGACAAAGACACTTATAAGGTTTCGGGAGGTCTACATGGTGTGGGTGTTTCATGCGTGAACGCCTTATCTGACTTCCTGAGAGCAGAAGTTTATCGCGAAGGAAAGATCTTCTTCCAAGAATACTCCAAAGGAAAACCTACCACTAAAGTCGAGACCATTGGTGACTCCAAAAAAACTGGAACGAAAATCACTTTTCGACCTGATGATACCATTTTTGAGACATTGGATTTCAAATTCGATGTACTCAGCATCCGCCTTCAAGAACTTTCATTCCTCAACAAAGGATTGAAATTATCCTTAATTGATGAGCGTGAAATTGAAGACGATGGTTCTTTCAAAAGAAAAGACTACTTATCTGAAGGTGGCTTGGTTGAATTTGTTGACTATCTTGATCAAGCAAGAAACAAACTTACAGAGAAGACCATTCATGTAAATGGAAAAGAAGAAAATGTTGAGGTTGAAGTTGCAATGCAATACAACACTTCCTTTTCTGAGAATATCTATAGCTTCGTCAACAATATCAATACCCGCGATGGAGGTACACACGTACAAGGTTTCCGTAGAGCAATAGCAAGGGTATTCAAACAATATGGTGACGATAGCGGAATGTTCAAAAAGCTAAAATTTGAAATAGCTGGAGAGGATTTCAGAGAAGGATTAACTGCCGTAATTTCAGTGAAAGTACCTGAACCTCAGTTTAAGGGTCAAACCAAAGGTGAATTAGGAAATAGTGAGGTACTCGGAATAGTATCCCGTTGCGTTTCCGACGTGATCAAGGCATATCTTGAAGAAAACCCAAGAGATGCGCGTAAAATAATAGATAAGGTTATTTTAGCTGCAACAGCTCGTCATGCTGCCCGAAAGGCGCGCGAAATGGTTCAGCGCAAAAACATATTGACTGGTAGCGGATTACCTGGAAAATTGGCAGATTGTTCTTCCAAAGATCCGGCAGAATCTGAAATTTTCCTCGTAGAGGGAGATTCTGCAGGTGGTACTGCCAAACAAGGACGAGATCGTAACTTTCAAGCTATTATGCCTCTGAGAGGTAAGATCCTGAACGTGGAAAAAGCCATGGAACACAGGATTTACGAGAACGAAGAAATCAAGAATATCTTCACAGCGCTCGGTGTAAGTATCGAGGAGAATGAAGATGGTGAAAGATTTCTCAACATTGCCAAGTTGCGTTACCATAAGGTGGTCATTATGTGTGATGCCGATATCGATGGCAGCCACATTACTACTTTGATATTGACTTTCTTTTTCAGATTTATGACCAAGCTGGTAGAAAATGGAAACATTTACATAGCTGCACCACCATTGTACCAAGTCCGCAAAGGAAAACAATTTCAATATTGCTGGAATGATGAAGAAAGAAAAGCAGTAACAGAATCATGGATCAAAACTGAAAAAGATGCAGACTCTATCAAGGTACAGCGATACAAGGGCCTAGGAGAGATGAATGCAGAACAATTATGGGAAACCACAATGGATCCTGAAACGAGAATTTTGCGTCAAGTTACTATCGAGGATGCAGTTAGATGTGACCGTACTTTCTCTACTTTAATGGGTGATGAAGTCCCACCACGTCGTCAGTTTATTGAGGAAAATGCGAAATACGCCAAAATCGACGCCTAAGTCATTTTAGATTTCTTCCTTTCCACTGATAGTTCCTGCTCCACAAAGTTTGGAATAATGAAACCACAATGCTTATTGGGTAGATGAAGTGCGCACAAAAAGCATGGAATAAGGGTATTTCAACCTTGAAGCGGGCTGATGCATTGCGAATCATCCAGTCATCAAACACAAATTTGACGATAACAGCGGAGATAACGCTGAGCATCCATACCAAATTACCCTTCAAAATTCCAATTGTAAGAATTGGATAAATCATGAAATTTACAAACAACATCACTCCAGCTACGAGTTGCAAACCCAAAGATGATGAACCAGCTGTTTTGCTACCCCATCTGACTTTTTGATTGAAATAAGCTGACCATGAGGCAACTCCCTGCGTGGTCACCAAAACTTCATAACTCCACAAAGATTGAACCCTAAAGTTATTTTTTTGGAGCTTTTCCATCAAAAAAACGTCGTCTCCTGATGCATATTTATCCGTACCAGCAAAACCTCCAACTTCATAAAATACCTTTCGACGTACTGCCATGTTTCCTCCATTGGCAAGGGTAAACCATTTCATGTCATATCCTCCTGATGTTACAACCGTCCATGCCAATAACTCCAATTGTTGAAAATATTCAAAGAATCCCGTTGGAGTATTTAGAATAACAGGAGCAGTTATTGCGGCAAGATCATTGCCCTGAAATGCTTTGCGGATTTCATCCAACCAAGCTGAATGTACAGGTGTACAATCACCATCTATAAAAACCAGAATATCCCCCGTAGCCATTGCAATTCCTTGAGTGAGCGCTGATTTTTTGGGCGCGTGAACCCAATATCCTTCTGCTAGTTCATCTACATGTAACACCTTAAGGCTAGGAAAAATATTTTTGGCAATCAGAACGGTATCATCCACGCTGCCATCGTCAATGAGAATAACTTCAACATCCTTAAACTTTGATGATTGCTCCAAAATAAACTGCATCAATTTAGCAATGTTTTCTGCCTCATTGCGAACTGGAATCAATAGGCTAATTGACAATACAATTTCAGAAGAGCTTTTAGCTCTTGTACTTGAATGTCTTTTCCAATTGAGGACAAACACCAAAATAATTGCACAGTATATTGTACAAAAAAATAAAAAACAGGAAAATATGAGCATTAACACGGCTCAAAGAAAAGCAATAAGTAGCAAAACCTAGCTTTCGAACAACTTAGAATAGTCGTATCTGCCGTTGTGGTCTTTGCGAGACTCGTTGATGATAGGTTCTTCATCAATTTCTTCGTATTGCGTAAAATTTTGATTTTCAGCTTTGGCCTTTGCTTGCATTTTGTTCATCTTGCGATTCAAAATAGCCTTAGCCATTAGAAAAATTGATACAACAGGAAGGAAGAAAACACTGAGCGCGATGAATAAGAC
>Ga0105046_10002830_pt1 | contig 27416 bp, 24 predicted proteins | sample MAT03_FD_78385 | JGI IMG/M metagenome (GOLD analysis project Ga0105046, IMG submission 78385) | Freshwater microbial communities from Lake Fryxell liftoff mats and glacier meltwater in Antarctica - MAT-03 (megahit assembly) | ecosystem: Environmental > Aquatic > Freshwater > Ice > Liftoff... | reverse complement strand
GGCTTCGGCGAAGGGTCATGGGTGTCTCGGCTGCTGATCCCGCGAGTCTGTTCCGTCGCCCGATCAGAGATCGGCGACGCGCTTGGAGTCGGAGGGCTTGAAGTTGTCGCGGACGTCGTCGGCCGAGCCGTCTTGACGGTCCTGGCCGCTGGAGACGACGCGGATGTCGCCCTCCTGGCAGACGATCTTGTAGGGCTTACCCCACGGGTCGTCGGTCTTCTGGCCGTCGATCCTCTTCGAGCTGACCAGATCGTTGATCGTGGGGCAGGACTCGTCGGTCGCGTCCATGTTCATATACAGCTCGGCGGCCTGCTTCACGACGCCGGCGCCCAGGACCGCGCTGTCGATCTTGGCTTTTTTGAACGCGGGGAACACGAGCATCGTCGCGCCACCCGCGATGACCGCCATGATCGCGACGACGATCAGGACCTCGACCAGGGTGACACCTCGCTCGGCAGCCGCTCGCATCGATCTCGACGCCGATGCCAGCGTTGCCCGCTGCGGTGCGTGCTCACGTACAGGAAGTACGTTCCGCGCGCTCCTCGCGGGCGCCTTGGCCTCGACGCCGATCTCGACGCGATCGACTGCCGAGATGCTTTCGGAGGCCGAGATGCTTTCGGAGGCCGAGCTGCCTTCTGAGGCCGAGGTGCTCTCGGAAGCCTCGACGCGATCGACTGCCGAGATGCTCTTCTCAATCTGTTCCATGTCAGATCACTCCACGCGGTCGAGGCCGCCCAAGACCCCGTCGGGGCCGTCGCTCATGAGGTCGTAGCCGCGCGGGTTCGCGAACCCGGGGCAGAGAAGTCGCAATGGACGCCCCCATGCATCCACTGCGTCGAACGGGAGATAGCCCTCGCTCTTGAGCACTGCGAGCGAAGGTGGGCACGAAAGCTCGTGATCGGCACGCCACGCGTCGACCGCGCGACCCACCACGCCGATGCTGGCGCGCGTGGAACGCAGGCCGGCTTGCCTGCGCTCGCGCACGCCGAAGGCCAGCAACACCAGCGCCATGAACGCTGCGGCCGCCGCCGGCTTGGCGCGCGCCATGCCTGCGAAGATCGAGCGACGCCTCTCCCAGGGGAAGAAGATCGTGCGATCGCTGGGCCTCTTGCGCGCCATGGTCCTTCATCCTGCGAAGTTCGACATCTGGATGAGGGGCATGAGGATGGAGATCGCGATGAACGCGACCGCGCTCCCCATGACGACGATCATGAGCGGCTCGAGCAGGCTGGTCAGCACCTGCACGCGCGTCTCGACCGCGGCGTCGTAGGCGTCCGCCACGTTCTCCAGCATGTTCTCGAGCTGGCCGCTCTTCTCTCCGATCGCGATCATGTGCGTCACGATCGGGGGAAAGTGACCGCTCTTCTTGAGCGGCTCGGAGATGCTCTGACCCTCGCGGATCGAGCCGATCGCCTCCTCGACGACCTTCTCGAGCAGGGCGTTCTGGAGAACGTTGCGCACGATGTCCATCGCGCCGAGGAGGGCGACGCCGCTCGCGAGCAACGTCGCGAGCGTGCGCGAGAAGCGCGCGATGGCGACCATCTGCAGCAGCTTGCCGAAGACGGGGACGCGCAGCGTGAAGCCGTCCCAGGCGAGGCGGCCGGCGGGGGTCTTCTTCCACCGGCGGAAGCCCCACTGGAAGGCGAAGATGAACAGGGCCATCGCCCACCAGTAGGCGCCCATCGTGTCGCTGACGAAGATGAGGAGCGCCGTGTACCAGGGCAGCGCCTGGTCCATCGACTCGAAGATCGTCACCACGTTGGGCACGACCGCGATCATCAGCACGCTGATGAGCACCGAGCCGATGATGAACATGAGGATCGGGTAGGCGAGCGCAGCGGAGACCTTGCCCTTGAGCTTGGCCTGACCCTCCATGAAAAGGGTGAGCCGCTCGAGGACCTTCTCCAGCGTGCCCGAGGCCTCGCCGGCCCGCACCATGTTCACGTAGAGGGTCGGAAACACGTCGCCGTGCGATTCGAGCGCCTTGGCGAACGCGATGCCCTCGCGCACCTGTTCGCGGATGTTGGTGAGCGCGCGGCGCAGCGACTCTTTTTCGACCTGATCGATGAGTGCGGTCAGCGCTTCGAACAGCGGGATGCCCGCACGCAGAAGGGTCGCCAGTTGCCGCGTCAACATCGCGACGTCGGAGGTCGACGGGCTCGAAAAGAACTTGAAGAGCTTGATGTCCTTCTTGCCGTCCTCCTTCGCCTTTTTCTCCTCAGCGACGTTGGTGAGGAGAATGCCGTCCTTGCGCAGGATGGCGCGGAGCGATTTTGCGTTGTCGGCGTCGCGAACACCTTTCGCCGGCTTTCCGGTGCCGATGAAGATGCCTCGGTACTCGAAGACGGCCATGGGTCCTTCGCTCCCTACTCGTCCACGATGACGTCTTCTTGCGTCGCCGCCAGCACCTCTTCGACCGTCGTCATCCCGCGCAGCACCTTGCGGGCGCCGTCATCGCGCAACGAATCCATCCCGGCGACCATCGCGGCCCGCTTCACGGTCACCGCGTCGGCGTGCTTGAGGATGAGCGGCCCGACGATGTCGTCGATGGCCATCAGCTCGTAGATGCCGCGCCGACCGAGGAAGCCCTTCTGCAAACACGCGTCGCAGCCGCCGGCCTTGTGGAAGATGGGGGCTGCGCCCTCGAATAGGTCCTGGCCGACGAAGCGGTACTCGATCCCGTGCGGCGCGTAGCGACCCTGGAGCTGGCGGCGCGACTTGTAGGCGAGACGATCCGGATCGAGCCCGAGCTGCTTGAGCTCGTAGGCGGTGGGCTCGTAGGGCACCTTGCACTGCGGGCACAGCATGCGGACAAGCCGCTGGGCCAGGATGCCGATGACGCTCGAGCGGACGAGGAACGGCTCGATGTCCATCTCGGTCAACCGCGTCACCGCGCCCGCGGCGTCGTTGGTGTGGATGGTCGAAAGCACGAGATGGCCGGTGAGCGACGCGTGGATCGCGATGTCGGCCGTCTCCTTGTCGCGGATCTCGCCGACCATGATGACGTCGGGGTCCTGACGGAGAAAGGCGCGAAGAGCGTTGGCGAAAGTCAGGCCGATCGAGCCCTGGACCTGCACCTGGTGCAGCCCGCCGATCTCGTACTCGACCGGATCTTCCGCGGTGAGGATGTTGCGGCTGGGCTCGTTGATCCGGTTCAGGCACGCGTAGAGCGTCGTCGTCTTGCCAGAGCCGGTGGGGCCGGTGACGAGGATGATGCCGTCGGGCCGGTTGATCAGATAATCCATCAGCGCGAACTCGCGCGCCGAAAACCCCAGATCCTCCAGGCTGAGCAGGACGCTCGTCTTGTGGAGGATACGCATGACGATCCGCTCGAAGCCGCGGCTCGTCGGCACGGTGCTGACGCGGATGTCGACGCTCTTGCCGGCGATCTTCAGCGTGATGCGGCCGTCCTGGGGGAGACGCTTCTCTGCGATGTTGAGCGACGCCATGATCTTCACGCGCGCGATGATCGGCGCCATGAACTGCTTGGAGGCGCGCTTGGCGATGTAGAGTTCGCCGTCGATCCGGTAGCGCACGACGACGTCGCGCTCCTCCGGCTCGATGTGGATGTCGCTCGCTCGCTCGCGGACCGCCTGCGCGAAGAGGCCGTTGACCCACGCGATGATGGGCGCGTCGTCGTCGGAGTCGATGATGTCGACGAGGTTGTCTTCCTCGAGCGCCTGGTCGCCGTGCAACGCGTGGCCGGTGCCGGCGGCCTCCCGCCGCTCCCACACCCGATTGATGGCGTCGAGCACGACCTCGCTGGTCGAGACGCCGACCACCAGCGGCAGGCCGAACAGCGTGCGCACGTCGTCGAGCGCGACGGTGTCGAGGGGGTCGGCGGTGACGACGTAGACGTGGTCGCTGTGCACCAGGATCGGCAGGATCTTGTGCTGCTTCGCGTACATGATCGGCAGCTTCCCGGCGACGTCGTCGGGCACCTTGTCGAGGTCGATCTTCGGGTAGAATCCGAGACCGCACTCGGCGGCGAGCGCTTCGGCTATCTGCTTTTCGTCGGCGAGCTTGGCCTGCACGACGAGATCGACGAGCGGCTGGCCGCGCTCGCGCGCCGCCTCGAACAGCGCCGCCGTGCGATCGGCGGGCACGATGCCGTGGCGGACGAGGATCTCCCCGAGGTACTCGCTGTGCGCGACGGCCGCCGTGGTCATGAAGCCTCGGTCACTGCTCGACGTTGGTGGGGGCAGGGGTGCGGGCGCCGCCCGGCCTGCGAACGGTGCCGCGCTGGGTCGACGGGCGCGCTGCCGGGGTGGCGGCGCCACCGGCGGGCCGAGCGGCCGGGGCTGCCGAGCCGCCACCACCGTCACCGATCGACGGGAGGGAAATCGGCTCGACCGGCTCGTGGGTCTTGGCCCTGGGGCGAACCTCGGCCTCGAGTCGCTCGCGCTCGGCCAGCGTCATCTGGGCCTGCCGGATGGTCTCGAGCAGGCCGTTGGCGCGCGTCCAGTCCTGGGGCGGCTCCCACTCGGCGCCGTCGTTGAAGACGAAGTAACGATCGAGAAACTCCTGACGCTCCTGCATCTTGCGCTCGAAGATGCGACGCAGATCCGCCTGGTCGCGGACGACGTGCGGCGTGAGAACCAGCAGCAGGTTCGTCTTGGTCTTCTTCTTCGTTTGCTGGCGGAACAGGAAGCCGAGCACGGGGATGTCGCCGAGCAGCGGCACCTTCGACTCGCCCACGCTGAACTGATCGCGCACGAGACCGCCGATCACGATCGTCTGCTGGTCCTTGACGATGAGCGTGGTCTTGGCCGTGCGCTTGTTGATCGACGCGGCGCCGAGCGCGCCGTCGCGGGCGCCGAGATCGCTGATCTCCTCCGCCAGCTCGAGGCGGACCTGATCGCTGTCGTTGATGTACGGTGTGACCGTGATCCGCGTGCCGATATCCTGGCGCTGGCCCTGGCCACCGAGACCGCCGAGACCACCGAAAAAGCCCTGCAGGCCTGCGCCGCCGGCTCCCGCGGCCTGCGCGAGCTGGCCGACGTTGCCGAGGTTGGTCTGCAGCGCGATATTCTGACCGATCGAGATCTCGGCCTGCACGCTGTCGGTCGCGAGGATGTGCGGCGTCGCCAGGACGTTGGAATCGCTGTCCTTGGCGAGCGCGTGCATGACGACGCCAAGCGCCGGGATGGACACGCCGGTGCCGAACAGGTTCTGCGATCCCTCGATCTCGGGGCCGCGGACGCCGAGGGCCAGCGCCTCGAGGTTCGCGGGAACGCCGGCGATCGACGCACCGGGGTTGTTGCCGCCGTAGAAGAACGACTGCGTGTCGCCCGACCCGATCGGCGCGCCGCCGTGGTAGCCGAGCCCGAAGTCGGTCGAGCGGTCGATGTTCAGATCCATGATGACCGCTTCGATGAAGACCTGGCGGCGCGGCCGGTCCAGCTGGTCGATCACGTTGCGCAGGGCGACGAAGTCACGCAGCGAGGAGGTCGTGACGAGCGCATTGGTCGCCTCGTCGCAGTTGACCTTCACCTGGCCCTCGAAAATCTCGTCGGTCGTTCCGGGGGCCCCGCCGCCGGTCGCGCCCTGGCCGGCCGCCCCGGGCCGCCGCGCGTTGCCGCCCGCGGGCCGTGCCGCGCCGCCGCCGGAACCGAGCACGCCGGTGAGCGTCGTCTGCAGGTCGGCGCACTTGGCGTGCTGCAGCGGGAGCACATGGATCTGGCTGTCGCCGGTGAGCGGCGTATCCAGCTTGCGAATCAGATCGAGGATTTTTTCGTAGTCGGTCTTGGTGGTCTTGAGGATGAGCGAGTTGGTGCGGTCGTCGGCGATGATGTTGCTGCTGCTCTGCGCGCCTCGCCCGGTCCCCCCGCTGCCGCCGCCGAGGATCTCGGACAGCTTGGTCGCGACCTCGCTCGCAGCGGCATTGTGAACCGGTTGAACCCAGAGCTGGTCGCCGGCGCTTCCGACGTCGATCTCTTCGATGATCCGCATCAGCCGGCGGGTGTTGGTCCCGGTCTCGGTGATGATGAGGAGGTTCGACGGCTCGTAGGGGACGATGAGCGCGTCCTTCGTCTTGAACTTGTCGAGGATCGCCACGACCTCGCCGGTCGAGATGTTCTGCAGACGGTAGAGCCGCGTGATGTAGCGATCTTCCGCAGGCACCGGCGAGGCGGTCCCGTAGATCGGCGTCGCCAGGTTCGAGGCGTCCTGCGACTCGACGATCTTGAGATACGAGCCGTGGGGGATCACCGTCATCCCGTTCTGCTCGAGGATGGCGAGGAACGCGGCGTACGCCTCGTCCATGCTGACTTTGCCCGGTGACACGACGGTCGCCTGGATCGCGCGCAGCTTGCTGCCGAAGATGAACTTCTTGCCGGTGGTCTTGCTGACCGCCTCGACCAGGGTCGGCAGATCGACGTCACGGAGGTCAAAGGAGACCTCGTAGTTGCCGGGCTTCGGCTTGAACTCGAACTCCGACGGCGTCGACAGCTTGGAGATGGGGTCGTCGCCCGTGTCGCCCGGGTTTGGCGCGCCGGGGACGGCGGCGCCATCACGCGGTGTGGCACCAGGCAGGCCGACTCGCGGAAGGGCAGGCGCGCCCGGCGGCGTCGCTCCCGGGGCCCCTCCCGGGGCTGCAGGCGCAGTCGGCGAAGCGGGCTTCTGCGCGAAGCTGCCCCCGGGTTGAGGACGGCTTCCGCCCATGAGGGGATTGCCGGCACCCTTGCTCGGCGTCCGCAGGAGCGGCCGCTGGTGCGAGTCCTGTGCGGCGGACAGCCCGGGCGCCGAGGCCAGGGCAAGCGCGGTGATCGCGATGAGCCTGCCCAGCGAGCTTCGTCGTGCCGAGAGCGTCGTCTTCCTCACGGCGCTTCCTCCACGTCGCCCTTGCGATCGAGAGCATCACGCGGTGAGACGGCTCCGCCGGCCCGACGGGGCTCGCTGGTCGCGCTCTTCGCGCTCTTGCCGCCCTTGGCTTTCTTGCCGGCGGTCGTCTTGGGCTTGGTCCCGCTGCCCTTCGTGCCGTTGTGGCCGGCGGCGTCTTCGCTCGCCTCCTCGGACGCGACGTCCGCCGCGGCATCGAGTGACGGATCGTCGGCGGGGCCACCGGCCACGGCGCGTGTCGCACCGATGGCAGCCGCGCTGAGCAGGCCCAGAAGGAGGCAGGTGGTCATCGTGAAGGCGGCCACCGTTACCACCGTCCGCCGGAGGAGGCTGCCCCCTACGAGACGGCTGCGCAGGTCTACAAAAGGGCCCGGAGCAGGTGAGGTCACGCACCTGGATCAGCGAAAACCGTGCCTGCGTGATTCTGCTTGAAATCAAGCCGATTGCGCGTCGTCGACGGAGGGTAAACGTCAACGTGACGCGAGCGTCGGCCCGTCGTGGCGGGTGGCTTGCCAAAGTGGCATCCACGGTCGACGCCCTTCCGGGACCCCGGACCCACTCGAGAATCAGGGACGGGCGAGCAGGGCCCCGAGTACCGCCGCGCACACCGTCTCGGTGCGCAGCACGATCGGACCGAGCGTCACTTCGAGGAAAGCGTGGTCCCGCAGCGCGGTGAGCTCGGCGTCGTCGAACCCGCCTTCGGGGCCCACCGCGAAGGTCACGCTCTGGCCGGGGCCGACGGCGGCCAGCGCGTCTGCGAAGCGGATCGCACCGTTCGGGACCAGGGCGATGCGCACCTCGGTCTCGAGGGAGGTGAGGGCAGCTCCCAGATCGGCCGGCGGCTCGACGCGGGGAACATCACCACGTCCCGACTGGCGAGCCGCCTCGATCGCGATGCGCTCGAGGCGCGCCATCATCGACCCCTCCTCCCGTCGGGGGACGCAGCGCGCCGTCCGGACGGGCCGGAAACAGGTCGCGCCGAGCTCGGTTGCGTCGCGAACGATGGCGTCGAGCTTGTCGCCCTTGCCGATCGCCTGGAGGAGCGTTGCCTTCCGCGCCGGGAGCACCGACGCGGGGCGAAGCGGTCCGAGCTCGAGCGTGGCGGTCGTTTTGGTCGCCCCCGTCAGGACGGCGTCGGCCTCCACCGCACGCGCCGGGTCGAACGCTACGAACGCGTCTCCCACGGCGGCACGTCGGGCGCGCAGAAGGTACTTCGCCGCATCGCCCCACAGCTCGCACCACGCGCCTCCTTGGAGATCGCACGGGACGCGCAGAACGCTCACGCCGCGCAGCGCCTCAGATGGATGCAAACCCATGCATCGACGCCGTCGCCCTTGCGGGTGACGTCGACCCGCTCGAGCGGAGTGCGAAGGCTCGTGTAACGCGCCACCATGCGTTCCTCCTCCGGTCCAAGGATGCCGGACAAGACGAGATCGCCGCCCGGTGCCACGTGCGCGGCCAGCTCCTCGGCGATGGGGTCGAGGACGCGCGCCTCGATGTTGGCGAGCACCCAGGGAAACGTCCCGTCGACATCGTCGATGGTGCCGGCGCTCGCAGCAATGCGGTCGGTCATGCCATTGCGCTCGGCGTTCTCGTTGACGATCTCGACGACGTCGGGGTCGACGTCGAACGCCACCACCGACGCGGCGCCCATGCGCAGCGCGACGAAGGCGAGGATGCCGCTTCCGGTTCCGGCGTCGAGCACGACCGAGCCGCGAAGTTGCGCCTCGTGACGGTCGAGGCAGGCTGCGACCAGCGACGTCGTGGCGTGCAATCCGGTACCGAACGCTCGCCCCGGCTCGAGCTCCAGCACCGTCGAGCCCTCGGGCACCACGACGCTCGAAAGCGGGACCCAGGGCGGCCGCACGACGATGCGGTCGGTCAGGGAAAACGGCTCGAAGTGCTCCTTCCACGCGTCGCGCCAGGCATCACCGATGACTTCTTCGACCCGCGGCGCCAGGTGCGGAGCGGCCTCGCGAAGGTCGGTGCAAGCAGACTGCGCCGTCTCGTGATCGTCGAAGCTCGCCACGAGCAGGACGGTCCCGGTGGCTGGACCCCGAAGCAGCGTGCCGTCGTCGCGCACCTCGACGCCGGTCGCTCCGAGCTCGAAGAAAGCTGCGGAGATCTCGTCCTCTTCTGCGGGCTGGACCTCGACGTGCACGAACGGGTAGCGCGGCTCGCTTTCGGGATCCGACGCGGAGCGAGAGCTCGACATCACTCCCCGACGCCGATGATGACAGTCGAGCGGGGGGGATCGGTCGGATCCGGATTGTTAGGGTTGTCGCCGCTGCCGGAGCTCGCGATGATCGCCGTGGCGATGACGCCGCCGACGACGACGACGCCGACCGGGAGCCAGAACCACGGGCTGACGAAGATCGAGTCGTTCTCCGGCTCACGCACGGCGATGCGCACCGGCGTGTCGGCGTCGCCGCGCGAGGCGAGCGGCAGGCCCTTCGCGTCGACCGCGAGGAGGTAGTACTCGACGAGCGGCGGCTGGACGATGTTCTGCGGGAGCTGACCGCGGAAGCTGCCCATCGAGTAGACGAGCGGCTTCGATGCGAACTTGTCGGCGCCCGAGCTGCGGAAGAACAGCTGCACCTCGGTCACCGACGTCGTCGGATCCTCGATGGTGCCCTCGATCTTCACGATGGCGTCCGGGTCGACCTGGACGGCCGCCGTGTGCTTGATCGCGACCGTCGGCAGCGCCCTGGCGCCACCACCCTCGTCCTTGCCGGGCTTGCCCTCGGCTTCCCAGGCGGCGCGTGCCTTGGTGAAGAAGTCGCGGAAGCGCGGCGACTCCTTCTTGGACAGTTCGAAGTCTTCCTTCTGGACCAGCAGACCGCGCACTGCGCCGTCGGCCTCCTCGTTGCGACCGAGCGTGATGTAGTTGTATGCGAGCAGCCGGTAGATCTCGATCTTGTTCTCGGCGCTCGTGCCCGGGCGCAGCAGGGCAGCCGAGAGCGTCTGGACCGACTCCTCGTAGCGCTGGTCGTCGAACAGATCCTGCGCCTTTTGGATGAGCGCAGTCGTGTCGGTCTTGCCGATAGCCGCCTTGGGCTGGGCGTGGGCGTGCTGCGCCGCCGGCAATGCCACCGCGCTCAGCGCGAACGCGCAGAGAGCCGCGTGCGCCAAGCGCGAGCCGAGCCGCGAGCCGAGCCGCCAAGGTCGATCCATGGCGCGGGAGCCTACCCGTCCTCGAAGGCCCCGTCCTCAAACGCGGGAGGAAATCCGTCCCGGGGGCGGGTGCCCTCCGCTATCTCGCGCGCTATCTCGCGACCCAGGCGCGCCGCGCCGGGACGCTCACGAGGACGCTCCGACGGTCCTCCACGGGCGGCACCTTCTCGCCCGCACGAAGGACCATTGCAGTGAGGCGGCCGCCGTACACGACGCCGGTGTCGATGCCCGTCGCGAAGCGCGCGATCTCCGGCTCGCTCTTGGCGTAGTGTCCAAAGATCACGTGCATCGGCCCTTCATAGCGGTGCGCCCAGCTCGGCGCGCCGCGATCCTCGGTGGGCTCGCCCCGCTCGCCGATGCTGCGCATGGTGAGCAGGGCTCGCGGATCCTGCTTCTCGATGGGAATGCCGGGCACCAGACCGGCGTGCACGACGCGGGCGTCGTGCTCGGGGAGATCGAGCCACAGCGGGAGTGCCTCGAGCCAGGCCCAATCGCGGGGTCGCAGCTCGCGTGCCGTGCGTTTCGTTGCGCCGCCGATGGATGGATGCAGGTCCTTGCGACCGGCGTGGTGGTGCGAAAGCAGGCGCTCCTCGTGGTTGCCGCGCACGCCGCGGGCGCCCTTCCGGCGCAGGAGCGCCACCGTCCCGTGCGGATCGGGTCCGCGCACGACGACGTCGCCGACCGAGACCAGCCGATCCCCGGGCGAAAACCCCACGTACGACAGGAGGTCGCCCAGCTCCTGGCGGCAGCCGTGGAGGTCGCCGACGATGATGGTGCGCGACATGTCGAGTCTGGTACTGCGTTCGCGTGACTATGTAGGGCCGAGCTTGGCGCGCTTCGGAACGACGACGATGCCGCCCTCGCTCACGTAGAAACCGCGGCGCCGATCTTCTTCAGGGTCGAAGCCGATGCGCATGCCCGCGGGGATCTCGACATCCTTGTCGATGATGGCACGGCGAACCTTGGCGCGCCGCCCCACCACGACGTCCTCGAAGAGCACGCACTCCTCGAGCTCGGCGAACGAGTTCACGCGCACGCGATAGCTCAGCACGCTGCGGTGAATGCGACCGCCCGAGACGATGCAGCCGTGCGACACGAGGCTCTCGGTCGCCATGCCGACGCGCGCGCCCGCTTCGTCGCGAAAGACGAACTTGGCCGGCGGATCGTGGTTCTGCCCGGTGCGCATCGGCCATCGGCGGTTGTAGAGGTTGAAGGCCGGCTGGACGCTGACCAGATCCATCTGGGCCTCCATGTAGGCCTCGACGGTCCCGATGTCGCGCCAGTAGCCTGCGCCCTTTTCGTCTTCGCCCGGGACGATGTTCGTCTTGAAGTCGTAAACGCTGACTTTCTTCCCCTCGGCCACCATCGTGGGGACGATGTCGCGGCCGAAGTCGTGGGCGCTCGACTCGTCCTTGGCGTCCTTGTCGAGCGCGTCGATGAGCTTGTCGGTCGTAAAGATGTAGTTGCCCATCGAGGCCAGGCAGCGCGTCGGATCGCCAGGCATCGTCGGCGGGTCGGCGACCTTTTCGTGGAAGGCGATCACGCGCCCGTCGGCATCGGCCTCGATGACGCCGAACGACCGCGCTTCGGCGATCGACACCGGAATCGCAGCGACCGTGAGGTCGTCTCCCCGGTTGATGTGCGCGAGCAGCATCTGCCGCACGTCCATCTTGTAGACGTGGTCGCCGCCGAAGACGCACACGTACTCGGGGTGCTCGTCGGTGATGACGTGCTGGCACTGGTAGACGGCGTCCGCCGAGCCGAGGAACCAGTTCTTCCCTGTGCGCTGCTGCGCCGGGATGGTCTCGATGAAGTTGTCGAGCATCGGGGAGAGGCGCCACGCGCGAGCGATGTGCTCGTCGAGCGACGCGCTCTTGTATTGCGTGAGGATCTTGACCCGATGCAGGCCCGAGTTGACGAAGTTCGACAGGACGATGTCGATGATGCGATGGCGACCGCCGAAGGGCACTGCAGGCTTGGCGCGATCGGTGGTGAGCGGGCCGAGCCGGCGACCTTCGCCGCCCGCCAGGATCATCGACAGGACGCGCGACTCTTCGAATGGGAGGTGTTGGATCGGCTCGGCCATCGGGTGTGAGGCGAAGGCTATAGTGCCCGACGAAGTCACGTCGACCTTCGGGCGAAGTCGACGGGTGTGGGCGTGGAGCTCCGGCCGACCCGGGAGGTATCTCGTCGGTCGGGGACTTCCCTCGGAGCCTTTCGTCGGTCTACCCTCCGCGCCCGGCGGCAAAGGCCGCCGCCCGAGGACCCCCGATGGACGACAAGCTCACTCTGCGTGCTCCTTCCATGAACGCCCCGTCGCGCGCCCTCACGGCGCTGGGCGTCGCGCTCCTCGGGCTCGTCACGGCGGCGTCCGTCGTCGGCTGCGGCGGCGACGAGAAGAAGTACGTTCCGAAGGGCGCCCCAAGTGGCCAGAAGGCTAACGTGCCGCAGGTCCCGACCTTGCCCCAGAAGGCGAAGAAGGTCGGAGACGCGTACACGATCTGGGGCGTCACCCACGATCTGCGCAGCCGCGTTCACCGCCCCGAGGTGAACGGCAAGAAGATCTCGATCACCGGCTACATCGTCCGGACCAACCTCGTGGCCTGCAAGGACGATGCGAAGGCGCCTTCCGAAGGCTGCGCGCCGAAGTGCGCGGTCCACAAGACCGGCAAGGCCGACCCGCCGGAATGCAAGGCGCCGGTCCCGACCTTCTGGATCGCCGACACGAAGGAAGAAGCGAAGGACGTCATCGAGGTCATGGGTTTCGCGTCGAATTACGCAAACCTCTACGACGCGATCGAAGAGATCGACAAGACCCCGAAGGACAAGCAGGACAAGCTCGAGCTCTCCGATCCGATGTGGGGCGCGAAGATCCCCAACCCGCTTCCGGCAGTGGGAGCCAAGGTGAAGGTCACCGGCCAGTACGGCGTGACGTTCGCAAAGGCGACGAGCGGCGTCGCCGCGAACCCCAAGTACGGCATCATGACCGTCGAGACGATCGAGTACCTCGAGCCGGCGCCCGAGCTCGCCAACCTTCCGGGCATGAAGCCCCGCAAGGTCCAGAAGTAGTCAAGCGGCCGAGCTAGGAAAGGAGCGTTCAGCGCTTCGTTCGCCGCGCGACTGCGTCTCGTATCGAGACGGGTAGCGCGGCGATTGCTTTTGCGGCCATGGCGACCGGGGTTGGAAAGTCGATCGTCGCTGGCGCGCCGGGCAGGCGGCCGACGATGTGCCGAGCCGCCTCGTCGGCCTCCAGGATCATCGGCATCGGGAATGTCGTCCGCTCGACCATGGGCGTGCGGACGAAGCCGACGTGGACCGCCGAGGCGGCAACCCCCGTGCCCAGCAGGTCCATGCGAAGGCACTCCGTCAGCATCGACAGGCCGGCCTTGGGCGCGCAGTAGGCGGCGCAGCCCGGGAGCGCCCCGAACGATGCGATGGAGCTGATGGCGACGAGGTGGCCGCGCCTTCGCGCGATCATGCGTGGCAGGAGGGCGGTGAGCGTCGCCGCGCCCCCGAGGAGGTTCGTGGCGAGCGCGGGCTCGAGGGCTTCCCACCAAAGCTGTGGCTCGCCGGACGGGGCGCCGACGCCAGCGTTCGCGAACACGATGTCGATGCCGCGCAGCGCGTCGTCGAGCGCCTTCATGCGCGCGACCAGACGGCTCGTTTCGGTCACGTCGGCTACCTCGACCGTCGTGCGGCCTCCCGCCGCGTCGACCGCCGCTGCGGTCTCATGGAGCTCGCGTTCGCGCCGCGCGATCAAGACCACGTGCGCGCCGGCGCGACCGAGCGCGACGGCGAGGGCGCGGCCGATGCCGCTCGAGGCTCCCGTCACCAGCGCGGTGCGCGCCGGCCAGGCACCCCCGTGAGCCGGGCTCAATCGTCGCCCAGCCGGTGGCTCAGCCGGTCGCAACGCTGCGCGAAGGTGCCGAGGAGCACTCGGTGCGCCTTCACCAACACGTGCTCAATCGTCCTTGCCGCTTGCGCCGCTGAACTGATCGCCCTTTTCGGAGAACAGGACGTTGAAGGTGGTCATCGAGCCGTAGCAACCGGTCACGTAGGCCTGCAGCTGCACTTTGTCCTCGGACGAGAGGCCGGGGTGCGCGTTGAGCTTCGCCTCGAGCACGCGGAGCTTGTCGCGCATCATCACGATCTTGCTGAAGAACGTTTCGATGGGAACGCGCTTCTCCTGTGTTCCTTCGCGGCCGGGCTTGAGGATCATCTCGCCGCCTTGCCAGCGCGGGCCGATGGGTGGCCGGCTGCTCCCCAGCTCGTCGGCGAGCACCTCGCGAAGAACCCGTCGAAACTCCTCGATGTCCATGTCGATGTCGATCTCCTGAGGCAGGGGCTGTCGGGGGTAGGCGTCGTGTGAGGCCGAGTCAGCGCCCAAGGAAGTGGAGCGCCCAACGATCGGCCCGCCTCCACGGCGCGGCTCGCCCGCGGCACGCGCGCGAGGGGCAGCGCCGGTGGCGCCGACCGGGCGGTAGCGGGTGCAGGTCGACGTGGGCGGCAGCGGCCAGCGGAACACTTCGAGCGCACAGTTGCCGACGCGCCCCAGCTTCTCCTCGGTGCGCACGGCGGACCACGCGGCGCACGATCCGCAACGCCCGGCGTGCTCGCTCGGCTCGCTCATTCGCGCCGCAGACGGTATCGCGCCGTCGCGGCCCCCGCAAACGTCGTCGCCAGCGTCGGACGCAGCGCCGCCGACTGATGCCCACGAAAGAGGGACAAAGAAGGACAAAAGAGTGATGCGCACGCATCGGGGACGATGCGTGCGCGTCGGGACCGCCGGAGAAGCCGCGGGGATCGCAGCGTCTCGGCGTGCGCTCTACTTGCCGCTGGTGACGGCCTGGTTGCCCCCTGGCGAGATGACGATCTCCACGCGACGGTTGTTGGCGCGACCCTCCGCCGATGTGTTGTCGGCGATCGGAGTGCCCTCGCCCTTGCCCACCGCGGTGAGCTTGTCGCCGGGGACGCCTCTGGAGGCGAGGTAGTCACGCACCGACTGGGCGCGCGCCTGTGACAGCGTCTGGTTGTGATCGTCGGCGCCCACCGAGTCGGTATGACCCTCGACCACGATTGCCTGACCGGGCTTGAGATCCTTCAAGGCAGTGGCGACTTCGTCGAGCTTCCTCTGTGCGGCGGGGAGCAGCGCGGACTTGTCGGTTGCGAAGAGCACCGAGCCGTTCAGGGTGATGACGAGACCGCGCGGCTCTTCCTTCACGGAAGCCATCTCGAGGAGGCTGGCGAGGGCCGAGCGGAGACTGGCCTCGGCCTTGGCGCGTGCTTCGCGCTCGCTGGCCAGCGCCGTGTTGGCAGCCGACGCTGCGCCCTCGGCCTGGATGCGCCGCGAATCCTGCAGCTTGCTCACATCCGAGCTGGCCTGTCCGGCGTGCTTTTCGGCCTGCGCGATCTTGGCGTAGGTGTCCGCGAGATTGGCGACGCGCTCGGCGACGTACGCGTAGTGCTTCTCTTCGCGAGACTGCGAGTCGTCCTCGTGGAACTTCTCGGCCTTGTCGAGCGCCTGCTTCGCCTCGAGGAGTCGATCCGGAGCGATGCTAGCCGCGGGGCCCTGCGCTGCATCGTCGTACGCGGCACGCGCATTGACGAGTTCTTGCGAGGGCATCGAGGCTCCGCAGCCGGCCGCGACGAGCGCTACGGGCAGGAGGAAGTACGAGATCGAATTCTTGCTGAAGATCATTTTTCTTTCCTCTTCTTTCACTTCGCCGGGGGCGGGGCGGCGACGGGCGATGGGCCGCGCAGCGAGTCAGCCTTCTGTTGGACGGTGCCTGCCTTGGCCTGCGATTGCTCCTGGCGAGCCAGGGCGAGCGCCAGCTCGGCGTCGAGCTTGGCGCGGTCGAGCGCGAACGCTGCTAGCTCGACTTGATCGTCGGCGACATATTTCTTTGCCGTCTCCAACTGGTCGTTTGCCATCTTCAAGTGAAGCGCGGCGCGCGGGATGGTCGGGGCGCCGACCTCGTTTGCCGCGCGGATCGCCGCCTCGGCGTCAGCCAATCGGGTGGCGGGGACTTCGGGGTTGCCGCAACCGATGGCGAGGAGAAGAACCGGAACTGCAAAAAAGAGCCGCATGACGAGCCTCCTGTGTGGTCTGACCCTTCTGCATCACTGATGCCACGCGGCAGGTTCGCGCATTCGCCCCGAGAAATAGGGATTGATGGCTGGGGCCTCCTGCGCGCACGGCGAGCGCATCGGCCACGGGTGGGGCGCTCCCGCACGCGCAGACGCAAGCGCGCGCTGCGACGACGAGTCGTGCAGCGCGCGGGCGTGAAGCGGAAAAAAATTTCGGAAAGGACGGAGCGACGACTCAGCCGCGCAGGGCCGCAGCGAGCAGCTTCGGCAGCCGCAGCCAGCCCGGCTTGGCCTCCATTGCGAAGAGCGCTTCACCGAGGGCGTCCTGCGTCTTGTGATCGCTGAACCAGGCAGGGGTCGGTGCGATGCGGAAGGGTGCGCGCACGATCGACTTCTGCGGGTGGTCGAAGAAGTACGCGTTGTGAACGACGCCCCGACCGCTCTGGATGTCTTGCGCGGTGTGACCGGGGAACGCACCCCAGGTCGCCACGACGAGGCCGTAGATGAGCCCGGCGAAGCAGTTCACCGCGATGCCGCCGTAGCGAAGGTCGGCTAGCGCCTGGTCGACCTCGGCTCCGTAGGCCTTCTCCGTCTCGGGGTGGACCATCACCACGCAGGAGAGCGTCCCCCATACGACGTCGTTCGCGAATGGAACGACCTTCTCCAGGAAGGTGCGCGCGTCGCTCGCGTCGATGTCGGTGATGGCGAGCACGCCGCAGAACGCCTCGTTGGTGAGCGCGTACTCACCTTTCTCGGCCGGAACCTTGGGGAGGATCGTCCAGGGGACGATGTCGGCCGTCTGCTCGCCGAGCTTCTGCGCGTCGGGGTAATGATCGAGGAAGCCTTGGTAGCGCGCTGCCGCACCCGGGTAATACGCCTTGCGAGGTGTCATCTTCGACAGCGCGCCCCGCACCGCGGAGACGAACGCGTCGCGCTTGTCCCAGCCCTTGGCGACGACGAGCACCTTGGCGGCGTTGCAGTTGAAGCTGCCGTTGTTGGCGACCATCGAGGCGACATGGCGCGCCTGGAAGGCGATGTCGTCGTCCGACCACGGCCCCGGAACGACGATGACCGGTGTCACCGCGCCGAGCTCGCTCGACATGTGTTTGGTGTTGAGGGGCTCGTTTGCGGCCTTGCGTCGTGCGGCCTCCACCGGATCGGTTCCCCAGACGATCGCGTCGTGCGTGCGATCCGACCCGGTCATGTGGATGGTGTCGATCTTGGCGTGCTTCGTGAGGTGCGCGCCGACCTCGGCGCCGCCGTGCACGATCCCGAGCACACCCTCGTCGATCAGCGGCTTCATCGCACGGACCCAGTGCTCGCCGAGGTAGGCGTTGACCGGGTTGGTCTTGAGGACGACGACCTCGTCCTCGACGAACAGCTTGTAGATTGCGTCCATCGGCCCGATCGACGCGACGTTGCCGGCGCCGAGCACCAGCGAGACCTTGCCGCTTGCGAAGCGGCCGGCCTTCTTCTCCGCGTAGACGTGACCCTGCGACGGAGCCTTCCCCGGCTCGATCCACACGTCGGCCGTGACGCCGCCCATCATCACCTTGTCGAGCGTGTTGCGCGGGAAGACACGGGCGACGGCCTGCCCATCGGGGCGGGTCTTGATCGAGGGGGGCGTGGGCGCGCCTCCCGCCTCCAGCGCGTCGATGACCAGGCGGATGTTGCGGACCGTGGTGACCGGGCCGCCGAGCCACTCCTCACCCGTCTGCGGCGAATCCGCGGGGATGCCTTTGGCGCGCGCCGCGGCATCGACCCAGGCCTTCGCGGACGCAGTGGTCGTCTCGATGCACTGGTGGAGCAGCTCGATGCGTCGATCGATGCCGGTGCGGACCCAGACATCCTTTTTTGCGGCGATCCGCTCTACCAGCGAGTCGACCTCGGAGAGCGGCGTTGCGGGGACGGCGGGTGGGGGCTCGGGGAAGAGAGGTGAAACCATGGGGGCGCCGAGCATCCCGCTCCACCCTCGCGAGCACAAGCCCCGGCCTCTTCAGGGCTGCAGCGGGGCTCAGGCTCGCTGGGAGGGAAGCGCCGCCCGGAACTCCGCTGCGCAGATCTGGGCGAGCGCCGAGGCGCTGAGCGGCTGCTCCTCCACCACGTGGCGCATCGCTCGCTGCTGACCCGCCACGACCCGCCAGAACTCCAGTGCGACCACCTTGTCGCGCTTCCGTGCGACGGCGACGAACCCCATTCCTTCGAGGAGACACGCCGCTTCACCCGCGACCGCAAAGCTCTGGTCGACCACCATGAGCGTCGGTCTACCTCTTCGAGGTCGCTTCGTCGACGCTGCCCGCAAAGACCGAACCATCAACACGTCACCAGCAACACGGATCACCCCTGTCGTCGGCCGCCGAGACTCGCGTCTCGCGACCCGCCTCGAGCCCCCCCGGCCGAAGTTGGTGGAGGATGCGACGCGGCCGGCCGGCGCGCAACAGGTCGATCCGCTGGAACCCAAACTTTCCGTCGGGGCCGTGTCGCAATCTTTCATGGGGACGATGCGACGGAGCGCTGGTGGGTTCGGATCGGCAAACGGGACCAGCAAAGAAGGTGGAGGCGAGGGAAGCTCGGTCCTCTTCTCACTCGGCGAGCTGATGAAGATCGAGGAGGAGCGGGTCGACGAGGAGCGTGACCGTGCCGACGCCCATCGCGCCGAAGCGCAGCGCGTGCGCGTGGACGCGGAGTTGCAAATCGCGCGCGAGGCGGAGGCGCGGCTGGTGGCCGAGCGGGCCCGCGCCGCCGCCGAGGCGCGGCTCGAGCGCGAGGAGGGCGCGCGGCTCGAGGCGATGCGAGTCGCGGCGATCGAACGCGCTCGGTTCGAAGCGGAGCAGGGCGCGCGCCTCGCGGCGATGAACGTCACGCAAGCACACGAGCGCAGCCTCCTGGCGTTGCGTGAAGACGCCACCAAGAAGAGCCTTTCGCGCTGGCTCGCCGTGGCCGTCGTGGGCGGGGTGGTCCTGATTGGAGGCGGTCTTGGCCTCTACTTGGGAAAGATCGAGCCGGAGTCGGAGGCGCGAGAGCGAGCGGCCGTAGCCGACAACGACAAGTCGCGCGGCGAGCTCGAAGCCGCGAGAAAAGAGCTGGCCCACCGCGAAGCACGCGTGCTCGCCCTGGAAGTCGAGCGCGACAAGGTGACCGACGACAAGGCGCGCGCCGACCTCGACGCCAAGATTCTTGCCGAGAAGAAGACCATCGACACCCTCCACGGCGGCAAGAGGATCATCGACGACAAGATCGTCACCCCGCCGCCGCCGAAGGTGATCTGCAAAGGCGACCCGAACGATCCGCTCAACGACTGCTTGTGAGTATGCTCCGCGCCGCGTGACCCCGCAGCGCACCGTGATCGTCGGCGATGGAGTCGCATTCCTCGAGCGTGGACCGCTCCCGCCCGATCACGCCATCGTCACCTCGATGCCGGATGTGTCGGAGGTGCCACTCGACCTCGTCGCCTGGCAAGCGTGGTTTTCGCGCAACGCCGAGCTTTCCTGCGCCAGCGTTGCCGACCAGTCGGTCGCCTTGTTTTTTCAGTCCGACGTCGTGAGTGAAGGCCGCTGGATCGACAAGGGGTACCTCGTCCACAAGGGTGCCGAACGGGCGGGCGCGCATTGCCTCTTCCACCAGATCGTGTGCCGCGCGCCCGCTGGAACACCATTGCGACGCGGGCGCCCCGGCTACAGTCATCTGTCGGCGTATTCGCGCGGTCTGCGCCTCGAGCCGGAGCTGCGGACGGCGGACGTGCTGCCGCGCCTCGGCAAGATGACCTGGGCCCGCGCGATGGGGACGGAGGCTTGCGAGGCGGTCTGTCGCTTCCTTCTCCGCGAGACGCAGTGTCGCGTGGTGGTCGATCCGTTCTGCGGCGTCGGCACCATGCTGGCGGCGGCCAATGCCCATGGAATGGACGCCATTGGGGTGGAGCTGGAAGGCAAGCGCGCAGAGCTGGCGCGCTCGCTCGTCCTTCCGCATTGAGCTCCGCATGGAGCGCCGCATGGAGCTCCGCATGGAGCGACGCCGCGCGGCACGACCGGCCGGGGTCAGCCAGCGGGATCGATGGGCTGGAAGTGCAGGCCGGGCGGCAGGTCTTCGCCGAACATCTCGGCGCGATCGGCCTCTTGACGCGGCGCGAGATCGCGAACGCTCTCGATCCAGCGTGGATCGGCGGCGATGGCCTCGAGGCGCTGCGCGACCTCGGCGCGCGTCGTCTCGGCGAGATCACGGGAGCGGTCGCCCACCACGCGCGCGATCTGGTAGGCGGCGCGGGCGGCGGCGGGCACCTCGCTCCATTTTTCGCGAAGCAGATGATCGACCCAACGCTCGGCGGTGCGCGGCGCGATGACGTGGTGGGCGCTGGCGTACGCCGGCTCGCGTGCGCCGAGCCGACCCAGCGCCGCGCGCAGTCGAGGATCGCGATCGGTCCAGGTTCGCTCGAGCAGCCAGCCACCGAGCTCGGCGCGTCGCGCCGGCGCCACGCGCTCCAGCCATGACAGCAGGTCGATGAGGTCGGGCTCGGCCTCCGCCTTGGCGGGCTTGGCCTTGCGGCTGCGCGGATCGTGTGGCGCGAGATGGCGATCCAGCTCGTCGCGAAGGGCCGTCTGCGCGGCCTCGTCGAGCCCGCCGGCGATGCGGCGCCAGGCGATCCAAAACTGCTGCATCCCGCGGGCATCCTTCTGGAAGGTCACCTTCTCCTTGAAGAGAGCGAATGCGGCCGACGCCCGCGCCTCGTCGCCGAGGTAGCCGAAGCCGGGGCGCAGGCAGAACCCGAGGAGGAGGAAGAAGATGCGCTCGTGGTCGGCGGAGCGGCGTCGCTGCTTGGCGAGGGGCAGCAGGCGATCGACGAGCTGGCGGGCGAGATCGGTGGGCCACGAGGTCCGCTCACCCAGGGTCTTTTCCAGATCGCGCAGGAGGTTCTTGGCGTCGCGCTCGTCGCCTTGGCCTTTCGTTTTGCCGTACACCTTCTCGAGAAGGGCACAGGCCTCCTCCAGGCGGCGATCGCTCGGGCGCACAATGCTGCGGGGACCGGCCCGCAGGGTCGACGGTGGTGGGCCGTCGGCTGCGCCCCGCAGCTCGCCGCGCAGATCGAATGCCAGGCGAAACCGCCGCGCACTCGCGCCGGCAGCCGGCTCGACCTCCACGCAGGCGAGGTCGAGCGAGCCGACCGGTGTGACCTCGCCCTCGAGATCCACGGCGATCTCGCCTTTTTCGCCCGGTGCGCCGACCCGGGTGACCAGTGGGCGGATGCGCGCGAAGCTGTCCGGATCCAGCGCGACTACAGAACCTGCGGCATCTTCAGCGACGTCGCTCGACCACAGGTCGAACCGCGCCGGGCGACCCAGGGTGAGCATGAGCCCCGGCGCCCGCGCGACGAAGCGCGTGGCCTCGGCGCCTCCGCGCGGAACCACGCAGATGGCGGAGTCGGGCTCGTCGCCCGGGGCGCCGAGCCCGATGTAATAGCCGCGGGCCGAACGCGATTCGATGCGTCGACCGCGCCCGCGCAGGGCGACGCCAAAGGCGACTGCGCCGAGCGCCACCGCCTGGTCGGGGTCGTTGCCGGGCAGCACGCGGGGCGGTTGGGACTGCCAGCTCGCGATGACCTCCACCATGCGGGCAGTCAATTGCTCGGCTCGCAGCACGCCGCCATTGAAGAGAATTGCGTCGACCGGCTCCGTTTCGTCGCTATGGCGGGCGACGAAGGCGGCCACATGGCGGGTGATCGCCGGGTCACGCTCGAAAGGCAGCCCGAAGGAGACCAGCGCGCCGCGCGCGCGGATCGGCACTTCGCTGCGACGGGCGAAGGGAAAGAACCCGTCGAGGATGAGCGCACGGGCCTCGTCTCTCGTCACCGTCGTCCTCCGTGTCCCACCCACCAGCGCTGAGCCGCGAGGGGCGAGCGCGATGGGCACCTCGGCGTCGGGAGCGTCGCCGAGGAGTCGCTCTTTGGCCGCCTTGCATTGCGACACCAAAAGCGAAAACCGTCCCGGGTCGAGCCTTTCGCCCGGGGAGAGGCGAGTCTCGGCAGCCATTGCCAGCGCGAGGTCCATGTTGTCGCCACCGAGGAGGAGGTGCCGCCCGACGGCGATCCGGGTGACACCGATCCCGCCCGGCGAGACGGGATCACGCGCTACCCGGAGCAGCGACAGATCGGTGGTGCCGCCGCCGATGTCGACGACCAGGATGCGCGCCGCTTCGGCGCCTTCCAGCAGCTGCGCGAGCCCCGCTTCGCCGGCGGCGCCCATCCACGCGTAGAAGGCGGCCTGGGGCTCCTCGAGCAGCCGCGGCGCGAAGCCGGCCGACCGTGCGGCCTCCAGGGTCAGCTCGCGCGCCACTTCGTCGAATGAGGCGGGGACGGTGAGCACGACGTCCTGCTGGTGCAATGGCGCATCGGGATGCGTGGAGTCCCATGCACCGCGGACGTGGGACAGGATCTTGGCCGACGCGTCGACCGGCGAGAGGCTAGGCGAGTCCTCGCGCTCGTCCTCGTCGGTGTCCTCCCGGGTGGTGGCGGCGCGTGCTCCCCAGGGGAGGATCGCCTGGTGGTGATCGACGCCCGGATGGCACAGCCAGCTCTTGGCGCTGGCGACGTACCGCCGCGGCACCACACGGCCGCGCTGCGCGGCGAGCTCGCCGACGATCCAGCAGGGATCTTCGGGGAAAGGGAGCGCGGCGGCGCTTGCGAGCTCGGAGGCGATGGGCGCATAGAGCGACGAGCGCAGTGCGCTGCGGCGCTCGGTGACCCCACCGTCGGTCCGGACGACGATGGGCAGGATGCGGGGTGGCTCGGCGGTTGCGTCGTCGATGGGGCAGCTCGCGACGACGGTGTTCGTCGTGCCGAGGTCGACGCCGACGACGAACCGCGTGGTCACGCGACCGCGTCTCCGGCTGGGTCTCCCGCTGCTTGTCCCGCTGCTTCTTCATTGGCGGCTGGCCGCGCGCCGTCCCCGTCGCCGCGCACACTCAGCTCGACCTTCCAGCGTTCGTCGGGCTTGGCCGGTTTCACCGGGACCGCCTCGATGACGAGCGTGCCGACTGCGGTGACGCTGGCCACCAGGCGGACCGGGACGACCTCGCCCTGCCGTCGGCCCTCCGCCGGAAGCGAGACCTCGATGGGCGGCAGCTCCGACAGTTCGGTCTCCGACCAATCCTCCAGCTCGTGGCCGACGCGATCGGTGCGCCGCACGGTGGAGCCAAAGAAGCGGAATCGAACGGGCTCGCCGACGACGACGCCCATCTCGCTTTCGAGCAACCCGGCTTCGCTGCCCTCCTCCATCCCGAACGGCGCGACGCACAGCGCGACGACCGGCGGGTCCATCCCGGGGACGGCGGGGACCGCACCCTCGATACCGACGTAATAGGCGCGCGCCGTTCCTCCGCGGATGCGCAGGCCCTGTCCGCGCCTGGCGAGGCCGTAGTACGCGGCGCCGCGCGCGACGGCGGCGTCGTAGTCGGCGCCTTCGAGGACGCGCGGTGCGGGTCGACCCTCGCCCTCGCACCAGGACGTCAGCACCTCCATGATGCGGTCGCGCAGGCGGGCGCTCTTCATCACGCCGCCATTGAAGAGAACCGCGGTCGGACAGAGCAGGCGTGGCGCGCGACCGCCCGGCGAGCCCGCGCGCGCTCCGCTCGTCGCAATGGCGCCGGCAATGGCGCCAGCCTGGCGGGCGAGGAATGCCGCGAGGTGCTTGGTTACCGCGGGGTCCTGGGCGTAAGGCAGGCCGATCTGGGTGAGCGCGGCGCGTGCGCGGACCACGGGCCGGGCGCCTGGCTCCACCCGCGGGAAGAACCCGTCGACGAGGATCTTCTGGATGGCGTCCTGGTCGATCGTCGTCTTCAGCGAGGCGCCGACCAGTTGTGATCCGCGTCCGGCGATGGCGACGCTGGCCTCGGCCAGCGCAGCGCCTTCAAGCAGCCGCTCCTTGGCATTGCGTGCCGCGTGGACGAGCTGGGCGAGCTGCCACTTGTCGATCTCTTTTCCGGCCGCCACCAGCTTGGACTTGGCAACGTGCCCGAGTGCCAAGTCCATGTTGTCGCCACCGAGGAGGATGTGATCGCCGATGGCGACGCGCGCCAGCTCGAACGATCCGCCTTCGTCACGGACCTCAATCGCCGAAAAATCGGTGGTGCCGCCGCCGACGTCGACGACCAGCACGACGTCGCCGACCCGCAGCTCCTTGCGGAAGCGGTCGCCCATCGTGTCGATCCAGGCGTAGAGCGCGGCCTGCGGCTCCTCGAGAAGCGTGAGGTGCTCGAAGCCAGCCGCCATCGCCGCCTCCACTGTGAGCTCGCGCGCGGCAGCGTCGAAAGATGCGGGGACGGTGACGATGACGTCTTGCTCGGCGAGCGTCCCGCCTCCGCCCTGCTCGAAGGACTCGGCGACGTGCTCGAGGTAGCGAAAGCTCGCTTCGACTGGGGAGATCCTCTCGACGTCGTCGGGAGCGCCTTGCGGCAGGATGCCGGCGCGCCGATCGACGCTCGGGTGGATGAGCCAGCTCTTCGCGCTCGCCACGACGCGCGAAGCGGCATCGGCGCCGCGGCTCCGCGCGTATTCGCCGACGGCATAGGTGCGCTCGGCATCCCAGGGGAGGCGTTGCGGCCCCTCGCTGGCGATGGGCAGGTAGAGGCACGATGGGAGCAGCGGACGCGCCTCGACGCTTCCCGCGGACACCAGCTGCGTGACGGAGACGATCTCCGGCCGCGCGCCTTCGCCGGCCGTCAGCGACGCACGCGCGACCGCGGTATGCGTCGTTCCGAGATCGATTCCCACGACCCACTTCGGCTCGCTCACAGCTCGACCTCCGCTGGTGCGAGGACATGCACGTCGTGACCGCTGACCAGCTCGGGGAGGGAGAGCGAGCTTGCGCGCCAACCACGATGAAGCAGCGCGCCCTTGAACGGCGGAGCGCCCCTGACGTTTCCGACGAGCTTCACGGCAGAAGGCTCGTAGCCCACCGGGACCTCGATGCGATCCCCTTCCTTCTCGTCGCGCACCGGTTCGATCTTGGCGTGCTCACCGAGCGCCTTGCGACACCCTGCTTGCACCACGCGGGCGGCAGCACCGATCTCCTCGTCGCCAAACGACGCCATGTCCTGCTGGAGGAAGTCCACGAACCGTCCTTCACGCTGCAGGAGCGCCAGGAGCGAAAGCGCTCCGACTTCCCGCGCTGCTGCCACGTCGCTCGGATCGGGGCGCGGCTCTCGGACCGTCTTGGCCAGGTGACGTGGCTCGATCTCGGCGGCCACTCTCGGCCCCTCCATGCTGGGGCGCGGAAGCTCGCTCTCCACGCCGTCGTCGCCCGGAGAGGCGACGCGGCGCCGACCCCTCACCAGGCGCGCGGGCTCCACGTGCGGTTCGCGCACGTCGAACGCGCGCCGCGCAAACGCCCCGTCGAACAGGACGCGGAAGAAACACGCCCACGCGAACCAGACGCGCGTACCAAAGGAAAGGTCGGCCGGCGCTGTCACGGGCGACACGTTAGCATCGCGCGAGCAACGGGCCGAAACCCCGGAGTAAACCCCTGAGTGATCAGCGATTGGCCTTCCATGCGCGCACCAGAGGCCTCGGCCCGACACCGCCGCCGAAGCCGCCGCCGAAAGGCCAGCTCCGCCTCGCGTTCCCCCGGGCTCAAGCCGAGGGTTCGCTCCGAGGACCGCCCGCCACCGCAGGCGGCGCGGGCAGGGCCGAGATCCATTCGCAGACCCCGATCCTGCACCTGGCAGGCCCCGACCCGACCCCGATCCTCTTGGCCGCCGCCTTCAGACCCGAAAACTTGCCCCGCGAACGCCCCTGGCGTCCAGGTTCATTTAGCCTTCGGACGACTTTCGCGGTTGGAAATCCATGCTCGCGGCCCAGCCGCTCGTGCGTCCATCGATCATGCGTCCGCGGCGGGCGCGATCGCGAGGACCACCACGTGCAGGACCCAGAGGTTCTCGGTGTGGAAGATCATCCCGAACGAGTCCTCGCCAGCTGGCTACGGCGGCTACGGCCTCGCGGTCATGCGGCAACTGCTGGCGGACTCCACACAATGTCGTCGTCGTCCACAGCGAGCGCGATCAGCGTCGTGCCCCCCGGGCACCTGAAGTCCAGTCCCACGCCGATACCTGGGATCGCTCGCGCGAATCGGCAAAGCGGCGGCTCGGCCATCGCGGGGAGCACAACACTCGGGCAGAGAATGCGGCTCACGGCGCGCTCGCTTCGACCCAGCCGATCAGCTTCGGCGGAGCGGATGGGGAGCGAATGGGGCGGACAGGGAAATCCATCCCAGAAATCCGCCGCAACGGGGCCAGCGCCACCTGAACCCCGGGGCGAGTCGGAGCTGCCCGATCGGAGCTGGCCTCGTCGGCGGAGGCCGAGGAGCCAGGCCGTGCTTGGCGAGGAGGCGTGCGATCGCGTCGGGCGCGGTGGCGGCCTCGAGCCACCGGGACCTCGATGCGATCCCCTTCCTTCTCGTCGCGCACCGGTTCGATCTTGGCGTGCTCGCCGAGCGCCTTGCGACAGCCTGCTTGCACCACGTGCGACGCGCGAGCAACGGGCCGAAACCCCGGAGTAAACCCCTGAGTGATCAGCGATTGGCCTTCCATGCGCGCACCAGCGTGCGCAGCGCTTCCGGCGGGTTCTGCGGCTCCGGTCGGCCGATCTGATCGGCCGTGTTCATCCCGTGGCAGGATGCGCAGACCCGGATCTCGCCGGGCGCGAAGCTCACCCACACCCGCTCGCGCACGACGGCGTCGCCGTCGGGATCGGTGAGCTGCCAGGTCATCGCGCGGCGCGCGGGAACGAGCGCTGCCATCGACCCGTCGACCGCGATGCGCGCCGAGCCCGCTGGGCCGCCGCCCTCGAGGTAGGGCATCGCCGCGCTCTCGTGGAGCGGGCGAGGGATCGGCCTTCGCCCCGGGAAGAGGTCGTAGCCCCGCACCTGGTCGGCCTGGAAGATCTGCAGGAACGAGACGTCGTACACGGCGCCTTCGGTCGCGATGGTGGAGACGCCGCTCGGGACGCTCAGATTGAATGGCTGTTGCACGTCGGCGCGGTCGCGCGACGTGACATTCCGGCTCACGATGAGGGCGAGCCCCTGCGATGCCAGCCATTCGCGCAGCTCGTCTGTGGCGACGCCTTCCTGGTCGAGGATGCTCTGCTCCGGTCCGGGAACGGCGGGGGCCCGGGGCGTGGGGCGCGGGCGTGCGCCGACCTCCACCGCGTCGAGCTCCCACAGCTCGCCTTGCCAGCTTGCAAGGACGTCGGGGGTCCACCAGGTGATCGCCTTGGGGATCCCGCCGGTGACGAACGCGCCCAGCACGCCATTGCTGGGATCCATCGTGCGGAG
>Ga0105046_10002827_pt1 | contig 27441 bp, 24 predicted proteins | sample MAT03_FD_78385 | JGI IMG/M metagenome (GOLD analysis project Ga0105046, IMG submission 78385) | Freshwater microbial communities from Lake Fryxell liftoff mats and glacier meltwater in Antarctica - MAT-03 (megahit assembly) | ecosystem: Environmental > Aquatic > Freshwater > Ice > Liftoff... | reverse complement strand
TGATGATTTTCTGTTCCGGTGCGATCAGCCACATCGATGCGTTCGACTACAAGCCGGAGCTGATCAAGCGACACGACCGGCCCATGCCGGGCGCGGGCGACTTGATTACGTCCCAGGGACAGCAGGGGAACATCGTCAAGCCCCTCTGGGAATTCAAGCCACGCGGGCAGAGCGGGAAGATGATGTCGGACCTGCTGCCGAACCTTGCGGAGCTGGCGGACGAGATGTGCTTCATCCACTCGATGACCGCGAAGTCCTCGGCCCACGGTCCCGCGGAGAACCAAATGAGCACCGGTTTTGTGCTCGATGGGTTCCCGGGGATCGGCGCGTGGGCGGCGTACGCGCTGGGCAGCGAATGCCGCAACCTGCCCGCCTTTGTCGCGATCCCCGATCCGCGCGGCGTGCCGCAAACGGGCCCCCGGCACTGGGCGTCGGGGTTCCTTCCCGCCGCCTTTCAGGGCTGCGCCTTCACCGCGGATCGACCTATCCCCCACCTCACTCCACCGGCGAACCTGGGCGCGCAGGACGAGCGCGCCACCCGCGACCTTCTGCGCTTCCTCAATGACCGCCACCTCGCCCGGAACCCCGGCGACATGGACCTCGCCGCCCGGATCTCCGCGTACGAACTCGCGGCCCAGATGCAGCTTTCGGCGGCGGAAGTCGGTGACTTCTCGGGCGAGAGCCCGGCCACGTTGCAGTCCTATGGCGTGACCTCCCCCGAGCCGAATAAGGCGGGCTTCGCCCGCAACTGCCTGCTGGCCCGACGGCTGCTTGAGCGGGACGTCCGGTTCGTCCAGCTCTTCAACGGTTCCTACGCGATGGGCGAGGGAGTGGGGAACTGGGACGGTCACAAGTATATTGTGGATCAATACAACATCCACGCGCCGATCCTGGATCAACCGGCGGCGGCCCTGCTGAAGGATCTCCGTCAGCGGGGACTCCTCAACGACACCTTGGTGGCCTTTGTGACGGAGTTCGGGCGCATGCCGACGTTTCAGAAGGGTGCCAGCGGCCGCGACCACAATCCCAAGGGCTTCACGGTGTGGCTGGCGGGTGCCGGGGTCAAACATGCCTTCAGCTACGGAGCGACGGACGAATTTGGTTTCAAGGCGGTCGAGAAGGAGACGACTATCTACGACCTTCACGCCACGATCCTGCACCTTCTGGGACTCGACCACGAACGACTCAGCTATTACCACAATGGCATCGAGCGCCGCTTGACGGATGTGCACGGCCACGTCGTCGAGGGCATCCTCTCCTGAGCCGTTCGGATCGGGCAGGCGAAGACTCGGCTAAAGTGTCTTACTATTCACCCCATCACGATGTTCTGAAGGGCGGACTCGCAGGGGTCGTTAATTTTCGGCCGAACGTATCAAGTTCTTGGTTACATCTCCCGGTTTCGAATCTCGGGCCCGACCGGCCTGCTTGCCGACGAAGGTGGGCGACGACAGCCTGAGTTTCGCGCCTCCCCTCTTTCCACGACGGTCGCCTTTTACCTCCCCTGGAACACGTTTCCATTCTCCTTCCTCAACCGATTGAATCTCACCGGGAACGTGCGCTGCAGCCGCCGTGCACCCGCCCAGGGAGACCTTCACCAGCAGGAGAAACCACCGTCGACCACCAAGTCGTGTCCGGTGACGAAGCTCGCCCCGGGAGATACCAGGAAAACCACCGCAACGGCAATTTCGGAGGGTCGAGCCAGTCGTTTCAGCGGGGTGTCGGCGATCCAACCTGGGTGCAGGTGCGGAACGGTCATGGTCATCTCCGTCGCTGAGTATCCGGGACTGATGGAGTTCACCGTGATCCCGTGGTGAGCCCACTCGCAAGCCAGCGAACGCGTCAACTGGATCACCCCCGCCTTGGCCGCATTGTAAGCCGACTGGCATTGCGGACGGTTGACGATGCGTCCGGACATCGAAGCGGTATTGACCACACGACCACCCGCACCGCGCGCGATCATGCTACGCCCGACGGCGCGCGCGACGAAGAAGACCGCGTTCAAATCCACATTGACGACGTTGAGCCACTGTTCGTCGCTCATGCTCTCCGCCGGTTGGTGAATGCAAATGCCCGCGTTGTTCAGAAGGATGTCGATGCCGCCGAACTCCGCGACGACCGCGGCAACCGCCGAGTCAACCTCGAGGCTGCGGGTGACATTACAGGGGACCGCCATCGCGCGCCGGCCGAGGGCGCGGACCTCTCCGAGAACACCCTCCGTCTCCGAGCCCGGAAGGTCCAGGATGGCGACGTCCGCGCCGGCCTCGGCCATGGCTATGGCGCAGGCGCGACCCAAACCCCGGCTACCGCCGGTGACGAGCGCGGACTTTCCCGTAAGCCGAAATTGGTCGATGACGGTGGCCATAATGGGGTGAACCTAGGTTTTCGGAAATGAGGTGAAACCGACTCCGCTTCCGGTGCCGAGCGACTCGTTCATCGGCCGCATCCCGATCATGAAAATCCGGGAACGAGGAGGTTGGGAAGCGGCGAACAGCGCGGCCTCCGCCACATCCTCCGGGGCGTGGAATCCGGCAAGACGTGGATCCCCCGGCACACGGGTTCCGTTGTAAAAGCCGAAGGGCGTATCGGTGCCGCCGGGAGCGATCACGCTCACGCGCACGTTGCGCGGATAGCACTCATAGTCGATCGATTGAGCGAAACCGATCTGGGCGAACTTCGTTGCGCAGTAAATGGGCTCGTTCGGCAAACCTGCGAGGCCGGCAACGGAGGAGATGAACACAACCGTTCCGCTTCCGCGCGCGAGCATCGGCGGCAGAAAGGCTTTCGTGCAGAGCCACGACGAACGCAGATTGGTGGCCACCATCCAATCGAAATCGGCCGTGGTGAGGGACTCCACGGTGCCATTCTTGCCGACACCGACATTGTTGATCAGCACGTCGATTCCACCACGCCACGCGAGCGCCTCGCTCGCCAGACGCGACACGTCCTCTTCGCGGCTGACATCGCAGGGTACCACGAGCGATTGCACACCGTTGTCGAGCGCGCCGATCTCCCCGGCCACCGTCTGTAAATCGGCCTCGGTTCGCGCGGCCAGCACGACATGCGCGCCTGCTCGGGCGAAGGCGAGTGCCGTGGCCCGGCCGATACCCTTGCCGGCACCGGTGATGACAACACGCTGATCCTCGATCGATGGATTCATCTTCGGGTGAATACCAAGCACGCTAATTTTTGGCCAAAAGGGGTCAAACCCGAATGGCGCTAAGTTAAGGCCGTCGTTCTTCGCGATCTTCGCTGTGGCCACGAGTGAATATCGAACGACAGGCTGCTTAACTTAGCGCCAATCACCACTTGACCCCCTAAACTCCGATATCTGCTCTCTACCCTCCGTACTCTGCTACCTTTATGTGCTCCAGTGAAAAGATGGATCGTCTCCGTTGAGCGAAATACACGGAAGGATTCTACAGGAGTCGGCAAGAGGAAGCAGAGGGCGGAGGCGCTTGTGCGTCGAGAGGTCAGAGTTCAGATTGGAGTGCGTGATCTGACCTCACCTCTGACCCGAATGGCGCTCAGTTAGTGTACGAGGGAGCAGGGGAAAGTACATTATCTGAGAGAGCGGAAGGCAGAGACACGCATGGATTTTCGAGGGGGCAAGGAATCGATAGTTCTTGGGTCGGCGCTTTTTCGCTCTGGGTTCAGATCGGCTATCCTCCTTCAACCTCCGTCCTCTGCGCATTCTGCGAGCTCCTCTAAAAACATCCGAGGTACTTTCGAACATCGATCCGTTTCTTGAGAGTTTGCGGAGGTAGCAGTCCGAAGGGGTTGGGGTCGTGTGCTTTTATTGTAAAGTCGAGCCGGCCGAAAGTGTTAGGTTCTTCTGGTTGCGGGCGACCGCTCTCACTGCCCGTCGTAAGCCTTGCGCGGCCGATGGAACTCGCTGGCGCGACAGTAATAGACCGCAAGGGGGAAAGCCTGGCTTTTCCAGCCGTTCCTTTCGGGCCGTTCCGTGGAGCGGCCACGGTCGAACACGGGCCTCTTGCCGACCGGTGCATCGTTGCCTTGGCAAGGGCCGCGAAAACTCCGGTCGGTCGGCTAAGCGATCGAAAATCGGATCCCGACGAAGCTTTGTTCGTTTCTGCGCTGAAGCCGGCGATCTCCGTGAGCAATGCATGGTTGGCGCAAGGGCGTGGAATCGGCATGCCGACCGCGGCGAGCCAGTTCGTACCACGACGGTTTCGGACGCAATCCTGGCAGGCCGAACTCGAAGCGCTTTTGTCAAAAGTCAAACCATGACGTCTTATTTGATTCCTCCCAATCGCCGCTGCACGTTAGTCAAAAGAGAAGACATGCCCCATGCTTCGATTTCGTAGCGGAATTCGGAACGAATTTCGTCCGAACCCTATTATCCACAGATCACAGATGTCAGAAATAATTTCCCCACCACGATTTCTCCGATCATCTCCGAAAACCTGTAATCTGCTCAATCTGTAATCTGCGGACACTTCCTGCCGGGATCCTTAATCTGCATTAGCGTCGCCGTCCCCCGCGCAGCGGCGCGGAGTCTATCGGTAGGCTTCACTCCGTTTCGCGATTCGTATGACCAGCACGACCAAGCGGCCGTCTTGAACTTCGTAAAGAATTCGGTAGCCACCGCTACGCACGCGCCAGACACTCGATTCGCCGGACAGCTTGACACAACCAGCCGGACGCGGGTTTGCCGCGAGGCCGTCAATCAGAGCGCCGAGTCGACGCTTGAGTTTCTCGTCCCGACACTTTTCGAACCACTCGACAACGCGTGCCGAAAGGCCAACCGCGTACTCGCTCACAGGAGACCGAGCCTGATCTTCACGTCCTCCCACGGAACCGCCGGATGTGTGTCCGAGCGAACCTCGGCCACTGCCTTCTGATCGGCGAGCTCCTCCTTCTTCTCCAGCTCGCGGTCAACATACGCGAAAACCTTCCGCCGCTCTCGAGGCGGGAGTTTTTCAAGTTGGCGAATGACTTGGAGCGCAGTCACAGAAAAAGGATTGGCGGGGGAGCCCTGGAGTCAACTTGTTCGGGGGAACGCCCTCTGCTCCGACTCCTCAATTCTGAATTCTAGATTCTCACGGCCCGCCCCCGATCGCTGACCTCTGTGAGTCGTTCCCGTCGCGACTTACGGCCGCCGATTCCTGGTGTTAAACATCAATCGGTTCGGTTCGACCCCTTCGGCCCGACGGGTCAATGCCACATCTTGTCAATAGTCAAACTATGAGTACGTCCATGAAAACTGAACACCGTGAGTGAAAGTCTCATCCAGCCAATTAAGTCATTCAGCTGGCAACCACCGGAAACTGCGTTCCCGCGGGGGAAAGTGGGGAGCAACCGGTTTAAGGTAAAGGATAGCCCGTAACGACAGTGAAGCCCATCCAATGAGCCCCGATAACTTGAAGTACCCGCGCAGCCGAACCCATTCAGGCTGGGTGAAGGCTGACTGGGTTGGACACTGGCAAACCCGATGAATAATCGGAGAGGCCAAAATGACCACAGGTCCAGCCAACCGCGCGGCGGGGTCGGCGGGCACGGGATGTCCGGAAGGTTGGAGGAAATAAGTGCAGAGAACTTCGCGGGTGGATTGACGTCCAACGTCCGGTTCAACTCCGCGCAAGCGGGGAAGGCCGGAACGGCCCGAGGAGCAGTCGGATCGGTCCATAGCAGCGAAGAAGGTCGTAACGAGACTGGAGCGAAGGGACCGAACTTGAACACAGGGGACAGCGTGGCAAGGGACGAGGCGATGGCCCCTTTACTGGGGATAAAAACGCCGATCGAAGTCCAAGCGCTACAACGGACCCTCTATCGCAAGGCGAAGGAAAATCGTCGCTGGCGTGCGTGGAGTCTCTACGGAGATCTCTGCCGCCGTGACGTCTTGGAAACCGCCATGAAAGCGGTGGTGGCCAATGCAGGAGCGGCAGGGATTGACGGAATAACGACTGAGCAGGTGAAAGCCGGTTCGGAAAAGTTCCTGCATGACCTGCAAGCGCAACTGAAAGAAGGCTGCTATCTACCGGGTCCGGTTAAATGCGTCTGGATCGACAAGGCCGAGGGAAAACAACGGCCGCTGGGGGTCCCGAATCGGCTTCTTCACCGACGACCGCCTGTCGGGACAATATCGACTCTGGCCCCTTCCTCGGACCCGTGCCTGGCGCCGATAGTTTTGCGACGTATGTTCTCGGAAAGCGGGATGCGGGACATCCGCCTGTCCGGTTCGATGAGGGGCGGGAGCTCGCCGACTCTTCTCGGTCAGCTCCTTCCTACTCTACCGTCTTTTGAGGAATGGTCTGATGAAAACCTCTCATCGCAGCGCATGAACAACGGGCCTTAAACGGGCTCGATGGGTGACGATCCCCCATTAGCCTCCTTGGCTCCGGGTGAAGCCAGGTTCGCCGTCGAAAGTGTAGAGGAGTTCCAATTTGACCCACTCGAGGCCGCCCGCCGAGATCGAATGGAGCAGGCGCGTTACCTCGTCGTGCGATGCGCCTCCGACGGTGCCATCGGGGATCCGGAACCGGCACCGGAAAACGTCGACGCAGTTCGTCTCGGGCAGGCCGTTCGGCCAGACCCGCATGCCCCGGTTCGAAATCATTTCCAGATCGAGCTGCCCGCTGCGGAGGCCCTTCAGCCGCTGCGCCAGGTCGGCCGGCTGTGCGCCCGATTCGTCGATAAACACATCGACGCCCACGAGCGCCTTCTTCACCGGGGGTCTGATCCGTGCGGCCGAGCGGACAGGAATCGCCGCGGCCTTCGCCGGCGCGACCGGCGACAGGTGTAGGGGCTCCAGCCCGAGTCTTTCGATCACCGCATCGGCAAAGGCGCGGGTGCCTACCTTGCGCTGGCTGGTGCCATCGTGGAACAAATCGTAGGTATGGATGCCGTCCTCGAGGGTGCGGAGCCACGCATTGTGGACCCGCGCCGCGACCTCGCTCTGGCCGAGGTGGTCCAGCATCATGATCGCTCCTCGGAGCAGGCCGGAGGGATTGGCAAGATCCTGACCGGCGCGGCGGGGGGCCGAGCCGTGAATGGCTTCGAACATCGCGCAGCGCTCCCCGATGTTGGCCGAGCCCGCGAGCCCGACCGATCCGGCGATTTGCGCCGCGACGTCCGAGAGGATGTCCCCGTAGAGATTGGGCATGACGATCACGTCGAAGATTCCTGGCGTGTCCGCCAGCTTCGCCGCCCCGATGTCGACGATCCAATGCTCCTTTTCGAGTTCCGGGTATTCGGCACCGATCTCATCGAAGACCTGATGAAAGAGGCCGTCGGTGAGCTTCATGATATTGTCTTTCGTGAAGCAGGTGACTCGTTTGCGGCCCTGCGCCCGGGTGTAGTCGAAGGCGTAGCGCATGATGCGCTCGCAACCGGGGCGGGTGATGATTTTCAGGCACTGGTAAACATCGACCGACTGCCGGTGTTCGATCCCGGCATAGAGGTCCTCCTCGTTCTCGCGCACGATGACGAGATTCATTCCGGGATGCTTAGTCTTCACGTAAGGAGCGTAGGCGACGCTGGGCCGGATATTGGCGTAAAGGCCCAGCGCCTTGCGGACCGTCACATTGAGGCTCTTCACGCCGCCGCCCTGGGGCGTCGTGATCGGGGCTTTCAGGAAAACGCCGGTGCGCCGGAGCGATTCCCATGCGGAGGCTTCGATGCCCGCGCTGTGCCCGCGGGCATAGACTTTTTCGCCAATTTCGATGGTCTCGAGGTCCAGACGTGCGCCCGCAGCCTGCAGGATGCGCAGCGTGGCAGCCATGATCTCGGGGCCGATGCCGTCGCCGTGGGCGACAGTCACGGCGGTGCGGACGGCGGTCGGCGGGAGGGCCGCAGAAGAGGGAACAGGAGCGGTGGCATTCATAGGTGAGTGGAGAATGCAATCACGATACCCGGTCCTGGCTTTTGTTGGTACTCGATTGTTTGTTTCTCATCGTTCAATAAAACTGAACGATGGAAAAACCGCCCGCCGCCGTCTCCCACCTGAATTTTCATCATCTCCGCGCTTTCTGGCACGTCGCGAGCGAAGGCGGCATGGGGCGCGCGGCGGCGTTGATTCGCGTCTCCCCCTCGGGCCTCAGCATGCAGGTGTCCCAGTTGGAGGGCACCCTCGGCCAGCGCTTGTTCGAGCGCGTTGGCCGCCGCTTGGTGCTGACCGCGGCGGGGCGAACCGTGTTGGAATATGCGGAGCGGATTTTTTCGGCCGGGCGGGACTTGGAAGACTGGTCTCGCGGTGGATCGGGCGGTGCCCGGCGTCCGCTGCGGATCGGGGCTCTAAGTACCCTCTCCAAAAACCTCCAATTTGAATTTGTCTGGCCACTCTTGCGGGATTCGAGCGACGGAGTGACTGTCAAGCAGGGATCCCAGGACGAACTCCTCGGCGACCTGCGGGAGTTCCGCATCGACCTCTTGTTGACGAGCCTTCCGGCCGGTGCCGCCGAGGCACCCGCGCTTCAACAAGTGCTGTTGGGCGAGATGCCCGTTTATCTCGTGGGGCGGCCGCCCTTTCGGATCCCGCGCAAACCGTTTCCCCACTGGCTGGAGGGACTTCCTTTGTTCTTGCCCTCGCGCCGGAGCACAGTCCGGCTCGAATTCGATACGCTGGTCGCCCGCGCGAACGTGCATCCTCAAGTGCGCGCCGAGGTGGACGACATGGCGCTCCTCCGTCTCCTGGCGCTCTCGGGCGCCGGCCTCGCTTTGGTTCCTAAAATCGTGGTGGAGCGCGAGCTCGTGGCGGGTGCGGATCTCAAGGTGACGCGCGTGCCGGGGCTCACGGAGCGGTTCTTCGCCATCACCGGTGCCCGCCACCGGCAGGACCCGCGGACCGAAACCCTGATCCGTTCGCTCGTAGCCCAGTTGGCGGCGGCGGAGCGCTCACGAAGCAAATCCTTGAAGGTTTAGGAACGCTCTCCGTGCTGGCGTGAACCGTCTCCATCGTGCCGAAGAATTCTGCAGGCTGTCGGGCCGGGTTCCATCCCGCGAGTTGAGGCGGTCCGAAAGGGTCGGGTCGTGCAGCCCCGAGAGTTTTTCGGCAGAGTCGAAGGACAAAGCGTGACCCTCGTGCGGAAAACCGCCCGCAACAATAGCTCGATCTCCGCATCTGATGCTGAAACATCATATGTGTAAGGACCACCCTAGATCTGGACCAAGATGTTTTGCTCGCAGCCAAAGAGATCGCCGCGCGCTCGAAACGCACCGCCAGCGCGGTGATTTCCGAATTCTTCCGGCGCGGCCTCCACGCCGGCCCGCACGCCGCAGCCGATCCTGGCAGACAAGTGGCCGCCGGTTTCGAGGTGATCCCCGCGAACGGGCGCGTCGACACGGCCGCGCTCGTGCGCCGCCTTCGCGTCGAGACCGAGGACGCATGAAAGCCCTTCTCGACACCAATTTCCTGATCGCGCTCTTCGACGCTGCCCACGTCCACCACGCGACCGCGCAGGCTTGGCTCATCGAAAATCGCCGCCTCGGCTGGGCGACATGCCCGCTCACCCAGAACGGATACATCCGCATCTTCTCCCATCCGGCCTACCCCTCCAGCCTTCCGGTCCCCGGGATCGCCCGACGCCTGCGCCAAGCCACCGCCGCCGCCGATCGCGAATTTTGGGCGGACGCCGTGTCGCTCACCGACCCGAAACGCTTCGACCTTACCCGCGCGCCGCACCCGCGATATCTGACCGATGCGTATTTGTTGGGCTTGGCGGTCGACCTTAAGGCGCGGCTACAAACGTTCGGCCAAGGCATCCCGGCAGGCGCGGTGCGCGGGGCGGCGGGCAAGGGCTTCTGGTGCTGTAAACGCGTCGCGTCGATTCGATCAAGAGCTTCAGGCTTTGACCTTTTTCGAAACTCTCAATTCGCAAGACATGCTCCCACCGCTTTGCTCGCTCGGAGCAGTCGACTCCGGCGCGATCGGAAAGCGCCCCGGGTCGGCGGCATCACGTTCCACGATCGAAAAGGACAAACGACAAAGCCTGGTTATGCGGACCTCCGCGAGCGCTCCTGGCAAAAGTCAAACTACCGTCTTACGAAACAATTTGGCAGTGCCAGGTGCGTGAGCCTCCCGGGGCCCGCCTTCTACTGTTTGAATTCCTTGGGGCGCATCGGGAAGACAAATCGGGGCGGGTGACCATCGGCACGATCGATGGGCAGCGGCACAGGCGCAGGGGCCAAAAACGGCGGTAACAGGTTTCGCGACTCATCGTGCGGGCCGCGCTCCGCCCTGGACCTACTTGAGGCTGGCGATCAGCGCCCGATTCAAGCGGGTGTACTCGTCTTTCATCGCGCCCTGGGCTTGGGACGCCATCTTCAAGGACTGGTTGGCCGCGGCCAGCGCCCCTGCCTTATCGCCCATTTTTTCGAGAATCAGGCCCTTCCGATAGATCATCCAAAACGCCTTGGGGTTTTCTTCCAGCCCCGCATCCAGCCACGTCATGGCCTTCTTCAGGTCGAGGTTGTTTTCATAGTAGAACATCGCCGATGCGAAATAGGGCTTCTTTGCACCTTCGACCGCCATCGCGGCCTCAACTTGGGGCTTGAGCATGCCGACGGTGTCAATTTCGAGCTTCATCGGAACCCGCGTCTTCTCCCATGCGAGGTAGAAGGTCGCGGAGCTGTCGCGAAGGTCGGAAAAGCCGATGGCGAACGATTCCATCGGCGACGGAAGCGTCACAGGTTTGGCCTTCACGCGCACGACGTCGTTCTTCTGGTCGTATTGGTAATCCCCCCACTGAGACATGTTCTTGTGGACGATGACCGTCCACTCGGTCTTTCCGGGGATGGTGAAAAGCTCGTAGGTACCCGCTGGGATGGGGGAACCGTTGAGCGTGACCGCGGTGCTGAAGGTCAGCTTGGTTGCGCTGTTCGCCCCCGTGCGCCAGACTTGGTCGTAGGGAACCAGGCCTCCGAAAACCTCGCGTCCTTTGACTCCAGGACGTGAGTAGTTCACTTCGATGTCGGTGATGCCGACCCGCTGCTTGAGCGTGGTCGGGGGGCTGGGCATGGGAAACTCAAGCTTCGGTGCGGCGGGGGTCTGCGCGGTCAGACTGGCGATGAAAGCAACCGGTGCGAGGGCTGCGATAAGGGATCGGAGGTGCATGGTGGGAGGGTGGGACGTGAAAGAAACCGGCCTACGCTTGCACCAAGAACGTGCACGACGCAATCGCCCAGAGGCGGAATGTCATCCCGTTCCAACGGTCCGATCTCCGCCACCTCACGCGGTCCAAAAGGGGCAACCCTAACCCTAATCTGACCCCGTTGCGATCTGCTCCCAACCCGCTTTTTCCTCAATCGGGCGTTCACTTCCGTGGCTTTTGCTCCAAGGGATTACGCCAGTGCAATCCCGGGAAACGCGCGAAGTCCGTGTCGGTGCTGTGCAACTCGGCCTGATACTCCAGCGCCAGCGCGGCAAGGTGGGCGTCCGTCGTGAGATTACCCGCCACTCCGAGCTTGCGCAGAAAACCAAAACAGTGCCGCACGTGGTCGCGCCCCGGCACCAGCAAGCGCACCACGGGCTGCTCAAGCCACTCTTCCACCAAACCGGTGACGGTCGCCACCGGCAGCGGAGTCACGAGCACCTGCCGATGCGTGGTCAGTCGTACAAAACCGAGCAAAGTGACCCACGCCATACCGACCGGCTCCTGCCCGTTCAGGCAGTTTTCCCACCAAGCCCGGGCCGCCGTGTGACGCGGATCGGCTGCATGGTGCGCATAGACCAGCAAATTTAGGTCCGGGATAATCATGCCCGCAGTTTCTTCAGCAACGCGTCGTTTTCGAGTTCATCGGCCAGCTCGTTGAGCTTGTCCGTATCGACGCCCGGCCGGAACGACAGCCTCAAGGGCTTGACCGAATAAGTCGAACGGCGCGCCGATTTTCCGGGCATCCGCAAGCCCCGCCGCAGGGCCTCGTTGACCACAGTTTTCAGGGCCCGGTCGGAGCGCGTCGCCTCGGCGTTCAACCGGGCCGCCACATCGGGGTCGAGGGTTAGGGTTGTACGCATGTCGGCATCGAAGCATCAACCAATCTGATGTCAAGATGGTGGTCCGTCTGCCCCGCTCGGCGGTCGGGGCTCGATCCAGCGGGATAGGTGACAGATTGTCCGGCAGGGTCGGAAAAAGGGTCGGGTCGTGTATTTTTACGTCTCTATAAAGTCGAGCCATCCGAAAGGATCAGGCGTTTCTCGTTCGGTCTATACCTCACTGGCCGTCACAAGCCATGCGTGGCTCAGAGAACTCGCCGGTGCAAGTTATCGACCGCAAGAAGAAAAGCCTGACCCTTTCGGCTATCCAGACCCTTTCGGCTATCCGGCCAAGATCAGCCCGGGGTCGTCGCTGATGATGCCCTGCACGCCCGCGTCCCACAGCTGCCGAGCCTGCGCCGGATCGTTCACGGTCCAGACATGGGTCACCGTACCGCTGCCGCGCAGCGTGCGCACCAATGCGGCGATCGGCACCGGCAGGCCGTGCCAGCGCGGCGGGATGCACAGTGCCTGCACCTGCGGCAGCGCGGCCCGCCGGCGCAGGAGCGCCGGCCACAGGAGGGCCACCACATCGGAAGTGCTGGCGCCGAGCGCGAAGCCCGCGCCGCGCAGCGGGCGTGTGGCCTGCGGGTCGAAGCCGGCGACGATGATGCGTGCGGCCATCCCGTGCCGTCGGACGGCGTGGCGGAGCGGTTCGGTCGCCGCGGGTGTCTTCACATCGATGATGCAGGGAAGCTGCGACGGCAGCGCGTCGATCAGCTCGTCGAAGGTGGACACCGTCACGCCGCGGCCGCGCCAAGGAAACGTGCGCCCGTTGTCGCGGGTGAAGCGCGCACCCGCGTCCAGCCGCTTGAGCTCGGTCACGCTGCGCGCCGCCAACGTGCCGATGCCGTCGGTGGTGCGTTCCAGCGTGGCGTCATGGAACACGACCGGCACGCCGTCGCGCGAGACATGCACGTCGAGCTCGATCGCGTCCACGCCCAGCGCCACCGCTTCTAGGAACGACTCGAGTGTGTTCTCCGGCGCGAAGGCGCGGTTGCCTCGGTGGCCGATCACCGGTCGCGCCAACGGGTCGAGCAGGATCATCGGCTGGGCCGACGCAGGGCGCGGCGTAAATCGCGACGCAACTCGTGGCCCATGGCGCCGTCCGGCGGCCGTCCACCGGTCGCGCCACGTCGGCGATGCCGGCCGCCGCGTCGCTGCACAGGAACTTCGCGATGTCGCCGACGCGCCCGGGCGGCAGCAGCATCGGGGAGGGCTGCTTCTTGCGCAGCAGTTCGGGCACGCCGGCCGCGCGGTCTTCGATCACTCCTAGGATACTGGAATTTATGGGGTGCATTCATCGTCTCGGCCTCACCCCCCACCAAGCCATTCCCACCCCCACCGCAAACCCCGTATACCCCAACACGAACACCCACCAGGGTGCCTCCCAATACAGCAGCCGTGAAAGCCAGTGTTCGATGAAGCTTTCGCGATAACCGGTTTGGCCGGCGAGGCGGCGCAGGTCTTGTTCCCACGCGGTCAGGGGGCAGAGCTGGCCCAGCCAGGCCTGGGCGGCGATGAAGACCATCAGGGCCAGATGGGTGAGGCGCAGGCCGAAGTGGCGGACCCAGCGCCAGCCGAGTGCTCCGCCGATCAAGATGAGGGGCAGCAGGCCCACCGCGAACAGCACGATGCCTACGTGCAACGCCAGGATGGCGTCGGCCAGCCACAAAGCTTGGGTGGGGGATATGGTGGGCATGGTGGGCAGGGGCCGAGGCTGGTTGCTTGAGCGCCTCCTGTATCGTCGGCACAAACGCCGCCGTCAAAGAACCTTCCGCGAAAAGCCGACGGAACGGGTTGGGCGTGTTAATCGCCGTGAGGAACGCCGAGTTGAGCATCGACGTGCCCAGCAGCGCCGCGTCCAATTGGTCCCGCACCTGCCGGAGCACGCGCGACACGATGTTCTGCAGCGAAACGAGGCCGATGTTTTTTAGCTTCTTGGACAACCCCCCGATCCCATCCCCACCCCCGCGCCGTGGCAACTCGAGCCTCTCTTTATTCTTCGTCATTCTCCATTCTTATTTTCCCGGCGCAGGGCGGGCGAGGATTCGATCCGCGGGTGTTGCAACCGGGGGGGAGCGGCCTTTCGTCCGCGTCATGCAAGAAACGATCCCCGGGGCGGCGGCGGGCGCGGCGGAGCAATCGGCGGCTCCTGCCCGGAGAGGGTGGCTCCGTCGTCTGACGTGGGCGGGGGCGTGGCTGGCTGCCGGGGTGGCACCGATGAGCGGCTGGGAGACTTTTATCGAGGTGCCGCTGGTGGACTTCTCGGAATTCGGCGATGCGACGCCGTGGCGGGTCGGCGTCACGCGCGAGAGCCGGCGCGATCCCATCGCCCGGCTCCTGCGGCACGACGGGGTGCGCTGGGTGGCGACTTTGGGCTACAGTGAGGTGCGCGACGTGTTCGTGCGCGAGATGGGCACGCCGGTGCGGAAGGCGCGGGGGCGGGCGACGCCGACGGTGTCGCTGGCGCGTCGCTGGTTTTGGGAGGTTCCGGTCGTTCCCGACGGCTGGTCGCTGGATGCGGGCATCGAGTTCGGCGTGCACTATGCCGCGCGCAGCGTGCCGGCGGATGGCACGCACTTTCAATTCGTGTTAGCCCCCGGCCTGGACCTGCAGCCGGTGGACGGCCCCTGGCGGGTGGGCCTGCGGTGGCTGCATCTGTCCAACGGGAATGTGCGGCCGGGCAACTCCGGCTACGACGGGTTATCGTTGCAGTTCGGCTGCCGCTTCGGCGGACGGAAGTAGGAACGAGCCCGGGGAGGGTCAAAAGCCGGGAGACAGGCTCAGGTCTGAATGGCACTTGGCTAGGCACCATTGCTACAGTTTTAAGCGAAGGTTTTTTCCGGATTTATAAGTAGTTTTAATACTGATACGCAGGGCGTTTTCGATATGCGTAAAACCATGCGCACCAGAACGTCATATCTGCCCGGGTTCGCTCGTCGCCTGAGCGGCAAGCGTGCCCAAGAGGTGGCTGGACGTCTCTCGCGGCGATCCGTTCAGCCCGATGGTCTCGCTACACCGATCTCGAGGTTCATCTCAGCGGATCGGTTGAGGGAGTCGGTTAACGCGATCTCATCTTTACGCCTTGGGTCACCTTTTGCGCCTTTCTGGGTCAGGTGTTACAGCGAGGAGCGAGCTGCCGTGATGCGGTTTGGCGTATACCGTCCCGGTATTCTATCCAACAAAACTGAGGTCGACGTGGATGACGCAACGGGGGTTACTGTCAGGCGAGGGCGGGACTGCCGTAATCCGTGATATGGGCGGCCTTTGCGGGCATCGCTCAAAAGTTCGGACGAAATTCGTTCCGAATTCCGCTACGGGTCGATCTACGGAGGAGCGGTGCGAAAGGGGTCAGGTTGTGTACTTTGTACTTCTATTGTAAAGACAGTTATTGTGCGCAGACGCCCAGGGCGCATCGAGTAAAGCGGTCAATCCGTCAGCGAAACCATGGCTTTGATCACGCCGGTTTCGGGTTTCAGCCAGGTGGGAAATTCGGCGATCAGTCGCGAAAACGGCGCGCGGTGGGTGATCCACGGTCCGGTTTCGATCGTGCCGTCTTCGATCAGACGAATGATCCGGGCGAAATCCCGGGTCAGGGCATTGCGCGATCCCATCAGGGTCAGCTCGCGCCGGTGCATCGCCGGCGCGTGCGGGAAAACCAGGTCCTGTTGCGTGATTCCGACGAAGACGAGGCGTCCGCCGAAGGCGCAATAAGTCAGCGCGTGGCTCATCGACTTGCTGCTGCCGGTCGCATCGATGACCACATCGGCGCGCCTGCCTTCCGTGAGCGCTTCGAGCGTCTTCAAGGCGTCTTCTTCGCCCTGCGGCAGGATCGTGCGATCCACGCCCAAGCGCTCTTTGCAGAACGCCAGGCGACCGGCGTCGATGTCCATGACGATGCACGTGGCGCGTGCCGCCTTGACGAACTCGATCGCCGAGAGGCCGATGGGGCCCGCGCCGATCACGAGGACCGTCTCGCCGGCGCGCACGTGTCCACGGTCGACGGCGTGGCAGCCGATCGCGAGAGTTTCGACCAGGGCGAGTTGGTCGAACGAGAGGGAGCGCGAGACGTGCAGTTTGCGCGAGGGCAGGATCATCCGCTCGCGCATGCCGCCTTCGCACATCACGCCCAACGTGAGATGACCTTCGCAGCAGTTGGTGAGTCCCCGGCGGCACGAGTAGCAGCGCTGGCAGTTGATATACGGCTCGACCGAGCAGCGATCCCCCGGACGGACTTCGGTCACGCCCGGTCCGATCGCGAGGACTTCGACGCCGAGTTCGTGTCCGGGAATCCGCGGGTACGAGTAAAACGGCATTTTCCCCAGGTAACCGCTGTAGTCTGTACCGCAAATTCCGATACGGTGAATGCGTACGAGCGCTTCGCCCGGCCCGGGTGCCTCCGGTTCCGGAAGTTCGAGGGGACGAAAGGAAAGGGGCTTTTCGAGCTGGATGGCGTGCATGAAAAGGAGGAGGAACGGGGAGCGTTGCGAACGGATCAGTTGTTTTCGGACAGCCCTTCGGTGTGCCCCAGGTTCTTCACCGGCGCAAAGAGCGCGAGCACCTCTCCGAGGAGTTCTCGATCGATCGGTTCTTCTGCCCATTTGGCCCAGTTGCGGATGTTCACGGGGTTGGCACTTCCGGAAACGGTCGTGGCAATGTCCGGGTTTGCGAGCGAGAATTGCAGGGCGAGCTTGGCGATATCGACGCCGCGTTTTTCGCAGAGCGCGGCGGCGGCACGCGCCGCGGATTTCACCGCTTCCGGCTCCTTGAGCCACGCCGGCAAGGGAGCGTTCGTCAGCAACCGGGCGCTGAACGGCCCGGCATTCATCACGCCGACGCCCTTGGATTTAAGCAGCGGCACCAATTCGTCCGCGAAGCGCGTATTCTGCAGCGTGTACTGATTGTAGCTGAGCACGCAGTCCACGTTCGTTTGTTCGAGAATGGTGCGGAAGGTCTTCATTGGGTAACCGCTGATTCCGATGTAACGTACCTTGCCCGATTTTTGAATTTTGCGCAGCGCGGGAAGCGTTTCGTCGACGATCTGCTTCAGCGGCACGAACTCGATGTCGTGGCAAAGCACGATGTCGAGGCGATCGGTACCGAGGCGATGCAGCGAGACATCGACGCTTTCGGCCACGCGTTTGGCGGAAAAATCGAAATGCGCGAGATCGTACCGCCCGAGCTTGGTACACAGGGTATAGCTCTCGCGGGGGATTCCTTTGAGTGCGATGCCCAGGAGCACTTCGCTCATGCCGCGTCCATAGAAGGGCGACGTGTCGATGAACGTAAGGCCGCACTCCAAGGCGACGCGCACGCTGGCCAGAGCTTCGTCGAGCGTGACGCTGCGGAATTCCGCGCCGAGCGAACTGGCGCCGAAGCTGAGAGGGGGAAGGTGAAGGTCGGTTTGACCCAAACGACGGAGTTGCATAGAGGAAAGTTCAGGGCGTCACGCAGCCCATGGTCAGCAGGAGATTGCCCCACAGCGCTTGGTCGGCGGTTTGAATGGTGAGGATGTGATCCGCACTTTCGACCTGGCGGTAGAAATCCCACTTGAGCACCGGCGCGAGCGCCAGCGGACTTTTCGCCTCGGCGAGCAGTGCGCGGTAATCCGCCCAAACCGTAGGCTCGCCGTATTTGGCATAAGGATCGTCCGGCGGAATTCCCATCGTATTGACCTCGTCGATCGGAACGGCGGTCAAGAGGACGCGAAGCACCTGCGCAACGGTGACGATGCCCGGTGCAAGGTTGAGGTGGACAATGTGTGCATTCGGCCCGCGCTTCGTCGACGCCGGATAATTTCCGTCGGCAATCAGGATTTTCGAATGGTGGCCGCCGCGAGCGAGAGCGCTCAGGATATCGGGATGCGTCAGGGTGGTTTTCAGCATGATCGGAAAGTAAGCCGGTGCGGGAGAGGATTAACGGATCGCCGTCTCGCGGCGAAAGGCGGCGATCGTCCGTTCCGCAGCGCTCATCGAATCGGGCAAAGCGAGCACTTCTGCGGACAGATACCCGCGATACCCGATCGCTCGAAGCGCCGAGATAATCGGAGGTATGGCGGTGTGTCCCGAGCCGATCGCCTGCCGGTTGGAATCCGCAAAATGGACATGTCCGATCGAGGTCCCGGCAGCATGCACGGCGGCCGCGAGGTCGGGTTCCTCGAGGTTCATATGAAAGAGATCGGCGAGAATCCGCACATTCTGCGACGGCAGGGATTTCAACCAGGCGGCGGCTGGGCCCACCCGGTTATGGAGATTGGTCTCGTAGCGGTTGAGCGGTTCGTAAAGAAGCGGGACCCGGTGGCGCTGTGCGTAGTCGCCCAGCGCGCTCAACGATTCTCCCAACCATTGCAGTGCTTGGTCCCGGGATACTTCCCCTTCGGCCCGACCCTGCATCGAGCCGACGATCGCGGACGCTCCAAAGCTGCCGGCCAGGTCGACGATCTCGCGAACGAAGGCCTGCGCTTTTGCCCGGCGATCCGGATCGGGATGGGTGAACGTGAGCTTCTGGACCACCCATCCTCCCCCCGTGCCGACCGCGGCGACTTTAAGTGCGTGTCGCGCGAGAAGTTCGGGGAGGAGCTGGAGTTCGGGGGCGTTCGCGTCTCGTGGAAACACCTCGATGGCGTCGAAACCGAGTCGGGAAGCGCGTTCGCAGGCGTCGATGAGACCGTCCCAGAAGACAAAAGGCCCTCCTCTGGCTTCAGGCACGAGAGAAACGGTCACGGCGGATCGCATGGGAAACAAAAGGGGGGAGGTTGCGTGTTGGGAGTCGCAGTCGCGAAAAGGCTTACACCGAAAGGCCGTCGCGGGTCGACTGGTTTTCGCGTACGGACGATTACTGCCGACTCGCCAGTACGGCAGCGAAAAAATGGATTTTGTCCAGGTGGCGATGGGCGATCCGCGCAGCCATGCGATTCTGGGCGAAGCGATCGAGCGTGGGCGCCCGATCAGCGGTCACATTTACGGTCGCGAGTTCGTCGCGGCGGGTGCGGCGGGTGGAATCGCGGATACTCACGAATCGATCGACCGCGAAATTGCCAACGATTTTTTGGAAAACGGATTGTGGATTTTTCTGCGCGGCGGTCCCCCGACCACGCCTTGGCATTCGTTGCCTTTGGCGATCAAGGCCGTGACCGAGCTCGGTGCCGATCCGAAACGGGTCTGCGTGTGCACGGACGACCGGGATGCGGACGATTTGTTTTTGTTCGGCTTGGATTGGGTGGCGCGCGAAGCGGTCCGGGCGGGGATCAAGCCAGTCACGGCGTTGAGCATGGCGTCCTTGCATCCGGCGACGCGTTTCCACCTCGATCACGACATTGGCGGAATCGCGCCGGCCCGTCGGGCCGATCTGGTGCTCTTTAGCGATGCGCTCGAACCGCAATGCACGTGGTTTGGCGGTGAGCTCGTGGTCGAAAATCGGCAGGTCACACCCGTCCTCGAAGCGGCCTTGTCGAAGCCGTACCGCTATCCGCGCGCCGCTTACCGGACCGTCAAGCTCCCTCCGGCGAAAGGGCTCAAGCTGACTCCTGCGCTGCCGGGGAGTACCGTGGTGGCAAACGTCATTCGAACCGAGCTCCCGGGCATCGTTCTTTTTCATGACAAGGTCCATCTCGCGATCGACGCCGGCTGCGCGTGGCCGGATGTGCTGCAGGAACATCGCCTCTGCTTCGTGACCGTCGTCGAGCGGCACGGCCGGAACGGCAACGTTGCCTATGGGTTGTTGAGGAACTTCGGACTGGCGGCAGGTGCCGTCGCCAGCACCGTCGGCCACGACGCGCACAATTTGATCGTCGCCGGTACGAACGAGCCGGATATGCAGCTGGCGGTGGCGACCTTGAAAAAACTCCGCGGCGGCGTCTGTGTGGTCCGCGACGGTCGCGTGCTCGCTCAGGTGGCCCTGCCTATCGCCGGCCTGCTGTCGGATCGTCGCGCACGCTCGGTCGCGAACGAAGCCACGCAGTTGAAAAAGGCCTGGGTGGAAATGGGCTGCACGCTGCCCTACATGGGTTTCAATTTGATCCCGCTGTCGGTGATTCCCGAAATCCGCATCACCGACCAAGGTCTGGTGACGGTTCCCGGAATGCAGATCCTGCCGCTGTTCGAGCCGGCGTGAGGCCGTCGGACGACGGAGATCCGCTTAGAAACGGGTGGTGATGCCGAAGCGGAAGCCCGCGTTGCCGCCGATGTCGATCGCTGCCGTGCGGTTGCCGAGCGACTGCTCGTACTTGCCGAGCTTCTCGAACGTGGCACCGGCGAAAAAGCCCGTGCGGTTCGTCAACCACCACTCGGCGTTCACCTCGGCATAAGCGCCGTGAAGGAATTTGCTGTATTCGTCCTCGCCGGTGAAGGCGATCGGGCTGACGCCGGCGACGACGAGGGTCTCCTCGACTTTGTATTTGGTCCCGAGATACGCGCCGGCGTAACCCGCGCTGAACGTGACCGCGAAGCGCTGCCCGAGGGGAACGCGGATGACCGGTCCGGCGCGAAAGAGGTAGTAGGCACCCTTGATCTGCCAGACTCCGTTCACCTCGGCGCCGTTCGTGGTGGTGGTCCTGGTCCGGCTGAAAGGAATGGAGTCGAGCGTCGTCGTGGTTTCGAGCCCCTGCAGGTAAACCGTGCCGTCCGCCCCGATGAAGTCGGTCGAGGACGGTCCGGTGTAGGGTGCGGTCGGAGCGGCTGCCCCCCCAGTGAGGCGATAGAGATCGGTCAGCGTGGTGAGATTGGAACGAATGCCGCCGGAAGTTTTTCCGTTGATATCGGTGATGCCGAAGCCGAACAGAAATCCCCAGTCGATCTTGCTGGAACCGATCGAGCCAAGTCGACGGCTGGCGGTGAACTCAAAGCCCGCGCCGGCGCCGGAACTCGCGCTGGCGGTGGCTCCGGAGGTCGATGCCGTGTAATCGTGCATCGCGATAAAGCCGGGATTGGACGTGGCCTGCGCTTCGCTCGAGTAGGACCACGAACGAGTCGTGCCGGGAGTATACGCTAGGAAATTGCCGCTGACCTGAAAGATGGGATTGCCTTCCGGGTCCAGAACTTGATTCCCCTCGGCGTCGAGTCGCGCGGCTCGAATGGTGTAGCGGCCACCGGGAGTCGTCGTTTGGTTGTTGTTGGCGTCCGTTTCTTCTATCCGTGGGCCGTCGGCCTGAACGCTGCCGTCGAGGTAAATCCGCGTCCCCGCGCCCGCGCTGGGGTCGGGGGGAGTCGAAAGAAGACCGGACGGAATCGTCCCGAGGTTTCCGAATTTGACGTCGGCTCCCCCGATGATGCGCACACCCATCGAAAACGCATTGTTTCGGACGGGACGGTATTCGATCGGAATGTCTGCGTAATTTATTTGCGCGTGGAGGGTGGAAAGCAGCCCTGACGCGGCTACGAGGACAAGAAGACAAATCGATTTCATGCGTGGGAGACGAAAATAGGACGCGGCCGGTGGGCGAATGTTTCAACCGGTCTTACCCAAGGCGCCCCGAAACGGTATTTGACGCGGATACCGTTGGGCGTGTGGGAGGAGACGGGCTTCATGGCGAAAAATGGTTCCGAGGGAAAAAGAACCGAGCGCCCACGTCAAGCGGGCGTATCGTATCGGTTAAAGCGCCTGGGCGGCGTTTGGCGGGGCCGAAAGTAAGATCGATTTCGACGGCCCGCTTGGTGGTGGCTGGGTCGACGTGGGCGGATGAGGTCTACCGCTGCTTTGGTAGACCACCTACCACTTAATGCCTTACCTTACCTGATCGGGTGTGATGTACCGATGCAAAACCGTGGCCCACAGCGTCGCCTCTCCCGCGAAACCGAACTCAGTCAATCCGTCTTGAATTGCCGAGTCCGACGGCTCGACCACTGCATGACGCGGGTCATTGGGCCATAATGGGTTGATCGCGCATGCCAAACGCCAGCAGGCCCAGGCGCGCCACGCCCGTTGTTCTCGGCGAGGGCCCGACAGGCGATCGGCATAGTGCTGAAAGTGGACCCGTGGGTTACCCACGAACAACCCCTCCGGACAGGACTCCAGCATCCACGTAAGTGCTTCGTAGGGAAGTGGCCAACGGGCGAGTACCTCCTCGTGCCCCTTCAGATCCGCACCGAGCGCTCGATCGAGGCAAAGGATCGCACGGGCGGCCAAGCCGCGTTCCCAGAGCGACTGAGCGTATTGCAAACACGCAAAATAAAAGTCTGCCCCTCGATGCTCATCGCGAAACCCGTGCAACACCCGCCAATCGAGGCCGGTTTCGGAGGGCGGTAGGTGAGGGCAGGAGGGGAGTGCAATCATCGGTGAAGCCTCCGTGCCGGTTCCGCCGGCGGACGTCAACCTCGGTTGGTTTTGTGTCGGTGAGGTTTGCGGCCACGATTCTGCGCTTGGCGAGAACCCGCCTTTGGTCGAAAACGGCTGATGGATTCCGCACCCCGCCTTCCGACCGCCGCGATCAAGCGGGTGCGGGGATGGGAGAGAGGCGTTTTGGCAATGCTGGGTGGACTGCTGCGGTTGTGGGGCGCTTCGTTGCGTTTCGAGACCACGCCCGTCTCTGCGGGTCAATTGCACGATCGGGCGGCTCCGTTGGCGATGGTGCTATGGCACAACCGGTTGTTTCTCTCCGCGGAGATTTTTCGACGTTATCGACAAGGCCGCCCGGTTTACGCCCTCGTCAGCGCGAGCAAGGACGGCGCTTGGCTCGAGGCTTTCTTCGGCATTGCCGGTCTTCGGACCGTGCGCGGTTCGAGCAGCAAATTGGGACGTGAAGCCGCCTTGCTTTTGGTCGGCGTTCTCAGACGCGGGGGCGATATTGGCATCACCCCCGATGGTCCGCGTGGACCGTGCTACGAGTTCAAGGCCGGCGGTTTGGTCGTGGCCCGTCGCGCGAAGTCGCCCATTCTTCTCTTGGGCGGCGTTTTCGACTCGGCCTGGCAACTGAACAGTTGGGATCGTTTTTTCATTCCCAAGCCCTTCTCACGAGTTCGGGTCACGGGGCGACTCTTGCTGCCTTCGCTCCTCTCCGATCGGGAAAACGGCGCTGACGTGATTTCAGCTCACCTGACGGCGATCAACTCCGACGCATTGCCGGGCGCAAATTTCGTGGTTATTTGATCGGCAAGCCCATCCCTTGTCCGCCTCTACCGCATGTCGCTTCCCTCCGTCCCTTTATCGTCTGTGTCGCCCCGGGGGCAGATTGTCGTTTTCGGGGCCGGCTACGTGGGCGAGGCGGTTTGCCGTCACGCACGGGAGCGCGGTCTGGAGGTCACGGCGTTGACACGCAATCCCGTGAAGGCGGCCGCGCTCTCGGCCTTCGGGGTGAAAACGGTCATTGCAGACCTTGCGAGCGAAGCGTGGCATTCGCAGGTTCCCGAAGCCCCGGACTATGTGGTTAACTGTGTGAGCTCCGGGGGCGGTGGAATCTCCGGCTATCGGCTGAGCTACCTGGAAGGCGCGCGCTCTCTGATCGTCTGGGCGAAGGCAAAATCGGCTCGGGGGACGCTCGTCTATACCGGTAGCACCTCCGTTTACCCGCAGGGAGCGGGCACTCGGGTCGACGAGGCGTCGTCGACGACTCCGCCTGCAAGCGAAAATGCCGGGATTCTCCTGCAAACGGAGACGTTGCTCCAGACTTGGCCAGGGCGGACCTTCGTGCTCCGTTTGTCGGGAATCTACGGTCCGGGCCGACATCATTTGCTCGACCAAATGCGTGCGGGTTCCGCCGAACTTCCTGGCCGGGGCGAGCATCGTCTCAACCTGATTTATCGCGACGACATCGTCGACGCGATCTGGCGGGCGCTGACGGCACCGGCCGCGGTGGGAGGACAGACGCTCAATCTCAGCGATGACGGTTCGGCCCCCAGGCAAGACGTGGTGGGCTTTCTCGCAAAACGCCTGGGCGTTGCCGTGCCGCGATTCACCGGCGAGGCTTCCGGTGGACGCCGTGCGGTCGTGCCCGATCGGTTCATTGCGAATGCGCGGGTCAAGGAGGTTTTGGGCTGGGAGCCGCGGTTTCCCACTTTTAGGGAAGGGTATGCGGCGATACTTGGTGCTTGAAGCTTGGCCCGGGTTTATCGTCTCTGACGTTTTGCACTTTTCACCCTCGATTACACTTCCATGGCCGGCGTAGGCAAACTCCTCAAACAAGCTCAGAAAATGCAGCGCTCGATCGAGTCGCTTCAGGCGCAGCTCGAGGCGAAGGAATTCGATGTCGGCGCCGGTGGCGGGGCCGTCAAAGTCAAGGTTAACGGAGCGGGCAAATTCCTCGCCCTCACCCTCGATCCGGAGTTTCTCAAGGAAGATCCCAAGTTCATCGGCGATACCATCCTGCAAGCCGTGCAGGACGCCGCCAAACAGGCCAAGGAGCACAACGATACCGAAATGCAGAAGGTCACGAGTGCGTTCCAGATGCCGGGGATGTTCTAAGCAGAGAGTCGCCCCCGCGCGGCGCGGTCCGGTTCCATGGCTTCCGCTTTTGAAACATTGCAGCAGCTTTTGAAGCAGCTGCCAGGCTTGGGCTACCGTTCTTCGGAGCGCCTGGCTTTGCACTTGTTGGTGGAGAAGCCGGAACGGCTGCCCGCCTTGGTGGCCGCTTTGGAGACGGCCGCGCGTTCGGTGCGGCGCTGTCAACGGTGCGGCAATTTGGCGGAAGGCGAATCGTGCGGCATCTGCGCCGACGAACGACGCGACAGCGGCGTGGTCTGTGTCGTCGAGCACATCCCGGATCTGGCGGCGATCGAACGCAGTGGCGCGCATCGCGGAATCTATCATGTGCTCCATGGCAAACTCTCGCCGATCGGCGGAGTGGCGCCGGAGAATCTGAATTTCGAGCCGCTGCTCGCGCGAGTCCGTCAGGGCGAGGTGCGGGAACTGATTCTCGCCTTGTCCAACGACGTCGAGGGCGAAGCGACCTGCCATTATCTGACCGCGCAACTGCCGCCGGCGCGTGCAGTGAAGGTCTCGCGTATCGGTTTCGGCCTCCCGAGTGGCGGCGGCGTGCTTTACGCCGACTCGACCACGTTGAAGAGCGCGCTGGAATCGCGGCGGAGTTATTCCTGAGACCTTACGGTCGCACTGCGACGCGGTGCCGTCCGATGGACCAACGGTCACGGTCCCGAGGGTGTCTCGCAACTTGGCGTAAGCTCGGACGGTAGCGTTCGGAGTCCGGCCTTTAGGCCGTCCGGGGAGAGTGCGATCGAGTTTCGGATGGCCTTAAGGCCGGACTCCAAACGCTTTAATCGGGGTCGGGAGTCGATCTTTGCGTTGAGGAGGCGAGGCGAAGCTTCATTCCTGTGGCCCAACGTCCAAGCCTTGCCGCCACCAACGCTTGGGTGTCACCCTTCCTCAGCGCCGCCTCCAATTCGATTCGCTCGGCCGGACTCAGGTGTTTGTTTCGCATCCGCTGGCTTTGGGGGCGCGCCGGATTCGGGGCAAGCGATGAAACGGACGGGCAACCGCCAAGCCGGTCCCCGGTCCGTTCCATCGCTGCAAGGGGACCTGCGCTCGCTTTGCTACAGGCTGCCTTTGGCTCTCTATACTCAGGACCCGGATAAAGATTGGACATTCAACCTCATTCTTGAGCGCGCCCATCCCACCCCGCCGCATCCCGAAACTTCGGAAACCGCAGCTTCGGCGTCAGTGCGAGTTTGACGTCCTGTTTCCCGGAGGCTGATTTGAGATTGCTGCTCATGGTTGTGTCTCCGATTCATCCGGCAGTTCGCGCGCAAATCCGGCCTCGATTTCTTCGATGCTGGGGAGGATCCCTTGGAACTCGGAAGGGAGCGTGTCGGTAAGCTGGGTCTTCCAATCGGCGACCGCGATGGATTGTTCCAGACCGCTCAGGGCATACTCAACCACCAGCTTGTTTTTCCCTTTGCACAAAAGAAGGCCGATGGTGGGTCGATCGTCGGGTTGGCGGAGAAGATCGTCCGCGGCGTAGCGGTAAAGATTTATCTGGCCTGCATCACCCGCCACAAAAGCCCGGGCCTTGAGTTCGACCACGACGTAGCGGCGGAGCTTGAGGTGGTAGAACAACAGATCGAGGTAGAAATCATCGTCACCCACCTCCATATGAACCTGTCGTCCGACAAAAGCAAAGCCGGCTCCGAGCTCCAAAAGAAACTGCTGGATATGGTCAACAAGAGCCCGCTCCACCTCGGCCTCGCGACGGGGATCGGCGGTGCCGAGAAAATCGAAGAGGTAGGGATCTTTGAAAAGTTGCGCAGCCATGTCCGAATAGGCAGGCGGCTTCGTGAGGGAGAAGTTGTTCTGGGACTTGCCTTGGCGGAGGTGAACGTGGTGTTGGATCTGGATTTCCAGAGTGCTGCGGCTCCAGCCGTGGCCGATCGCCTCGCGGATATAGAACTCTCGGGCGGCGGCGTCTTTGGCGCGCTGCATGATTTGCAAGATTGGGGGCGAAGTGGCGGGCGTTGTTGTTGGCGAAGAAGAAGGTGCTATCGCGATTGCTGACGATAAAGAGCTGGAGAAAGCAGCGGAGGATCTTGGTGTAGCCGATGCCGGGGTCGTTTTTGTATTCGACGATCTGCTCCATAGCCCGCCGCGGGTTGACGCCGAGCGTCTTCAGCTCCACCTGCACGACGGGCACGCCATTGATGAGGAGGATGACGTCGTAGCGGTGATGGCTGTAGTCGGTGTTGATGCGGAGCTGGTTGACGACCTCGAAGGTGTTTTTGCACCAGTCCTTAATGTTGACCAGGGTGTAGTTGAGCGGCGTGCCGTCATCGCGGACAAAGCTGTTGATCTGGCGGAGGGTGCGGGAGGCGGTGAAGACGTCGGGGTGATGATCTCTTCAAGCAGGCGCGAGAATTCGCCTTCGGTCAGAGTGACGCGGTTACGGGCCTCGAATTTTTGGCGGAAGTTGGCCTCAAGCGTGGCGCGATCGTGGATGTCGCGGCAGACGGTGTATTTGAGGTCGCGGAGCTTTTGGATGAAGGCGTCCTCGATGCCGTTCTCGTTGAGAACTAAACGCTGGTGTTCCGGGCTTTCCGGGTAACGTCCGTCAGAGGAGTTGGGCATGGTGTTCAGTCCAAAAGCTCATTCCCTCGACGACGTGCTTGTGATCGCCCGTGCATCTTGTTGCGGAGCCTATCCGCAGTAAGCAAAAGCTTGGCTCGGAACCGAGGGCGACGCTGGAGTCTTTAGGAGATGCAGAACGAGCGCGGTCCATGAGTGTCGAAACGTGAAACAGCGATATGGAAAGGACTAGCCTGAAATGGGCGCGGCCAGTCATCTACTCGATGAGGGAGCGGGCGGGTGGCGGTCGATCACGCAGTGGTTGCGGATCATCGTGCGCACGCGAGTCAGCTAGAGGCGGTGAGCCGTGCAGGCCCGAGAAAGTTTGGTGCGGGTGGAGGGAATCGAACCCTCCTCTCATGCTTGGGAAGCACACGTTCTACCGATGAACTACACCCGCGGGAGCGTTCCTACGGTGGAAACGCGGCGCGTGGGGTCAACACTCTTCA
>Ga0105046_10002826_pt1 | contig 27444 bp, 29 predicted proteins | sample MAT03_FD_78385 | JGI IMG/M metagenome (GOLD analysis project Ga0105046, IMG submission 78385) | Freshwater microbial communities from Lake Fryxell liftoff mats and glacier meltwater in Antarctica - MAT-03 (megahit assembly) | ecosystem: Environmental > Aquatic > Freshwater > Ice > Liftoff... | reverse complement strand
CTTCACGACGTAATGCAACTCTCCAGCAGCACAGCCATAATCGATGTCGAGCGCTGGCACAGGTCCGGTCGCGTCGGCGCTCGCCGTCTGAGGAGAGATGGAGGCTGCGAACGCAGCCACCCCGAGGAGCGAAATGGCGACGGCGGCAAGGTTGGCTGCCAGTGAGACGCGCGAACGCACGCCTGTGGATGTGTTCTGTGAAGGGGTCATGTCATCACGATGCGCCAGCACTCGGTGTAGAACATGAGCACGGTCTACTCATCGCTGCGCTGTACACCTACTCATCGCCCCGCATTGCGCCTACTCAGAGTCCCGTCAGTGACTCGTGCCGTCCGGTGCCGTGCGGCTCCCATTCGCTACGTTGGTGGCGATGACCAGTCACGGAACAACCCTGTCGGAAGCCGCCTCCAAGTCACTGTTGCGTGAGTTCGGCGTGCCGATGGCCGACGAGCGGGAAGTCAGCGACCCAGCGGCGGCTGCAGCCGCTGCGGCGGACCTCGGCTTTCCCGTCGTCATCAAGCTGTGTGGCGATGCCATCGCCCACAAGACGGAGCGTGGGCTTGTCAAGCTTCGACTCGGCGATGCTGCAGCCGCTCACTCCGCGGCTGCTGAACTGCTGAGCAAGGCCACCACCGACGATGGCGACGTGACGCTCCTCGTGGCGCCGATGATCAGCGGCAATCGCGAGCTCATCGCCGGGGTGGTGCGCGACCCTCAGTTCGGTGCCAATGTGATGCTCGGCGTCGGGGGTGTTCTCGCCGAGGCATTGGCCGATGTGGTGTTTCGTCCGGTCCCGCTGAGCGCAGTCGACGCAAAGGAGATGATTGCCGGATTGGCGACGCAGAAACTGCTCGGCGAGTTCCGTGGTGAGGCCGCGGTCGATCGAACCGCTCTGACGGCAGTACTGATGAGCCTGTCGGCACTGGCTGCTGCGCGGCCCGACGTTGCCAGTGTCGACGTCAACCCACTCATCATTCGTGCCGATGGCGCCCCCGTCGCCGTCGACGCGCTGGTCGAGCTCGGAGAGCCCGACACCTCCAGCGCTACCCGTCGGCAGCGTCCCACCGACGAACAATTTCGCGCGCTGTTCGATCCCAAGGGCGTTTTGGTGGCCGGCGCCTCCACACATCCCGGCAAGTTCGGGTTCGTCAGCCTGCACAACGTCCTGGCCAGTGGTTACGCAGGCGGCGTGTACGGCACCAACCTGCAGGGCGAAGAAGTGCTGGGTATTCGTACCGTTGCAGACATCGCGGAGCTACCAGCTGGCCAGATCGACCTCGTGTTCGTGTGCACCCCGGCCAGCGCCAACGCTGCCCTGCTTCGGGCCTGCGCCGCCAATGGCATCAAAGCCGCCTTTCTCACCAGTGCCGGGTACGGCGAGGCCGGCGAGGAGGGTCGCATTGCCGAAGCGGAACTGGTGGCGCTCGCCGACGAGTTGGGCATCCTGCTCGCGGGCCCGAACGGCCAAGGCGTTGTCAGCACGCCCGCCAACCTGTGCGCGCAGATCGTCGCTCCCTTTCCGCCGGCAGGTCGCATCGGTGTTGCCAGCCAAAGCGGCAACTTCGTCAGCAGCTTCCTCAACTACTCACGACAGACCGGCGTCGGTATCAGCCGTGCGGTGTCGGCCGGCAACGCGGCGGCCGTGACGCCAGCCGATTACCTTGATTGGTACGCCGACGACGAGGCCACATCGGTCTCGTTGGCTTACGTGGAAGGCATTGTCGATGGGCGTGGGTTGCTCCAACGGTTCTCGTCAGTCGCTGCCCGCAAGCCACTCGTCGTCGTGAAGGGTGGTGCCACCGAAGGCGGAGCTCGTGCGGCGGCAAGCCACACCGGCGCCCTTGCGGCCGACGACAAGGTATTCGATGGCGCCTGCCGTCAGGCGGGCGTCACTCGCGCAGTGACGGTTGAAGAAGCGTTCGAAGCCGCCGCCACGTTCGCGACGCAGCCGTTGCCCAAAGGCCCGAACACCATCGTGCTGACGACGGCGGGTGGTTGGGGAGTGGTCACCAGCGACGCGATCGTGCGCGACGGCCGGCTGACGTTGATGGAACTGCCCGCCGACTTGCAGGCTCAGATCGACACGAAGTTGCCGCCTCGGTGGAGCCGCAACAACCCGGTCGACTGCGCCGGCGGGGAGGTGCGCGACACCATCCCGGAAGTGATGGAGATGATTGCGGCACACCCCGGTGTGCACGCGATCGTCTATCTAGGAATTGGCATTCAGAGCAACCAGGCACGGCTGATGAAGGAAGGCAAGTTCTACCCTGGCAACGGGTTGGAGCGCATCGTTGCGTACCACGAGCGTCAGGACGAACGCTTCGCGCAGGCCGCTCATGAACTGTCCGTTCGGTACGACAAGCCGATTCTGACGGCCACTGAGCTGGCTGTGGCGGACCCGGACAATGCAGGTCCGCGAGCGGTACGGGCTACCGGTCGCCTGTGTTACGCCAGCGGCAACAGAGCCGTGACGGCGCTTGGTCACCTGTGGCAGTACGCGCAGTTCCGCGAGTCGCGTGGGCTGGGCAGCGGGCTACCTCGCTGACATGGGCACTCGGCACCGAAACCCGTACCCGGGCTTGATCGTCGTCGCGCTTGTTCCCGCGCTGCTGCTCGGAGGTTGCTGGCGCTTCGCTGATGGCCGAGCGCCGTCGGAGATATCGGTGGCTGTCGATGACTCAGTGGCCGTGACGTCGACTCCTGTGGCGATCAACACTCCGTTGCTGTCGGTTCGCCGGGCGCCGGCGGTGCTCTCCCGCGAGAGCAACTCGGTCGCCTTTCGCAGTGAGCTACAGCCGCTGTTGGACTCGATCGACAGCGACTCATGCTTCACCGTTGCTATCGACGGTGAGGCCGTCGCAGCGGTCAATGAGCTGACACCGCTGCGGCCAGCGAGCAACGTCAAGCTGATCACCGCTTCGGTGGCGCTGGAGGTGCTCGGCGAAGAGTTCGTCTACACGACAACGGTCAACGGTGTCGTCGATACTGGGGGAGTGGTGGCGGGCGACCTGTTCCTGATCGGCGGTGGCGACCCACTGCTCAGCAGCGCTTGGTGGGACGGTCCCAACCAGAAGTTCCCGCCCGTCAACGTGACCTCCATCGAAGCGCTGGCCGACGCGGTGAAGGCCGCTGGCGTCACAGCCATTGATGGGTCGATCGTTGGCGATGCCACTCGCTACGACGGCGAGTGGTACCTGCCGACGTGGGCGCCGGCGCTGCGGTTCAGCGAGGGCGGCCCGTTGTCGGCGCTGCTGGTCAACGACTCGCGCGAAGCCGCTGACCTGTCATCGAACGACCCCGTTGTGGGTGCTGCGACGGTGCTCACGCAGTTGCTCCAGGAGAGGGGCGTCACGATCGGCGGGCCGCCGAAGGAGGGTACTTCCGACGGCTCGCCGGTGATCGCGAAGGTAGATTCTCAGCCGCTGCCCGCTGTGCTGAAGGAGATGCTGACCACCAGCGACAACAACACGGCCGAGCTTGTGCTGAAAGAGATCGGTCTCGCGACCGGTGGAGCGGGAACCACCGCTCTCGGCTTGCAGAAGGTGATGAGCACCTTGGGGGAGTGGGGGATTCCGCTCGACGGTGTCACTGTCGTTGATGGTTCCGGCTTGTCTGACGAGAACCGTTTGACGTGCCAGGCGTTGCTGGCCGTTCTTGAACACGGCTCCGTCGACGATGCTGTTGGGCGAGGCTTGCCGCTCGGTGGAGAGAAGGGCGGCACGCTCTACGACGCGTTTCAGGAAGGCGAGCCGCTCTCAGGCGTTCTCAGGGCCAAGACGGGCACGTTGGACAACACCGACGGAGTCGCCGACAAGCTGGGAGCGAAGGCACTCAGTGGATACGTACCGTTGCCCGGTGGAGGTGCCATCGAGTTCGCTCTCTTGCTGAACGGCGAAACGATCACGAACAAGACCGAGTACCGCCCGACATGGGAGCTGTTGGCATCGCTCCTGGCCGCCTATCCCACCGGCCCCACCCCGGACGCTCTGGCTCCTCGCTAGTGCATTGGGGTTCAGGTGCCGGTGTGCGGCTTCCCAGCGCCAAAGCTTCGCCCGTGCGGCAGGCTTTGCAGCATCAGAAAAGTCATCGGCACGACGCCCGGAGTCAGCGACGTGTGGCAGTACGGTGCGTCTCGTGGCCGTTCTTCCGATGTTCCCGCTGGGCAATGTGCTGGTGGTTGGGGGAGTGCTGCAACTGCACGTGTTCGAGCCCCGCTATCAGACGCTGGTGAAGGACTGCGTCGCAGCCGAGGACCACGAATTCGGCGTCGTGTTGATTGATCGTGGACACGAGGTGGGCGGCGGCGACAAACGCCGCGTGGCCGGCACCGTCGCACGTATGGTGCAAGTCGCCGAGCTGGATGAGGGCCGGTACGCGGTGATCGCCATTGGCGTCCAGCGGTTGCGGGTCAATGCCTGGCTGCCCGACGACCCGTACCCCCTCGCCGACGTGGACGAATGGCCCGATGTGGACGACACGGATCACGACAGCCAGGAGATGCTGCAAGCGGTGACGGCGCGGGCTCGTCGTGCCGCCGCTCTCGCACTCGAACTGGGCGATGAGGGCAACGAACCCGGAGTCGAGCTTGCCGACGACCTGCTGACCGCCAGCTATCAACTCATCGACCTGGCACCAATCGGTTCTGCCGATGCCTACGACCTGCTGTGCGCAGCCGGTCCGCTCGCTCGGATGAAGGCGCTCGACGAGTTGTTGGTGGGTGTGGAGGCGACCAACGCCTTTCGTCTGCAGAACCCCTGAGCCGGCGAAACTTCGCCACTCGGTAGGGGAATGGGTTGCTCGCGTGCTACACATGTGGCGTGCCCGAGACAGCCCGCGAAACCCGAAAGAGCGCACCCCAGGGGCAGTTCGCCCAGACCGCTCAGCTCCTGCAGGACTACGCACGCCAAGAGCTGCGCGACCCGCTGGGCAATACCGGCCGGTGGATCTTGTCGGGTCTCATTGGTGCCGTGTGCATCGGATTGGGCACTGCGTTCCTCGTCCTCGGTCTGCTTCGCATGGTGCAGAACGAATGGCCCGCAACCTTTGACGGTCGCTGGATGAACCTGATTCCATACCTGTGCGGTCTTGCCTTTGCAGGCATCGTCATGGGACTGGCAGCGCGACGCATCAACAAGACCCCCCTGACGAAGGAGAAGCGCTGACCATGGCTCAGCAACGCATCACTCGCGCCGACCTCGAATCGAAGTTCCGCGAAACGCAGAGCGGTCTCCAAGGCAAGCTGAACGACAAGAAGCAGACGCTGATGACGGTGGCTGCCACAAGTGGCATCGTGCTGCTCATCATCTTCTTCCTGCTGGGGAAGCGAGCCGGCAAGAAGAAGACAACGTTCGTCGAAATCCGGCGGGTGTAGCAAGCGTGGCTCGGCGTCGCTCAACGCTGCTCTCGCCGACTGCCCTGCTCCGCCGCAACGCCCTCTACAAGGGCGTCTTGGGTGGCAGCCGTGGGTGGATGGCGGTTGGCGTCGTGCTCTGGGGACCTCGACTGGCCCGGAAGTACTTCGGCAAGCAGGAAGAGGTCATCGCAATCGAGAAGCTGACGGCCGGACAAGCCATTCGCCTGGAGTCCATTGCGCCGCCCACTCGCAAGCAGCGCAGGGCCATCAAGCGCGCCAAGTAGGCCGTGCCCAGGCACAATGGTGCCCATGAAGGTGCTGCTCCGCAATCCGAGTCGTGAACTGGTCATCGAGGGCAAGCGCAGTGTCAACGCGCTCCTCGCCGAACTGCAGTTGCCGCGCGAGTCGCACCTCGTCATTCGCAACGGCACCCTGGTGCCTGGCGACGCAGACCTGACCGCCGACGACGTGGTGGAGATTCGTCCCGTGATCTCCGGTGGCGCCTGATGGTGGCAGTTGGGTCGAAGTGCCGCGTCTGCAAAGAGCCGGCCATCATCGACCTGCCCCGCCACAACGCTCACTTCTGCGCCGAGCACTTCCTCGAGCTGTGCCGCCGCCAGGTTGTGAAAGCCATCCAGAAGTTCGACATGTTGTCGAAGGACGATCGCATCCTGGTCGCCGTGTCCGGCGGCAAGGACAGCCTGGCGGTGTGGGACATTTTGCTCGACCTGGGTTACCAGGCCGATGGCCTGTACGTCGGCCTCGGCATCGGTGACTACAGCGAGACTTCCGCCGAGTTCGCCCGTGCCTTCGCAGCCGAGCGCAGCCTGAAGCTCATCGAGGTCTCGCTGCGCGATGACTACGGCTACGATGTACCGACCGCCGCCAAGGCCACCAAGCGGGTGCCGTGCAGTGCCTGCGGCATCAGCAAGCGCCACCTGTTCGACAAGGCCGCGCTTGACGGTGGGTACACCGTGCTGGTCACTGGCCACAACATGGACGACGAGGCGGCGGTGTTGTTCGGCAACACGCTGCGGTGGGACGTGGAGTACTTGGCGCGACAGTCGCCGGTGCTGCCCGCCCGCAATGGGTTTCCCAAAAAGGTCAAGCCGCTGATGCGCCTCACCGAGCGCGAGATGGCTGCATGGTGCATCGTGCGAGGCATCGACTACCTGGTCGATGAGTGCCCAATGGCACTGGGCAACAAGCACATTGCGTACAAGGAAGCGCTCAACGCCATCGAGCAGCAGTCACCCGGTAGCAAGGCCGCGTTCTATTTGAACTTCCTCGACAACATGTCGCCCCTGCTCGCGGGCGGCACCGCTGCAGCCACCGATTCGCTGCTCAGCTGCGTGTCGTGTGGGGCGCCGACCACGGGCGATCTGTGCGCCTTCTGCCGTGTGGCGGACAAGGCGCGTGCACACGAACCGGTACCGGTGGAACTGGTGCTCGGAAAAGGAAGAGGACGACGATGAACCGACCACTCGACTACGGCGACAAAGTGTTGCTGCTGGACAACAAGCAGCGTCGCTACCTGATCACACTGGCCGAAGGCGCCGAGTTCCACACCCACGCTGGCCTGGTGCCACACGCGGAGTTCGTCGGCAAGCCAGAGGGCGTCGTGATGAAAAGCACGAAGGGGGCGGCGTACACCGCGCTGCGCCCCACGCTGGAGGATTTCGTGTTGGAGATGCCGCGTGGTGCCCAGGTGATCTACCCCAAGGACCTCGGCCCCATCTGCATGCTCGCCGACATCGGCCCGGGGGTGCGCGTGTTGGAGAGCGGAGTCGGTTCCGGTGCGCTCAGCATGACGATGCTGCGGTACGGCGCGGAGATTGTCGGCTATGAGCTGCGCGAAGACTTCCTCAACCGGGCGCGCACCAACGTGCGTTCCTTCCTCGGTGAAGAAGCGTTGGGCCGCTATGAACTGCACCTGCGTGACTGCTACGAGGGCATCGACGAGCGCGACGTCGACCGCGTCGTGCTCGACCTTCCTGAACCATGGAAGGTCGTACCCCACGCAGTGCACGCTCTGCGCCCCGGCGGCATTCTGATTGCCTACACACCGTCCATCACGCAGGCCGCACAGACCCGTGAGGTCATGGCCACACGCGACTGGAGCGGCACGCGCACGCTGGAAGTGCTGCACCGCGGCTGGCACATCGAAGGTCAAGCTGTGCGCCCCGACCACCGGATGGTTGCCCACACCGGCTTTCTCACCGTGGGCCGCTTCATCGGCTGATTCGCTGACCGGCTGAGCCGAGACTCGGCCGAGATTGGACGCCAATCGTGGCAAGATCCTCCGCCCATGGGCGGTTGGCCACGCCGTTCTTGTCACGCATACCCGCCCTTGGGCGTCGGAACGTGACAGAAGTGGACGACTTCCAACGCGGGGATGCAGCGCTGATCGGACACTCCGGCACGATCCACAACGCGAAAGGAGGCGGCCGTGAGGCCGCCTCCTTTCATGAACGAAAACCAGTCGGAACTAGGGCTCGATGAAGATGCACTCGCCGGGGCATTCCTCGGCGCTTTCGATGACCGCATCGAGGCGGCTATCGGGGAAGTTGGCCATGCCTTCGGCGCCCTGCGGCAACCCCTTGGCGGTGGCATAGATCTTGTCGCCTTCCTTGACGTAAGCGAGGCCATCGTCGAGGAGGGTGAAAACGTCGGGGGCGATCTCCTCGCACAGGCCATCGCCCGTGCACAAATCTTGGTCGATCCAGACCTTCATGTCGTTGTGTCTCCTATTTCCGAGGGTCAGACCAGGGGAGCATACATGGAGCAGTGCGCCGGAATGCGTTTCGTGAAGGCAGCGCCTGTCACAGAGCCGGGCGTGTTGCCGCCCTGCTCGTGAGTACGTTGCGCCCTCCGCAAGCACCGCGCCGGTGTTAGGTTCCTGACATGACCGAGGGTGACACCAACGAGTCCATGTCGGTACTGCATTCGCAAGTGATCGTCCTCGAGGGCGAGATCGAACAGCTGCGCCGGAAGCTGGCCGATGCGCCCAAGCGCCAGCGCGCACTGGAAGAGCGTCTGCTGGAGACCAAGGGTCAGTTGGCGCACGCTGTGTCGCAGAACGAGAAGCTCAGTTACACGCTGCGCGAGGCCCGCGAGCACATTGCGGCACTGCGCGATGAGGTGGAGAAGCTCACCCAGCCACCGTCCGCATACGGGATCATCGTCGGCAAGAACGAAGACGGCACGGTCGACGTGCTCACCAGTGGTCGTAAGATGCGCGTCGGCCTGCATCCCGAGATCGAGCACGACGATCTGGAACGCGGTGCAGAGGTCGTGCTCAATGAAAGTTTCAACGTGGTGCACGCACGCCACGCGGAGATCACCGGCGAAGTTGTCACCATCAAGGACCTGATGGACGACGGGGTGCGGGCGCTGGTCGTCGGCCGCGCCGACGAGGAACGCGTGTGCGAGCTAGCCGACTCGCTGCGCGGCGTCCACCTGCGCAGCGGCGACACCATGCGCTTGGATTCGCGCAGCAACCTGTTGCTGGAGAAGCTGCCCCGCCCTGAGGTCGAAGACTTGCTGCTGGAGGAAGTACCCGACATCTCCTACTCCGACATCGGCGGTCTCGACACCCAGATCGAGCAGATCGCCGACGCGGTGGAGCTGCCGTTCCTCTACGCCGATCTCTTCGCCGAACACCGCTTGCCCGCACCCAAAGGAATCTTGCTCTACGGCCCACCGGGCTGTGGCAAGACCTTGATCGCGAAGGCAGTCGCCAACTCGCTGGCCAAGAAGGTTGCGGAGAAGACCGGTGGCGAAAAGGGCCGTAGCTACTTCATCAACATCAAGGGCCCGGAACTGTTGAACAAGTACGTCGGTGAGACCGAGCGTCAGATTCGTCTGGTGTTCCAGCGTGCTCGCGAGAAGAGCGAGGAAGGCTGGCCGGTCATCGTGTTCTTCGACGAGATGGACAGCATGTTCCGCACTCGTGGCTCGGGCATCAGTAGCGACATGGAGAGCACGATCGTGCCCCAACTACTGGCCGAGATCGACGGCGTGGAGGGCCTGCGAAACGTCATCGTGATTGGCGCCACCAACCGCGAGGACCTCATCGACCCGGCCATTCTGCGGCCAGGTCGGCTCGACGTGAAGATCAAGATCGAGCGACCGACTGCCGCGGCGGCGAAACAGATCTTTGCGCAGTACCTCACTGACGAGATACCCATCGATGCCAACTCGTCGGTACCCGAGATGATCGACGCAACGGTGGCGGAGATGTACCGCGACGACGAGGCCAACCAGTTCCTGGAAGTCACATACCAAAACGGCGACAAGGAGATCCTGTATTTCAAGGACTTCTCGTCGGGGGCCATGATCGAGAACATCGTGCGCCGCGCGAAGAAGCTGGCGATCAAGCGCGTGATTGCCGGCGGCACCCGTGGCGTGTGTCTGGACGACCTCCTCGACAGCATCCGCCAGGAATACAAAGAGCACGAGGATCTGCCGAACACGACCAACCCTGACGACTGGGCGAAGATCAGCGGCAAGAAGGGCGAGCGAATCGTCTTCATCCGCACACTGGTCAAGGGCCGCGAGCCGAAGGACCGCGCCGGCGGCCGTGCGATCGAACGCGTCGCCACTGGCCAATACCTCTGAGCGGTCGGGTCAGGGTTCCTGACCGGGGCGAAGGCGCGATGCGGGTTGGTAGTTGACCCCTGCCGTCTCGTCCACGCGTCGCAGGAGCAGCTCGCACGGGGGCTCGAACCGCTCGGCGAACTCACTGGCTCGCAGCTCGCCGACGAGCTTCCACGGCAGCGTGGTGAGACGGTCGGTGTCGTCCTCCAACTGCTGACGCATCTGCAACCCGTCGACGGTGACGACCTCGTCGACGGCGAGACCCCGCTGCTGCAGACTCGACCAGCCTGCCTCGAGGTCTCCTGACGATGTGCCACGTGAACGAGCCAACCAATCGGTCTCGTAGCCGAGCCAGGCGTTGTGAAGGATCGACGCCTCTGCATGGGTGAGGCCAGCTGCCACCACTAGCGCCCAGTGCGTGTCGCCGCGCCACTCGCGCAGGCAGTTGACGGCGTGCCAGCCCGATAGCAGTGCATCGCTGTGCCGTGGCATCGCAAGATGGGCACCGAAGAACGTGCGACCGACGAGGGGCAACTGCTCGACGGCCGCCCACAGCTCTTCGGCGTAGTCGGCCAGGGGTTCCACGATCGAAGGAGCGTGCTTGCGAAGACCGTCCACGACAGCCGCGTCGCGAGCCGCCCACATGTCGGCGAACCGGTCGCTCCCAAGAAGGTCGAAGACGGCCGTGATACCCAGCGGGCTGATCGAACCGAAGGCCGCTGTCACGGCCGCCGGACCTGCTGCTGCCAGCGGTGCGCTGCGGGCGGCCATGTAGCCCAGCGGCCCGGCGAAGCCTTCCGGCAGACCTGCCGAGTGATATCGCTGTATCGCTCCCGGATCCCAGAAGATCCACCCGACGGTGGTCTGCACCGACCGTGCGTTCCGGCGAGTGATCGAGAGCCAATCCGTCATTCCCCGAGTGTTGCAGGCAACCATCAAACGCGTCGGCACCGGCCAGTACCCCCGTCAGCCTGACGGAGTGGATACTGTCCACTGCGTCGGACCACAGGGGAGGCGCCGTGAAGAAGTTGCTCACCGCAATTGCGGTTACATCGTTGTCGTTAGCCGCATGTTCCAGTGACGACGCAGCGCCAGCCACGACGCCGCTCGCCACCGAGGTGTCCGTAGGCCGCACTGCGGCACCGACGAGCGATGTCGGCACCGTCGCTCCCGACACCACGCTGCCGGAACAGGACGCGCTCTACGCAGGTGCAGCGAGCAACAGCATCCTGCCGACGGTCGACGGCGACCGCACGTACCTGCTCGACGCGCCCGGCTGGACCGATCTCGACCCCGCTGACATCGGCGTGTTCGTTCCGACGTGGGACCAGGGCCAAGTCGATGTCGGTAACGGCAACGAGGATGCGTCGTGGGTGCACGACGACTTGCGGGCAACGGCGCTGGCACTACGACGTGGCGACTCACTGGTCATCATGGCCGCCGTCGACGTGTACATGATCTTCGCTGCCGACGCCGCCGAGATCGAGAAGCGGGCACGTGCGCTGCTGCCGGCCGACCTCGGTGGCATGGCCAAGATCGTCATCAGCGCCACTCACAACCACCACGGCCCCGACACGGCGTTCAGCGTCAACGACGACTGGTACGACACCATGGCCGACCAGGTTGCCGACGCGATCTACAACGCGGCGACGCTGATGGAACCTGCCCGCCTCGAAGTCATGGCCGGCGAACACCATTTTGGGCAGAGCGACGGGCGCGACCCGATCATCGTCGACCCACGGTTGAACGTCATGCGCGTGGCATCCGAGGGCGCCCAGGACCGCACAATCGCGACCGCCGTGCAGTGGGCCAGCCACCCCGAGACCACGCTCGGCTGGGACCCTCCCGGGGATTACACCGCCGAGTGCGTCACACAGGGCTGGGCTGCAGATGATTGCAACGCGAATGGTCGATATCTCACGGCCGACTATCCGGGCATTGTGCGTGAGCAAGTGGGGGCTGCGCTTGGCGGCGAAGTGCTGTACTTCAACGGCGCGCTCGGCAGCCAGATCGGCCCCGGCGACGCCGACGTCTGGCAGATCGACGCACAGCATCCTGTTGGCGATGGCGTGACAGCGCCCTCAGGCGCCCAGCCAGTGCCTGGCGCAGCGGATCTACGCGACCAGAACATGGCCCGCACCGCTGCAATCGGCGCCGAGTTGGCCGCCCATGTTCTGGAACTCGTCGCCGACGCGCAGCCGACCGAGGTTGGCGAGATCGAATGGCGCCAGCAGCCGTTCTACACTGCGCTCACCAACATCGGGTTTCGTGTCCTGCTTGCCGACGGTGACCTCGGTTGGCAGGTGCCGACCGCGTACGAATGTACTGCCAAGCCGTACACCGACGACAACTGCACCGACGACGCCGGAGCGTTGGAGGACGACCCAATACTCACCCCGCTGGTCGACAGCCAGGTCCGCACGGGCGACGTGCTGAGAACGCAGGTCACTTGGTTGGGCTTGGGCGATGTTGGGTTCCTGTTCATGCCCGGCGAGCTCCCCCCGGAGCTCGTCATCGGATTGCCGGAAGACTTTGCGACCAATTCGGCGGCGTACTACACCGAACCGGAACTTCATGCGGTGGGTGCCGACTACGAAATCCCCGGCTCTCTGCTCGATCTGGTGCCCACGACGACCACGTTCACGGTTGGCCTTGGCGGCGACGAGTTGGGCTACTGGGTCCCGATCAACGAAGCGCGCCTGAAGTGCCTCGACCTCGTGATGGATCCGGCCAGCGGTTACACGTGTCAACGCCTCTTCGACGAGGGACTACTGGTCACAATCGACGCTGTCGCTGGTCCGGTCTGCCGCGGGGTCACTGACGATCCTGCGAGCACCGCCTACACCGCCGAGCAACTGACCGCGCTGCAGGCGGTCTGTCGATACGGGCAGGCGCTCGGCCGCGAGCTCGGGGAACCCGACGGCCACTACGAGGAGACCAACTCAGCTGGCTGGGACCTCGTGGATGACCTGTGGGAAGCTGCGCTGCAACTGTTCAGCGCCTGATTGCGTTGTTAGGGTCCACCCATGGCGATCCCCAAGGTCTGCGGCATTGAGACCGAATACGGCATCTTGGTGCGCGGGCCTGTCGGCGAAAGCACGAGCAACCCCGTCTCGGCCTCGTCGCTGCTGATCAACGCCTATCTCGCTGCCAATCTTCGCAAGGTCGGGTGGGACTTCGAAGACGAGCATCCTCGCAGCGATGCGCGTGGCTTCAGTGTCGACGATCTGCTCGAACCGGAGATCGAGACGCACCTCGTCAACGCCGTGCTCACCAACGGAGCCCGCTATTACGTGGACCACGCCCATCCCGAGATCAGCACCCCCGAATGCCGCACGGCTCGCGAGGCACTGGTTTTTGATCGGGCAGCGGAGGAGATCGTTTGGGCGAGCATGCAGGCTGCGAACGCGCTGTTGCCCACGGGTGCCGAGGTGTTGTGCCACAAGAACAACTCCGACGGCAAGGGCAACAGCTACGGCTGCCACGAGAACTACCTGCTCGCCCGCGACGTGCCGTTCGGCCGCATCGTGCACCAGATCACGCCGCACTTCGTGACCCGCCAGATCGTGGTCGGTGCCGGCAAGGTTGGCTGCGAGCTGCCCGGCGTCTCGACCGCGGATGTGCCCTTCCAGATCAGTCAGCGTGCCGACTTTTTCGAGGAGGAAGTCGGTCTGGAAACGACGCTCAAGCGGCCCATCATCAACACCCGCGACGAGCCGCACTGCGACGCCAGTAAGTACCGCCGCCTGCATGTGATTGTCGGCGACGCCAACATGAGCGAGACCGCCACGCTGGTCAAGCTGGGTGCCACCTCCATCCTGCTGGCGATGATCGAGGACGACGTCATCGGTGACGAGCTGGCGCTGGCCGACCCTGTTGCAGCCATCCGCCACATCAGCCACGACCCGTCGCTACAGCGCGCCGTTCTGCTGCGCAACGGCCGCCGCGCAACCGCCCTTGAGATTCAGTGGGAATTGTTGGAGCTGGCGCTGAAGTACGAGCGCTCACACGGCCTCGAGCCGGTAGGCCACGAGGTCGGCAGGGAGGTACTGGCGTTGTGGGAGGGGATTCTGACCGGGCTGGAGAGCAAACCCGAGTCGGTGGCCCACCAGGTTGATTGGATAGCCAAGCGGCGGATTGTGGAGGCATACGCCGTCCGCCACGATGCCCGCCCCGGCGATGCCCGCCTGAAAGCACTCGACCTGCAGTATCACGACCTGCGCCGCGACAAGTGCCTGGCTCGCCGTGTCGGTCTCGACGTATTGACCACCGACGCCGAAGTGCACGACGCGATGACCAATCCGCCGCTGACAACGAGGGCCTACTTTCGAGGGCGTTGCCTCGCAAAATGGCCTGACGAGATCGTCGCCGCCAACTGGGACAGCATGGTCTTCGACATCGGTCGCGAGCCGCTGCGGCGGGTGCCGATGATGGAACCATTGCGCGGCACAGCGGAATCCGTGGCTAGGTTGATCGACGAAAGCGACACCCCATCCGAGCTGCTGGCCCGGCTGGGTTCCTGAACGGTCCGCACGCGGGCTTCGTCCACACAGGAGAACACATGGCTGAGCGTACGCAGAAGCAAAAATCCACACCAACCCGCACCGAAGAATCGGTCGAGGCCGCGCCAGCGGTGGTGGGTGGCAGCGACAAGTTGAAGGCCGAGCTCGACGATCTGCTCGACGAGATCGATGATGTCTTGGAGACCAACGCGGAGGACTTCGTGAAGTCATACGTGCAAAAGGGCGGCCAGTAGTTCGATGTCGATGCCGATGTTCACGCCCGGGACTGACCCAGGGTCCAGCTTTCCTGAGCTTCTCAAGCGAATGGGTCTGACGGCCGAGCCGTCGAGCGCAGCCCACGGTGGGCTGGCGGTGCCGCACGCCACCACGTGTGTCGCCCTGCGGTTCGCTGATGGCGTGATCATGGCGGGCGACCGTCGCGCCACCAGCGGCAACCTCATCAGCCACCGCGACATGGAGAAGGTGGTGCAGGCCGACCTTCACAGTGGGGTGGCCATTGCCGGTGCCGCCGGCCCGGCCATGGAGATGGTGAAGCTCTTCCAGCTACAGCTCGAGCATTACGAGAAGGTCGAGGGCGTGTCGCTCACCCTTGAGGGTAAGGCCAACCAACTGAGCATGATGGTGCGCGGCAATCTGGCCGCAGCCATGCAGGGCATGGTCGTGGTCCCGATCTTTGCGGGCTACGACCTACGGCGTGCCGACGGCCGGCTGTTCACATACGACGTGACCGGCGGCCGCTACGAAGAGCACGATTACATCGCCACCGGCTCAGGCATGTTGCACGCGGGCACCGTCATCAAGATTGGCTGGCGCGAACATCTCGACCGCGCTGCTGCCATCACATTGGCGTGCCGTGGGCTCTGGGAAGCCGCCGATGCGGACAGTGCAACCGGTGGACCCGACGCACTGCGCGGCATCTACCCGGTCGTTGCCACTATCACGGCCTCCGGCTGGGCTCGGGTGCCCGACACCGAACTCGCTGCGGTCTTCGAGTCGATTGCTGCGGAGGTGCGCAGCCGATGAGCCAGCCGTTCTACGTCTCTCCCGAACAGGTCATGAAGGACCGGGCCGATTACGCCCGCAAAGGCATCGCACGCGGTCGCGCGCTGGTGGCCGTGCTCTATGACGACGGCATTGCATTGGTCGCGGAGAATCCAAGCAACACCTTGCGCAAGATCAGCGAGATCTACGACCGAATTGCGTTTGCTGGTGCCGGTAAGTACAACGAGTTCGACCAGCTCAGAGTTGCCGGCGTTCGCGCCGCCGACCTGAAGGGCTTTCAGTACAGCCGTGACGATGTCGACGCACGCAGCTTGGCCAACAACTACGCACAGATTCTCGGCGGGATCTTCACCAACGAGATGAAGCCGATGGAAGTGGAGATCCTGGTGGCCGAGGTCGGTCACTCTGCCGGTGGCGACCAGTTGTTCCACATCCAGTACGACGGCACGGTGGTCGACGAGCGCCGATACACCGTGTTGGGTGGCGACGCCGAAGCCATCGGCAACCGCATGAAGGCCTCGTTCGCGGAGGGCCAGAGCCTGAATGCTGCGGTGCAGGAAGCAGCCAAGGCGCTGTCTGGTGCCGACCGCACCCTGGCTGCGACAGACCTCGAGGTGGCCGTTCTCTCGCGCACCAACGGTCGTCGTTGCTTCCGACGTCTTGACGACGACACAGTCACTGCCGCATTGGCCGCCTGAGCGTGGCGGTCCCCCGATCCATCGATCTCAACAGTGATGTGGGGGAGGGTTACGGGGCGTGGCCGGGCGGGCCGGATGACGCGTTGATGCCACTGCTCACGTCGGTCAATGTGGCGTGCGGCTTTCACGCCGGCGACCCGGTCATCATGCAGCGCACGTGTGTAATGGCTCACCAACATGGCTGCGCCATCGGCGCGCAAGTCGGTTACCCAGACCTGGCCGGCTTCGGCCGTCGCTTCATCGAGATGCAGCCCGCTGAGCTGACTTCGGCTGTGCTGTACCAACTCGGCGCACTCGATGCGTTCGCCCGACTGGCCGGTAGCAAGGTGAGATACGTGAAGCCACATGGGGCGCTCTACAACGCAATCGTCCGACATGAGGTGCAGGCGGCCGCCGTTGCCGCAGCGGTCGCGGCGTACGATCCCTCGCTGGCGGTTCTCGGCCTGTCCGAGTCGGCGATCAGCGCAGAGTGCAGTCGACTCGGTGTGCGCTTCGTGGAAGAAGGTTTCGCTGATCGTGCGTACGCAGACGACAGCTCGCTGGTTCCGCGTACACAACCTGGGGCATTGATCACGGATCCCGATGCGGCCGCGGTGCAGGCACTCGCGCTCGCCCAGCGCGGCGTGCAATCCATCTGCGTGCACTCCGACACCCCGGGTGCGCCGGAGATTATGGCGACGGTCGCCGTTGCGCTTGTGGCGGCCGGCTTCCAGATGCATCCGTTCGTTCTGTGAGAAGTCGGCAGTGAAGCTGCTTCCGTACGGCCCGCGCGCGGTCTTGGCCGAATTCGAAACACTGGCCGAAGTGATGAGCGCTGCCGAAACATGGAGCGCGGCGGCTCTGCCCGGAGTTGTCGACGTCGTTCCCGCAGCTCGGACTGTCCTTGTGGTGCACGACGGTTCGTTCGACGCCAGCCGGCTCGTCGCGCCGAGTTCGAGAGTCGTCCATCTGTCGGACGATGAGCCGGTCGTGCTCGACGTCGTGTACGACGGGGCCGACCTCGATGACGTGGCACAGGTGTGTGGCCTCCGCGCATGCGACGTCATCGAGTTGCACAGCGGCGCCCAGTACACGGTGGCGTTCTGTGGCTTCATGCCTGGCTTCTCGTATCTGGTTGGCTTGCCGCCCGCGCTGCAACTGCCTCGACGCAGCACCCCGCGCACCCGCGTTCGCTCAGGCTCGGTAGCCATCGCAGCCGAGTTCGCCGGCGTGTACCCACGCGACAGCCCTGGCGGGTGGCACTTGCTCGGCCGCACTGACGCAATACTCTGGCACGACTCTCGCACTCCGCCGGCACTTCTACCGCCGGGCACCAGGGTCAGGTTCCGGCCGACATGATCTCCGTCGAGTCATGGGGCATCGCCGGCTCCGTGGTGGATCACGGCCGTGTCGGGCTGGCGTGGTTGGGCCAGAGCCGTGGCGGAGCCGCAGATGTCATGTCACTGTCGCTGGCCAATCGACTGGTCGGCAACGCCGAGGGCAGCGCCGGCATCGAGACCTCGGGCGGTTTGGTCCTCCGACTCGATCAACCAACGATGATGGCGATTGCCGGCGCAATGGCTGATGTGTCGGTGAGCGATGGCCCGGCAGTGGGTTGGGGAAACCCGGTCGCGTTGCCCGCCGGAGCACAGCTTCGCGTGGGTCGGCTGCGGGATGGGGCGCGGGTGTACGTCGCAGTCCGCGGTGGCATCAGCCGGGTAGCCGACCAGCTGATCGTGGGCACGGACCCGGCAACCTCAGCGGCAACCCAAGCGGCGCCGAGAGCCCCACTGTCCACTCGCTTGCGGGTCTGGCCGGGCCCGCGGTTGGACTGGTTCCAGCCAGCCGCGTGGGCTGCTTTGACAGCGTCGACGTTCGAGGTCACCAGCACCAGCCGGGTTGGTGTCCGTCTCAGCGGGATCCCGCTACTTCGTCGGCACGACCACCAGTTGCCCTCCGAAGGCCTCGTCGAGGGCGCGATTCAGGTACCGCCCGATGGTCAGCCGATCATCATGCTGGCCGACCAACCCACCACCGGCGGCTACCCCGTCATCGCCGTGATCGACCCCGCCGACTTACACCACGCCGCCCAAGCTGCGCTCGGAACTGTGCTCCGCTTCTCGGGGAGCTGCACGCTCAGACGCCATAACCACATTGCATAGCGGAATCGTTACGTATCAATCTGGCTATGGATTCCTACCAGGCTTGTCCTGACCTTCCGGTCACTCCGTTTGCCACCATCGTCGGTGGCGCAGTGGCGCCGGCCGAACTGATCGGACGCGAGCGTGAGGTGGAGTTGGCCGAGCAGGCGTTGTGGTGAGCGAACGGGGCCGTGCTGGTTGGCGACCGGCGCATGGGTATGACATCGTTGCTCCGCAAGCTGGCGTTCCCTGGGATTCCGCCGGTCACGAGGTGGTACACGGAGACCAAGGACCCCGCCATCTTCGCCGCCAACCTCACCGTCGCGCTGCAGCCCCGTACCTGGTTCGTTCGCGAGCGCGAAAGGTGGAACTTGGGCGTTTCGGTGGGGAAGTGGGGGGTCACGCTGACCCTCGATGCGAAATCTGGGTCGGTTCACGACGAGGTTGACCTCTTCCAGTGGGCTGCCGAGCGGCTCATCGTGATCATTGACGAATTCACCGTGCTCCTGGCGGCCATGTCACAGACCAGCAACGACGCAGCCGAGTTCATGCACCACCTGCTAGCTGAGCGCTGCCTAGATCACCTCGCGATCGATGGCCCGCTCTCTATCGACGACCTGCTCGCGCTGGTGTTCTCCGACCGACTGAAGGTCTATCCGGACACGCGCTCCCTGCTGCGGCTGGTTGAGCGAACGCAAAGGCGTTCACGCCCACTCGTGAGGATCCAGATCTCTTGGATTCCCGGACTGTCGGCCGTGATGACGTGCGGAAGAAGCTGGACAGTGCATTGCGCCAGGCGGCAACGAGCGGAAGTCGATCGCATGTGCTGCTGGTGGGCGCACGAGGTTCGGGGAAGAGCCATGTACTCGAGGTGGCGTTGCATCGCATCCGTCGGGTGGCGACGATGGCCCCCTTGCTGGCCGTTGCTCGGTTGCCTGAAGACGCTCACTCGCCGCGTGGCACCAACTACCCGGAGAGCCTCACATCTCGTTGCTCGATGCGCCAATCCGCGTCTCCGCCGCCCAGCACGTCCCAGGCCTTGACCCAGGGGGGCGCCACGTCGTGGTCCAGCCCGCTGAGCATGCTCTGGGACGTGGCGCTCCACTCATCGGCACGGGCCTTTGCCCACTTGCCCGATGAGTTGCGGCAGCTGATCGACGACGTGGGGATACCGTGAGCGAAGTTCCTGGTCCTGCGCGACGTTGATCACTGCGCTACGGTGCGCGCATGGAGCGGCGAATCTTCGGGCTCGAGAATGAATACGGGGTGACGTGCACGCTGCGCGGCCAACGTCGGCTCAGCCCCGATGAGGTAGCCCGCTACCTGTTCCGTAAGGTGGTCAGCTGGGGCCGCAGCAGCAACGTGTTCCTGCAAAACGGCGCTCGCCTGTACCTCGACGTCGGCTCGCACCCGGAGTACGCAACGCCCGAGTGCGACAGCCTCTACGACCTGGTGGTGCATGACAAGGCGGGCGAGCGCATCCTCGACGGGTTGCTGCAATCCGCCGAGCAACGCCTTCGCGAGGAGGGCATCCGCGGCACCATCTACCTGTTCAAGAACAACACCGATTCCGCCGGCAACAGCTACGGCTGCCACGAGAACTATCTCACCAGCCGCGCCGACGACATGGCGCACTATGCCGAAGTCTTGATTCCGTTCTTCGTCAGCCGCCAGATCTTCACCGGCGCCGGCAAGGTATTACAGACCGCACGCGGCGCCACGTTCTCGATGGCACAGCGCGCCGAGCACATCTGGGAGGGCGTCAGCAGCGCCACCACTCGCAGCCGCCCCATCATCAACACCCGCGACGAGCCGCACGCCGATGCAGAGAAGTACCGGCGCCTGCATGTCATCGTCGGCGACAGCAACATGAGCGAGTACACCACCTTCGTCAAGGTCGGTTCGGCGGCGTGCATGCTGCGGATGTTGGAGGACCCCACGGTCGTGCTGCGCGACATGACGCTGGAGAACCCGATCCGCGCCATCCGTGACATCAGCCACGACATCACCTGCCGACGCAAGGTGCGCCTCGCCAACGGCAGGGAGGTCAGCGCACTTGATATCCAGCGTGAGTACCTCGACCGAGCGCTGCGCTACGCCGGCACCAAAGGCTTCCCGCCGATGGAACAAAAGGCACTGGACATGTGGGAGCACTGCATCAGCACCATCGAGAACGATCCGCTGAAGTTGGACCGCGAAGTCGACTGGGTGATCAAGCACAATCTCATCGAAGCGTTCCGGGCACGCCACGACCTGCCACTCGGCCACGCCCGCGTGCAGCTGCTCGATCTGCAGTACCACGATATTTCTCGCGAGCGCAGCCCCTTCTACAAGCTGCAGGACCGCGGCATGGTCGAGCGAATGTGCCTTGACTCCGATATCGAAACCGCCATCGAGGTGCCCCCGCAAACCACCCGTGCCCGGCTGCGCGGTGAGTTCATCAAACGGGCGAAGGAACGAAAGCGCGACTACACCGTCGACTGGGTGCACTTGAAGCTCAACGATCAGGCACAGCGAACCGTGCTCTGCAAAGACCCATTCAAGAGCCGCGACGAACGCGTCGAGAAGCTGATCGCTTCGCTCTGACCGGCCACAAGGCACGCTCGCCGTGTCAATGCGGGCGACAATGTCACCGCTAGCGTGTTGTCGATGTCTGACGACGAGCCGAGGCGATCCACGCAGATCGACGCCCTGATGAACAAACTCTCGCCAGACCATCCTGGCCACCCGTTGGAGGAGCCAGCTACCCCAGTTGCCCGGCCCGGCGACGGAGGAGGCGGCCCACCGGCGAACACAACGCTCGACGACGACGACACGGCACCGGCACCTGTTCCTCGAAGGAGGAAGCGTGGCAACGCGTTTGCGGAATGGATCATCGTCATCGGTGTCGCAGTCAGCGCGGCGCTGTTGGTGCGCGCCTTTGTGCTGCAACAGTTCAAGGTCGACGGATACTCGATGATCAGTACGCTGCACGACGGCGACAGGGTGCTGGTCAACAAGCTCAGCTATCGGCTCCACGATCCGCGGCGCGGCGACGTGGTGGTGGTCAAGACCATCGACGGCGCCAGTGAGCGCGACCTCATCAAGCGAGTGATCGCACTACCCGGCGAGACCGTCGAGTACCGCTCATGCATTCTGTACATCGACGGCCGCGAACTGGTCGAGCCCTACCTCGACCCTGCCGTGGTGACCTCCACCAGTTGCGGTGAGCCGCAGTCACCAAGGGTGATTCCCGACGACGCCGTCTTTGTGATGGGCGACAACAGGCCAGGGTCCAAGGACAGCCGCGTGCTTGGGCCCATCACCTACAGCGACCTCATCGGCCGCGCCTTTGTCGTCATCTGGCCGGCAGGCGACTGGAGCTGGCTCTAGTCAATCGGTGTCGGCGATCCCAAGTGGGTGCGGTAGGCATCCATCATGCGGTCCGGGAAGTCGCAATACACGCCATCGAGACCCATCCGCAGCGACCGTTCGAGGATGTGCGGCTCCTGCATGTCCCAGCCGAACGCGACACGGTTGAAGCGGTGCAGCAGCACCACGAGGCCGCCGCTCCAGTCACGGTGATGCATGTTCAGCGCATCGATCCCATTGGCAGACAGCGTGGCAGCGCGCCGTTCGGCACCCTCCTTGATTCGCTGCAGCCCTGTGCTGTCCACCAGCCGAGCGCCCTGGTCGCGCAGGGGTAGCAGCGATTCCCACACAGGTGAACACAGCCACAAGCGTTCCAGCATGGCTGGCGCGGCGTCGCGAACGACATCGATGACTGCCTGGCCGGACGCCGGGTCCTTCAGGTCGAGCGACAAGTGATACGCCGACCCGCAGCGTTCCAGGAGGTCGCTGAGCGACGGAATGTGTTCGGGCAGTTCGATGCGGCGGTACCCCGAGATTGGCTGACCGCGACCGAGTGAACGCCTGACCAGCCCATCGTGGTCGAGCACCGGAATGCCATCGGCGGTCACCCAGACGTCGCTTTCCAACCCATTCGCACCCAGCTTCAGGCCAAGTGCGAAGGCCTCCAGGGTGTTTTCGGGGGCGTACCCTTTCGCTCCCCGATGGGCAAAGGCAATGGGGGTCTCCAGCAGCGAAGCGATCCGTTGTTGCACCTCGTGATGATGCCACGACTGACGTGCTTGCTCCTAGACTCGACCACGTGTTCAACGTCCAAGGCAGCGAGATGATCTTCCTTCTGCTCATCGCGCTTGTGGTCTTGGGGCCCGAGAAGCTGCCAGACGCCGTGCGCAAGTTCACCAAGACGTACGCCGAGTTCAAGAAGACGGTTGGTGGCTTCCAGAACGAGTTCCGCAACGCGATGGACGAGCCGATGCGCGAGTTGCGCGAGACCGCCAACGCGGTCCGCGACGCAGCCAAGTTCGACCTCGACGGCGGCGGCGCGTCCGCAATGGAGAAACTGACGCCGTCGGTCGGTGAGGTCGTAGCAAAGACGCCGCCAGCCTCTCCACCCGTATCTGCCCGCAGCCCAGGCCTGAACTTCGGCAGCGCCAACCCGCGCCGCCAGGACCGCATTGCTCAACCGGACGCATCTACCGACGCAGCGACAGAGACCTCGCCCGAGACGACAGTGGCTGAGACGACACCCACCGAGGACGCCACCGAATGAAGGTTCCCTTTCGGGGCGGTGCTGATCAACCAAAGGTTGCGACGCCCGAGGACCGCATGACGCTGACCCAGCACCTCGCGGAGCTGCGCACACGAATCATCCGTTCCGTGCTCGCGATCGTCTTTGGCATCATCATCATCCTGACGTTCTACGACCAAGTGCTCGACTTCCTCCGCAAGCCCTACTCCGATCTGTGCAAGTCGAAGAACTGGCAGAACTGCGGTGAGCTGCAATTCCTAGGTCCGCTCGAAGGCCTCTCGACTCGGCTGTCCATCGCCACCTACGGCGGCGTCATCATCGCTCTGCCCGTGCTCATGTGGCAGCTGTGGCGGTTCATCGTGCCCGCGTTGCACGCCAAGGAGAAGAAGTACGCGATCCCGTTCGTGCTGTCCTCCGTCGTCCTCTTCCTACTCGGCGGTCTCATCGCCTACTGGACGCTCGGCCCCGCGCTCGATTTCCTGATCTCATGGGCTGGCGCCGATGTGCAGGCCAACTTCCAGGTCAGCAAGTACATCAGTCTGGTCGGCTTGATGATCGCCGCGTTCGGCATCGCCTTCGAGTTTCCCGTGATGCTCGTCTTTCTTCAGCTCGTAGGCGTCCTCACGCCCCAAATGTTGGCCAAGCAGTGGCGCTACGCGATCGTCGTCATTTTCGTCATCGCGGCGGTCATCACACCCAGCGGCGACCCGTACTCCATGATGGCGCTGGCCGGTCCGATGACGCTCTTCTACCTCATCTCGATTCTCATCGGTCTGTTTGCACAGAAGCGCAAACGCGCCCGCGAAGCCGCAGCAGCGTGAGCCGATAGCACGGTGCGTACCGACCGGGCCGACCTGATCGAGCACTACCAGTTCCCGCTGGACACATTCCAGTTACGGGCGCTCGACGCGCTCGATGATGGCGAGTCGGTACTCGTTGCCGCGCCGACGGGCAGCGGCAAGACGGTGGTGGCCGAGTACGCGATTGACGCCGCTGTCGCGGATGGTAAGCGGGCGTTCTACACGGCGCCGGTGAAGGCGCTGTCCAACCAGAAGTACCACGATCTGGTCGGGCGGCTGGGCCCGCAACAGGTCGGCCTGCTCACCGGCGACAACAACATCAACGGCGATGCTCCGGTGGTGGTGATGACAACCGAGGTGCTGCGCAACATGATCTACGCACGTAGCCCGGCACTGAAGGATCTTGCGGTCGTCGTGCTCGACGAGGTGCACTTTCTGCAGGACACATACCGTGGGCCGGTGTGGGAGGAAGTCATCATCCACCTGCCGGTGCGCGTGCGGCTGGTGTGTCTGTCGGCGACGGTGAGCAACGCGAGCGAACTGGCCGAGTGGATCACGACGGTGCGAGGCCCGACGAAGGCGGTCGTCGAAGATCGCCGGCCGGTGCGGCTGGACAACCTGTACCTGATTGGCGACAGAACCCACGACCGACTCTCGCTGCTGCCAGTGCTCATCAACGGTCGCCCGAACAACGAGGCAATGCGGGTGGACGCTGAGTCGGCTCGGAGTAATCGTGATCGCAAGGGCAGCAACAAGCAGCAGGGCCGCCGTCAGCTGTACACACCGTCGCGGCTGGAAGTTGTCGAGGTGCTCGATCGCCATGGAATGCTGCCGGCGATCTGCTTCATCTTCAGTCGCAATCAATGCGACGAAGCAGCACGCAGCGTGCTTGCGGCCGGGGTGCACCTCACCACCGGAGCAGAACGCGAGCGGGTTCGCGAGATCGTGGAGGCACGCCTCGGGGGGATCGACCCGGCCGACCTTGCGGTACTCGGCTACAACCAGTTTCTTGGGCAGCTCGAAGCCGGCGTTGCCGCTCACCACGCGGGCATGGTGCCCCCGTTCAAGGAAGCCGTCGAGGCCTGTTTCGTCGAAGGCTTGGTCAAAGTCGTCTTCGCCACCGAGACACTTGCGGTCGGCATCAACATGCCGGCCAAGACCGTCGTCATCGAGAAGCTCAGCAAGTTCACCGGCGACCACCACACCTTCCTGACCCCGGGGGAGTACACCCAGCTGACCGGGCGTGCCGGCCGTCGTGGTCTCGACGACCTCGGCAATGCCGTGGTGCTGTGGAGCCCGTTCGTACCATTTGACCAGGTCGCGGCCCTGGCCAGCAGCCGCACCTTTCATCTCAACTCTGCGTTCCGGCCGACGTACAACATGGCGGCCAACCTGGTGCGCTCGTACACCAGTGAGCGCGCCCACCACCTGCTCAACCTTTCCTTCGCTCAGTACCAGGCCGACCGTGATGTGGTGAAGATCGAAGCCCGTCTGGAGCGTCGCCAGGAGCACCTGGCCACGCTGCTGGAGAAGGCTCGCAGCCCGTTCGGAGACATCGACGAATACCGTCGGCGACAGAGCAGCACCGACAGTGGGCCACGGCCCGGGCTGATCGTGCGCGACGACCCGATCTCGTTGGCGCTGATGAAACTGCGCCCAGGCGACATCGTCTACATCGAGAAGGGCCGATACTCGGGTCGCGCGGCCGTCTTGGCGAACGCACACCGCAAGGGTGGAGTGCGGCTGACCACCATCACCACGCGACGCGACCTTCTGATGTTGACCGCACTCGACTTCGACGAGCCACCCATCGCCATTGGCCGCATCGAGCTGCCGGCCGATTTCGCGCCGAACCGCAATGACTTCCAGCGCTCGGTCGCAGCTCTCCTGGAGCAGGCCGAAGTAGCACCACACAAGCGCAGCCGGCGCCCTGCCGAGGCGGAGTACGACGGCGACCACCCGGTGGAGGACGACCCGGATCTGGCCGACCGGCTCAAGGCCGCCAATCAGGCCGACCGTGTCGCCCGCGAGATCGATGATCTACGCGTGCGTGTTCGCGGCCGAAGCTCGTCGATCGCTCGCGACTTCGACCGTGTGCTAGGGGTGCTGGAGTATTGGGGCTACGTGGAGGGGTGGACGCTGACCGAGGCGGGCGAGACCCTGTCCCGGCTGTTCCATGAGAGCGACCTTCTCGTCGTCGAATGCGTGCGCCGAGGTCTACTCGACGGGCTCGATCCGGCCGCACTGGCCGGCCTTGCAAGCGTGTTCGTCTACGAACACCGCAGCCCGGAGCCGCCGCCCACGCCCTGGTACCCGTCGGCCGACGTGCGGAGCAAATGGCAGTCGATCGCGCGAATCAGTTACGAGCTGCAAGACGCGGAGGAGGCCGCCGGTCTCAACGTGCACCGCCCCCCGGACCCCACCTTCATCGCTGTCGCCTACGCGTGGGCAGCAGGCGAAGGGTTTGCAGATGTCGTTGCGCAGGAGGAGCTGTCCGGCGGCGACTTCGTGCGCACGACGAAGCAGCTCATCGATCTGCTGCGCCAGTTTGCGATCGTCGCCCCCTCGAAGGCGACACGCCGCGCTGCCGACGCCGCGGCCGAGGCACTGTACCGCGGCGTGGTTGCCTCCTCCAGCGCCGTCGAAGTCGCTGAACCTGACGAGGTTGTCGTTGTGCCGGAAAGCTCGTGACGATTCGGCGCGGACAGCCGTGGGGCGAGCAGGTGCAGTCGCCCGACCTCATTCGTGTGGTGCCCAACGACCGCGACGCACGTGAGTGGGTTCTTGCGCTTCGCGAGACGAACCGAGCCATGCTGCCAGTGGGTCTCGGCGCAGGAGACATGGCCCGCACCCTTGGCGGCGGCACTCCGGGTCGCTTCCCCGGAATGGTGGTGACGGCGCCGATCGATCTACTGCGAGTTGAGGCCGATGGCCGTACCACGTGGGCCGTTGCGCACGTCGTGGCTCGCCGCTCGTGGTGGCGCGGCGACGTGTGGTTGGCAATGAACGCCCAGTTCCTGGGCGAGTACGACGTGGCGCCGCGCTCGCATCCCAATGACGGCAAGGTCGACATCGTCCACGTGCATCCGGAGATGCCTCTGCGGGCACGCCGCCAGGCTCGCGACCGCGCCCGCACCGGCACGCACCTGCCACATCCGCAATTGCACGCGACGCAATCAGCCTCTGCGACGGCGACGTTTCGGCAACCACTGGTGCTCTGGGTGGACGGAGTTCGGTGGGGGACAGCGACCGACATCACCGTCACCTGCGAGCCCGACGCGCTCACGGTCTACACCTGATGCGCCAGCCGCGTCCGCAGTAGGGTCGGCGTTCATGCAGTCCTGGATCCTCGACGAATCGCCCGGCAGCTACCGCTTCAGCGAGATCGATCAGCCGGCGGTGGGCGACGACGACGTACTCATCCGGGTCGTTGCCTCTGCGCTGAACCACATGGACCTGTGGGTCACACGTGGCATGCCGAAGCCGCCGTTGCCACACGTTCCCGGCTGCGATGTCGCGGGCGTCGTCGAAGCCATCGGTGCGTCCGTCAGCACTGTTCAGGTGGGCGACGAAGTCGTCATCAACCCCGGTGTCTCGCCGGTTGCCGACATCATCTCGCTCGGCAACGACAGCCCGATGGGCCCCGGTTTCATGATCTACGGCGAGCATTGCTGGGGCGGCCACGCGCAGTACGCGGTCGCACCCAGCCGCAACGTTCGCACCCGCCCCGCCAACCGCAGCTGGGCCGAGTG
>Ga0105046_10002823_pt1 | contig 27451 bp, 25 predicted proteins | sample MAT03_FD_78385 | JGI IMG/M metagenome (GOLD analysis project Ga0105046, IMG submission 78385) | Freshwater microbial communities from Lake Fryxell liftoff mats and glacier meltwater in Antarctica - MAT-03 (megahit assembly) | ecosystem: Environmental > Aquatic > Freshwater > Ice > Liftoff... | reverse complement strand
ATTAAAATACTTTACACCCGGTAAAGTAAATCTTAAAATATCTATCTTCATCTTATGAGAATACTGGTTAGCTTCTTACTTAGCTTTATTTCAATTATGGGTTTTGGTCAAAATAAAATGGCTACTGTCAGCGGAGTTTTGCTGGATGAAAACGAAAATCCTTTAAGCAATTCTTCCATCGTTATCCTGGGCCGTAATGCAGGCATCGTTTCATCAGATAGTGGCACATTTACATTGCAGGTAGCAGCACAAAAACCAATAGCCCTTATTTTTAGTCATACCGGGTATGTATCCCAGCAAAAAAATTTTTACCTGAGCCCGGGCGAAACAGAAACAATTACCATCAGATTGAAAATGTCTGGAGAAGTATTGCAGGAAATTGTGATAACAGATGAAAGAGAGCGCACTGAAAATAGCCTGGTTAAGATCAATCCAAAAAATGCCATAACCCTGCCCTCTACTACCGGTGGTGTAGAAGCGCTGATAAAAGTACTGGTAGGCAGCAACAATGAATTGACTTCACAATACAATGTAAGGGGTGGCAACTACGACGAAAATTTAATTTATATCAACGATTTTGAAGTGTACCGCCCCTACCTGGTAAGCAGTGGCCAACAGGAAGGCCTGAGCCTTATCAATCCTGAACTTACCAGGAATGTAAATTTTTATACCGGGGGTTTCCAGGCAAAGTATGGCGATAAAATGAGCAGTGTGCTGGATATTCAATATAAAAAACCCATAGGTTTTGGGGGCAGTGCTTATGTGAGCCTGCTGGAGCAGGGCCTGCAACTGGAAGGTGCTGCAAAAAAAGGAAAAGTAACCTGGCTGGCTGCAGTAAGAAATAAAAATAACCGCAACCTCTTAAGCAATCAGCCCACCCAGGGAGCATACATACCCTCGGCTTCCGATGCACAGGCATACATTACTTACCAGCTTAACAAAAAATGGCAGCTCGAATTGCTGGGTATTTTTTCTACATCCAAATTTTCTTTTTTCCCTGAGTCAGTAAAAAAAACTTCTTCCGTTTTTTCTCCGCTTTATACCGCCAACCTGGGCGTTGATATTTATTTTGAAGGGCAGGAAAGAGATCAGTATAATACCAGTTTGCTGGGGGCAAGTTTGGTGCATACACCCACCCAAAAATTAAAATTAAAGTGGATGCTCAGCCGCTTTAAGGACAATGAAAAAGAAAATTTTGATATTGCCGGTGCCTATGTTTTTGGCGACAGGGACTTTGATAACAGCAGTGGCACTTTTGGTGAAATTGTAAATCCGCTGGGGGCAGGATATTACCAGAATTATGCAAGAAATGAACTGGATATTGAAGTATGGAATGCAGGGTTAAAAGGAAGTTATACCCAGGGTAAACATTTTGTGCAATGGGGAAACAGCATAGAACAAACAAATATAAAAGATAAACTTCGTCAATGGGAATACCAGGACTCTGCAGGGTATTCTTTACCCTATAACACCTCTGCCCTTTCTTTATTTAATGCTCAAAACTCTACTGCCGATCTTAGCATTCAAAAGTACAGTGGTTATTTGCAGGATAATATTCATTTATCTAAAACTAAAAACGAAGTTATTCTGCAGGTAGGTGCACGCTATAATTACAACAGTTTAAACAAAGAATTTTTACTGAGCCCGCGGGTGCAGGCCAGTTGGAAACCACAATGGAAAAAAGATGTTATTTTTAAAACCTCCGCAGGTTTCTATCATCAACCACCCTTTTACAGGGAACTCAGAAAAAATGACGGCACACTGAATACAGCTATAAAAGCACAAAAGAGTACACAATTTGTTGCCGGCATGGATTATAATTTTAAAGGACCCGGCAGCCGTCCTTTCAGGCTCACTACAGAGGCTTATTATAAACACATGACAGATGTGGTGCCGTATGATATAGATAACGTAAAGATCAGATACCTGGGTACCAATAACGCCAAAGCTTATGCGACCGGATTGGAAATGAGGTTGTTTGGAGAACTGGTAGATGATGCGCAGAGCTGGCTAAGTGTAGGATTGATGCGCACAAGAGAAAACCTGGACAATGATTTTTACAATCAATATAAAAATGCAGCAGGAGAAATAATTACACCCGGCACTACAGACCAGGTGCCGGCAGATAGCATACAAACAGCAGTAGGTTGGTTGCGTCGTCCGTCTGACAGGTTAATAACCGTAGGATTATTTTTAGAAGATTACCTGGCCACCAATAAAAATTTTAAAGTGCATTTAAATTTATTGTATGGCAGCAACATGTCGTATAATTTACCTAACAGCGTTCGCTATCGCAATGGTTTAATTGTAGAACCTTACATGAGAGTGGATATTGGCTTTAGTGCCTTATTACTTTCAGAAAAATCACAGCGCAGAAGCCACAATCCTTTCCGGGGCTTTGATAATATCTGGGCCAGTATGGAAGTTTTTAATTTGATAGACCGTGCCAATATTATTTCTTACCAGATTATAAAAGATTTTGCCAATAACTCTTTTGCCATTCCAAACAGGCTCACTCCCAGGCTTATTAATTTTAAATTGCTTGCAAGATTTTAAAGAGCAATGCTTTAAGCATTCATTGCATAATGTGAAACCTTTTCCTAATGTTAAGCTTTTACTCCAATATTATCTTTTAACTTTTCCACCAATATTTTTCAAATGTGTATAATTAAATTAGCGTTGTAAAAAGTTGGAATATAAATTTACTAAGAATGAATTCATCCAACCTTTTGTAACAATTTTCTTTTACCCAACCTGCTTTTTCTGCATCAAAAGAAAAAGTATTAAAAACGGAAAAGCATTGACAGACACTATCATTAACCTTGAGACCGTTAATCCGATTGAGTTTTTTGGAGTAAATAACGGCAAATTAAACATTCTGAAAAAGAAATTTCCACTGTTAAAAATTTTAAGCCGTGGCACGCAGATAAAATTAAGCGGAGCCCCGGAACAAATTGAAGAAGCAAAAGAAAAAATTGATCTCCTTGTTAAGTACCTGCAAAGAAACGGACACATGAGCGAAAATTATTTTGAACAAATTCTGGGTGGCGATGATGAGAAAACGGTTGACAATTTTCTTGACCGCAACCCCAATGATGTATTGGTTTTTGGGCCAAATGGTAAAACCATCCGTGCCCGCACACAAAACCAAAAAGCAATGGTGCAGGCCTGCGATAAAAACGATATCTTATTTGCTATCGGCCCCGCAGGTACCGGCAAAACCTATACTGCTGTAGCATTGGCAGTAAGAGCACTTAAAAGCAAACTGGTTAAAAAAATCATTCTCACAAGACCGGCAGTAGAGGCCGGCGAAAGCCTTGGTTTTTTACCGGGCGATTTAAAAGAAAAAATTGATCCATATTTAAGGCCCTTGTACGATGCATTGGATGATATGATTCCTGCAGACAAACTGGGTTATTACATGAGTACGAGAACGATTGAAATTGCGCCATTGGCGTATATGCGTGGCCGTACATTGGACAATGCTTTTATCATTTTGGATGAAGCACAAAATACCAACGATCTTCAGATTAAAATGTTTCTTACCCGTATTGGTCCAAATGCAAAAGCCATCATTACCGGCGATCCTACACAGATTGACTTACCAAAAAATCAGCAGAGTGGTTTATTTAAAGCAACCCGGTTATTAAAAAATATAGAAGGGATTGCCCACATAGAGCTGGATGAAGAAGATGTGGTAAGGCATCGTTTGGTAAAATCTATCATCAGGGCATATAATAAAGATGATTTGGACAGAACCAATGAATCAACAAAAAGATAAGCATTCATCTAAATGAAATTTTTTATTTTTAAAGGAATAAGGTGGCCGTTGAGCCGCCTTATTTTTTTATTTATCACTGTTGGCGCTGTCTGTATCCCCGTTTTTGGGGCAATGCTTTCCTGCAATCAAAAAGAAGTTTTAAATCCTTTGATTTTATCAAAGCAGGATTCTATTGATGCACAAAAATTAATTACCCGTGCATTTAAAAGTATAACAGCCGTAAAACCGAATATTCAATCAGGCGATCTTATCACAAGAACCGGCAACGATTTTACGAGCCAGGGGTTACGCACCCTCAACCAGCGAAACCAAACCTATTCTCATTGCGGTATTGCAAGCATAGAAAATGATTCCTTATTTATTTATCATGCGCTTGGCGGGGAATGGAACCCCGATGAGAAACTGAAAAGAGAACCTTTTGAATTATTTGCAGAACCATACAGCAATAAAGGGATTGGCGTTTTTCATTTTAATTTGACCGATACAACCAGGCAGCAATTAATAAAAGCAGCCCAAAATTACTATGCTGCCGGCCTGATGTTTGACATGGATTTTGATCTTACAACAGATGACAGGATGTATTGTGCTGAGTTTATTTATAAATCTTTTTTAAAAGCAAGTCATAAGCAAATGGTTTTTAATAAAAGTAAAATTGGCCGGTTTATATTTATTGGAGTAGATGATATTTTTTTGCACCCCCTATGCAGTATCAAAACTGCCGTTGTATATAAATAATTATTGTAGTCCGACTAAATGTTTGAAACCCTTATCAAGCCTACATGACCTCACCCCATCCCCTCTCCAAAGGAGAGGGGCCAGAACCCTCAACCAGTAAGTATTTGAACGAATGGGTAGAGTTTTAGTCGGACAATAGTGATAAATAATGAATAAAATATTAATTAAACCCTTTACATTTGAAACCATAAACTAAAACAATTGATATCATGAAAAAATTTTTTTTAGCAGTACTGGTAGTTGCAGTAGTAATAATTGCAGGTTGCAACAGCGGAAGCGGAGACCCTAAAGCCGTATTGGGACAGTTCTTTGATGCATTGTCAAAAAATGATATGGTTGCAGCCCGCAAGCTTGCAACTGCCGACAGTAAGTCAATGCTCGACCTGATGGAAATGGGCATGAAAACAGATAACAAAGAAACAGAGAAGTATGACAAGAAAAAACTTGAATTTGGTGAAGCAAAAATTGAAGGCGATAAAGCAACTGTGCCGGTAAAAGAAATAGTTGGAGGAGAAACCATAAACTATACATTAAAAAAAGAAAGCGGAGCATGGAAAGTGGCATTTGACAAAACATCTATCATGAGCATGGGAATGGATAAAATGAAAGAAGAAGGCATTAATGTTACAGATAGTTTAGACAACGTAATGGATGAATTAAAAAAGATAGATATGGACTCTTTGAAAAAAAGTTTGAAGGAAGGTTCTAAAACGCTGGATTCTGCAGCCAAAGCACTGGAAGCACTTTAAAATTTATTGAATCAGTTTTTAAATATCCAAAAGTGCCCTTTATGGGCGCTTTTTTTATGAGCATACTAAAAGATGTTTAACTTTAGCCTTTAAAAAAATTACTTACAGCAGCATGAAAAAAATAATAACCTTTCTTTTAATCCTTTTTAGTTTTGCCGCCTGCAATCAAAACGAAGCAAAGCGCCCGGAAACGGCTTTGGATACAGGCCGTGATTTTATCAGGGCCAGCCTTAACGGAGAATTTAAAAAAGCTTCAGACTTATTGTTGCCAGACTCTGAAAATGTTCAACTGTTTGATTCTTACAAATTGTTTTACAATAAACTGCCCGCTGATAAAAAGAAAGGTTACAAAGAAGCATCTTATGAAATAAATAAATACCTGGATGTAGATGACAGCACCACCCTTATTAAGTACAGCAATAGTTATATGAATAAACCCATGGATATTAAACTGGTTCGTACCAATAAAAAATGGTCGGTAGATTTTAAATATACATATTCCGGCAACTTACCAATTGAATAAACGATGATAAAAAATTTATTATTAGTAGCAGCGGGTGGTGGTATAGGAGCAGCACTCAGGTATTGCATTTATTATTTTGTAAGGAACCAATCTTTTCCCTTTGCTACTTTGATGATTAATGTAACAGGTAGTTTTTTCCTGGGGCTCATCATGGCGTATAGTTTTAAAAACGGTGACTTTTCCGAAGGAGCCAAGCTTTTTATTGCAACCGGCATCTGTGGAGGTTTTACTACTTTTTCTACTTTTAGTTTTGAAAATCTTGAATTATTACAACAGGGCAAATTCAATTTGGCATTTATCTACATTATATCCAGTGTGCTGGCAGCGATCATTGCAGCATGGCTGGGTTTTAAATTATTAAACCAATAAAATATTAAAATATGTACGTTCTTCATCCATGGCATGGAGCCTCTTACGGCAACAATGCTCCTGCTCATGTAAACGCTTTGATAGAAATTTCTCAGGGCAGCCGTGCCAAATATGAAATTGATAAAACCACCGGACTGCTAAAGTTAGACAGGGTGATTTATTCTTCTTTTCATTACCCGGTAAACTATGGCTTTATTCCCAGAACATTGGGAGAAGATAATGACCCATTAGACATCCTGGTAATTTGCAGCGAAAGTATTCAGCCACTTTGCCTGATAGATGCTACGGTAATTGGCAATATGCAGATGATTGATAACGGAGAAAAAGATGATAAAATAATTGCAGTAGCCACCAATGACCCTTCTGTACATTATGAAGATATCAAAGAGTTGCCCGATCACTTTCTTGCAGTGCTTAGAAATTATTTTGAACAATATAAAGTACTGGAAAATAAAATTGTATTGATTGATGAGTTTCAGGATAAACAAACCGCTTATTCAGTTATCAACGATTCCATCGTTCGTTATCAAAAACGTTTTCCGGAAAACAATGCAACCAAATAAAATTAAAATGGACATACAAATGATCCTTATCCTGCTGCTGGTAGGACTTGCCGCAGGTATGCTCAGTGGGCTGGTAGGTGTAGGCGGTGGCATTATCATCGTTCCGGCACTTGTTTTTTTCCTGGGCTTTTCGCAAAAACTGGCGCAGGGAACTTCCCTGGGAATTTTGTTATTGCCCATTGGCATACTGGGAGCTATGCAATATTACAAACAGGGTTATGTAGATTTTAAGGTGATTGCCATCATTTCTGCGGCATTCCTTTTTGGAAGTTATTTTGGCAGCAAAATAGCACTCAGCCTGTCGCAGGAAAATATTAAAAAAGTATTTGCTGTAGTGATGATGCTGGTGGCCATAAAAATGCTTTTTTTCGATACAAAAAAAACGCCTGAAAATAAAACTGTTTTGCCTTCTCAAACGATATCAGCAACAGATGTTCAAAAAGATGCTGGTCCACCTAACTGATTCTTTTAATAATACGTAAATGATGTGTGCGTTTTTTGGTAGTACCGTTAATGATTCCTTCATTATCTATGGCATCAATTCTTACAATGCCGGAAGAATGTATAATCTGATGATCATTCATTAAAATACCTACATGCACAATAGCACCGCTTTCATCATCAAAAAAAGCAAGATCGCCACAGGCAGCTTCCTGTAAAAAACCTACCACTTCTCCCCGCTCAGCCTGTTTATTGGCATCCCTTGGTAATGTTTTTTTTAATAACTTAAAAACTGTTTGTACAAAACCGCTGCAATCTATTCCAAACACCGATTTTCCGCCCCATAAATAAGGGCTGTTTAAAAACATGGATGCAATCCCCATGATAGTTTCCTCAGAAATAACTGAATGGGATGCATTGTAAATATTTCCTTTAAAGAAAATTTTATAACCGGGAATATCTGCATTTAATAACGACAGGTTACTGCCAAAAGGTATCATCAGTTTTTGATCATTCACCATAATTTCTTCTACCCAATCTCCGGTAAACTCACTTAATTCTTTAATGGGTTGCGGCAACAATAAAAACTGGTTCTTTCTGCAAAATCCGGTGTAGCCGTCATTAACGCCTTCTGCATCTATCCATCCTTCCTTGTCAATTCCTCTCACAATAAGCGATTCGCCAAATAAAAACTGGCTCAGCATTTCTGCCCTGTGATCTGATGTTAATCGGATAGGCGCCACCGGTACTATACAAATTGCATAACTCATAAAAAATATTTTTCAACCCGTCTAAATTATGGAAATTAAGTTATGTTTACATCTGAAAAAAAACATTGATCCCTTTTATATTTTGAACCCACGCAACTATAACGAACTGGAAGATAATGAACTGCTGCATCGGTATTACCAGGATTATAACAATGACTGGCTGGGAATACTACTGCAACGATATACCATGCTGCTGCTGGGTGTGTGCATGAAATATCTAAAGAATGAAGAAGATGCCAAAGACAGTGTGCAACAGGTATTTTTAAAAGTGATTAATGATTTACCAAAATACAACGTAGTATTTTTTAAAAGCTGGCTTTACATGGTGGCAAAAAACTACTGCCTTATGAAGCTAAGGGATAAAGGAAAATTTACTGCTGAGCTTAATGAAAAGCTAATGGCAACTCCGGATGATGCAGCCGGTAAAGAAACAGCGATTGAGAAAGATATTTATTTAACCCAAATGGAGCAGGCCATGGAGCAATTGAACGGAGAGCAAAAGCTTTGTGTAACTTTGTTTTACCTGCAAAAACAAACCTATCAGCAAATTGCATCACAAACGGATTACAGCGTGATGCAGGTAAAAAGCCATATTCAAAACGGCAAAAGAAATTTAAAAATTTTTATGCTTAGAATGCAACCCAATGAGTGATGATTTGAAAAACATATTATCCAATCTTAATAATGATATTGAACAGGACAAACTCCTGGAATATCTTAACCGCCAGCTATCAGTGCAGGAGCAGCATGAACTTGAAAAGCAACTGAACGATGATGAATTTATGAGCGATGCTTTAGATGGTTTAGATCAATTGAAAAATAAGGCAGATGTGCCACTGATGGTTAAACAATTAAACAGTGGATTAAAAAAACAACTGGATAAGCATAAAAAGAAAAGAAATAAATTGGCTGCAATAAAAGATTCCTGGATATATTATACTGCCTTTATCCTGCTTTTACTGGCCGTTATTGCATTTGTGGTCATTAAAATGTTTATCAACAATTAAGAATTCCCCCACCCTACCCGGCATCTTTTCAAGAGTTATGTAATACCAAACGGAATTTCATTTTAGGCTGCCGATTCTATCCTACGGTGTGGATAAATCTTAAAAGCGAGAAAATTGGAACACTGATGACACGGACCTGCCTGCCGACAGGCAAGTTTGACCGATGAACATAGATTTTTTTCTGCTTTCAGAAAAATTTGGATTGTTTTGCTTATCAAACATCCTGCAAAGCAGGATAATCCTGTGTTTATAAAATTTAAAAAGCTGATTCTTGGGTTAGTAAACAGTTTAAACAAATATAAAATTATATAAATCCATCCCATCCGTGTCATCCGTGTTCTTATTGTATTTGTGTCCGCACGGCAGGATTCTATCTGGATGTGCTGACTGAAATTTCGTATAGCTTTTGTGCGGCAGGGTTTGGTAAATGCCGATAGAAAAGTATTGGGCTAATTTATAAATCAAATTGATGTGAAATATCTTTTAGCCGCTTAACAACAAAATGCGACCCCAATAAATTTAATAGAATGTAAACATCAATTGACTAACAATTGCCTTTGCACCAATGCAAACATGGGCTTTGCAGATGTTATGACAGCCCAATGGGGAACGTTGACAGGAATGGTTATAATCTCGCCCTGCTGATACGTTTTTTTTTCTCCCCCTATAATCATTTCGCAGGCACCTTCCAATATAGCAATATATTCCACCCTGTCTGTATGCATTTCCTCTTCATGGCCCTGCTTTACCCACACAGCAAAATTGATAATTTCCGGCGTAGAAGGCAGATCCTGAACATGCAGGTTTTCAAAAATTTCTACCGGCTCTTTTAGTTGGTTTGCTTTGGCCGAATTGTAAATTTTTTCAACATTTATTGGTTCATGCAGTAAGGGAACATATTCGGGATGAATCAATGACTGCTGTGTGTAAATCGCATTCATTACAGCCGTTTTTACAGAAGGCCTTGGCTTTATAGCAGTTTCCTTCAAAATAGAATTCATGGAATGTCTAACCTTTTCTATTTCTTCCTGCACGGCAGGATGTACTGCTGCCATTTGCTCCACTATCTCATTCTCCTGCAAAGAGGTAAACCCAAGGCAATAACTTTCAATAATACCAGATGCTATGTAATCCTTTACATTCATTGCTGCAAAAATACTGCATATTTAAAAAATAAAATTTTTAAAAAAAGCTGCTCTTTTGCAAGAGCAGCTTTTTTAGATTATTCAAAAAAAACTATTGTTTTACAAAACGTAAAGTCCTGATTGCGCCATCGGCAGTAATACCAGTTACCTGGTAAGTACCTGCAGGCAGGTTGCTTACGTTTATTGGCAACAGATTATTTCCTGCAATCATCGTAACCCTTTGTTTGTTTAGTTGCTTACCTGAAAGATCAGATACTACAATTTCGATAATAGATTTGGCAGCACTTGTTACACTCAACACTGCTTCGTTGCTAACAGGATTGGGCACCAGGCTTACTATTTCAAATCCTTTTTCTTTATTGAGCAATGCTACAATTTTACTATAGCTCTCTTTGCCATCTATATCCACAGATTTCAACCGGTAGTAATTAATACCAGACAATGGAGCTGCATCTGTAAAGCTAAATGGTTGCAGGCATCGTAGAGATGTTTCTGTTTGATTATTGATGGTAGTAAACTTACGGCCATCTGCACTACGCTCTAACAGCATAGTAACAGAAGGAGAACTGTAGCAAGTTACTTTCCAATCAAGTAACATATTACTTCCCTGTTTGCTTCCCTTAAAGTATTCGATAGAAATTGGTAAAGCTGCGCCGGTAACTGATATGTCAAAAGTACCAGTTGTTGATCCATAATTATATACCCGTACATAATATGTTTGCCCTGCAACAAGTGCAGTTAATGCAGCAACTTCAGAACCGCCTGATGCACCCCCGTCCGCACATGCAATATTACTAAGTGCAACGCAGGTACCTGAATACACTTCAACAACAGGATCAAATCCAACAACATTCAGAACGTTTACTGTTGCTGTGCCATTTGATAATGCTGTAAAGCTATACCATACATCTCCTGAAACTGTGGCAATTCCACCACAAACTCCAACAGGGAGAGACTCTGTAGCTCCAACGTTGGTAGATGCAAGAGAAACTGTATTTATAGTTACTGCAGCAGCGCAATTATCATTGGCGGGTGGAGGGGAGGCTGTTGTAAAAGTTCTTACAGGAGAATTGGGGCTCCATGTAGGACCGGCACAAGCCTGGCGAACATAAAGGTCATAAGTAGTAGAAGCTGTAAGCCCACTGATAGCCTGTGGGGACACAGCAGGATTTATCAAAGTGCCTGTAACCCCGGCAGTGCCTGCCGTACCTGGCGTATAGCCTGTAGGACCATACTCGAGTATAAATGTGCCGGTACCTGCCCAGGTGGCTGTTGCAGTGGTGGTTGTAACAGCAGACATGGTAGCTATTGCGGGAGCCGCACAAGCTGCAGGACAGGTAGCACTGATAGTGTAAGCTCCAAAATCAGCAGCATCAAAACCACCCATCAATACATAGTAGGTGGTTCCTCCCACGGCAGTAAAAGTAAAGCTTGATAAACCATAAGTAGTTTCTGAACATCCGTCATCATCAAAACCTGTACATGCAGTAAATGCTCCGCAGGCACCTGTATAAACCCTTAAGTAGGTGTCAAATACAGTTCCGGTGCAAGTAGAAATTGTCATTGGACCGGAATTTACAGGCGTCACAATAAACCATACTCCCCTGTTAGTTCCGGTTGTTAAAGTTGTAGACCCGCAGGTTACGCCAGGCAAAACATCATTAGCGGCACCTGATGTATTTCCGCTCACAGAGCCGTCACATGGTATTACCGTAGCACTGCTGCAATCATCATTGGCTGGTGCCGGCGCTATAGTGCTAAAGGCATGAACAATAGAATTTGCGCTGTAGCCATTCCCAGCCCCGGTACAATCCTGACGAACATACACCTGGTAAGCAGTAACTCCTGCTAGCCCTGTGATTGCCTGTGGAGATGTAGCAGGATTAATGATTGTACCGCCAGCGCCGGCTGTAGCACCTGTACCAGGCGTAAAGCCGGTTAAGCCATATTCGAGAATAAACGTTCCTGTTCCTGTAAATGTGATAGTAGCTCCGCTTGTTGTAATGCTGCCAGCCGATACTGCCGTAGGGGCAGGACAGGCGGGCGGAGAAGTAATACATATATCGAAAGTCGCAAAATTGCCAGAACTATAGGAATATACCCTTACGAAATAGGTATTGCCAATCGTTAAGCCAGAAACAGTAGAATTTTCAGGATCAGAGCAACTCAAACTGATAAGGGTTCCATTACAGGTGTTATCAGAACTGGAGAACAACTGGTGTTCCCGGTCGGTGGATCCTGTTCCGGAACTTGTGATTGTGATAAAATGTGTTGTATTGGTAGCAACAAATGAATACCAAACATCTTCATCAGCAGTGCCTGCACATCCAGCCAAAGATTGAGTAGCGTACTGCGTGCTTTGACCTGTTAACGATGTAGTACATGTTGGATTGCCTGAAACAGACAAACTTACAGCGCCACAAATATTATCGTTGGCTGGAGGGGGTGGCGGTGTACCAATGCAAATAGAAAAATTGCTGCTGGTAGCTACCACTGTACTTGTGCTGTATACCCTGACCAGGTAGGTGTTACCACTTACCAATCCGATTGCAATGATATTGGCAGTACCACTTAAAGTAGAACCACAAACTATAGTTGACAAACTGCTGCAACTACCACCGTACACTTGGGCCGCTGTAGTGTTTGTAGCGCCGGTGATGGTAACAACATGGCTTGCACCTGTTGCCACAAAAGAGAACCAAACATCATCATTTATACCTGTAGGGCTACAGGTAGGGGCTGGTAAATCCGGGGACTGTGTAGCGCCAACAGTAGTACCGGCAGTTGTAACCGCACAAGCTAAATCTGCATTCACGGTAAGAGCAATTGCGCCGCTACAAATATCATTGGCTATGGCAGGTGTTACAGTTAAAACACCACTTGTTTGAGTAGTGCCATTCCAGAATCCATTTGGATAACCTCCGTACCGGTATTCACCTGTGTTGAGCTGCCAACGGGAAGCATAGTAATAAGTACCTGCACCCAATGTGGTACCAATAGCGGCTTGAAATTCATCATTATTACCAACGTTCACATTAAAGGTGGCAGGAACCCAGGTAGTCCAGGTTGCAGGGTCAGTATTAGAAACGTTGATTCCTATCCATGCCTGCACGCCTGTGCCGGCACCTGCAGCTTCGGTTACACCAGGTTCGTAACCTTGCGTATATATAATTTCTGAGCCACCTAAAGCAATAGTTGCTGTTTGTGGGAACTGAAGATTCACATAGTCCATAGCTTCCGGCAATGGGTTGGGCTCAAACCGGTATACCTGTCCAGTGGCCGGTTTCAGATTAATACCGGTGGTTTCTGCAGCAGTGCTTGCTGCTGGCGCAGCAGTACTGTTATTAAGGGACATAAAATTTCCTGTACCTGTGGCTATTGCTGCAATACCAATAGAAGCTGTCGGGGTGTTTAAAGCGCCACTTTCCCGCTGGTAAATAAATTCTATCGCATTGCTCCCCTCATATAATTTTACCTGAAACGAAATGGTTGCCCCTGTTGCATTGTAATTCCATTGCCAGTTTAGCCATTCCATCGTAAAAATGCGGGAACCTGCGACACCAGTTGTTATATATGTAGCAGCACCCGTACCGCTGGCACCATCAAGATCATCCCAAAGCGGGGCCACTAACGGTCTGCTGTTAGCAGTTGAAGAAGTTAGGTTGTTGGTAACTACGGAAGTTGCTAAAGGATTAAAAGAAATAAATCCATCAGACATTGCTTTTACAGAAGCATAATTAACACCATTGAATTTAAAATTAAAGCCTAGTGGAATTGAAATAGAAGTTTTGGTATCACCCAAAAAATCTGCTGCTGAAGTTGTAGTAGAAACGGCAGTTCCACCAGTAATAGCTGTGAAAGTACCGGAGCTTGGAGTAAACACATATGAGCTCATTTGTGCTTTTGTTGATGCCGCCATTAGTCCAAAGACTATGACTAACATTAAGTAAATCTTCTTCATAAAAATTTAATTTGGTTAAAAAATAGATTCATTAATTTTAAGTAAGAAAAATTTTTGACATAGTGATACGCTAATTAATTTTGGATGTGTGGCTTTTGATAGGAAATTAAGACAAATGGATAATGTAGGATTCCCAAGCGGGACGCTGAAAATAAGGCTTTTGAGCTTATGTTTTAACAAAATGTTAAATAATTATTTTCCACATATTAAAAAAGCTCCCAAGGGGAGCTTTAAAAAATTATTAAAAACAAGAGAAAGACAGCGGGTTATTTTTTCCGGAAAAACAAACGGATAGGGATACCGCTGAATTCAAAATTTTCTCTCAGTTTATTTTCTAAGTAATTTTTGTAAGGTGTTTTAATATCATCCGGGTAATTACAAAAGAATGCAATGCTTGGAGTATTGGTAGGAAGCTGGGTAACATATTTTATTTTTACCTGGTTGCCCCTTACTACAGGTGGGTGATAACTTTCGATGGCCTTTAACATCACTTCATTTAATTTAGAAGTTGGCACTTTCCTGTTCCTGTTTTCAAATACTTTTAGCCCCATTTCTATGCACTGAAATATGCGTTGTTTTTCTGTAACCGATATAAACAAAATTGGAACATCCGAAAAAGGAGCCAGTCTTTGTTTTAAATCTTTTTCATAATCCCTGGCAGTATTGGTTTCCTTGTCTATCAAATCCCACTTATTTACCAATACTACAATTCCTTTTCCTTTTTTGGTGGCCATAGAAAAAATGGCCAGGTCCTGGGCTGTAATTCCTTTGCCGGCATCCAGCAGGAGCAAACACACATCTGCTTCATCCATTGCTTTAATGGCACGGATCACAGAGTAAAATTCTAAATCTTCGTTTACTTTATTTTTTCGGCGGATACCTGCTGTGTCTATTAAAACAAACTCTTTGTTGAATAAATTATAATGTGTGTGAATGGTATCCCTGGTAGTTCCGGCAATATCACTTACAATGGTGCGCTCCTTGCCTACCAATGCATTTAGCAGGGAAGATTTACCCACATTGGGCTGGCCAATAATGGCAAATTTTGGAATGCCTTCCAAAGCTGCATTCTCATCCACATTATCTTCCGGTATCAAAGCTACCAATGCATCCAGCAATTCGCCGGTACCACTGCCACTGATGGAAGAAAGAAAGAAAATATTTTCAAAACCCATGCTGTAAAATTCACTTGCTTCCAGCAAACGGGTGTGATTATCTACTTTATTTACTACCAAAAAAACGGGCTTGGTACTTCTGCGCAGCATTTCAGACATTGATTCATCCAGGTTGCTGATGCCAGTGGCTGCATCTACCATAAATATAATTGCATTGGCTTCTTCAATGGCTATGTGCACCTGCTTCCTGATTTCCCTTTCAAATATATCATCACTGTTTGATACAAATCCGCCTGTATCAATTACGTTAAAGGTTTTGCCTATCCATTCTGCTACGCCATATTGCCTGTCTCTGGTCACTCCACTTATATCATCTACAATGGCTTTGCGCTGCTCAAGCAAACGGTTAAAAAATGTACTTTTCCCTACATTGGGTCTTCCTGTTATTGCTACTGTAAAACTCATACCCATGTCCCCTAAAGGGGAACTTGATTTTATTGGTTATTAATTATTCCAGTCAAAATTAATTTAAAATAAAACTGACTGAAAAGTATTGCTAATAATTAAACTGTTGCCAGTTCCCCCTTTCGGGGGCGGAGGGGGCTTTTAATACCCGTACTCCTTTAAATGTACTTCATTATCTCTCCACTTAGGCCGCACTTTTACAAAGAGTTCCAGAAATACTTTGCTCCCCAAAAACGCTTCAATATCTATTCTTGCAAGCGTGCCCAGTTTTTTTATCATACTCCCCTTATCTCCCAGGATGATTCCTTTTTGAGTATCCCTTTGCACAATAATATCGGCAGAAATTTTAATAAGGGTTGTTTTCTCTTTATATTCTCTTACCAACACAGCGGTGTGATAAGGCAATTCTTCCTGGTAAAGCTGGTAAACTTTTTCACGAATCAATTCGCTCACAAAAAATTTAGTAGGCAAATCACTGATATCATCTCTTTCATAAAAAGGATGACCCTCGGGCAGGTAAAAAAGTATTCGTTGCAGTAATTCATCAATACCCGTTTTCTTTAAAGCAGATATCAGCACTACTTCTTTACAATAAGTTTGTGCTTCAAAAAAAGTTTTGGTCCTTAAAATAGTTGCATCATCCTTTACTGCATCCACTTTATTTAGCACCACCACTACCGGGGCTTTCAACTTAAGACTCTTAAATATTTCATGACTGGAGTCTGCCGGTTCCCTTGCATCTGCCATCAGCAAAGCCACATCTGCATCTTCCAGGCTACCTTTTACGGCAGACATCATTTTTTCATGCAGTTTATATTTGGGATCAATAATGCCGGGTGTATCGGAGAAAATGATTTGGTAATCATCTGTATTTAATATTGCTTTAATACGATGACGGGTGGTTTGCACTTTATGCGAAACGATGGCCATCTTTTCGCCCATGAGTGCATTTAGCAATGTACTCTTGCCTGCATTGGGCTTACCAAAAATATTTACGAAACCAACTTTCATTGTATGTGATCAATTTTTATATGTACATAAAATTGATTACCACATACCAGTTGAATAAAGAGGAGATAATCAATTCTATAGCAGTTTTTCTGCCAAGAAAAATAAATTAGCCGGAGCCATTTAATTTAAAAAGGCTCTACTGAGCCTTTTTAAATTTTTGTTGCGAAGAGAAGGATCGAACTTCTGACCTTCGGGTTATGAGCCCGACGAGCTACCGCTGCTCTACTTCGCGGTGCAAATATAGAGCTTTGAGTCTCCTCGGCCAAAAGTAATTTGATTTTATTTTTTTTAAATATTTTATTGGGTATGCAAAATCTTACTTACACCACCCTCCCTTACATTTGTAACCGTGGCATTTCCCTTGTAATAAATATGACTGGCACCACTGGCTTCTGCATTTAATTCTTTTGTTACTGTAATCATAATATCAGATGCACCGGAGGCATTCACATTTGCTTTCTCTGCTTCAAGTTTATACCCATTTACATCACTTGCCCCACTGCATTCAATATTTAACTGCACTACATTACCCTGCATATTTGCTTTGCATGCCCCACTTAAATCCATCATTAATAGCTCTACTTTAAAGCTTGCTCTAAGTTTACTTGCACCGGAAAGACCAATGTTAATTTTTTTTAAATTAAGCACACCTAACACAATTACATCAGATGCACCGGATGCTTCAATGGATTCAATTTCTTTGAATGAAAGATATACAGTAAGGTTTTGCGCCTTACTGCTCCACCTGGAATCTCCTCCACTATAGATATTTAAAGTGCCGTTTTTAACTTCCGTTTTTATATTATCCTTGTATTTTTCCTGCGATGCACTTACAGCCAGTGCAATATCATTTCCCTGGCTGATAATTAATTTGATGTTTTGGGATATTGCTATTTTATTAAACTTTTCATTTAGTTCACGAACAGAGGCATGCTCATCCATAACCATTTGATCCTGTGCAAAACTGCTTAGATGATAAAGTAAAAATGCCAATCCTATAAAAAGTTTTTTCATCATTATTTATTTACCAGGTTTTACGCTGCCACCACTGTTTACATTTACTTTGGTAATAGTTGCATTGCCTTTGTAGCGGATATCGCCACCACTATTGGCAGAAGCGGTTAATTCTTTTTGAACATCAATTTTTACTGAAGCACCACTGTTGGCAGAAGCGGTGCAATATTCTGTCATCAAATCATAGCCTTTAAAAGCTGCCCCACTTGTAGCTGTCACCGTTAATTTTGTTGCCACACCAGTAGCAATTATTTCTGCACCACTGCTCACACTGGCAGTTACAGACCTTGCCTGCAATTTACCATTCATTAAAGCACCGCTGGAGAAAGATAAAGCAAGATCACTAAAACTAAATTCATTGGCAATAACCAGTTTTGCTCCTGCAGAACCGTTAATACCCTGCAGTGAGTTACAGGAAAGATAGGCTTTCAACTTTGCATGCTTGTCATTTTTCCAGGTTATCCCTTTATTGTCATAATACAGTTTCAACACACCGTCTATCACTTCTGTTTTAAATCTTGGCTCATATTTATCATCTGAAACACTAATGGCCAGGGATGTTTCATTGCCCTGTGTAAGAAATAATTCAATACCACTGGAAACCGAGATTTTGGTAAAATTACCGGAAATGTCCCTTTTTTTAGCATTGGGATCATTGTACACTTTAGTTTGCTGTGCAACAGCAGAAAAGCTGCAAAGCAGCATTAAGAAAACTAATAATTTATTCATGGCTATACTTTTTTTAATGATACGAACAAGTGAATTCATTTGTTACAAAAAGAAAAAAATAATTTGAGTTTGACAATAAGCAACTAATTTTACAATCTGTTCTTTTAAAAACGACTGAATTTCCGGGGTGCTTCTTTAAATAGAGAGGCTGAGATTACACCCGATAAACCTGCTCAGGATAATGCCTGCGAAGGGAGCGAAATTTTCTAATACCGGCCACTCTGCCCGGATCTTCAGCACAAAATTTTTATTGTATGAAATTATCATTGTTATTAGGCAGTTGCTTAATCTTTGCAGGCATGTGCTGCTTTGCTCAAACCAAACCTGTATTTAATGACACTTCCTACCTTCAACCAGTAGAAGTAAATGCGATAAGGGCTGCAGATAAAACACCGGTGGCCAAAACAAACCTGAGCAAAAAAGAAATCGAGAAAAATAATATTGGCCAGGATCTTCCATTTATTTTAAATCAAACCCCCTCTGTGGTTGTAAATGCAGATGCAGGAAATGGCATTGGATATACCGGTATCCGTATACGTGGTACAGATGCCAGCCGCATTAATATTACATTAAATGGTATTCCCTATAATGATGCAGAGAGCCAGGGTACTTTTTTAGTAAATGTTCCGGATATTGCTTCTTCGGCAGGCAGCATACAAGTGCAGAGAGGTGTGGGCACCAGCACCAACGGCGCAGGCTCGTTTGGCGGAAGCATCAACGTAAGTACCAATGAAGTGAATACCAAAAAAGGCCTTGAATTTAACAGCACGGCAGGCAGTTTTCATTCTTTTAAAAACAGCCTGATTTTTAACAGTGGTATTTTTGCAAAAAACTTTACGGTTGATGGCAGGCTTAGTAATATCCGCAGCGATGGATATATAGACAGGGCCAGCAGCCAATTGCAATCCTATTACGGAAGTGCGGCTTATGTAACTGCAAAAAATTCTCTGCGCTTAAATATTTTTTCGGGCAAAGAAAAAACATACCAGGCATGGAATGGTATTGATGAAAATACTTTAAAAAACAACAGGACTTATAATAGTGCCGGAACAGAAAAACCAGGAGAACCTTATTTTAATGAAACGGATAACTATACCCAAACACATTACCAGCTTTTTTACAATCATAAAATAAACAACAACTGGAAAGCCAATGCAGCATTATTTTTAACAAAAGGCAAAGGATATTACGAGCAATACAAAGCAGCAGCAACTTTGGGCGATTATGGTTTGCCCGATTACAATAATGCAGGTACTATTATTACAGCAACAGATTTAATAAGAAGGTTATGGCTGGATAATAATTTCTATGGCAGCATATTTTCTTTGCAACACAACAGCAGCAAAAGACAATTTATTTTTGGGGGAGGAATCAACCAATACGATGGTAAACATTTTGGAGAAATTATTTCTACCGAAGAGCAGGGAGCTGTTCCTAAAAACTATCGCTATTACAATAATAATGCAGTAAAAAAAGATTATTCGGCCTATGCAAAATGGACCGAAAAACTACACCGCAACTGGCAAACTTTTGTGGATTTGCAAATAAGGGGAGTAAACTATTCGATCAATGGTTTTAAATATAACCCTACCCTGAATATTAATAAAGATTATGTGTTTTTTAATCCCAAAGCTGGCATTACCTGGTCTCAAAAAAATATGCAGGCATATCTTTCTTATGGGCGTGCTGCTAAAGAGCCCAACCGGGATGATTTTGAAAGCAATGCAGCCCAGATTGCCAAACCGGAAAAATTAAATGATTTTGAGGCAGGCCTGGAATATAAAGCAATCAAGTATTCCTGGGGCATTAACCTGTATTATATGCAGTATAAGGACCAACTGGTATTAACCGGCAAAATAAATGATGTGGGTGCCTATACCAGAACCAATATACCCAACAGCTACCGTGCAGGAATTGAATTAAGCGCAGGGGTAAAGGTAAACGACTGGCTTTCTGCCTCTGCTAATATCACTTTTAGTGAAAACAAAGTGAAAAATTTTACTGAATACATTGATGATTATGACAACGGCGGGCAACAAACAAATTTTTATAAAAATGCTGACATCGCTTTTTCTCCTTCCGTAATCAGTGCTTATACCATTAATATTTTGCCCATAAAAAATACGGAGTTAAACCTGATAGGAAAATATGTGGGAAGACAATACCTGGATAACACATCACAAAAAAGCAGGAGCCTGCGGGATTTTTATGTACAGGATATCCGTTTAAATTATAGCTGGAAAAAAACAGCCTTATTATTTTTGCAGGTAAATAATTTATTTTCTAAAAAATATGAACCCAATGGATATACATTTAGCTATATCTATGCCGGGGAACAAACAACAGAGAATTTTTATTTCCCGATGGCACCAGTTTATTGGACGGCGGGAATAAATATAAAGCTGTAAGAGGATTTTTGATTTATGATATTTGATTTATGATATTTGATTTATGATATTTGATGTTTGATGTTGGATTTTTGATTTATGATTTACGAATTGGTAAGTCTTACTGAATGCATTAATACTTACCAATTCGTAATTCGTAATTCGTAATTCTCATTTCGTAATTCATAATTCCTACCCTCCATATTTCCCCTGCCAGTCAATCATTCCTCCAACCAGGTTTTTTACATTGGTAAAGCCCATTGTTTCAAGAATGAGGCAAGCCTGCCCGCTTCTGTTGCCACTTCTGCAGTAAATGATCACTTCCTGGTCTTTCAGTTCTTCAATTTCATCTGTTTGCATGGTTTGTATTTTGCCTAATGGCAAAAAAATTCCCCCGATATTAAACACTGCACGTTCATCAGGTTCCCTAACATCTACCAGGTTAAGGTCTTCGCCTGCATTTAATCTTGCATTTACTTCCTCGGCAGTTATTGTTGTCATATTTTTTAAATTTTTATTCCTGTTTAATTTCTATTGTAGAGTCTTTAACTACTTTCATGATGGGTGATACCCATAGATCCATCAACTGGCCAGACTGAATATATACTGCCTGGTTATCTTCTGTGAACCTGGGAGGATTTTGTTTGAATACAAATGCAGCAAGGGTATCTTTTGTGCCTGCATCGGCGATAACCGCTGCAAGCCCAAGACCGTTTTGCTCCAATACCAGTTTTGCTTCTGCCAATGTCATCCCCAACAGATCGGGCACCATAATTTTTTGATCGGCGAGGCCACTGCCTATCACCAAATCTACCCGGCTACCCCAGGGCAATTTAGTACCGGATGTAATTTCATTGCCTTTATAAGTTTGCCTTAGTACAGACCCTCTCATAAAATCAGCTTTAAAAGTTGTATCACCCAATGCAAGGTGGCTTCTCTTTAAAATTTCCAATGCATAACTCAATGTTTTACCCTGTAGTGAAGGCATATCTACCAGCGGTAATGTTACCCTGTTTACCGTAAGAAAAATGATGCGGTTAATTTTTACAGTGCTGTTTGGATCGGGTAATTGTTTTAGTACGATTCCCATTTTGGCAGTATCTACATAAACAGAATCCTGTATCTGTACTTCAAATCCTTTTGACTCAAGAAATTTAATGGCTTCTTCTGTTTTTTTACCGGTTACAGAAGGTACCGTTAAGTATTCGCCATGTTTGGTAATACCGCCCAGCATTTTTAATACAAGGAATAAAATGAGCAATCCCAGAACAATAGCTACGATGAGATTTACTATAAATGGTTTGTTGGTAAGGAATTTAAACATCCTGGTAATTTCGATTAATAATTTGATAAGATCCTATTAATTCTTTTTTATAAAACAACTGTAGATTAATTTTAATAATATTAAAGTTAATTAAAACACTCTTCAATTAATGCCGAATAAAATGCTTTCAAGGTCCAGCCCATAGCTACTACCTGCTGAGGCACCAGGCTGGCAGAAGTTTGCCCGGGAACGGTATTAATTTCTAACATATAAGGGTAGCCGTTTTGTTCATCATATATAAAATCTATTCTCACAATCCCTTTACAGTTAAAAACCAGGTAAGCTTTCCTTGCTGCTTCTCTCACTTTTTCTGCTACAGCTTCTTCCACATTTGCCGGTGTAATTTCTTCACTTGCCCCTTCATATTTTGCCTCAAAATCAAAAAATTCATTTTTAGAAATAATTTCGGTGATAGGCAATGCAATAATCTTACCATTCGATTTAAATACACCAATAGTAAACTCCCTGCCCTTAATAAATTCTTCTACCAGTACCTGGTCATCCTCTTTAAAAGCTTTTTCTACGGCTGCTTCCAGGTGCGCAGCATTGGTAACTTTACTCATCCCAATACTACTGCCACCATTATTAGGTTTAACAAAAACCGGTAATGAAAGCTGTTGTGCAATTTGATCTGCAGAAATAGCATCGCTTTTAAACAGGTGCATACTTTTTGCCACATGCATACCGGCAAAAGCGGCCACTGCCACCGTATATCTTTTATTAAACGTAAGGGCAGAAGTGGCGGCATCACAGGAAGTATAAGGAATATGCAGGCAGTCAAAATAGCCTTGTAGCTTTCCATCTTCGCCGGGTGTGCCATGCAGGGATATCAATACTGCATCAAATGTTATTTTTAAACCATTAATGGTTACAGAAAAATCATTTTTATCTACTGTTATTTTTTCTCCGGATGCTGTGATATGAAACCATCCGGATGGGTGAATATCTACCAGGTAATAATTCCATAGATCGGTATCTATGTTTTTGCTGATGGCTTCGGCACTTTTGTAGGATATAACAGCCTCGCCGGAGTAACCACCTGTAACCAGCGCAATATTTTTCTTCATATTTTGTTTAACAATTTATCATTCAAAGAAACAAAAATTAGCGGGATCAGCTTGTTATTTTAAAATTAAAAATCTGCAAGCGTATCTTCAATATTATCATTGCCACTATCCAGTACAAATTTCCATTTGCCATCACCTTGTTTTTTCCAGATGCTTACATAAGTTCCATAGAGCACCGTATCCTTATTTTTTGGGTGTAATGCATACACTCCATATGTATAACCAAGATCGGCAGATAAGGAAACGAAAGCATTGTGTGGTTGCCAGTTTAAGGTATAACCTGTATCATCCTGTTCTATTAAATAATCGATGGCATTGGCACCCACAATCGGCATATGGTTGGGTTTAAGCAAAACTCCATTACTATCGATATATTCAATGAAGGCTGTTTTCATTCCTTTTTCTACACTCAATTTAGAAAAGGCTTCATCAGCCTTCATCAGGGCAATCTTTTCATTAACAGAATAAGCGGGCAATTTTTGTTTGTTATTACAGCTACCAACTACAATCAGCATGAACAGGAAAAAAACTCTGATCATATTTTATTTTTTGTTTGTGGCAAGATAATAAATTAAAGCACGGGCGGGGCAATAAAAAGGCGAAAGTATTATGTAATACCCTCGCCAAGTGAGCAGGAAATATCACCTGCTTAATTAAGCCTTGCGGCTACTAAAAAGTTAACTGTGAAGTAAATCTTTTTTAGCCATCAACTGGTCTACCGTTTCCTGGTAATCTTCATCCGGAACGCAACAATCTACCGGGCACACCGCAGCACATTGTGGTTCTTCATGAAATCCCTGGCACTCCGTACATTTGTTTGGAACAATGTAATAGATATCAGATGACACAGGAGCATTCCTTTTGTCAACATCTACCTGAGTTCCATCTAATAAAGTGAAAGTTCCTTTTACAGTGGTTCCATCGGAAATAGCCCACTCTACTCCACCTTCATAAATAGCATTGTTTGGACATTCGGGCTCGCAAGCACCGCAGTTGATACATTCGTCTGTTATCTTAATTGCCATGTTAGTAAATTTGTTGCAATTTAATCATAACAAGATGAATTTACAACTAAGAATTAAATTAATGGTAAGGCTGGGCGAATATATAAAAAGCGATGACCCCATATGGCTGGAAATAAAGCAACATGCTTCTCATAAAAATGGCTGGTTTATCCCTGGTTTTATCAGTGAAGCATGCGAAAAAATTACAACCCGTTTTTTAAATGAGCCACTGCTACTGCAATGGGCTGATCATTACCAGATAAATGATAACTTAAATACAAGGAATATCGGCAATGTAATGGCTGGTAATATTCCTCTGGTAGGTTTTCACGATTTCCTGTCCATTTTTATTGCGGGACACCGGCAAACGATTAAGCTTTCTTCAAAAGATGATGTATTGCTGAAACACCTGGTACAAAAAATGTTTGAATTTGACAGCAGGGCTGAAAATTATATTTCATTTTCTGAAATCTTAAAAGGCTGTGATGCGTATATAGCTACAGGAAGCAATAATTCTGCAAGGTATTTTGAACAATACTTTGCAAAATATCCTAATATCATTAGAAAAAACAGAACCTCTGCAGCGATCATGACAGGAAAGGAAACTGCTGACGAACTGGAAAAACTGAGTGATGATATTCACTTATATTTTGGGCTGGGCTGCAGAAATGTGAGTAAAATTTATGTACCAAAAGCGTATGATTTTATTCCACTCTTAAGGTCCTTTGACAAGTATTTGTATTTTGCCGATCACAATAAATACAAGAACAATTACGATTATCAATTATCTATAATACTCTTAAACAATATCTACTACATGACCAATGAAAGCACATTGCTCACTCAAAATGAAGGGTTGTTTTCTCCCATCAGTCATGTATTTTTTGAATATTACGAAGATGTGAATAAAGTATTGAAAGATTTGCAACAAAAAGACGATGTTCAGTGTATAATCGGAGAAGGACAAATTGGCTTTGGCGAAGCCCAAAATCCTGGCTTGTTTTCTTATGCAGATGGGGTGGATACCATGCAGTTTTTATTGAGCATTTAACCATCTACGAAGGTCTTACTAATTTAATGTTAAAGATGGCAGATGGAGATTACATTTTGTCAGAGCATCGTTACTTTGTAAGCACAGGCATCAATTTTGAATTATTGTCTCTTTAAAAAATTTGAAGTATAAAAAACCTATTACCATGAAATTAAAACAAGTATTTTTTACAGTACTCATCAGTGCTTTAACCAGCATGGCAATTGTATGGGGATTTGGAAGTTATTTTAAAACATCCAATACCTATGGAGGCCAGCAGGCAGGTATTGTGCCATCCAATTATAAATACACGGGCCTTACAGAAGGCGATCAGCCTCTGGGAGGAGCACCCGACTTTATTCTGCCGGCACAGGCCGCCACACCTACTGTTGTGCACATCAAAACAAAAACAAATGCAAAACAGGTAACCAATAGCTTACCCCGCACACAAAGAAATCCTTTTAGCGATTTACTGGATGATGATATGTTCAACCAGTTTTTTGGCCAACGCAATGGTGTTATTCCTGAGCAAAGAGCATCAGGGTCGGGAGTTATTATAAGTGAAGATGGTTTTATTGTTACCAATAATCATGTGGTGCAACAAGCCGATGAAATAATGGTTACCCTCAGCAATAAAAAAACTTACAAAGCAAAAGTGGTGGGCAGCGATCCTGCTTATGACATTGCAGTTATAAAAATTGAAGCATCCGCTTTGCCCTATCTTATTTATGGCAATTCTGATGATGTAAAAGTGGGTCAATGGGTTTTGGCCATCGGATATCCTTTAAACCTGGAAACAACGGTAACTGCAGGTATCATTAGTGCCAAAGCAAGAAGCCTTGGATTGAACAGGGATAAAAACGGCAGCCCTGCCAATGCGGTAGAATCTTTTATTCAAACAGATGCTGCTGTAAACTCTGGTAACAGTGGCGGTGCATTAGTAAATACCGACGGTAAATTAATTGGCATTAACTCTGCCATTGCTTCACCTACCGGTTATTACTCCGGCTACAGTTATGCCATCCCCGTGAATATTGTAAAAAAAGTGGTGGATGATATCATCAAATTTGGTACAGTGCAAAGAGCCTACCTGGGAATTGAATATGCCAATGCAAGTGATATGAGTGATGAAGAAAAGAAAAGCAGGGGAATTCCTGCCAATGTATATGGCATTTATGTACAAAATGCCACCGCAGATGGTGGTGCTGCAGCAGCAGGTATTAAAAAGGGTGATATTATTAAAACCATCAATGGTGTATCTGTAACCAGTGGTGCCGAAATGCAGGAGCAGGTGAGCCGCTACAAACCAGGTGATAAAGTAACCGTAAACTATATAAGAAATGAAAAAGAAATGAGTAGTGTGATTACCCTGAAAAACAAATCAGGCAATTATGATGTAGTAAAAGCAGAAGCCACCGTAGATGCTCTGGGTGCAGATCTTGTAACATTGGATGCTAAAAAAGCAAAAGAGTTTGGAGTAACCGGCGGTGTGATTGTAAAGAAAATTAAAGATGGTGTTTTAAATGATCAAACAAGAATGAAAGATGGCTTTATCATTTTAAAAGTAAATGATAAAAACATAGCTTCTCTGGAAGAATTAAAACAAGCCGTGTCTGATAAAAAATCTGTAACCATTAGTGGTTTTTACCCCGGATACGAAGGCCTGTATGAATACCCGGTAAGCCTGGAGAAAAATGACGAATAAAAATATCTTTTAAAAGTAAAAGTCCCGGATTTAAAATCCGGGACTTTTTTTTACATACCTGCTGAGGCAAATCATTTTTCAATTACCATAAAGCCTGCAGCCTCCAGCTCAATGGATCCGCCATCATTTAAAAAAACAGTTTCTCCTGTAAAAATATTTCTATAGGCGCCTGCCAAACCATCTGTTGAAAAATAATATTGCACTGGCTCCTTACTCATATTAAGAAATACAATCACCGTTTGATCCTCAAATGATCTGTAAAATGCCAATACATTCATCTCTGTTGCACCATTTACCATCACTGGTAAACTTTTAATACCAGCGGATATCGCCTTGCTGGATTTACGCAGATGAAGCAAGATTTTATAAAAAGAATGCAAGACTGCATCATCCGTCCATTCAATCGTATCCTTATCAAAAAATTTCAACCGCCTTGTAACGGGTAATTCCTGGCCGCTGTAAATGAGTGGTATACCGTACCATGTACAACTGAATACTGCCAATGCTTTTGCCCAAGCACCGTACTTTTCATACTCTGTACCACACCAGCTATTCT